>Ga0315275_10005107_pt1 | contig 12374 bp, 8 predicted proteins | sample YL17G03_0_MG_FD_205557 | JGI IMG/M metagenome (GOLD analysis project Ga0315275, IMG submission 205557) | Sediment microbial communities from Yellowstone Lake, YNP, Wyoming, USA - YL17G03_0 | ecosystem: Environmental > Aquatic > Freshwater > Lake > Sediment | place: USA: Wyoming | collected... | reverse complement strand
CGCCCGGGAAATCCTGAACCTGCTCCGGCAGCTGAACGAGAGTCAAAAAAAGACCATCGTCGTGGTCACACATGACGCATTGCTCGCAGGCGAGTATACCCACCGCGCTGTCACGCTGCGCGACGGGAGGATCAGCGACGAGGGCCATTCATGATTCCGAGCGATACTCTCCAATTGGCCATCCGAAACCTGCGCCAGGCGAGGTTGCGCACCATTCTCACCACGCTGGGGGTGTCCATCGGGGTAGGCGCCCTCGCATGCATGCTGTCCTTCGGCGTCGGGATGCAGGATCAGGTTCTCGCTCAGTTCATGAAGTCGGGTGTCTTCGACGCCATTACGGTGTTCCCCGCAAATCCGGGATTCGGCCGCATGCCGGGAGGTGATGGCGGGAGGCGTGCAAATCAGCCGCCCGCGTCATCCGCCAATCCCCCGAAAGCGGAAAAGTCGCGCCCCAAACTGGATGACTCAGCCCTCGAGCAAATCGCAGCGCTCAAACATGTAAAAGAGGTTTATCCCAACCTCCGCATCCCGCTGGAGGTGAAATATGGCACCTTTTCGGAATTTACCGCGGCGGTTGCGGTGCCGCTATCGGTGCGAGGCGAAGGTTTTTTCCAGAGGGTGAGTCAGGGGGACTTCTTCCCCAACGATACCGAAGACATCTGCATGCTGAGCCAGGATTTTGCCAAACGGATCGCAGGCGGGGAGCTCAAGGGTCTGATCGGGAAGGAATTGACCCTGGCATACGCCACTTCCGGCGGCGGCACAGGTCTGTTGCAGCTGCCCGGGGGACTCAGCCTTCAGCGGGTGGAGAAACCATTCCGCGTTGTCGGCATTATCGAACGGGAGCCCGGCCCCACCGCGGGTTTTGCCATGTTCTCATCCGTGATGATCCCGCTGCGCAGGGCCAAGGATATGGGAGCTGCCGACGTCACCAGCCCTCAAGCCCTGCTGCAGCAGCTTTCCAACCAACGCACTTATGGCTCGGTCACCGTCAAGGTGCGGCGGCCGCAGGATGTGGATGAAACCGAGGCATCGATCAAGGAAATGGGATTTCAGGCCTTTTCGATCAACGACGCCCTGAAAGGGGCGAAGAAGGCCTTCATCCTCATGGATGTCCTGCTCAGCATGATCGGCTCGATCGCGCTCACCGTGGCCTCGCTCGGCATCGTCAACACCATGGTGATGTCCATTCTTGAAAGGACTCGAGAGATCGGGATCATGAAAGCGATCGGCGGCAGCGACGGAGATATCCGGAAGATATTCCTCGTCGAGGCCTCGGCCATAGGCCTGGCGGGAGGCATCTTGGGGATCATCCTCGGCTGGGTGGTGGGAAAGGCGATCAACTTCGGCGCCAACATCTATATTCAAAGCCAGGGGGGAACTCCCGCAAATCTGTTCTCGCTTCCCTGGTGGATGATTCTGAGCGGGATCGCCTTTTCAATCGCCGTCAGCCTCCTCGCCGGAAGCTATCCGGCCTCGCGCGCCGCAAAGCTGGATCCCATCCAGGCCCTCCGCCACGACTGATCCCAAAAACAACAAACCACGGATGAACGCAGCGCGGCAAGCCGCAACCAAAGAGATGCTTAAGCCGGATTTACCCGAGCGGCTTGCCGCGCTGCGTGAAAAAGGCAGCTTGAAGATTTCTTCCTGATTCGAAAAGAATCTAACTGTTAGCAGTACAGATCAACACGAATAAAAAAACCGTGCTACTAATGTGAAAATCCTTTTCCTCCGGGAAAGAATTCTGTCACCGCAGAGACGCTGAGGACGCTGAGCAATAATGGGACGCGGATTTGCGCTGATTCACGCGGATCAACGAATGCATTCGGATCGGCCGAACTTTTGCTTCCACCGCATGGGCCAGCGCTGCGCGCAAAAGCTCGTTTGATCCGCGTGAATCCGCGTCCCAATATTCTTCTGCGTTCCTTTGCGTCTCTGCGGTGAGCTCTTATTTTTGGTTGCGGCTATGCCGCGCCAGTTTCATCCGTGGTTTATTTCCGGAGGGCTTGGTCGAAGTCGGCGATGAGGTCGTCGGGCGCTTCAAGGCCGGTGGAGAGGCGGATCAGGCTATCGCTGATCCCCGCGCGCTGTCGGTCCGCCGCCGACATTCCCGAATGCGAAGTGGTCGACGGGCGCGTCATGAGGGTTTCAACTCCCCCAAGGCTGGGCGCAATTACGGGCAGTTGCGTGCGTTTCATAAACCGCTCGGCCTCTTCCACTCCACCCTTGACCTCGAAACTCATCATGCCGCTGAAGCCGTCGAAAAGCTTGCACGCGCGCTGATGGCGGGGGTGACTTTCCAACCCCGGGTAATTCACCCGCGCCACTGCAGGATGCCTTTCGAGAAAAGCGGAAATCTTCATGGCGCTTGCATTCTGATGACGAACGCGCACCGCCAGGGTTTTCAGCCCGCGATGAAGCAGGAAAGCCGCATGCGGATCGAGCGATCCTCCGAGATGATTCAACCGGCGCGTAATCTTTTCTACCCAATCCTTCCGGCCGATCACCGCTCCCGCAACGATGTCCGAATGGCCGTTGAGGTATTTGGTGGCACTGTGCAGCGACAGGTCAAAGCCGTGCTCTGGGGGACGGAAGTTGATCGGGCTGGCGAAGGTGTTGTCGATCATCGACACCAGTCCATGTTCCCCGGCGAAGCGTGCTGCCGCCTCAAGATTGCACACTTGCAGAAGCGGATTGGTCATGGTCTCGACATAGATGGCCCGGGTCGTGGATTTCAGCAGGCGTTTCCATGAGTCGGGATCCTCGGCATCGATGAAGTCGAAGGAAATGCCGAATGAAGCGAAATCTCTGGTGATAAAATCATGCGTCCCGCCATAGAGACAGTCCTGCGCCAGAAGGTGATCCCCCGCGGACAGGACTGTCAGAAGCGTGGTGGATATCGCGGCCATGCCGCTGCCGGTGACGAGCGCGGACTCCGCATTTTCGAGAGCGGCGAGCTTATGATTCAGGGCCAGATGGTTGGGGCAGTTGTTCAAACGGAGGTATCGGATCGAATCATAGGTCGCTTCGCCCGCATACTCGAACATCGCCGTCTGGAAGATGGGCAGAACCACCGCCCCATCGATGCGCGGCTCCGGCTCTCCGGCGTGGATGAGTTTTGTCTCCATGGACTTGTAGGTCTTACCCATGATCTTCCCCCTCATAAACCGCAAAGACCTCGCAACCGGCAAGAAAAAGGACGTTCTCTCGGCCTTGAGGGTCTTTGCGGTCGGACTATACTACCCTCCCCTAAGAGGCGTGGAGCGCCTCGTAGACATGGCCGACCATCTTGGCGGAAGGCGTGAGGGTTTTGTCCCCCTCGTCTTTCCACTTCGACGGACATGCCTCTTCTTTCTTCCTGCTGAGATAGATGTTCGCCTTGAATTTTCTCATCAGCTCGTCAATGTTACGGCCCATGTTGTAAAAGTTCATTTCAGAGTTTAACAGAGTTCCATCAGGGCTGATGATGTAGGTGCCGCGCAGCGCTAAACCGCTGTTTTCGTCGTACACGCCGAACATGCGGGACAGCTTCCCGGTAGGATCCGCACCCATGGGGTACTTGACCTTTGCAAGCTCTTTCTCATTGTTCTGCCAGGCGAGGTGGACGAATTTGGTGTCGGTGCTGATGGTGATCACTTCCGCACCGATCTTTTTGAAGCGATCATACTGCTCTGCCAGAGCAGCAAATTCGGTCGCTCAGACGAAGGTGAAGTCGGCGGGATAGAAAAACAGGATGATCCATCTGCCTTCGGATTTCAGCTTTTCCAGGCTGATCGAACCGAAATCCTGCCGCACCGGATCATAGACTTCGATCTCGAAGGGTGGGACCTTCTGTCCGACCCTGAGACCCGCAACGGATTCACACATTTCCTCTCCTCTTCTCGTGCAGGCTGCCTCATGCCAATCCTCTGGCAATCGGCAGGAATTGGTCTGATTCGCGGTCACCATATCATGAAATGGGCAGAAGGAATTGACGATAAACGATTGACAATTGACCTCAATCGTTAATACCGTTGCGGTGGTCTATAATTCGAGCTGGAGGAAGCCATGCAAAAGGGAATTATCGTTTCGATCTCGTTGATTTTGGCTGCGGCACTGGCCGGCGGATTCGTAGCCTTCGCCCCCTCAACAGCTGCAGGCGACGAGGGCATGTGGACGTTTGACAATCCACCGGCGAAGCGGCTTCAGGAAAAGTACGGATTCACGATCACTGCTGAATGGCTCGAGCATGTGCGCCTGTCCAGCGTGCGATTTAATGACGGCGGCTCAGGATCCTTTGTGAGCCCGAATGGGCTGGTCCTGACCAATCACCACGTCGCTCTGGGGCAGCTCCAGAAGGTTTCCACTCCGGAGAAGAACTATGTCAATACCGGTTTCTACGCTCGCAATTCCGGCGAGGAAATGAAATGCCCCGATCTGGAGCTGAATATCCTCGTCTCCATGGAGGAGGTCACCCGAAAGGTGGAAAGCTCCATAAGGAAGGGGCTGAGCGACAGCGAGGCGCTGAAGGCGCGCAAGGCCGAAATCGCGAAGATTGAGAAGGAAAGCCTGGATGCGACCGGCCTTCGTTCCGACGTCGTGTCCTTGTACGCCGGCGGGGAGTACTGGTTGCACCGGTACAAGAAGTACACCGATGTCCGGCTCGTGTTCGCGCCCGAACAGCAGATCGCCTTTTTCGGCGGCGATCCCGACAATTTTGCCTACCCGCGCTACGATCTCGATATGGCGCTCTTCAGGGCCTATGAAAACGACAAGCCCGCGCAAAGCAGGCAATTTCTGAAATGGAGTGCAAAGGGCGCGGATGCCGGTGACCTGGTGTTTGTTTCCGGCAACCCGGGCAGCACGGAGAGGCTCCGGACGATGGTCGAGTTGGAAGCGCAGCGGGATCACCTGCTTCCAACCGTGCTTCGTCTGCTCAAGCGGCGCCTCGGAGTCCTGAGAAAATATTCCGACCTCGGACAGGAACAGGCGCGTCAGGCGGCCGCCCAGATCTTCGGCATCGAAAATTCGCTCAAGGCGATAACCGGCGAATACAACGGACTGCTCGACAAAGGCTTGGTGGCCAAGAAACAGAAGGAAGAATCCGAATTTCGCAGGCTTGTGGCCGAAAAGCCGGAACTGATGAAACCGTACGGCGACGCCTGGCAGGAGATCGCTCAGGCCGAGAAGCAGCAGCTCGAAAGGGTCAATGAGATCTACTTCCGTTCACTGCGGGTTTCGAGGCTGAACTCTCTCGCGCTGACCATCGTGCAATACGTGGCCGAGGTCAGGAAGCCGGATGGAGAACGGCTGGACGGCTTTCACGATGCGGAGCTGGAGTCCCTGCGCTTCCGGCTGTTTTCTCCGGCTCCGTTTTACCCCGCCATGGAAACCGCTCTCCTGGCCGACAGCCTGCAGCAATCGGTCGAAGAGCTGGGACCCGGAGACGCTTTTGTGAAGGCGGTTCTCGGCGGACACGCCCCGGGCGATGTGGCAAAGCAGCTTATCAGCGGCACGAAGCTCGCGGATCCCGCCGTGCGCAGGGCGCTCGTCGAAGGGGGTGAAGCCGCCGTGGCCGCGTCGAACGATCCGGCGATCGTCATGGCCCGGAAGATCGATCCGCTTGCGCGGGAAACCAGGAAGTGGATCGAGGACAACGTCGAGAGCGTCCTGACCAAGGCCGGAGAAAAGCTCGGCAAAGCCCGCTTTGCCGTCTACGGAAAGACCGCATACCCGGACGCCACCTTCACCCTCCGGTTGGCCTACGGCACCGTCAAGACATATCCGATGAACGGAACCCAGGCGCCGCCCCACACCACGTTTTATGGATTGTACGACCGGGCGCATGGATTCAACATGAAACCGCCCTATCAGCTTCCGGCGCGTTATCTGGAACGCAAGGACAAGATCGACCTTGCCACGCCGCTCGACTTTATCAGCAGCTGCGACATCATCGGAGGCAACTCCGGCTCGCCGGTCATCAACCGGAAGGGGGAGTTCTCGGGCGTCCTGTTCGACGGGAACATCCAATCGCTCCCGGCCCGCTTCGTTTATTCGGACGAGCAGAACCGTTCGGTCATGGTCCACAGCCAGGGCATCCTCGAAGCGCTGACCAAGATCTATAACGCCCAGCCGCTCGTGAACGAACTGCTCGGGAAGAAGTGAGCCCGGCCGTGAGGGACTCTCGCAAGCTCGCCGCGATCGGCTCGTTGGGCCTGGTCCTTCTGGCCGTAGCCCTCCCCTCCCCGTCGCGCGGCTCGGAAAAAGGCCGGATCTACGGCGGCCTGATGTTGACCTTTTCCAAGATCGGCGGCAGCGGCTTCGACGGCCATTCCGGCACCGAGACGTCCGGCGTCTACGCCTCCATCCCCAAACTCGACCGCGCTCCCGGATACGGAGCCGTCCTCGGCGTCCGCGGTGAGATCTTCGGCGTCGAGCTTGGTTATATCTATTCCTCGATGAAGGGGAGCGTATTCGATCCGACGCCCGAGATTCGCGGGTCCCGGCCGGCGACATCCGCATCGCACGCCTTCAACGCCGACTTCAAATTCCATTTTTGGCCGCAGCGGGTGGTCGGAGCCTACGCCTTCGGAGGCCTGTCCATCGTCCTTCTGAACGTTAAAAAGGATTTCTTCGGGCAGGAAGCCACGGGGCTCAAACCGGGTTCATCGACCGAGTACAATTATGAATGGAAAGCGTTCGGCGACGTCGATTTCTTCGGCATGGGCGTCAACCTGGGAGCCGGCCTGGAAGTGGCCCTGGGCTCGAGAATCGTCCTGACCGGCGGAGTGATCTTCCGCCCCACCTTCTTCTCGTCCATCAACTTGAAGCCCTACGACCCGGAATTCGAAACGACCGCCTACGACTTCAGCGTCTCGGGCATGAACGGGATCAACTTCGGGTTATCCTTCGGCTTTCATTATTATTTTTCGAAATAATAGCCCCGGCGCGCCGGGACGGCCCGAGGATCGGGAAGCCGGACTTCAGAGGCCGGTTTTCCTGTTCCAGCGCGCATAAGCAAGGGCGGCTAAGACGATCAGATAATTGACGACGACGAGGGACCCCCGCGTGTAGAAATGGAAGAGGTCCTTCCCGAGGACCTCTCTCAATGTGGCCCCGATCATGATCAGATCGGCGATCAGACCATATTTCCAGAAAGGCGGGAACTTCGGCAGCGCCTGAATCAGAAGGATGATCGCCAGGACCGAGTAGAGATAATTATAGAACCAGCCCAGCGGCGAAAACAGCGGAATCAGGATCATCAGGAAGGCCGTCTCCAGGACCTCGGGCGTTTTCAGAGCCCGCGTTTTCCCTTGTCTCATCATGCCTAAAAACAGGAGGCCGACGGCCAGCCCGGTGACAAGCCATAGGATCTTGATCCAAAAATCGGGATGACCCGGGAGGACCTTCCATAAGAACGCGTAGAGCGAGGACGTGTCGCCCGCGGCCATCAGATCGGGGGTCGAGCGGGACAACGTCGAAATCCATTCCCTGAGCACCATCCCATTGCCTTGGAAGCCGAAATTCAAAGCGGGGAGGACGAGACCGGCGAGGACGACGGCGGCGCCCGCCAAAACGATCTTGAACCGCTTTTTGAGAAGGAAGTAGGGCAGGAAGACGAGCGCGTACGGCTTGAAAAACAGGGAGATCCCCCATAGAACGGCGGCCGCAGCGTCCTTCCGTTGGATGAACGCGGCGATCATCAAGGTCAGGAGGAAGAGGATCAGGATGTTGACCTGGCCCAGCTCCATTTCGCGGCCGATGAATTTGAGAAGAACCAACAGCGCCAGGACCAGGACGAGCGCCGGCCTCTTCGGCGGTGACGGCAAGAGCTTGGTGGAAATCCAAAAAACGGCAAAGAGCAGGATGATTTCCAGATAATACCAGACGATCTTGGCGGCCTCCCAGGGCAGGAGGGCCAGCGGCGCGTAGAACAAGGCCGAGATGGGGGCGTATTTGAATTGAAGGTGGCCGTCGGAGACCCGGTAAAGCGTTTCTCCGTCAAGGATACGACGGCCGTTCTTGTAACAGACGCCGAAATCGCTCATGTCCTGCCGGATCCAGCCGAGGTAGATGCCATAGAATGCCGCCGCCAACAGGATGCCGCCAAGGACGATCCAGAGCGTTTTATTTTTATTGAACACGGCCCTTCAAAACTATTCGATTTTCCGCTTCAAGTCAATTCGGAGGACGCCAACCTTATCTCGGGCTGAATTAGCGAGAGAAGAAGCGGGCAAACGATCTCCTGGTCACGGGTCCCGGTGACAAGATCGGGGAACGGCTTCGCTCCCGACTCGGGTTCTTAACGCCGTTTCCTCACCGTCCTTCTCGGCGGCTCAGAACTTGCTTCCCGGCTTTCTAATTACGGGAGTGCGCCGGGAAGCTCAAACATACTTCGCCGGCCGGCCTCCTTTCCGGGCCGGCTGCCCTCGAAGGACGGCTCGGAAAGGCTGAACCCTCCATGATCGCTTCAGCCGTTCCCCAATCTTGTCTTTCGGTTTAATCCTTGGATATAGTGTTCGCCCACTCCTTCGCTCATCGATATTTAAAACAATGGGTCTCCCTTTTGCCACGAACCTTTTTTCTCAGTCTTGGCGAGGGGAAGAAGGCGAAGCGACCAAAAGGAAATCTCGCCTCTGCTGTTCGGTTTTTTCCGGCGGTAGATTTAAGGACACGACGGCAGGGTTGGCCCTAAGGCCCCCATAGCGGAGGGGGGTCCCCTCGGCTTGGCCGAGGGGGGAACCGACGGGACTGGTTCCCCAGGGGGCCGGGGGCCACCCTGTCGCCGCGTCGACGATTTGTATCAGCCGCCGGAAAAACAGAAACGTGCAGGCGTTAAGATTTCCGCCAAGGTGCAGGCTTCTTCCACGAGCCCTCCAAATTGACAAATCTCGGCCGTTTCTGATAAAAATAGGTAATGTTACAGTTCTTTATCGACAAAATCATCGGGACGAAGACCGAACGCGACCTCAAAAAGCTGTGGCCGTTCGTCGCCAAGATCAACGCTTTTGAATCCCGAATCAAGGACCTTTCCGATCCCCAGCTTCAAGCCAAGACCGCCGAGTTCAAGGACAAACTGAGCCAGGGCGCGACCCTGGACGACATCCTCCCCGAGGCGTTCGCCGTCGTCCGCGAAACCGGGCGGCGCAAAGTGGCCATGCGCCATTTCGACGTCCAGCTCATCGGCGGCGTCGTCCTCCACCAGGGGCGCATTTCCGAGATGAAGACGGGCGAGGGAAAAACCCTCGTGGCCACCCTCCCCGCCTACCTCAACGCTCTCGAAGGCAAGGGCGTCCACATCGTCACGGTCAACGACTACCTGGCCAAGCGGGACACCGAATGGATGGGGCCCATCTACACTTTCCTCGGGCTGAGCGTGGGCACGATCCAGCACGACTTGAACGATCAGGAGCGCCAGCGCGCCTACGGCTGCGACATCACCTTCGGCACCAACAACGAGTTCGGCTTCGACTACCTCCGCGACAACATGAAGTTCCGCCGCTCCGACCTCGTCCAGCGTGAGTTCAACTTCGGCATCGTCGACGAAGTCGACAGCATCCTCATCGACGAGGCCCGGACGCCCCTCATCATCTCCGGGGCGACCGACGAGTCGACCGATCTCTACTACAAGGTCGACCAGCTCATCCGCCGCTTTAACAAGGACAAGCATTTCACGGTGGACGAAAAGACGCGGACGGTCTCCATCCAGGAGGACGGCGTGGCCGAGGCCGAACGGTTCCTCAACGTCACGAACCTCTACGACCTGGCCCATATGGACCTCGTCCACCACATCAACCAGGCCCTGAAGGCCCATCATCTCTTTAAGCGCGACGTCGATTACATGCTCAAGGAAGGCCAGGTCATCATCGTCGACGAGTTCACCGGCCGGCTGATGCCCGGCCGCCGCTACAGCGACGGGCTGCACCAGGCCCTCGAAGCCAAGGAGCGGGTCCGCATCGAGCAGGAGAACCAGACGCTGGCCTCGATCACCTTCCAGAATTACTTCCGCATGTACAAGAAGCTGGCCGGCATGACCGGCACGGCCGCCACCGAGGCCACCGAATTCGAGCACATCTACGGTCTCGACGTCGTCGAGATCCCGACCAACCAGACCCTCATCCGGCTCGAGAATCCCGACGTCATCTACCGCACGGTGAAGGAAAAATGGGAGGCGGTGGCCGCCGAGATCATCGAAAGCAACAAGGTCGGCCGCCCGGTCCTGGTCGGGACGATCTCGATCGAAAAATCCGAGCACCTCAGCTCCCTGCTCCGTAAAAAGAACCTGAAGCACGTCGTGCTCAACGCCAAATATCACGAGATGGAGGCCTCTATCATCGCCCAGGCGGGCCGGATCGGCGCCGTAACCATCGCCACCAACATGGCCGGCCGCGGCGTGGACATTCTCCTCGGGGGCAACGCCGAATACATGGCCCGGGAACAGCTCAAGCGGGCCAGCGTCGAACCGGCCAAGATGACGCCCGAGCAGTGGGACAAGGCCCTGGCCGAAGCGGTCCATATCACCAAGGATGAACACGAAAAAGTGATCGCCCTAGGCGGGCTGCACATCACCGGCACGGAACGCCACGAGGCCCGACGCATCGACAACCAGCTGCGCGGCCGCGCCGGCCGGCAGGGCGACCCGGGATCGTCGCGCTTCTTCCTTTGCCTCGAGGACGACCTCATGCGCATCTTCGGCAGCGAGCGGATCTCGGGGCTGATGGCCCGGATCGGCATGAGCGAGGGCGTCCCCATCGAGCACCGGATGGTCAGCAAAGCGATCGAGCGGGCTCAGAAACAAGTCGAAGGCCAGAACTTCTCCATCCGCAAACACCTCCTCGAGTACGACGACGTCATGAATAAGCAGCGCTCGACGATCTACACCCAGCGGCGCGAGATCCTTCACGGCAAGGACATGAAGGGCTACGTCCTGGAGATCGTCGAACAGATCCTGGACTGGCTCATGGAAAGCCATGTCAACAAGGACAAGCCGGCCGATGATTGGGACGTCGAGGCCTTCCGCAAGGCCGTCGGCGCCCAGTTCGGCGTGGCCATCGACGAGCTCGGCATCAAGTGGGACGAGACCAGTTCCGAGGAGGCCCGGGAGATCGTCCTCAAGCACTTGATCGGCGTCTACGAGCGGAAGGAAGCGCAGCTCGGCCCGGAGGCCATGCGCGAGTTCGAGCGCATCATCCTCCTCCAGGTCATCGACACCCAGTGGAAGGACCATCTCCTCGGCATGGACTATCTCAAGGAAGGGATCGGGCTGCGCGGCTACGGCCAGCGCGATCCGCTCGTCGAATACAAGAAGGAAAGCTTCGACATGTTCCAGGCCATGCTGGACCGGATCGAGGACGACACGGTCCGCTACCTGTTCCTGATCCAGCCCGTGGCGGAGCGCCCCCAGGAGATGGAGATGGCCCAGCGCCGGCCGAAGCCGGTCTACTACCAGCAGCCGCACAGCGCGCCGGCTCCCAAAGCCCGGCAGGCGCGGTCGATGATCCCGTCCAAACGGAAAAAAAGATGACAAGGAGGTGCCATGCTGGATGAACCGATCAAAGAAGGGCTCACCTTCGACGACGTTCTGATCCTTCCGGCCAAGTCCGACGTCATCCCCTCCGACGCCGTCGTCGGCACGCGGCTGAGTCAAAACCTTCCTCTCCACATTCCCCTCATCAGCGCCGCCATGGATACCGTGACGAAATCGAAGATGGCCATCGCCCTCGCCCAGCAGGGCGGTATCGGCATCGTTCACCGCAGCCTGCCGATCGAAGCCCAGGCCGACGAGGTGGACAAAGTCAAGCGCCACGAGAGCGGGATGATCCACGACCCAATCAGCATGCGGCCCCAAGACAAGATCTTCCAGGCCAAGGACGCGATGCAGAAATACCGGATCTCCGGCCTGCCCATCACGGACGAGGCCAACGTGCTCGTCGGGATCCTGACCAACCGCGACATCCGCTTCGAGACCCGGCTCAATCTGGCCATCGAAAAGGTCATGACCAAAGAGCTGGTCACCGTCCCGGTGGGGACCTCGCTCGAAGAGGCCGAAAAGCTTTTCCATCAGCACAAGATCGAGAAGATCCTGATCGTGGACGATCATCACCATCTCAAGGGGATGATCACCTACAAGGACATCCTGAAGAGGATCCAGTACCCCAACGCGGCGAAGGACGGGCTGGGGCGGCTGCTGGTCGGCGCCGCGGTCGGCGTCGGCGAAGAAACGCTGGACCGGGCGCGGGCGCTCATCAACGCCAAGGTCGACGTGATCATCGTCGACACCGCCCACGGGCATCAGCAGAACGTGCTGAAGACGGTCAAGCTGCTGCGCAAGGAATTCCCCGGCCTGGAGCTCATCGCCGGCAACATCGGCACCGCCGAAGCCGCGGCCGAACTCA
>Ga0315275_10005102_pt1 | contig 12378 bp, 9 predicted proteins | sample YL17G03_0_MG_FD_205557 | JGI IMG/M metagenome (GOLD analysis project Ga0315275, IMG submission 205557) | Sediment microbial communities from Yellowstone Lake, YNP, Wyoming, USA - YL17G03_0 | ecosystem: Environmental > Aquatic > Freshwater > Lake > Sediment | place: USA: Wyoming | collected... | reverse complement strand
GTCCGGTATACGGTGCAGGGCCGCAAGGTGCTCGGCCAAGGGGGAATCTCGCCGGACTTCGAGGTCCCGCAGACCCTTTCCGTCCAGACCGCCGAGCTGATGATCAAGGGCGCTTTCTTCGCTTACGCGCGGAAGTTCGCCGCGCACCAGACGCCGCTGTCCAAGAACCTCGTCTTTCCCAAGGAAGAGGGCCTGAACGGCCCGGCGGCGTCCGGCAAGACTATCGTGACCAGGGATTTCGTCGTGGACGACGCGGTCATCGCCGATTTCCAGGCCCATCTCCTGGCGAACAATATCTCCGTCAACGAGGACAAGTTCAAGGCCGCCCGGGATGAGGTCCGCCGGGAGCTCCAGCGCAGCATCTTTTCCCTGCTCTGGAATGTGGAGGAGGGAGTCAAGGCGTTCAGCAAAATGGACCCGGTTGTCCTCAAGGCCCTCGAGGTCATGCCCCAGGCCGCCAAGTTCGTCGAAGCCGCGAAGACTCCCTGAGGGGGGAGATGCGCTTTTCGTTGTCCGGAAGGTCGTAGACGGAGGGAGCCGGAATGAAAATCGCCCTGGCCGCCGATCATGCGGGGTTCGGGCTCAAGACGGCCGTCGCCGACTACCTTAAGAGACGGGGCATTGCCTTCGTCGATTTCGGCTGCGGACCGGGCGAAACGGTCGATTATGTAGATTACGCCGCCCGGGCCGCCGAGAGCGTCGTTTCCGGCGCCTGCGACCGGGCCATCCTGTTCTGCGGCACCGGGATCGGGATGGCGGTGGCCGCCAACAAGTTCAGGGGCATCCGGGCGGCGCCCTGCTGGAATCCGCATATCGCCTCGATCAGCCGCCGGCACAACGACTCCAACTGCCTGGCTCTGGGCGGGCGCGTGTTGACGTGCGAGGAGGCCCTGGCGATCGTCGAGTCCTGGCTTGAGGCGCCGTTTGAGGGCGGGCGTCACGAGCGCCGGGTGAGTAAAATCACCGCGTTGGAAAAGGCGAATTTTAAAAACAGGAACAGGAGAACACGCCATGTCCTCACTGAGAGATAAAGTTCAGTCCCTGACGGAACGCATCGAGCAGAACAGCCGCTGGCGGCAGGCGGAATGCTTCAACCTGATCCCCTCCGAAACGACGCCCTCGCTCCTGGTCAAGATGTGCGAGCTGGCCGACCCCTCGGGACGCTACGCCGAACATCGCATGATGAAAGGGGAGGAGGTCTATTTTTACCAGGGCACCGACTTCATCCGGGACGTTGAGTCCGAGACCCGGAAGGAGCTGGGCGACTACTTCGGGTGCACGGATGTCGAGCTCCGCCCGATCAGCGGCCAGATGGCGAACGAGGTCGTTTTCAAGGGTATGGTCAAGTTTATCAACCGCGTCCGCGCGGAAGGACAGCCCACCCGCAAGATGCGGCTGGTGATGAATAACGACCTGACCAAGGGCGGGCACCTCAGCTCGCAGCCGATGGGCGCCCTTTTCAATTTCGTGGCCGAAGACCCCAAGACGGGGAAAGAGAATGTCCTCAACCTCCCGGTCCTGGCCGAAAATCCCTACCGGCCGGACCTCAAGAGACTTGGCGAGATCCTGGAGGATGAGCGGCCGGAGCTCATCATTTTCGGCAAGAGCATGTTCATCTATCCCGAGCCGGTGGAGTTTGTCGCCCAGAGGGTGAAGACGTGGCCGCAGCCGCCCGTGCTCATGTACGACATGGCCCATGTCCTCGGCCTGTACGGCACCTTTCAGAAGCCCTTGGCCGAGGGCGCCGATATCATCACGGGGAGCACCCACAAGACATTTTTCGGGCCCCAGCGGGGTATCATTGCCGGGAGTCTCCCCGCGGGAAGCCCGTTCCGGAACCTCTGGCTGGACATCAAGGGGCGCGCCTTCCCGGGCTCGACGAGCAACCATCACCTGGCGACGCTCGTCGGCCTGCTCCTGGCGACTTACGAGATGAACGAGTTCCGGGAGGCCTACCAGGCCCAGGTCCGGGCCAACGCGAAGGCCTTCGCCAGAAGTCTCAAGGCGCAGGGGATCCAGGTCGAAGGGGATGAGCGGGATGGTTTCACGGAGACCCACCAGGTGCTCATCCGGGTCAGAGAGCACGGCCCGGGGCAGGCCATCGCCCGCCGCCTCGAGGAGAACAACATCGTCGCCAACTACCAGGCCCTGCCCGATGACGCGACCTTCCTGGAATCGAGCGGCGTCCGGCTGGGCGTCCAGGAGATGACCCGGTTCGGGATGACGGACAAGGATTTCGACGTTCTGGCCGGCTACCTGGCCGACGTTGTCATCCGGAACAAGAGCGTCAAAGACGAAGTCGCGAAGTACCGGCGCGGTTTCCTGGAGATGAAGTTCTGCCTGCCCCCGGAGGAGGCGGTGCCGCTCGCCGCCAAGATCCTGAAGAGCGTCTTCCCCCGGCCGGGCCTGGTCGACAGGCTGGCCGAAGACCTTTTGAAGTGAAGCGCGAGGAAACCCGGATGAAGATTTTGCTCGTCGGCTCAGGCGGGCGCGAGCACGCCCTGGCCTGGAAAATCTCCCAGAGTCCTCTCCTTACGAAGCTCTATTGCGCCCCGGGAAATCCGGGAACGCAGACCGTGGGCGAAAACGTGCCCATCCCGGATTCGGACATCCCGGGCCTGGCGGCTTTTGCCGCGGAGCGCGGCATCGACCTCACCGTCGTCGGCCCGGAGCTTCCCCTGACCCTGGGCATCGTGGACGAATTCGAGCGCCGCGACCTGCGGATATTCGGGCCCAACAAGAAGGCCGCCGAGCTCGAAGGCAGCAAGGTGTTTGCCAAGCAGTTCATGGACCGGCACCGCATCCCCACGGCGCGCTTCAAGGTCGCCGAGTCCCCGTCCCAGGCCTTCCGCATCCTGAAGTCCGGCGAATTCTCCTATCCGCTGGTCATCAAGGCCGAGGGGCTCGCCGCCGGCAAGGGCGTCATCATCTGCCCGGGCCAGCGCCAGGCGGAAGACGCGGTGGGTTCGATCATGGTGAACATGCAGTTCGGGGCGGCGGGCAAGCGCCTCCTGATCGAGGAACACCTCAAGGGGAAGGAGCTGTCTTTCATCGTGATCTCCGACGGGGCCAAGATGCAGCCCCTGGTGACGACGATGGACCACAAGGCCGCCTACGAGGGAGACCGGGGCCCGAACACGGGCGGCATGGGCGTCATCTCGCCCTCGCCGTTCGTTACCTCGGCGCTGTTCGCCGACATCGTCGGCACGATCGTCTTCCCCACGATCACCCGGATGCGCGAGGAGGGGCGGAAATTCAAGGGCGTGCTCTATGTCGGGCTGATGCTGACCGACGGCGGCCCGAAGGTGCTCGAGTACAACTGCCGGTTCGGCGACCCCGAGACCCAGGTCCAGATGATGAGGCTCGAATCCGACCTGGTTGAGCTGATGCTGAACGCCATGAACGAAAACGTCCTGAAGTCCGAGGTCCAATGGAGCGCCAAGGCCGGCGGCTGCGTTGTCCTGGCCTCGGGGGGCTATCCCCTGGCCTACGAGAAAGGCAAGCTGATCACCGGGCTGAAGGAGGTCTCCGCCTTTCCCGGCATCACCGTCTTTCACGCGGGGACGAAGCTCGAAAACGGTGAGTACTACACCAACGGCGGCCGGGTCATCAACGTCTGCGCCAGCGAGCCGACCCTGGCCGAGACCATGGAAAATATCTACGGCGCGATTGCCGCGATTTCTTTCGAAGGCCTGCACTACAGGCGAGATATCGGCGTGGTGCGATAGGAGGACGCCATGGACGTGGCCATCTTCATCGGAAGCGAATCCGATCACGAGATCATCAAGGACGCCCTGGGACTGCTCGACCAGTTCGGCGTCTCGCACGAGCTCGAGGTGACTTCCGCGCACCGCTCCCCGGAGCGGACGCGCCGGCTGATCCAGACCGCGGAAGAGAAGGGCGCCCGGGTTTTCATCGCCGTGGCCGGCAAGGCGGCCCACCTGGCCGGGTTCGTCGCCGCCCACACCGTGGCGCCGGTCATCGGCGTCCCGGTCGAAAGCCCAGGGCTCGGCGGGCTGGACGCCCTGCTCTCCACGGTCCAGATGCCGAAGGGGGTCCCGGTCGCGACGATGGGCCTGGGCCGCGCCGGCGGTTCGAACGCGGCCCTGCTGGCCGTGGAAATCCTCAGCCTGAAGCACCCGCGGCTGAAAAAGAAGCTCGAGGAATACAGGGAGTCTCTGGCCGCCCAGGTGGAGGACGCCTCGCGCAAGATTCACCCCCCGAAATGACCTCTTTCTCCATCCAGAACTTCGGCTGCCGGGTCAACCAGGCCGAGTCCTTTGCCTGGGCCGAGGCGTTTGAGCGCCGGGGTCTCGTGCGCGAGCAGGACGCGACCCGGGCCGACCTCGTCGTCATCAATTCCTGCACGCTGACGGGCCGGGCGGACCGGGACGTGCGCAAGTTCATCCGGCACGTCGCCCGTTTGAATCCTCTGGCCAGGCTGGTGATCGCGGGCTGCTCGGTTGAACGGGACCGGGAGGCGCTGGCGGCCATGCCGCAAGCCTGGATGGTGCTGTCCAACGGGGAAAAGCTGGACCTGCCGGAAAGGGTCGCGGCAGTCATTCCCGCCGCCCCCCAAGCGGAGCCGAACCCCCTTCGTTCGCGCGCCTTGCTGAAAGTCCAGGACGGCTGCGACCACCACTGCTCGTTCTGCGTCATCCCGAGCGTCAGGGGACGGAGCCGGAGCCTCGACCCAGGCGAGATCGTTGCCAGGGCGCGGGACCTGACCGGCCGCGGGTTCCGGGAGATCGTGCTCTGCGGGATCCATCTTTCCTCATATGGGCGGGACTTGCTTCCCGGAAACTCGCTCGTCGGGCTCCTGCGGGAGCTCACGGCCGTCCCCGGTATCGGCCGCCTTCGTCTGAGCTCGCTCGACCCTCGCTGGCTGGACGAGGAGCTGATTCAATTCATCACCGGACATCCCGGGATGTGCCCGCATTTCCATCTCTCCCTCCAGCACGCGTCAGAAAATGTTCTCCACCGGATGGGGAGGAATTCGCGGGCCGCGGATTATGCCGCCGTTCTCGGGAGGCTGAGGGTGCTCCGGCCGGAGGCGGCCCTGGGGGCGGACATCATCGTCGGTTTCCCGGGCGAATCCGAAGCGGATTTTTCTGATCTCCGCGATTTTCTGGAGGCCTCGCCCCTGACCTATTTTCATGTCTTTGCCTATTCTCCGCGACCGGGCACGCCGGCGGCGGACTGGCCCCAGGTCCGGGAAGCGGACAAACGCCGTCGGTCCGCGGTCCTCAGGGATTTGTCGGCCCGGAAGCGGCAGGCGTTCGAGGAGAGCTTCGCGGGGAGCGAGCTCTGCGGCGTCGTGGTCAAGAGGTCAAGCGGCGCGGCCGTGGTCCTGACCGGTAACTACATCAACGTCCGGGTCCCGGCGGGCGACGCCGAGCCCGGCGGCAGCGTGAGGGTCAGGATCGATGAGGCAGGCTGGGGAAGGGTCCGGGGCGCGGTCCTGGGAGTGATTTGACAAATGGGTAAAATCCGGATGCTTCCGCCCGAGGTGGCCCAGAAGATCGCCGCCGGCGAGGTGATCGAACGGCCGGGTTCGGTCGTCAAGGAGCTCGTCGAGAATGCCCTCGACGCCGGGGCCAGCGACATCAGGGTTGAGCTCCAGGCCGGCGGAAAAAAGCTCATCAAGGTCCTGGATAACGGGGACGGAATGGGCCCCGAGGACGCCGGGCTGTGCTTCGGGCGGCACGCGACGAGCAAGATTTCGGCCGAGGCCGACTTGGACAAGATCGGCACGCTCGGGTTCAGGGGCGAAGCCCTGGCCAGCATCGCCGCCGTCTCCGAGCTCATTCTGCGGACTTCGGACGGCGGGCCGGAGTCGGGGATCCGGATCGAGCGCCGGGGGGGCGAACTGGTTTCCGTGCGGGCCGCGGCTTTCCCCAAGGGGACGAGCCTCGAGGTTGCGAACTTGTTTTTCAACCTTCCCGGCCGCCGGAAGTTCCTGCGGTCCGACCAGTCGGAGCTCGGCGTCGTGACCCGCTACCTGGGCGGCATCGCACTGGCCTATCCCGGGGTCCGCTTTTCGCTGAGCCATTTCCAGCGCGAGATTCTGAACTGCCCGGCGGCGGAAAGCCTCAGGGACAGGATCTTTCAACTGTACGGGCGGGAGATTCTCGGGAGAATCATGGAGATCGATTTGGCCGAGGGGGAAAGCCGGGTTAACGGGTTCGGCTCGCTGCCGCCGTCCGGCCGGCGCGAGAAAACGCGGCAGTTCTTTTTTGTGAACCGGCGGCCGGTCAAGGACCGGACGCTCCAGGCCGCCGTCAATCAGGCCTACCGGGCTTTCCTGGAGAAGGACCTTTTTCCCGAGGCGTTTATTTTTCTGAGCCTGCCTTACGGCGATGTCGACGTCAATGTCCATCCCGCGAAAGCCGAGGTCCGGTTCCGCGACGCGCAGCTTATCTTCTATCTCCTGCTCAAGGCCGTCGAGAAGGCCGCCCTGGACGTCAGGGGCGTCAAGGAAATCTATCCGTCTCCGGCGGGGGAGGGAGCGGCGGCCGGGGTCCGGGAAGCATCCGGCGGGCCCTTCGGCCGGGGGGCCCTTGAGGCCACGATGTCTCAGGCCCCTTTATTCCCGGCGTCGGCGCATCGGGATGAAGGCCCGGCAGCCCCGCGCGTGCTCGGCCAGTATCTCGACACCTATGTCATCGCGTCCGCGGATGAAGGGCTCCTGGTCATCGACCAGCACAACGCCCACGAGCGCATTCTTTTCGACCAGTACCGGGAGATCAACGCCGAAAACCGCTGGCCCCAAAAGAACGCGCTCCTGCCGATTCTCATTGACCTATCGCCCTCGCAGGTCGTGAGCCTGGAGAATTGCCGGACGGTTCTGGAAGGCGCCGGTTTTTGCATCGAGCCGATGGGGGAGAGGACGTTCGCCCTGACAGCGTTCCCCGATATCTTCAGCCCCGGGGAGGCGGAAGGTGCCTTTCTGGAGATTCTCGGGGAGCTGGAGGAAGAAAAGGAGCCGGGACGGAAAGCCGACAAGATGCTGGCCACTCTCGCGTGCCGCACGGCTGTCAAGGCCCATCAGGTCCTGCCGCGGGAGCAGATGGATTTCCTGGTCGACCGGCTCTTTAAGACAGCCAATCCCGCGGTCTGCCCTCACGGGCGCCCCATCCTCCTCAAGGTCGAGAGGGGCCAGATAGAGAAAGGGCTGAAGCGGATAAGCTGAAGGCCCGGGTATCTGAGAGCGCGGGTCCTGTCACGGCGCGTCCCCGTCCGTCGCTGCAATCCAGCAGGGTCGGACGGCGTTGCGCCCCTATCCCCCCGGCCCCCCAGGAACCAGTCCCGTCGGTTCCCCCGTCGACTAAGTCGACGGGCCCCCCTCCGGCCTTTCCTGAGACACTGACCTGCTTCCCTCCCTGTTATAGGGAGGGTAGAGGGTGGGTAATGTCTATATTCAAAGTCTGGGGAAGGGTCTCAGGCAAAAGGTACCGGGGGGCTTCGGGGCGCCATCCCCATCCGACCCCGCTTAGGTGTTCCGAGCGCGCAGGACTGGCGCCATGCCACCCGCACTTTCTCAAATCCGTCCCCTGGCCTTCAGATATCCGGGGAAACGGGCGCGAAAAAGGAACTGGCGCGCCTGGAGGGACTCGAACCCCCGACCCGCTGCTTAGAAGGCAGCTGCTCTGTCCACCTGAGCTACAGGCGCGTACTCTTCGGCCTGCCTGGGAGGAGGATCGGGGAGATCGGATTCGAACCGACGACCTCCTGCTCCCAAGGCAGGCGCGCTGACCAGGCTGCGCCACTCCCCGCCGGCAAACCGAAAATACAGAACTCTTGCGAACGATACGAAATGCGGTGAATCGTGGCTTTAAGGCGGCGTCATCTTAACAAAGACGGCGTTCGGATGTCAATTTGAAAGCGATGGATGGCGCCGGCGGGGAGCCGCCGGCGGCGACCGTCATAACCCCTTAAGGTGAGGGGGCCGGGGGCAATTTCACCTTCAAAATCCTCGGGGGGGGTGATTGACCCTCCCATATGCGAAAGGCATCATAAGGCCGGCCGAAAGTAAACCTGCGACGCAAAGGAAAGATCTTGCTAGGAAGAGAGAACTGGCGACACGAAATGGCGTCTACTTTACCGGAAGGGTCAATGTTGACGGAAATTGTCAATAATTTGTTGACAACTTTTGTCAGTTCCACTATTTTGAGAGGGCTTGCATAAAATGGGCTCAAACTTAGGCGAACTCCTCCTGCGTGAAAAAGTCATCACGCCCGACCAGCTGAAGTCCGCCCTCGAGGCCCAGAAGGAAAAGAACGTTCCCCTCCAAACGGCCATCGTCTCGCTCGGCTTGATCTCCGAAGAGGACATGGCCCAGGCCTTGAGCCGGCAGCTCGGCTATCCCTACATCGACCTCGATCAGTTCGAGGTCTACCCCGATGTCGTCGGACTGATCCCGGTGGAGATCGTCAAAAAGTACATGATCATGCCCATCCACCGGATCCGCTCCTTCCTGACCCTGGCGATGGTCGACCCGACCGACCTCGAGGTGCTCGAGGATGTCCGTTTTCGGACGGGCCTGAGCATCCAGCCCGTGATCGCCTCCGAGTCGGGGATCATGAACGCCATCACCAAGTATTACGGCTCGTCGAGCGCCCTCCGGGTGAAGAGGATCATCGAGGACATCGAGCTCGCCGAAGACACGCGGGTGAACATCATCGAGGAGGAGAAGGACAGCACCGACGTCCGGGAGCTGGTGCACGCCACCGAAGAGGCCCCGATCATCAAGCTCGTCAACGAGATCTTCATCGACGCCATCAAGAAGGGCGCCAGCGACGTGCACTTCGAGACCTACGAAGAGACCTTCCGCGTCCGCTTCCGGATGGACGGCGTGCTCCACGAGATGATGAACCTGCCGATGAAGTTCAAGAGTCCCGTTGTCTCCCGAGTCAAGATCCTCTCGAACATGGACATCGCCGAGAAGCGCCTGCCGCAGGACGGCCGTATCAAGATGAAAGTCAAGCTGGACAACGGCGGCCGGAAAGAGGTGGATATGCGCGTCTCGGCCCTGCCGACGATTTTCGGTGAGAAAATCGTGTCCCGGATCCTGGACAAACAGATGCTGAAGCTCGACCTGACCGAGCTGGGGTTCGAGGCGGAGTCTCTCGAGATCTTCACGGAAGCCATCCACCGGCCCTGGGGGATCATCCTGGTGACCGGTCCGACCGGCAGCGGCAAGACCAACACCCTGTATTCGGCGGTGTCCACGCTGAACTCCCTGGAGAAGAACATCATGACGGCCGAAGACCCGGTCGAATTCAGCATCCGGGGCATCAACCAGGTCCACATCAAAGAGGAAATCGGGCTGACTTTCCCCAACACCCTGAGGTCGTTCCTGCGCCAGGACCCGGACATCATGCTCATCGGAGAAATGCGCGACTTCGATACGGCGGACATCGCCATCAAGGCCGCTCTCACGGGCCACCTCGTCTTCTCGACGCTCCACACGAATGACGCCCCCAGCAGCGTCATGCGGCTGGTCAACATGAACGTCGAGCCGTTCCTGATCGCCGACTCGGTGATCCTGATCGCCGCCCAGCGGCTGGTCAGGAGGCTCTGCGAGAGGTGCCGGGTGCCCCACAAGCTCCCCGAGAGGGCGCTCGTCGACATCGGGTTCACCCCCGAGGAAGTCAAGGCCGCGCAGATCTGGAAGGCCGTGGGATGCGATCACTGCAACAACACAGGCTACAAGGGGCGGACCGCGCTCTACGAAGTCATGCGCGTCGATGATGAGATCCGCGAGATGATCCTGGTCCGGGCCCAGTCCCGGGAGATGAAGAAGCAAGCCGTCAGCAAGGGCATGATCACCCTGCGGCGGAGCGGCCTGATCAAGATCAAGAACGGGGTCACCTCGATCGAGGAAGTGCTCCGCGAGAGCGTGAAGGACCAATAAGGAGACACCTTTAATGGCCAAGACAATTCAGGAGTTCCTGGAGATCGCCGTCAGGGAAGACGCCAGCGACCTGCACATCACGACCCATATTCCGCCGCGGCTCCGCGTCCACGGCGTCCTGAAAAACATCGATCATCCCCCGCTGACGCCGTCGGAGACCAAGCAGATCATCTACAGCGTCCTGACCGACCGGCAAAAGCGGCAGTTCGAGGAGAAGCTCGAGCTCGACTTCTCGTTCGGCCTCAAGGACCTGGGCCGGTTCCGGGCGAACGTCTTCCTGCAGAAGGGGGCCGTGGCGGGCGCCTTCCGGAGGTTCCTGCCCAACATGTGGAGCTTCGCCCAGCTCGGGATTCCGCAGCGGATCGCCCAGCTCTGCTACCTGCCCCGGGGCCTGGTGCTGGTGACGGGGCCGACGGGCTGCGGGAAGTCGACGTCGATCGCCTGCATGATCGACCACATCAACGTCGAGCGGGGCGTTCACATCGTAACCATCGAAGACCCGATCGAGTACTATTTTATTCCCAAGAAGTCCATCATCAACCAGCGCGAGCTGTTCGTCGACACGCTGTCCTACGCGAACGCGCTCCGCTCGGTCCTCCGCGAGGACCCGGATGTTGTCTTCGTCGGGGAGATGAGGGACTTCGAAACTGTGGAGGCCTGCCTGCGGGTCGCCGAGACGGGCCATCTCACCTTCTCCACCCTGCACACGAACTCGGCGGCCGAATCCATCTCCCGGATCATCGATATCTTCCCCGCCCAGTACCAGTCCCAGGTGAGGATCATGCTCTCGATGTCGCTCGAGGGCGTGCTGACCCAGGCGCTGCTGCCCCGGGCGGACGGCAAGGGCCGGGTGTTGGCCATGGAGATCCTTATCCCCAACACCGCCGTCCGGAACCTCATCCGGGAAAACAAGGTCCACCAGATCTATTCAACGATGCAAATGGGCCAGGAAAAGTACGGCATGCAGACGTTCAACCAGTCGCTGGCCAACCTGTATTTCCGCAAGCTGATCACCCTGGAAACGGCGATGAGCATTTCGTCATTCCCCGAGGAGCTGACCGACATCCTCCAAAGGCGCGAGGGACTGAAACCGGCGTCGGGCACGGCTTCCCAGAACAATCGGAAATAAGAGCTAATAAGAGGAGAGCAGCATGGCCACTTTTGTCTGGAAAGGCAAGAATCGTTACGGCGATGCGGTGGGGGGCGAGCGGGTCGCCTCCTCGATCGAAGAGGTGAAGGCGGTCCTGCAGAAGGAGCAGATCATCGCCAGCTCCATCACCGCCAAGCGCGGCGGGCTCTCGATCCCTTTCCTGAAGAGAGAGAAGGTGAGCCTCAAGGAGCTGGCCGTGTACAGCCGCCAGCTCTCCGTCCTTATCGACGCCGAGCTGCCGCTGATGCAGAGCCTGAACATCCTGGCCGAGCAGACCAAGAACAAGTACTTCAAGCGCGTCATCACCACCATCCGCGAGGACGTCGAGGCCGGGTCGACCCTGAACCAGGCCAAGCGGAAATTCCCCAAGGCCTTCGACGACCTGTACTGCAACCTGATCGCCTCGGGAGAGCAGAGCGGATCGCTGGACATCATGCTCCGCCGGCTGTCGGAGTACATCGAAAAGGTCGTCAAGCTGAGGGCCAAGGTGAAGCAGGCGATGATCTATCCGAGCGCCATCGTCATCTTCGCCATCGTGGTGGCGATCTTCCTGCTCTGGAAGGTCATCCCCGTTTTCGCGGCCATCTTCATCGAGCTGGGCGCCGAGCTGCCCCTCCTGACGGCCGTCGTCATCGCGCTGAGCCGTTTCGTCTCCAAGTACATCGTCTTCATCTTCCTGGGGATCATCGGCCTGGTGGTCGGGTTCAGGTATTTCCGGAAGACCGAACAGGGGCGCTGGGTTACCGACCGCTGGATCCTCAAGATGCCGCTGTTCGGCGCGCTCCTGAGGAAGGTGGCGGTCTCCCGGATCACCCGGACCATGAGCACCCTGGTAGCGGGCGGCGTGCCCATGCTCGAAGCCCTGCGGATCACCTCCACGACTTCCGGGAACATCGTCATCGAGACCGCCGTCATGGGCGCCCGGCAGAGTGTCGCGGAGGGCAAGAGCCTGACCGACGCCTTCAAGGAGACCGGCCAGTTCCCGTTCATGCTGACCCAGATGGTCAGCGTGGGCGAGGCAACCGGCACCCTGGACGAGATGCTCTCCAAGCTCGCTGATTTCTACGACGAGGAAGTCGACGCCTCGGTCGCCGCGCTCCTCTCGATCATGGAGCCGGTCCTGCTCATCTGCGTCGGCGGGCTGGTCGGGTCGCTCGTCATCTCCATGTATCTGCCGATTTTCAGCCTGATGCAGCAGTTCTGAGGCCGGATGAAGACCCAGAAGAGCCATATTCTCTGGTTTATCCTGATCCGCCTGATCGCGGTCACCTCGATCCTCGTCGCTGTGGTCATCATCCAGCACTCGACGACG
>Ga0315275_10005101_pt1 | contig 12379 bp, 13 predicted proteins | sample YL17G03_0_MG_FD_205557 | JGI IMG/M metagenome (GOLD analysis project Ga0315275, IMG submission 205557) | Sediment microbial communities from Yellowstone Lake, YNP, Wyoming, USA - YL17G03_0 | ecosystem: Environmental > Aquatic > Freshwater > Lake > Sediment | place: USA: Wyoming | collected... | reverse complement strand
GGCGCCTGAAGTTCGAAGCCCGTGATGGGCGGCTCACCCCGCACCGCATGCGCCCGGAGGAATCACGGGCGCCTGAAGTTCGAAGCCCGTGATGGGCGGCTCACCCCGCACCGCATGCGCCCGGACCGCCCGGAAAATCGGCGACGAACGTTCTTCCGGGTGCATCAGCGCTCGAACAGCGCGACCGATTCGACGTGCGCCGTGTGCGGGAACATGTTGACGACACCGGCCGCGGCCAGCGTGTATCCGCGTTCCTGGACCAGCACCTCCGCGTCGCGCGCGAGCGTGGCGGGATTGCACGACACGTAGACGAGACGTCGGGGACCGCCATCTGGCGGCAACGCCTTGACCACGGCGATCGCCCCTTCGCGCGGCGGATCGACGAGCGCCTTGTCGAACGGGCCCAGTGCCTCGAAGTTCTCGGCGGCGGCGGCGAACAGGTTTCCGACGCGAAAGGTGGCGCGCTCCGCAAGGCCGTTCAATGCGGCGTTGGTTTCGGCGCGCCGGACCAGCGCCGGGCTGCCTTCGACGCCGACGGCGAGCGCGCCGCGCCGGGCGATCGGCAGCGTGAAATTGCCGATGCCGCAGAACAGGTCGGCGATGCGCTCGCCCGGGCGCGGGTCGAGCAGCGCGATGGCGCGCCGCACGAGGACCCGGTTGATCGCCGGATTGACCTGCGTGAATTCGGTCGGGGAATACGGAAAGACCAGCCCGAATTCGGGCAACGCATACGAGAGGCACGCGTCCGGCGGATGGAACGGCACCGCGGTTTCCGGCCCTGCCGGTTGCAGGTAGAACTGGACGCCGTGGTCGGTGGCGAAAGCCCGCAGCCGGTCTTCGTCCGCGGGTGCCAGCGGGGCGAGCGTGCGCAGGACCAGCACCTGCGCCGATGCGCACGCGGACAGGCCGGATGCGGGCGCGGCATCGCCGACCGCGAGCTCCATCTGCGGCAGCCGGTCGCGAAGGGTCAAGCCCTCCACGAGCTTGCGCAAATGCGGCAGCAGCGCCGAGATCTTCGGCGGCAGCACCGCGCACGACGTCATGTCGGCGACGAAGCTCGACTTGCGCTCGTGGAAGCCCACCAGCACACCGCCTTTCTTCGCCACGTAACGCACGGACAGTCGCGCCCGGTGCCGGTAACCCCAGGCCGGACCGTGAATGGCCGGGAGTATCTGCGCCGCGCGCACGCGGCCGAGGTGCCACAGCGCGTCCTCCAGCGCCCGCTGCTTGGCCGCGACCTGCGCGCCGGCGTCGAAGTGCTGGAGCGTGCAGCCGCCGCAAACGCCGAAGTGCGGACAGCGCGGGGCGACGCGCGCGGCGCTTGCCTTCGCGATGGTCTCGACGCGCGCGATCTCGTAGGTCGGCTTGCGCTTCAGCGTTGCGATCGTGACGTCCTCGCCCGGCAGCGCGCCCTCGACAAAGATCGCCTTGCCGTCGATGCGCGCGATCCCGCGCCCGTCCTGATCGAGCGAGGCGATCGTCACGAGCGGGAGGGCGGACCGGGTGGAGGAAGGGTCGGGAATCATCGCGAGGGCCAGCGGTCACGGTGTGGGTGCCGCGAGGCGCGAATTGTACCGTTCGCCGCGAACCTTGCCCGGATTCCTGCGGTGCCCGGGCGCAGGTCGAGTAAAATTCCCTGATGCGGATCCTGGCGCTCGAAACATCGACCGAATGGTGCAGCGTGGCGACCGGCGACGGCGCGCGCTGGCTGGCGCGGGACGAGCTGACCGGTCCCGCGCATTCGGAGCGCGCGCTGGCGCTGGTCGCAGCGCTACTGGCCGAAGCGGGATGGACCCTCGCCGCGCTTGACGGCATCGCGTTTGGCGCGGGACCCGGATCGTTCACCGGCATTCGCGTCGCGTGCGGTCTCGCGCAGGGGTTGGCGCTGGGCGCCGACCTCCCGGTGGTCCCCGTCCCCACGCTGGCGGCGCTCGCACACGCCGCGTGGGGAGCGAGCGGCGCCGAACGCGTCGTGGCCTGTCTCGACGCGCGGATGCGCGAGGTGTACGTCGCTGCCTACGCGCGGAACGAGTCGGGGTGGCGCGAGGTCGAGGCGCCGCGCGTGCTCGCGCCGGCGCAGGTCACCGCCCCCGAGGGCGGCAACTGGACGGGTGCGGGCAACGGGTTCGCCGCCTATCCCGGGCTTGCAGGGCAGCTGGGACTCATGCCCGCGGACTCCGCCGCGCGGCCGACGGCGCAGGCGGTGGGCGAACTCGCGTTGCCCCGGCTCGTCGCCGGCGAGGGCGTGGCTGCGGCCGACGCGCTGCCGCTGTACGTCCGGCATCGGGTGGCGCTGACGACGGCCGAGCGCGACGCCGGCGCGCGGCTTTGACGCCGGATGGCAACACCGCTGTCATCGCAGGTCCGGCCGGTTCTCGCGTGGCGCCCGATGCGCGAGGGCGATCTCGGCTACATTGCGGCGCTGGAGGCGCAAATCCATGCCGCGCCCTGGACGATCGGCAATTTCCGCGACTCGCTGGCGGTCGGTTACTCGGCCTGCGTGGGCGAGTGCGAGAGCCGCATCCTCGTCTACGGCGTGCTGATGCTCGCGCCGGGCGAAGCGCAGATCCTCAACGTGTCGGTGGTGCCCGATGCGCGAGGGCGGGGCCTCGGCCGCTCCCTGCTGCGCCGCTTCATCGACGACGCCATGCGCCTGGGCGCGGAACAGCTGTTTCTCGAAGTTCGGCTCTCGAATGTCGCAGCCATCGGTCTGTACGAGTCCGAGGGCTTCGCCCGGGTCGCTCGCCGCGAGCGGTACTACCCGGCGTCGGGGCCGGAACAGGTGCGCGAGGACGCGCTGGTGATGCGGCGCGCGCTGCCGCGACCACGGCCGCTTCCGGCATGAGCGGATCCCGCTGATGGCCACGCGCGACGACCTGCTGCAGGAACTCGGGCTGCTCCCGCAGTGGCGGCAGCGGCCGCACGCCGGCCTGGGCGCGGCCGATACCGTGCCCGGTGCGGCAGTCCCGGCCGCGGTGGCGGCAACGGTGGCGGTTCCGAGTCCACCGGCCGAGCGTGTGGAGGCGCCGCTCCAGCCCGATGTCACCGCCGAGAAGGATGCGCGTCGCCACCGCATCGCGGCCCTGGACTGGCCGGCGTTCGCCACCGACGTCGACGCCTGCACCGCCTGCAAGCTCGGCACGACGCGCCACCGGTCGGTGCCCGGCGTCGGCGACACGCACGCCGAGTGGCTGTTCGTCGGCGAGGCGCCGGGAAGCGAGGAGGACGCCCGGGGCGAGCCCTTCGTCGGGCAGGCCGGACGCCTCCTCGACAACATGCTCGCGGCGCTGGGGCTCGGGCGCGGAGACAGGGTCTACATCGCCAACGTGCTGAAGTGCCGCCCGCCCGGCAATCGGCCGCCCGAGCCGCTCGAAGTCGATGCCTGCCTGCCCTATCTCGACCGGCAGATTGCGCTGATCCGCCCCAGGCTCATCGTGGCGCTGGGGAAGAGCGCCGCGACCGCGCTGCTGCAGGTCGACGCCACGATCGCGAGCTTGCGCGGCCGGGTGCATCGGTACCGGGACCTGCCGCTGGTCGTGACGTACCATCCGGCCTATCTGTTGCGCAACCTCGCCGACAAGGCCAAGGCATGGGAAGATCTGGTGCTCGCGCGGCGAACCATGGCGCAGTTGGGGCCGCCCGATGTGAAGCCCGATGTGTAGGCCGGGTTTCGCGGCGCTCAACCCGGGCTGAGGTCTACACATCGGAGTGATGCGCTGGCGGAATCGGCCGCCCTTGCGCCGGGCTGCGAGCGCCCCAACTATCAGGATCGCAGGCCACGTGGCCTGCGCCCGCTTCACTGCACGGAGGAACCATGATCCGCAAATTCGCTGGCCTGCTGGCCATCGCAGCAACACTCTCGCTCACGGGCTGCGGCTACAACGACCTGCAGCGGCAGGACGAAGGCATCAAGGCCGCGTGGTCCGAGGTATTGAACCAGTACCAGCGCCGCGCCGACCTCGTCCCCAACCTCGTCAGCACGGTGAAGGGCTACGCCGCGCAGGAGGAACGGGTGCTGACCGAAGTGACCAACGCGCGGGCCAGCGTGGGCAGCATCAAGGCGACGCCGGAACTGATCAACGACCCGGCCGCGTTCCAGAAATTCATCCAGGCGCAGAATCAGTTGCAGGGCGCGCTGTCGCGGCTGCTGCTGGTCACGGAGAACTATCCGCAACTGAAGTCCGACGCGCTGTTCCGCGACCTCACCGCGCAGCTCGAAGGCACCGAGAACCGGATCGCCGTCGCCCGCAATCGCTACATCAAGTCGGTGCAGGAGTACAACACGACGGTGCGGCAGTTCCCGACCAACCTGACGGCGATGGTGTTCAAGATGGACGTCAAGCCCAGCTTCACCGTCGAGAACGAAGCGGCCATCAGCGCGCCGCCAAAGGTCGATTTCGACAAGGCGCCGGCGACAGCGGCTCCGGGAGCGGCGCCGGCTCCCGGGTCGGCATCCACGACCGCACCGGCACCCGCAGCGGGGCCGGCGCCGAAGAGCGCGCCGCCGGCGGCCGGCGATGCCGCGGGCGAGCTGATGAAGAAGGGCTATTGACCTGAGGGTGGGGACAACGGCGCCGGCGCGACACGCGGGCCATCGTCCCGTAGCCCGGGATTCGCAGCCCGTGCGCGCGCACGCGCATCCGATGGCCGGCGCGGCCCGCCACGCTGGCGCGCGCATCATCGCGCTGACGCTATTGCTGTGGGTCGCGCCGTGGTTCTCCCTTGCCCATGGGCAGGGCCCGGCGTGGGAGACGGGCACGGACGGGCTGCGGCCGGTGTTGCCGCTGGCGGCGCGGGTCACCGATCTCGCGCAGACGCTGGCACCTGCCGAGCAACAGGCGCTGGAAGCGAAGCTCGCGGATTGGGAAGCGCGCACGGGGAATCAGCTGGCGGTGCTCATCGTGCCGACGACGCAACCCGAGCCGATCGAAGCCTACTCGATCCGCGTCGCCGAGGCATGGAAGCTCGGCCGCAAGGGGAACGACAACGGCCTGCTGTACCTCGTCGCGAAGAACGACAGGAAGATGCGCATCGAAGTGGGTTACGGTTTCGAGGGCACGCTGACCGACGTCACATCGCGGCGCATCATCGCCGAGGACGTCGCGCCGCTGTTCCGCGAAGGCAAGTTTGCCGCGGGCATCAATGCCGGGGTCGACCGGATCACGAAGGCCGTCGCCGAAGGCAAGCCCTTGCCGCCGCGGCAGGCCACGGCCAAGCCGAAAGCCGGTGCAGAAGGTTTCGACTTCGGCACGCTGATGCTGATCCTGTTCATCGTCGTACCGGTTGTCGGGATGGTCCTGCGTTCGATCTTCGGCACGCTGGCCGGGTCCGCCGCCGGCGGTGCGGTCGTCGGGGCGGCCGCGTGGTTCTTTGCCGGCTCGCTGGTCGTGGCGATCATCGCGGGCATCGTTGCCTTCATCGTGATCATCTTTTCCGGAGCGGGCGGCGGCCGCCCCGGCCGTGGCGGCGGCCTGTCGCTCCCCGGGGGCGGCTGGGGCGGCGGCGGATCTTCCGGCGGCGGCGGCTTTTCCGGTGGCGGCGGCAGCTTCGGCGGCGGTGGCGCGTCCGGCGGCTGGGACTGAGCGATGCCACTTTCAGCGAGAGCGACATGATGCCCTGGCGACGACCCAACCGCTTCTGGCGCCATCTGGTGACCGATCACGGGTCCGCGCGCCGGGCCTTTCCGGACGTTGCGATGCGGCGGATCGAAGCGGCGATCGCCGCAGGCGAAACGCGGCATCGCGGCCAGGTCCGCTTCGTCGTCGAGCCGGCGCTGCCGCTCGCAAGAGTTCTCGCCAAGCTGCCGCCGCGCGAGCGCGCCCTGGAGATCTTTGGCCTCATGCGGGTCTGGGATACCGAGGAAAACGCCGGGATCCTCGTCTACCTGCTGCTCGCCGATCGCGACGTCGAGATCGTTGCCGATCGCGGCATCGACCGCAGGGTCGGGACAGGCGCGTGGGAAGCGGTGTGCGGTCCGATGGAAGCGGCGTTTCGCGCGGGTCGCTATGCGGAAGGCGTCGAAAGCGGCATCGCGGAACTCAACGCGCTGCTCGAGAAGCATTTTCCGCGCGGAGACGGCACGGCAGCGAACGAGCTATCGGACCGCCCGGTGATTCTCTGACGTCACCGCGTAGCCCGGGTTGAGCGGAGCGAAACCCGGGTTGCCGGTCGGGGCTGCGATGGCGGCCCTTGACCGAGGTTACGACACCTCGACCCGAGCGCCGCCACCGTGTTTCGCGCCGCCATGGGCGCCGCTCTTTTCGAGACCGATGAGGTGCAGCGAATCCGCCTGCGCCTGGTTCATCCTGTGGCGCACCGACACCAGCGCCATCGTTCCCGACACGAACAGCCCGAACATCACGATCGCCGTGTTGACCGACACGCCGGCCTGGATCATCGTCGCGTAGAGGCCGACCATGATGAGGATGCCGATGTTCTCGTTGAAGTTCTGCACGGCGATCGAGTGACCGGCGCCCATCAGCACGTGGCCGCGGTGCTGCAGCAGCGCGTTCATCGGCACGACGAAAAAGCCGCCGCACGCGCCGATGAGGATCATCAGCGCGATGACGAAGGGGAGCGCGGTGACGAAGATCATGATCGTGACGACGAGTCCCATCGCGATGCCGATCGGCAGCACGTTGACGGAGCCGCGCAGCGAGACCCAACGGGCGGCGGCGATCGCGCCGACGGCGATGCCCACGGCAACCACACCCTGCAGCATCGACGCCTGCGACATGCTGAACCCGAGCGCCTGTTCCGCCCATGCGATGACGATGAACTGCAGCGTCGCGCCGGCACCCCAGAACAGCGTGGTCGTCGCCAGCGAAATCTGGCCCAGCCGGTCCCGCCACAGCAGCGCATTGCAGTGGCGGAACTCGCGGATCAGGAACACCGGGTTCCGGTTCACCATCCGGCGGTCGACGCCGGTGTCGGGGATGAACCAGTTGAACACCGCCGCGACGACATAGAACGTCATGATCACGGCGATGGCGGCGCCGGGCGGCGTGTCGACCGACGTGTCGATGAGCGGGAGATCGAATCCCAGCAGCGACGCCGCGATCTTCGGACTGATCAGCGCGCCGCCCACCAGCACGCCAAGGATGATCGAACCGACCGTGGTGCCTTCGATCCAGCCGTTGGCGACGACGAGTTGCTGCGGCGGCAGGAGTTCGGTCAGGATGCCGTACTTGGCGGGCGAATAGGCGGCCGCGCCGAAGCCGACCACCGCATAGGCGACGAGCGGGTGCGCCGAAAAGAGCATCAGCGTGCAGCCGACGACCTTGATGCCGTTGGTGATCAGCATCACCTTGCCCTTCGGCATCGAGTCGGCGAACGCGCCAACCAGCGGCGCGAGCAGAACGTACGAGACCACGAAGCTCATCTTGAGCGACGGGGTCATCCACGCGGGTTCCTCCAGTTCGCGGAGCAGCGCGATGGCGGCAATCAACAGCGCGTTGTCGGCGAGCGACGAAAAGAACTGCGCCGCCATGATGGTGTAGAACCCGGCCTTCATTGTCCTCCGATATCCGCCAGGACCGCGTCTCGATGCGACGCGGCGGGCGGGGAATCGCCTCCGGGCGTGGGTATAATTCTGTTGTCGCCCGAGGCCCGCGCTTTATACCATGATTGGCAGGAGCGACCAACCGCGCCGCGATGGGACCGGGAGCGGGATGACCGGCACCGGACTTCCATGCTCGCGCCACGCTTGGCCTTCACATTGCCGCGCCGAAAGTACACCTTGTTTCCGTCACCGGACCCGCGATGTCCCGCCCGCTCTACGCCCAGGTGAACCTCTCCGCGCTGCGCGCCAACGTCGCGCAGGTGCGAGCGCGGGCCGCGGAGACGCAGGTGCTCGCGGTGGTCAAGGCCAATGCCTACGGCCACGGTCTGGAGCGGGTGCTGCCGGCGCTGGCCGATGCCGACGGGCTGGCGCTGGTCGAGCAGGAGCGTGCGTTCGAGCTCCGCGCGCTTCGGTATACGCGGCGCATCCTGTTGCTCGAAGGCTTTTTTGCGACGGCCGAATTGCCCGAGATCGCGAGCCGGCGCCTCGCGGTTGTAGTGCACCATGCGGAACAGGTGCGCATGCTGGAAACCACCCCGCTGTCCCGCCCGCTCGAAGTCTTTCTCAAGATCAACACCGGCATGAACCGGTTGGGTCTGCGGCCGGCCGATGTCCCGGCTGCGGTCGAGCGGCTCACGCAATGCGATGCGGTCGCGACCTTGCGGCTCATGACGCATCTCGCCCGCGCCGACGAACCGGACGGCGTGAAGGAACCGCTCGCCACGTTCGACGCCGCGTGCCGCGGCATGCCCTATCCGCGATCGATCGCCAATTCGGCGGGGATCGTCCGCTTCGGCGAGGTGGGCGGCGACATCGTCCGCCCGGGCATCATGCTCTACGGGGCGACACCGTTTGCCCACGACTCCGCCGCCAGCCTCGGGCTGCAGCCGGTGATGACGTTGCGGTCGGAAATCATCGCCGTGCAGAATCTCGCGGCCGGTGAGCGCGTGGGTTACGGCGCGTCCTACACCGCGGCCCGTGCTCAGAGGATCGGCGTCATCGCGTGCGGTTACGCCGACGGCTATCCACGGCACGCCCCCAATGGCACGCCGGTGCGCGTCGGTGACCGGATCGTCCGCACCGCCGGGCGGGTGTCGATGGACATGTTGACGGTCGACCTGACCGACGTCCCGGAAGCGGCGATCGGCAGCCCGGTCGTGCTGTGGGGGGAAGGACTGCCGGTGGACGAGGTCGCCACTGCCGCGGGTACTGTAGGCTACGAATTGCTGTGCGCCGTGGCGCCGCGCGTTCCCTTTGTGGTTTCCGCATTCGGCAAGCTGGATCTCGAGCTGTGAGCGTGCCGGAAACGGCATCGATCTCCTGCCCGACGACATTGACGGAACCACGGAGCGGACAGTGAACATCGGTAAAAGGATAGACTCGGCCACGTGGCTTTAGTGCCCCGCGCAAGGTCGCAGGGGTCTCGTCGGGGGGATCAGCGTGTACATCGTCGTCACCGGTGCAGCCGGGTTCATCGGCTCCAATCTCGTCAAGGCGTTGAATGCACGCGGGGAGACTGCCATCCTCGCCGTCGACAACATGACGCGCGCGGACAAGTTCCGGAACCTGGTCGATTGCGAGATCGCCGAGTACCTCGACAAGGACGAATTCCTCAGCCGGCTCGGCGACGGCGACTTCGAGGACGACATCGCGGCGATCCTGCATCAGGGCGCGTGTTCCGACACGACGGCCACCGACGGCCGTTACATGCTGCGCAACAACTACCGCTACTCCGTCGCGCTGGTCGAATGGTGCCAGGACAACGACGTCCCGTTCCTTTATGCGTCCAGCGCGTCGGTGTACGGTGGCGGCCGTGCGTTTCGCGAGGAGCGCGCATGCGAGGCGCCGCTCAACGTCTACGGCTACTCCAAGTTCCTGTTCGACCAGTACGTGCGCCGGCTGCTGCCCGAGCGCACTGCCCAGATCGCGGGCTTTCGGTATTTCAACGTCTACGGGCCGCGGGAGCAGCACAAGCAGCGCATGGCCTCGGTGGCGTGGCACTTCTTCAACCAGTATCGCGCCGAAGGCCGGGTCAGGCCGTTCGAGGGCTCGGGCGGGTACGCCGCAGGAGAGCAGCGGCGCGACTTCGTGTCGGTCGACGACGTGGTCAAGGTCAACCTCGATTTCCTCGACCATCCGCAGCGCAGCGGGATCTTCAATCTCGGCACGGGGCGGGCAGCGACCTTCAACGAGGTTGCCGCGGCGACGATCAACGCGTGCCGTGCCGTGGACGGCCACGCGCCCCTGGCGCTGCCGGAGTTGGCCGCGGCCGGCACGATCAGCTATATCGCGTTCCCGGCCGTTCTGGCGGGAAAATACCAGAGCCACACCGAAGCCGACCTTACCCGGCTGCGCGCCGCGGGCTACCGTGCGCCGATGCAAGGCGTCGACGAAGGGATTGCCCGCTATGTCGCCGCGCTGCTTGCATCCCCTTCTGTCAACCCGTAACGTGCGCGGCGCGTTTTAGGCAGCAGGGCGGGGTTGCCCCGTCGCAACGCGGGGCGTTTGCCCGTGCGTCCAGGGGAGGCAGACATGAAACGGCTATTGCTCGCGATCGTGATGCTCGCGGTGTCGGGGCTCGCGGTCGCAACGACCAACATCAACAGCGCAACGCTGGAGCAGCTCCAGGCATTGCCCGGCATCGGGCCGGTCAAGGCTCAGGCCATCGTCGACCACCGCAAGGCCAAGGGCAAGTTCAATTCGATCGACGACATCAAGAACGTCAAAGGCATCGACACCGCGACGTTCGACAAGGTCAAGAGCGACCTGGCGATTTCCGGCAAGACGACGCCTCCCGCTGCCGCACCCGCCGTCAAGGCCGAGCCCACGGCGGCGGCCCCGGCCAAGACCAAGTGACTCCGCTCGGCGCGCGGCACATTCCGTGCCGCGAGGTCTTGCCCATGCGCATTCCCGACTTCCCCATTTCCACTCAAGGATCCATGATGAAACGTTTTCTCATTCTTCTCGTCGCGCTGCTGTTCTCGGGGCTTTCGCTGGCGGCCGTCAACATCAACACGGCGACCCTGCAGGAACTCGAAGCGCTGAACGGCATCGGCCCGGTCAAGGCACAGGCAATCATCGACCACCGCAAGGCCAACGGTCCGTTCAAGTCGATCGACCAGATCAAGGACGTCAAGGGTGTCGGCGACGCGACGTTCGACAAGATCAAGGGCGACCTTGCCGTGAGCGGCGCCACCAAGGCACCGGCCGCGACACCAGCAGCGGCAGCGGCAGCGAAGGCGGAGCCGGCCAAGGCGGCAGCGCCCGCCGCACCGGCGCCCGCAGCAGCGGCACCGGCGATGAAGGCGGAGCCGGCCAAGGCGGCAGCGCCCGCCGCACCGGCGCCCGCGATGAAGGCGGAACCCGCGAAGGCCGCGACGCCGGCCACCCCCGCGACCGCACCGGCGATGAAGGCCGACACGACGAAGGACAAGGCCGTCGCCGACAAGGCCGCGAAGGAAAAGACGGCTGCGGACAAGACGGCGGCCACCAAGGCGGCGAAGGACAAGGCAGCCGCCGACAAAGCGGTGGCGGAGAAGGCCGCGAAGGACAAAGCCGCCGCGGACAAGGCGGCAGCAGACAAGGCCAAGAAGCCCTGACGCCATCGGAAACTGGGGACAGACCACGTTTTCCGTCGGTGGCTTCCCGCCGTGCATCGGCAACTCCAGGCAAGCGTGGTCTGTCCCCGGTTGGGGGGCTGGCGGGGGCAGGGGGCCTGCGCGCCGGCCGGCGGCGTCACGCAGTCGGCTACAATGACCTGCCCCGCGGATCCGCCGCGATCAACGTTCCCGCCCAGTCAGGTTGCGCATGTACCGCACCCTCGAGTCCACCGTCGGCAACACGCCGCTCGTCCGCCTGCAAAGGCTCCCGGGCGCCACGTCCAATGTCATCCTGGGCAAGCTCGAGGGCAACAATCCCGCCGGTTCGGTCAAGGACCGTCCGGCGCTGTCGATGATCGTCGAAGCCGAGAAGCGCGGCGACATCAAACCCGGCGATACGCTGATCGAAGCGACCTCGGGCAACACCGGGATCGCGCTGGCGATGGTCGCGGCAACCAGAGGCTACCGGCTCATCCTGGTGATGCCGGAAAATCAGTCACTCGAGCGGCGGCAGACCATGGGCGCGTTCGGCGCGGAGCTGGTGCTGGTCTCGAAAGCGGGGGGGATGGAGGCGGCGCGCGATACGGCGGAGCGGATGCGCGACGACGGCAAGGGCATCATCCTCGATCAGTTCGCCAACCCCGACAACCCGCTGTCCCACTACCGCGGCACGGGGCCCGAGATCTGGCGCGATACCAACGGCACCGTGACGCACTTCGTGTCGGCGATGGGGACGACCGGCACCATCATGGGCGTGTCGCGCTTCCTGAAGGAAAAAAATCCCGCGATCGCGATCGTCGGCGCGCAGCCCGCGGACGGCGCAAGTATCCCCGGAATCCGCAAATGGCCGGAGGCCTACCTGCCGAAAATCTACGATCGGACGCGCGTCGACCGCATCGAATCGGTGTCGCAGGCGGACGCCGAGGAAACCGCGCGCCGCCTCGCGCGCGACGAGGGAATCTTCGGCGGCATTTCGGCGGGGGGCGCATGCGCGGTGGCATTGCGGATCGCCCGTGAAGTCAGCAATGCGACGATCGTGTTCATCGTCTGCGACCGCGGCGACCGCTACCTGTCGACGGGCGTGTTTCCGGGCTGAGAGGCTGAGAGTCTTTCGATCATGCCCGCTCATCACGCCAGAAGACGCCCGCTCGTCGTTGCCAATGCTCGCCATAGCCCGAGCTATGGCTGCGCTTTGCGCCTCGATCGGCCGCCTTCTGGC
>Ga0315275_10005099_pt1 | contig 12381 bp, 11 predicted proteins | sample YL17G03_0_MG_FD_205557 | JGI IMG/M metagenome (GOLD analysis project Ga0315275, IMG submission 205557) | Sediment microbial communities from Yellowstone Lake, YNP, Wyoming, USA - YL17G03_0 | ecosystem: Environmental > Aquatic > Freshwater > Lake > Sediment | place: USA: Wyoming | collected... | reverse complement strand
GCGCAGTGCTCGCCTCCGGGCGGCCCGGGCGTCCAGTACAACCGCAGGACCGCCTCCGGCGTGCCTGCGTGCTCGAGCGCGAGCGCCGCCAGGCGCTCGATCTCTGCCGCATCAGGCGGCTCGAGGCCGATCCGCTCCGCCGAGACGGCGAGCCGGGCGAGATGCTGCTCGAACCGGAACGGCCGGCCGCTGTAGACCCGCATCGTCTCGAACGCTGCCCGCCCGCGCGTAAACCCCTCGTCGTCAGCGGCAAGCACGGGCTCACCGGGCTCGACGAGCCCCCGCCCCGAGACCGCGACTGCGAGCAGTGGGCTTGCGCTCACGGGCGCAGCCCTCCGCCGGCGTGCGACGGCTGCTGCGGCAGGCGCGAGCCGGCCCGGGAAACGCCACCGCGACAAGGCACCAGGAGCGAGCACCCCGTCAGAACCGCCGTCAGAGCCACGGTCGGAGTGGACAACACAGCTGTCGTCAGAGCCGACATCACAGCGGTCATCGTACGGCCACCGCCGTGCGCGGACCGGGGCTCCCGGGACCGCCGCCGGAGCCGAGCCTGGGTGCTCCGATCGCGCGCAGCAGCGGATCGGCCTTCGTCCACGACTCGGCGATCTCGGCCCGCGGGTCCGAGTCCCAGACGACGCCACCACCGACCCAGAGGTGGATACGTCCCTCCGCGATCGCGAACGTGCGGATCGTCAGCGCCAGGTCGACGTCGCCGTTGCCGTAGACGCGGCCGAGCGCTCCCATCGACGCGCCGCGTCCGACGGGCTCGAGCTCCGCGATCAGGTCGACGGCCGCGATCTTCGGGGCACCCGTGATCGACCCTCCGGGGAACGTCGCCCGCAGGAGCTCTGCCAGGCCGACGCCGTCCCGCAGCGTGCCCTCGACGGTCGAGACCATGTGCTCGACGCCCGCCATGGCCCGGGTTGCCATCAGCTCGGGCCAGCGCACGCTCCCCGGCTCGCAGACGCGCGAGAGGTCGTTGCGCTCCAGGTCGACGATCATCACGTGCTCGGCCGCATCCTTGGCCGACCGAGCGAGCTCGCCGGCCCTTCCCGCCGGACGCGTTCCCTTGATCGGGCGCGTCCAGACACGCCGGCCGCGCCGCGCGAGGAAGAGCTCCGGCGAGGCCGAGACGACCGCCCACCCGTCGCCGCTGTAGGGCTCTCGATTGTGGGGATTCAGGCTCGCGAGGCGGGCGGCGAGCGCGCCTGCGCCGCCCGCGAAATCGGCGGCGAGGTGCTGCACGAGATTGACCTGATAGACGTCGCCCCGGGCGATTGCCTCCCGGACGCGCGCGACCGCTCCGGCGTAGTCGCCGGGGGTCCAGGTCTGCAACCAGGGCCCGAACGAGAGCGGCTCGTGCAAGGCATTGTCATATCCGACAACGTACTCTTCGGGCCGGACGGAACAGGCTGCGAGTGGGAGCGGGCACGGCTCGGGTGGCGCCGGGGTATGCCGGCGGCGAAGCGAGGCCGAGAGGCCGTAGCCGAGGTAGAGATCGGCGACGAGAGCCTCGCCACCGGGCACGAAGAAGCCGCGGTCGCGGAGCCATGCCTCGATCCGCTCGAGCGCGCCGCCGGCGTCGTGGATCTCGATCGCGTCCGGACCGGTCACGAGCTCTCCCCGACGCCCCGGGTGGCCGAGGCCGGGCGGCCGATGTGCATCGAGCTCCGCGGAACGGCTTTCGCCACACCGCCGAGCGTATAGGCTCGGGGCATGCAACTCGGCATGATCGGTCTCGGGCGGATGGGCGCGAATATCGTCCGCCGCCTCGTGCGGGACGGCCACTCGTGCGTGGTCTACGACGTCAGCCCCGATGCGGTCGAGGTACTCGCTGCCGAGGGCGCAACGGGCTCGACCTCGCTCGACGACTTCGTCGCGAAGCTCGAGGTGCCGCGCCGGGCCTGGATCATGGTTCCGGCCGGGGAGATCACCGAGTCGACGGTGAACGCTCTCGCCTCGCGCCTGGACGCCGGCGACACGATCATCGACGGCGGCAACTCCTACTACCGCGACGACATCCGCCGAGCGACCGAACTCGGCGAGCGGGGCATCTCGTACATCGACTGCGGGACGAGCGGCGGCGTGTTCGGCCTCGAGCGCGGGTTCTGCCTCATGATCGGCGGCGCGGACGACGCCTATGCCGCTCTCGAGCCGATCTTCTCCTCCCTCGCGCCCGGCATCGAAGCGGCGGAGCGCACGCGCGGGCGGGACGGCGAGCCGGGCCCCGAGGAACGCGGCTACCTCCACTGCGGCGCGGCCGGCGCAGGGCACTTCGTGAAGATGGTGCACAACGGGATCGAGTACGGAATGATGGCCGCCCTCGCCGAGGGGCTCAACATCCTCCACGGCGCCGACGCCGGACTGCGACAGCGCGACCAGGACGCCGAGACGGCGCCGCTCGACCACCCCGAGTTCTACTCCTACGCGCTCGACATCCCGGCAATCACGGAGGTGTGGCGGCGCGGTAGCGTCGTCGAGTCGTGGCTGCTCGATCTCACCGCCGCGGCGCTGCAGGAGTCACCGGAGCTCGAGGGCTTCGCCGGCAGGGTCTCCGACTCGGGCGAGGGCCGGTGGACGGCGATCGCAGCGATCGAGGAGGGCGTGCCGGCCGACGTGCTCACCGCCGCGCTCTACTCGCGGTTCTCCTCCCGCGACGAGGGGCTGTTCGCGAACAAGGTGCTGTCCGCGATGCGCAAGCAGTTCGGCGGGCATCACGAAAAGCCCGCCTCCTAGAGCGAGTCGGGTGCCTCACAGCGCTGCACCCGAGACAGCACCGAGCGCGGTCGGGGTCGAGGCTTCAGGGCCTCGCGTGCCGGCTCAAGGCGAGGAAACCCGATGAGCGGGCGAGGCTGGGGCCTCCCCTTTGTATCGAGACCGAGTATCCGGTCGAACGTCCGCAGAGACCGCACTCACCTTCGAGCGGCTTCCCGAACGGCAGAATCCTCCCGGGCTGAGCCGCCTGGAGCTCAGGAGGAGAACTCGCCGAGCTCGGCCGAGGCGAGCGCCTCCCGCGCAACCTCCAGATCCGCCGGGTCGACGAGCACCTCTCGCGCCCCGCCGACGTTCGGGACGCCGTCCCAGCCGCCCGCACCCATGTTCGTGACCCGGTGGCCGCAGCGGATTCCCTCGGCACGCAGGAACGTGCAGACGAGGTCGGCTGTAACTTCGTTCGGGACGATCGTGACGCGCACCGGATCGGCCATCAGGCCCCCACGGCAGTCGCAGCGGCCCGCAGCGCGTGGACACCGAGCTCGAGATCGTCGACGGGAACCCGCTCGTCCGCGGAGTGGATCAGTCGCGCGGCGAGGGCTCCGTCCATCGCCTTCTGCGGGAAGAAGCCGTAGGCGACCGTGCCGAACGCCTCGCGCATCCAGTGCGAGTCCGTGAAGCCGGCGCAGACGAGCGGGACGAGCCGGGCTCCCGGTTCGAGCTCCGCGACCCAGCCCTCGAGCGCTGACCAGAGCGGTGTCTCGAGCGACGAGCGGGTGCCTCCGTCGCGCTCGTACCACTCGAGCTCGTAGTCGCCCGGCCCGATCGCCGCACGCACCAGCGGATCGACGTCCTCGGGGGTCATGCCCGGGGGCAGACGGCAGTCGACGGTCACGACGCAGGTCGCGGGGATGACGTTTCGCTGCTTCGACGCCTCGATGATCGTAGGCGAGAGCGTGAACGAGAGCAACGGCTCGATCAGCTCACCCGCCATCGGGTGCAAGGCCCGGGCGCGCTCCAGTGCCACCTCGAGCGGGGGGACCTCGCCGAGCACGACCTCGAGGAATCGCTCCACCTCTGGGATGTACGCCTGCGCGGGCTCGTAGCGGCCGAGCGCCTCGATGATCGGCGCAGCCTTGACGAGGGCATTGTCGGCGATCGAGGGAACCGACGCGTGGCCGCTGCGGCCCCGCACGTGCACGCGGAACGGGGCGCTCATCTTCTCACCGACCCCGCAGAGGTAGAAGACGTTGCCTCCGAGGACACACCGCTCGCCTCCTCCCTCGTTGAGCGAGTAGTCGGCGCGCACGAGCTCGGGATGCTCCTTCACGAGCCACGAGAGCCCGTAGTCCTCGTTCACCTCCTCGTCGGCGGTCAGCGCCAGGATCAGGTCGCCGGCGGGACGAAATCCCTCCCGCCAGAGCGAGGCGAACGCAACCGCGCTTGCCGCGACCTGGCCCTTCATGTCGAGCGCGCCACGACCCCAGATCTCACCGTCGACGAGGTCGCCCGACCAGGGATCGCGCACCCACTCCTCGGGATCGGCGCGCACGGTGTCCGTGTGCGCGAGCAGCGCGAGCGAGGGGCCGTCGCCGCCCGGCAGCCGCGCGACGAGGTTGAGCCTGTCGGGCGTCCGGCCGACGAGCTCGCACGTGATCCCGCTCAGCTCCAGGTAGTCGCGCAGGAGCTCCGCGGCGATGGTCTCGTTCCCCGGTGGATTGACGGTGTTCGCCCGCAGGAGCGCCTGCAACAGCACCGTCGCTTCGTCGCGGAAGGGCGCGGTGCTCCCGGGCACGGCAGTGGCGGCGCTCGGGGACACGACCAGAGCATAGAGCCTCACTGATCGGGGGCCGACGCCGAGCGCGTGTCCAGTCCGGCGGGAACCACTCAGCGCGGGCGCAGCGGCCGCTCGAGAGCCGCCGGACGCGCACGCCCTACACTCCCACCATGACCGACCTGTTCGAGGACGCTGCCGCGACACACGAGAGCCACACGGCGCCGCTACCGCAGCGGATCCGACCCCGGTCGCTCGACGAGCTCGTCGGTCAGCGGCACGTGCTCGCCGAGGGCTCCGCCCTGCGGCTCGCGATCGAGGGCGACCGTCCTCCCTCGATGATCCTCTACGGCCCTCCGGGAGTCGGCAAGACGACGCTCGCACGCATCGTCGCCGAGACGACCGGCGCGGCGTTCGAGGAGCTCTCCGCCGTCTCGGCCCGCGTCGACGACGTGCGCGGTGTGCTCCAGCGCGCCCGCGACCGGCTCGGCGCGAACGGCACCCGGACGATCCTCTTCCTCGACGAGATCCACCGCTTCAACAAGGGCCAGCAGGATGCGCTGCTCCCGGGCGTCGAGAGCGGCCTCCTGACACTGATCGGCGCCACGACCGAGAACCCCTACTTCGAGGTCAACGCGGCGCTGCTCTCCCGCTGCGCCGTCGTGGAGCTGGAGCCGCTTACGGACGCAGAGGTCGCGGCCGTCGTCGCCCGGGGTGCGGCCGAGCTCGGAATCGAGGTGCCCGCCGACGTCGTCGAGGCGATCACACGCAAGGCCGGCGGCGACGCGCGGAGTGCGCTCGCCACGCTCGAGCTCTCCTGGCAGACCGCGAGAGCCGAGGGCGCACCGCTCGAGGCGCGCCACGTCGCCGATGCTGCGCGCAAGCGCCCGCTCCGCTACGACCGCGCCGGCGACCAGCACTACGACATCGTCTCGGCCTTCATCAAGTCGATGCGCGGCAGCGACCCCGATGCCGCCGTCTACTACCTGGCGGCGATGCTCGAAGGAGGCGAGGACGCGCGCTTCATCGCCCGGCGGATGGTGATCCTCGCCTCCGAGGACATCGGGAACGCCGATCCCCGAGCCCTCCTCGTCGCGGTCGCTGCGGCGCAGGCGCTCGAGCACGTCGGCCTGCCCGAGGCGCAGCTGAATCTCGCTCAGGCGGCGATCTACCTCGCGAACGCGCCGAAATCGAATGCCTCGGCGCGGGCGATCTGGGAGGCGCGGAGCGAGGTGCAGGAACGTGGCATCCAGGCGCCGCCCGCCGCGCTCCGGGACGCGCACTACGCCGGGGCGCGCACACGCGGGCACGGCACAGGCTACGTCTCGCCCCACGACGATCCCCACCGCGCCGGCGACGAGCACCTCCCCGACGGTCTCGCGGGCCAGACCTACTATGTTCCGTCCGGCAACGGCGAGGAGGGCAGCGATGGCGATCGGAACGGGTGAGCAGGCACCGGAGTTCGACCTCGAAGAGGCCTACGACAGGCCGCGCCTGCGGCTACAGGACTTCCGGGGCAAGCGCAACGTCCTGCTCGTGTTCCACCCGTTCGCCTTCACGCCCGTCTGCAGCGAGGAGGCGCTCGACCTGCAATCGAACCTGCAGTCGTTCCACGACGCCGAGACCGAGGTGATCTTCGTCTCGTGCGACACCTCCGCCGCCCGGCAGGCCTGGAAGGCCGAGCTCGGGGCGACCTACGCCTTCGCGTCGGATTTCTGGCAACACGGGGCCACGGCACGCGCCTACGGAGTCTTCGACGAGGAGACCGGTGCGCCGAGACGAGGCACGTTCCTGATCGACAAGGACGGGATCGTGATCTGGTCGCTCGTGAAGGACGAGAAGCGCGAAGAGATGGTTCCGGAGTCGCTCGACGCATTGACCGAGAGGCAATGAGCCGGTCGCTCCACGTCGAGACGTGGGGTGATCCGGACGCGCCGCGGGTGGTGTGCCTCCACGGCGTCACCGGCCACGGGCGCGGCGCCGGGCGTCTCGCGGAGGGCTGGCTCGCCGACTACCACGTGCTCTCGCCCGACCTGCTCGGTCACGGCTCGTCCACGCGCGAGCCGCCCTGGAGTATCGCCGCGCACGTCGAGTTGCTCGTTGCAGCCGTCGGCACAGCGCCGGCCGCGTGGATCGGGCATTCATTCGGCGGCAGGCTTGCGTTCGAGGTCGCTGCCCGGCATCCCGACCTCGTCGAGCGCCTCGTGCTTCTCGACCCCGCGATCCTGCTCGACCCCGAGATCGCGCTGCACGTGGCCGAAGAGGCACGTGCCGACCGATCGTACGCGTCGTTCGACGAAGGCATCGAGCGGCGCTTCGTGGAGAGCGGCCTCCATCGCACGCCGCGAGAGCTCGTGGTCGGCGATCTGACAGGGTTTCTCGTCGCCGACTTCGACGGCCGCTGGCGCTATCGCTACAGCCAGGCCGCCGTCGTTGCCGCCTACGGAGAGATGGCCTCCGAGCCACCGTCCTTCGACGCCGTTCGCATCCCGACCCTGCTCGTGCTCGGAGAGGACTCGTACGTCACGTACGACCACCTGCTCGACGACCACCGGGCTGCCCTCGGTGACCTGCTCGAGGTGGTCACCGTGCCTGGCGGGCACACTGTGATGTGGGACGCCCTCGAGGAGACCGCGACGGCGATCTCGGCGTTTCTTCGTTCGTAGCGGCGAAACCCCGGCGTCCGGCTGAAGCGGGACACCGCCCTAGACGACGTACTCGTCGGCAATCGAGAGGACGTCGTCGAGGATCGCGACCCCCTCCTCTGCCTCCTCGCGGGTCACGGTCAGGGGCGGCACGACCATGACGACGTTCCAGTGGGTCATCAGGTAGAGACCGCGGTCGAGCGCTGCTTTGGCAAGCCGCGCAACGGGAGCGGCCGCCTCGCCACCGGCGTTGTACGGGACGAGCATCTCGCGCGTCTCCCGGTTCTTGACCAGCTCGATCCCGTAGAAGCAGCCGAGACCCCGCACCTCACCGATCGACGGGTGCTTCGCCTGCAACCCACCGAGCGCCTCGCGGAAGTAGTCGCCCATCATCGCGGCGTTCTCGACGACTCCCTCCTCCTGGAACGCCTCGATCGACGCGACCGCCGACGCGCAGGCGAGCGGATGCCCCGCGTACGTGAGCCCGCCGGGGAAGAACCTGTCGCGCACCTGGTCGACGATCTCGCCGCGGGCGATCATGGCGCCGAGCGGCACGTAGCCGGAGTTGATCCCCTTGGCGACACAGAGGATGTCCGGCACGACGTCCCAGTGCTCGCAGGCGAACCACTTGCCCGTGCGGCCGAAGCCGGCCATGACCTCGTCGAGGATGAGCAGGATGCCGTGACGGTCGCAGAGCTCGCGAACGCTCTGGAGATAGCCATCCGGCGGGACGATGATCCCGTTCGTGCCGGTGACCGTCTCGAGGATGATCGCCGCGACCGTGTGGGCGCCCTCGTAGTCGAGGATCTCCTGGATGTGCGGCGCCCCCGAGCACACAGGGCACGGGTCGGGGTGCCCCGCGGGGCAGCGGTAGGTGTACGGGTCGAACGCGCGCACGATGCCCGCCATCCCCGGCTCGACCGGCCAGCGGCGGGGATCGCCGGTCAGTGAGACGGCGCCGTGCGTGGCGCCGTGGTAGGAGCGATAGCGAGCGATGATCTTGTGGCGCCCCGTGACCATGCGGGCGAGCTTGATCGCGTTCTCGTTCGCCTCGGCGCCACCGTTCGTGAAGAACGAGACCGAGAGGTCTCCGGGGGTCACCTCGGCCAGCATCCGGCCGAGCTGCGAGCGCGACTCGTTCGCCATCGGCGGGCCGATCGTGCAGAGCTTGTCGGCCTGGTCCTTGATCGCCTGGATGATCTTCGGGTGCTGGTGGCCGATATTGACGTTGACGAGCTGCGAGGCGAAGTCGAGGTAGCGCTTCCCGTCGTAGTCCCAGAAGTGACGCCCTTCGGCACCCGCAACCGGGATCGGATTGATCGCGCTCTGCACGGACCACGAATAGAGAACGTGCTCCTTCGCATCGGCGACGATCTGCGCGCCGAGATTGGGGTCGATACTGCTCGGGTCGGTCTCGGTGATGGCCACGGTGCCTCCTCGCTCGTCGGTCGTGGCCCGATCGTAGCGCGGTCCTCGCCCGGGTCGCCGCTAGATGATTGATTCCGGATTGGCGTGCTCGTCGGGGAGGGCCTGAACCGAGCAGCGTGGTCGGCTCGATCTGCGGTAAGGCTGGTGGCCTTGCTGTTGATCGAGACGGCCGCGATGCGACGTGTTCAGGCCCCCAGCCGCGAGTGCGGCAAGCCGGAATCAATCATCTACAGCAGCTGCTCGCCGAACTTTGCGCGCTTGACGAACTGCCCGAAGCCCGGCTCGACCCTGAGCTCGCCGTCCTGGACGACGATCGTGCCCCGGATGATCGTCGTGTCGACGTCACCCGTCACCTCGGTGCCCTCGTACAGCGTGTAGTCCTGGGCGCCGTGCATCGTCGCGGCCGAAAGGGTCGTCTTGCGGTGCGGATCGAAGATGACGATGTCGGCGTCGCAGCCGGGCGCGATCGTGCCCTTGCGGGGGTAGAGGCCGAAGAGCTTGGCCGGGTTCGTCGAGAGGAGCTCGACCATCCGGTTGAGGGTGATCCGGCCCTCGTTGACGCCGAAGTGGTGGATCATCTTCAGCCGCTCCTCGAGGCCGGGGGCGCCGTTCGGGATCTTTGAGAAGTCGTCCTTGCCGAGGGTCTTCTGCCCGTCGAGCAGGAACGCGCAATGGTCGGTCGAGATGGCCGACAGCACGTCGGTGCGCACCGCGTCCCAGAGCACCGGCTGGTTGGACTTGTCGCGCACCGGCGGTGAGAAGACGTACTTCGCTCCTCCGAAGTCGGGCTCGTCGAGATCGGTGATATCCACGAAGAAGTACTGCGTGCAGGTCTCGCCCCAGACGGGCCAGTTCTTCGCGCGCGCCGCCGCGATCGCGTCGACCGACTCCTTGCACGTGACGTGGACGACGTAGAGCGGTGCACCGGCGATGTGGGCGATCTGGATCGCGCGGTTCGTCGCCTCTCCCTCGAGCTCCGGCGGGCGCGTCAGCGCGTGGTAGCGCGGCTCGAGGTTGCCGGCCGCCACCGCCTCCTTGACGAGCACGTCGATAACCTCGCCGTTCTCGCCGTGGATCATCGCGAGGGCGCCGGTGCGGGAGGCGAGCTCCATCACCCGGAACATCGTGTTGTCGTCGATCAGGAAGACGCCCTTGTACGCCATCAGCATCTTGTAGGACGTGATGCCCCTGTCGGGCAGCAGGGCGAGCTCCTCGAGCGTGCCGCCCTCCTCGAGGTCTGTGACGATGATGTGGAAGCCGTAGTCGATCACCGCGTTGCCGAGCGCCTTGGCACTCCACTCGTCGATCGCGGCCGAGAACGACTGCCCCTTCGACTGGATCGCGAAGTCGACGTGACACGTCGTGCCGCCGAAGGCGGCGGCGGTCTGGCCAGAGGTGAAGTCGTCGATCGTGACGGTGCCGCCGAACGGCATGTCGAGGTGCGTATGCGGGTCGATCGCTCCGGGTAGCACGAGCTTGCCGGTCGCGTCGATGACGGTGTCGGCCGCCACGTCGAGCGAGCTCCCGATCAACGCGACCCGCTCACCTTCGACGAAGACGTCGGCCACGGTCGAGTCGGCCGCGGTGACGATGCGGCCGTTCCTGATCAGCACGGACATGATGGTCTCCTCTCGTCCGGTGGTTCACCCCGGGCCCTTGCGGGGCCCGGGGCTGTACTCGACTCCAGCCTACTTCCCGCCGGGGGTCACCTTCACGACAACGGCCTTCCACGTCAGGCCGGTCGTGTTGACGCCCTGCTTGCGCAGCATCGCGTTTGCCGCTCTGGCGAGATCGGTGCGATAGGCCCCCGAGGGCGCCTTCGCGATCACCTTGAACTGCTTCGAGATCACCGCCGTCCGCGCGTACGCAATCGGGTTCATGACGCCGACCCCACGGAGCGGGGCGGGCCAGATCAGCTTGTTGATCTCGTTCATCTGCCAGGTCTGGTGGCCCTTGCCGAGCAGCGTGCCGTTCTTCAGCACGATGTCGACACACGCCTGCTGGTTGTCCCGGCAGTAGACCCAGCCCTTGAACGACGCGGCGAGGAACCGCTTCGCGACGTCCTGGTTCTTCGCATCCTTGAGCCAGGCGCCCTGCGCGAAGACGCCGTCCTCGAGCATCGCCGTGCCGGCCTTCTCCATCGTGATCACGTTCAGGTCGGCCAGCGTGTAGGGCTTGCCCGTCTCGGGATTCTTCGTCTCCAGCACCTGGGCGAGCTCGTTGTAGGTCATCGCGGCCGCGGCGTCGACCTTGTTCTGGAGGAACAGTGTCATGTCGAACGGCTGGTTGACGATCGTGACCGAATTCGAGTCCTTCGGGTTGATGCCGTTCTTGACGAGTGCTGCGAAGAGCTCGTTCTCGTTGCCGCAACACCAGACGCCGACCTTCTTGCCGGCCATCTTCTTGATCGTCGTGATCCCGCTCGACTTCCACGTCAGCTCCGTCATCCCGGAGCGCGTGAAGACCTGCGCGATGTTGACGATGTCGCCGCCCTTGTCACGGGTTGCGAGCAGCGACGGCAGCCAGTCGATCCCGAACTGGGCCTGTCCCGAAGCCACGACCTGCTCGGGCGTGATGTCCGGGCCACCCGGCTTGAGGGTGACGTCGAGGCCGAACTGCTTGTAGTACCCCTTCGCTGCGGCTGCGTAGTAGCCGGCGAACTGCGCCTGCGGCACCCACTTGAGCTGCAGGGTGACCTTGTCCATCGTCGCGGCGGGCTTCGCCGAGCCGAGTGACGCGAACGTGAGAGCCGCGACCGCTATTACCAGCGCCGCGAGCCCGATGATCCGATACCGCTTCATACGCCCTCCTCCTTGGTAGTTCATTGCTCTACGACATTTCTCCTCATCTTCGCGGGCTCTGCGCGGACGGATAGCGGCGCATCGTGACGATCTCCGCCAGCGCCACCGCCAGGTAGAACCCGATGCCGAGAATACAAGCCACGAGGATCGCTGCCCAGGCCGTCTCGAACTGGAACAGCGCGGCCGAGTTCTTGATCTGGATCCCGAGCTGCTGCTGCGAGCCGCCGAAGTACTCGCCGACGATCGCGCCGATCATCGCGAGCACGCTCGCCACCTTGAGTGCGGTGAACACGAACGGGAGCGAGGTCGGAACGCGAACGCGCCGGAAGACGGCCGTGTCGCCGGCGGCGTAGGAGCGCATCAGCTCGACCTGCTGCGGCTTCACCGAGGTGAGGCCGCGCAGCGTGTTCACGAGCACCGGGAAGAAGCAGAGCAGGGCGGCGATGAAGATCTTCGAGCTCTTCTCGATCCCGAACCACGCGTTTGCGATCGGTGCGAACGCGATGATCGGGATCGCGCTCGCGGCGATGAAGTACGGCATCAGCGCCGACCCCAACGGGCGGAAGCGGGCGAGCACGAGCGCCGCGGCGATCCCGAAGGAGACGCCGACGACGAACCCCCAGAAGGCCTCCGTGAACGTGTACCAGCCGGCCGGCCAGAGGACGCTCCGCTGCTCCCAGAAGGCGGTGACGATCTCGCTCGGCTTGGGCAGGAGGAACTTCTGGATCCCGAAGGCGTTGACGGCGACCTCCCAGGCGACCAGCCCGAGTACGAGGATCGCGATCGCGGGCGCCCATTCCGCGACGGCGTGACGGAGACGCATCACGCTTCCTCCCTCGCGTCGTGTGACGCGCGAAGCAGCTCGCGCACCTCGGTGGCGAGCTCGAAGAAGCGCGGCTCCTCGCGCGTGTCGTTCGTCCGGGGGTAGGCGAGATCGACGTCGACGATCCTCTGCACGCGCCCCGGGCGCGCCGACATGACGACGACGCGGGACGAGAGGAAGACCGCCTCGGCGATCGAG
>Ga0315275_10005098_pt1 | contig 12384 bp, 10 predicted proteins | sample YL17G03_0_MG_FD_205557 | JGI IMG/M metagenome (GOLD analysis project Ga0315275, IMG submission 205557) | Sediment microbial communities from Yellowstone Lake, YNP, Wyoming, USA - YL17G03_0 | ecosystem: Environmental > Aquatic > Freshwater > Lake > Sediment | place: USA: Wyoming | collected... | reverse complement strand
GCCGCCGATGCCGACGACGACGAGGAGGTCGGTGTCGCGGTGCTCCGCCGCCAGCGCCTTCACCTGGCGCACCATCGAAGTATCGAAAGGCAGATTGATAGACGCGCGGTCGTCCTCGTAGCCCTTCTTCGTCGCGGCGCGCATCGCCTTCAGCTCCGGGAGGAGCCGCTTCCACGCCGCGGCGAGCTGGCGCTCGCCGATGAGCGCCTTGTCGAAGGTGAACAGGATCCCTTGGCCTTGCTTCATCTCTTCCCCTCCGCGCGGAGCGCTGCGCCGAGGAGGCCTGCGTCGAGGCGCGTGACGAGCATGACCGGCACCCTCTCCAGCAGCGTCCGGTATTGCCTCTCCGGATGGTTCGCGAGCTCCCGCAGGAACTGCTCGCCGAACGCGTCGCTGTTCCGCGCCGCGATGCCGCCGGCGACCCAGAGGCCGCCGAACGCCCCTGTCTCGAGGACGAAGTTCCTGCAGCAGCGGGCGAGGAGCCGGACGAAGAGCTCGAGCGCAGCCTCGCTGCACCGGTTCTCCCTCCTCGTCGCCGACACTTCGGTTGCGCTGAGGCGCGCCGGGAGCGCCTCGTCCCGGAACGCTGTCCGCCGGAGATAGAGGTAGAGCCGCTCGAGACCGCGCCCCGAGAGCACGTCCTCGTACGTGATGGCCGCGGTGGAGAGCTCCTTCATGAGGAAGTCGCGGAGCGGCTGCTGGTTCTCCTGGAAGGGGAACTCGGCGTGGCCACCCTCGCTCGGCAGGACTCTCGTCTCCTCTCCGTCGCGGAGGATGAGCGCCTTCCCGAGGCCGGTGCCGGGGCCGACGAGCGCGACCGAGCCTCCACCCTTCCCTTTCCGTAACGCCACGGTGTCATGCTCCCCGAGCGTCGGTATGGCGTATGCGAGCGCCTCGAAATCATTGATGACGGCAATTTTTATTTTGAGCTTCTTGGCGAGCTGCCGCTCGTCTGCGACGAGCTTCGCGTTGGTCATCCGGACGACGCCGTCCGCGCACGGTCCCGCGGCCGCGATACAGCCCCGTTTCGGCCTCCTGCCGATCCGTTGCTTCGCGCGGCCGAGGAATTCCCAACACGTCCTGGAGACGTCCTTGATATGACTGGTGGGCATCTCTTCAACGAGGAGGAGTCCTGGAGCTTCGTTCCTCTTCAGCTCCGCGATTCCGAACCGCGTCGTGGTGCCGCCGATGTCGGCGACGAAGACGAGCTCGCTGGCACGCTTCATTTTCGCCTTGGCTTTCTTCCTCACCATCATCGTTTGTTCCGGTGGATGGTGTTTATAAATTTAGTCTGGGAGACGTTTCAACCTGTACTTTTCGGAGCGCACTGCGGAGATTTTCTGGCGCCTGTGGCGCCAGCAATGTCGAAAATGCGCCTGCATGCGCAAAGGAATCGGAGATTCCTTGCGCGCCGAAAGCTTTGCTTTCGTGCGAATCGGCGCATTTTCTGCAACTGCTCCAAGGCAGTGCGCTCCTCATCTATGAAGTCAAGAATGAAGAATTATGCGCTTCCGTGAACGACTGATTCCGAGAACTTAATCTGCCGGAAGCCTTAGATGACGTCCTCGATCGGCGGCTTGGACTTCGGCCTCGTCGGCTCCTTGCCGGGGGCGATCGCGGCCGCTCCCTCCTTGCCGAGGAGCTTCTCAGCCTCAGCCTCGAGGTCGACGCCGAGCTCCTTCAGCGTGGCGAGGTGCATCTGCATCAGCTGCTCCACGATGCCAAGGATACGGACGAGCTCCTGCCGCTCCTTCGAGAGCGTCGAGAGGCTGCCCTTATGGAAGCCGATCTGCTCCTCCTTACTGGACTTGGATTCGCCCTTCGCTTCCTTCTTCTCCGCCATGTGATCACCTGTCGTTGCCGTAAGGCAACATGCAGCGTTTTTTAAGCTTTGCGAAGCCCAGCCACTCTACCGACGACGCAATCCTTATAAACCGGGCTGCGCTGGCGTGGGCCATGCTCGGCCGCATCACCGGCAAGGTCACGACGCTCCAGTTCTCGTTCGAGCTCCTCCCGGGGACTGACGTGAGGAAGTTCGAGTATATCAAGGTGCACCACCGCGTCTACGACTGGGTCCTCTGCCAGGTGGTGGAGATCGAGGCGAGCCACGAGCGGACCCTCTGCCGCTGCAACGTCCTCGGCTACAAGGAGAAGGGGAAGGTGCAGCAGATACGGATACCCTTCGACGTCGAGTCCGAGGTCTTCCTCGCCGACAACGAGTTCATCCGCGCCGTCATCCAGCTCGACGGCGGGGAGGAGGGGCAGGCAGGGGCCTACCTCGGCAAGCTCGACGGGAAGGAGATCGACGTGAGGCTCGACCTGGGGAAGCTCCTCACGAAGCACGTCGCGGTCCTCGCGAAGTCAGGCGCCGGGAAGAGCTACGCGGTCGGCGTCCTCATCGAGGAGATCATGGAACGGAAGGTCCCGGTCCTCGTCATCGACCCGCACGGCGAGTACGGCAAGATCGGCGAGCGGAACGCGGAGAAGGCGGACAGGGAGGCGATGGTCCGCTTCGGGATCAAGCCGAAGGCGTATGCCGTCAGGGAGTATGGTGACCCGAACAGCCCGGGCCTCACTCCTCTGAGATTGCCGAATAACCTTACCCAGCAGGAGCTGGTACAGCTCATTCCCGGAAAGCTGAACAACACCCAATTAGGAATACTCTACTCCGCCATCAAGGGCCTGGAGCAGCTGAACTTCGACACCCTCCTCCTCTCCCTGGAGGCGGAGGAGTCGAGCGCGAAATGGTCCATCATCAACCTCGTCGAGCATCTCCGCGACCTCGGCATCTTCAGCAGCAACCCGATCGCGTACAACGAGCTGGTGAAGAGCGGCCTCTGCTCGGTCATCAACATGCGCGGCATCGCGCCGGAGATCCAGCAGATCATCGTCTACAAGGTGGCGAAGGACCTCTTCGAATTGAGGAAAGTCAACAAGGTGCCGCCGTTCTTCTTAGTAGTCGAAGAGGCCCATAATTACTGCCCTGAACGTTCATTCGGTGAGGCCACCTCCTCAAAGGTTTTAAGGACGATCGCCTCTGAGGGCAGGAAGTTCGGCCTCGGCCTCTGCATCATCTCCCAGCGGCCGGCGCGCGTCGACAAGTCCGTCCTCTCGCAGTGCACCACCCAGCTGATCCTCAAGGTGACCAACCCGAACGACCTCAAGGCGATCAGCGCCAGCGTCGAGGGGCTCACCTCGGAGAGCGAGGCGGAGATCCAGAACCTCTCCATCGGCACCGCCCTCGTCACCGGCGTCGTCGACATGCCCCTCTTCGTCAACATCAGGCCGCGGAGGACGAGGCACGGCGGCCACGCGGTCAACATGCTCGACCAGCCCGAGCAGGGGTTCCTCCAGCAGAGGCAGAAATTCGAGGAGCAGGCGCTCCTCCCTCTCATCAAGCCGCGGACGACGCTGCGCGACCGCCAGGTGATGTCCCCTGCCAAGGTCAAGTCAGCCAGGACCGTGCTCATCCCCGGCTACCTTTTCGCCTGCAAGGAGCGGGAGATGCAGTACAACCTCCTCGTCGACATGACGAACGGCGAGGTGGTCGTGGACCTCGAGGACTATACCACCGCGAAACTCCCTGAGACGGAGAAGCTCACCCCCTCCCAGGTGAAGCTCCTCAAGGCAGCCCACGTCCTGAAGCGCTCCGCGAAGGAGCAGCTCGTCGCGAAGGCCGCGACGGGGCTCGATGTCGACGACGACCTGCAGGATCTGGTCGCGAAGGGGTATATTTCATACGACAAGGAGAGGCGGGAGTACGCGGTCACCCGGAACTACATCCTCACCAAGCTCTCCAAGCACGCCTGCTTCTACCCTGTCCAGTATGAGCCGATCCAATATTCGACCAAGCTGCCGCCGGCGACGAACCTCGACGCAGTGAAGGGGCGGCTCGCCAGGTTCACCGCCGTCCTCGACCAGCAGGAGTGCGCCATCGTCACGTACGAGCTCGAGACGCAGAAAGAATAAAAACTGGCCTCTCTTCCTCCCCCCGTGCCTGAACTCTTCCTCGATGCGGAAGGTTGTCTCATCCCCGAGCAGGAGTGGCTCTCCTTCTTAGAACAGTTGGAGCACGTCTGTACAGTTGCCGAGCACCCAAAGGCGCCCATCATCACAAAACTCCAAGAGCTTATCGTTAATAGTGTTACTAAAAGAGTTCCTAAAGGCAAAAACGTCAAGGTCGGCGTTCTCTTCAGCGGCGGCGTCGACAGCACGCTCATCGCCTTCCTCCTCCAGAAATTTAATATAACTTTCACCTGTATTACGGTGGGCTTCCAGGATGGCGACGCGAAGGAGCCGGAGGACGTCGCCGAGAGCGGGAGGTTCGCGGAGGAACTGGGTTTTGAGCAGGTAGTTGTCCTACTTAATCTTGAGCAGATTCACGAACTTTTCAAAAAAACAGTTATGATTTTAGGCCCCGAGCTCACGAACGTCGTCAATGTGGGCGTGGGTTCCGTCGAGGTCGCCGGATTCGAGAAGGGGAAGGAGCTCGGCATCGACTATTTTTTCGGGGGTTTGGGCTCTGAAGAGCTGTTCGCCGGCTACGATCGCCACGAGAAGGCGCTGGAGAAGGGCGGATTCGCGGCGCTCCACGCCGAATGCATAGCTGGCCTCAAGGAGATGTACAAGCGAGACCTGCTCCGTGATGTGGCCATCGCCAAGGCTCTCGACGTCGCAGTCGCCACCCCATTCTTGGACAAGGATATCCTGGAATTTTCCCTAACGATACCCCCTCATTACAAAATTAACAGCTCTACGACGTTTACGGGAAGAGCGCGGGGAGACGTCCCGATGGAGAGGACGGTGAAGAAGCTCATCCTCCGCGAGGCCGCCGTCGCCCTCGGCCTCCCTGAACGCGCCGCGTTCCGGCCGAAGCGCGCCGCCCAGTACGGGAGCAGGACGAACAACGCCCTCACGATGCTCGCCGCGAAACGAGGGTTCGCGCACAAGGAAGAGTACTTGAGAAGCCTGTTGGCGTAACATCACCATTTTCTCAGGTACGCGAACTGCTTCCGGAGCTCGTGGTCGTACTCCTTGCCGAGCCCCCTCACGTCGTCGAGGCTCTCTGCGCTCAGGAGATGGCTGAGGACCTTCCGCCCCATCACGCTCGGCACGAGGACGAGGGTCGCGCCCGCCGCATAGAGGCGACGCCCCCACTCCTCGGTCTCGGCTGTGACGATGACAACCGCGTCCTTGCTCGCCTCCCGCACCCTCTTGATGAGGTAGGTGTTCGTGTCAGGGCCGGCGAGGGTCTCTGTCCTGTTGTGGAGCGTGCTGATGACGACCGCGGCCTTGGAGAAGTCCATCCTGGTGAAGAGGTCCTCGTTCGTCGCGTCGGAACAGACGACGGGGATGGACCGCTCGCGGTACGGGACAAGCCGGTTCGGGTTGGCGTCGACGAGGAGGAGCTTCCGCTTCTTGAGGAGGAACTGCTCCACGATGCCGGCGGTCATGGTGTTCACGCCGAAGATCACCGCCTCAGGCTGGTACTTGTGCGGCGCAGTGTGGTGCTCCGCGTCCCTGGTGCCGAAGAGCCGGGTGAAGGGCTCGAGATATGGCCTGAGCCGCCGGTAGAGGCCCTCGTCGTACTTCATGATGTAGGCGGTGAGCGTCATGGTGAAGATCGTGGTGAGGACCGTGCCTGTCAGCACCGACTGCGGCAGGTTCCCGGCGATGACCCCCGCGGAGATGAGGACGAGGCCGAACTCGCCGACCTGCGCCAGGTGGACCGCCACCATGAAGGAGGTCCGGTCGTTGTACCGGAAGAGCTTGAGGAGGAGGAAGGTGATGGCCGGCTTCAGGATCAGGCAGCCGACGAGGATGAAAATGACGAGCCAGAACTGGCTGACGAAGTTCTGGAAGAGGACCTGGAGGCCGAGGCTGACGAAGAAGAGTATGAGGAAGAAGTCGCGGAGCGGCTTCACCCTGCCGATGATGTCGTGGGTGTGGAGCGAGGAGGAGAGGGCGATGCCGGCGACGAAGGCGCCGACGGCGAAGCTGAACTGGAAGAAGCCGGCGAAGAGCGCGACGAGGAAGACGGCCGCGAGGACGGAGACGAAGAAGATCTCGCTGGAGGAGGTGATTCCCTGCGAGGCGCGCGGCACGATGAGCCGGAAGAAGAGGAACGCGACCGCCGCGAAGAGGAGGCCGGAGACGAGGAGGTTGGCCAGGACGCCGAGCCCAGTCGCGGGGAAGCCGAGGCCGAACGCGGCGAGCAACCCCTGGAACGTCGGCAGGCCGGCGGCGATCTGCTCGCCCGCCTTGAGGGCGCCGAGGAGCGAGAGGCCGATGACAGCGAGGATGTCCTGGACGACGAGGATGCCGAGGGTCAGCTCGCCGTGGAGCGAGCTGAGCTCGTGCCTGTCGACGAGGACCTTGACGACGACGAGGGTCGAGGAGAAGGAGATGAGGAGGCCGAGGTAGAGCCCCTGGATGAAGGTGAAGCCGAAGACCATGGCCGCGACCGCGCTGACGGTCGCGGTGAGGGCCACCTGGAGGAAGCCGAGGAGGACGCTGACGCTCCCCACGTCGCGCAGCTTGGTCAGGTCGAGCTCGAGGCCGATGACGAACATGAGGAAGATCAGGCCGAGCTCGGAGAGGAGCGCGATCGGCTCAGGGTCGGAGATGAGCCCGGTCGTGGCAGGGCCGAGGATCAGCCCGGCGAGGACGTAGCCCAGGATGAGCGGCTGCTTCAGCCATCTCGCGAGGAGCGCCGCCCCTGCCGCGCCGATGATCATCAGGCCGAGGATGAGAATCAAAGAGGCCATGCCGCTGCTTCTCCGGCACATGGTTTAAATAGGTTACGTTGCGTCTCGGTTACATTGCGCCTCCTCTACGGCGCCGCATTGACGCTGAGTTAACTTTATAAACCGCCTCCGATTCGCCCGCAACCATGCCAGAGGCAGCCAAGATCTTCGGCCGGTGGGACGCAGCAGGCATCAGCGTCAAGGACCCCGGCCTGGAGCGGTACATCACAATCAAGCCTATCTACGTCCCGAAGACCGGGGCCCGGTACGCAGGCCAGCGGTTCTACAAGTCCAGGATCTCCATCGTCGAGCGGCTCATCAACAGGCTCATGATCCCCGGCCACAAGGGGAAGAAGCACAAGTTCACCAGCGGCCTCGCCACAGGGAAGGGGCAGACCGCGTACAACATCGTGCTGGAAGCGTTCGAGCTCGTCGAGAGGCGGACGAAGAGGAACCCGGTCGAGGTCCTGGTCCGCGCAGTGGAGAACGGCGCTCCGAGGGAGGAGACCATCACGACCGAGTACGGCGGCGCGCGCTATCCGAAGGCCGTTGAGTGCTCCCCGCAGCGGAGGGTCGACCTCTGCCTCCGGATGATGACGCAGGGCTCGTTCCAGAAGAGCGTCAGGAGCAAGAAGCCCATCGCCTCCGCGCTCGCGGACGAGATCGTCTTCGCCTTCCAGCTGAGCCCGAACAGCCAGGCGATTGCGAAGAAGCAGGAGCTCGAGCGGCAGGCGGACGCGAGCAGATAGGCGCGCCTTTTCTCATTTAATACCACTAAAGGTTCTACAGCAATATTATTAATTTCGTCTTACGGCGTTACCGGCCTCAGGTCGCGCCGCAGAGACGGAGAGCCCGGTGGGAGAGGGGCGGGGGTCGCCCCCTACGGGGTGGCCCGGTCAAGCGGAGAGAAGGGCGGGCGGCGCGAAGCCGGTAACGCCGTCGTGAAGTATCACTACTCCCGAATAATTGAATTACTTTAAAAACTCCCTCTCGTCAGGAGAGCCCATGCCGGAGCTGCAGCGCACCCTCTCGTTCCCCGTCGTCCTGATCATGGCGGTGATGGCGTGCATCGGCATGAACATCTACGTCCTCGTCCAGATCGGCGCGTGGGCGGCGGGCGGGTGGGGCGCCCTCCTCGCGCTCGGCATCCTCATCATCCTCTCGCTCCTCTTCAGCCTCATCTTCGCCGAGCTGGTCGGCATGTTCCCGCAGAGCGGCGGCGTCTACGAGTACACGAAGCAGGTCTTCGGTCCCTTCGTCAGCTTCGCCCTCGGCTGGATCACCCTGCTCAACCTGAACCTCTCGGTCGCGGTCGTCTTCGTCGACGCCATCTCGCACCTGAACCCGGAGATCAACCCGTTCGTCCTCCTCGGCATCAGCATCATCTTCGTCATCATCTTCAACTGGTTCGCGTACCTCGGCATGCAGGCAAGCTCCCGCGCGATCGTCTTCGTCGGACTCGTCACGCTCGCCACCATCATCATCTTCATCCTCGTCGGCTTCTCCCATTTCTCCTGGGCGAACCTCGCGACGGGGCCGCCGGACTCCGCGCCGACCGCACCCTTCGCCCTCGCGATCATCATCGGCATCTTCTACATGGCGGAGATGTTCTTCGGCTGGGAGAACGCGACGTTCCTCGCCGGCGAGGCGAAAGACCCGGAAAAGACGATGCCGCGCGTCATGTGGCTCTCCACGATCATCGTTTCCGTCCTCGTGCTCGCGTTCACGGTCGTCGCGATCGGCAGCGTCGGCGCGGCCTCCTTCGGCGACGCGTACGAGCCGTTCCTGCTCCTCGCCGAGGCGTTCTTCACGAGCAAGTACGTCACTGTCGTCGCCTTCGTCATCTTCCTCTGCAGCGTCGGCGCGATCGCGACGTGGATCGTCGGCGCGTCACGGCTCGTCATGAGCCTCGCCGAAGACAAGCTCTTCATCCACCAGCTGGCTGCGGTCCACCCGAAGCGCAACACGCCGTACAAGGCGATCATCTTCCAGACGATTGCCACCATCATCTTCCTGGTGGTCGCGGAGGCGAACACGGACGTGCTCTACGACCTCATCATCCCGCTCGACATCCTCATGTACCTGATCATCCTTTTCACGTTCCTCTCCCTGCGCAAGCACAAGCCGAACCATCCCCGGCCGTTCAAGGTCCGCTTCGGCGTCCCGATCGCGGCCTTCCTCATCGTCGCCCTCCTCCTGACGGTCATCGGCTGGGCGTGGGCGATGGCTTCCACCTCGCTCTGGGCCTTGTGGTTCGACGCGCGCCTCATCCTCCTCGGCATCCCCGTCTACCTGCTCCTCCTCTTCACCTACAACCCTGAGGCGATCATCCAGTTCACCGAGTTCTTCTCGTATGGTTCGCTCTGGCTCGAGAACTTCATCCTGCCGAAGCGGATACGGAAGGAGATTCTCATCATCTTCCGGGAGCTGGAGGAGAAGCACGTCCTCGAGTACGGCGCCGGCGTCGGGACCCTCACGCTCCACCTCGCCGAGCGCGTCGGCCCCCACGGCCACGTCATCGCCACCGACATCAGCGCGAAGAACCTCCGCATCCTCGAGCGGCGGCTGCGGAAGCGGAACATCACCCACGTCACCACGATCCACGACCCGCACCAGGTGAACCGGATCCACCCGGACGTGCGCGAGGTGGACATCGTCTTCAGCGTCGGGATGCTCAGCTACATCCAGGACCTCCAGAAAGTCCTGCGGGATATCCGCCGCATCCTGCCCGAGCACGGCAAGCTCTGCTTCGTCGAGTATGTCGACTACTTCCGCGTCCTCCCGAACCCGAAGTGGCTCGACGACCACGTCGCGCTCAAGGAGATCTTCCGGGAGGCGGGCTTCGGCGTCCAGGTGGTGAAGCTCCACGGCCTCTTCTGGAACTACCTCTTCATCTACGGCGAGAAGACGAGGCACGTGGAGAAGGTGCCGTACATCTGAGTCGTGACTAAACTCTCACATACTCTCCGTTCTCGACCGGGCGGGGGACAATCTTTGGAGTGAAGACCTCCTTGAGCGGCGGCTCGAGCTCCATCGCCGAAAGCGGCCGCGCCGCGGTGGCTGCGACGAGCTCCGCGAGCGGCCCCGAGACGTCCCTCGAGGATACAACGCCGAACCGACGCGTCCCCGCCTTGTCTATCTTGTACCCGAAGCTCCCGTACGGTGTCCTAATCTCCACTTTCCATGGCGTCGAACGGGTCGCGGTGTGCGCGATTCTCTCATACAACCTCTTGAATCCCACTCTCCATGACACCTCACGAGCAGCGGCGAGCACAATTGCGTCCAGGGAGCCCTTCTCCATCGCTGCTAGGTAGACTGGGTGTTTCTCGTCGCTGTTGATGATAATGCCGTGCTGCTGCAGCTCCTCTTGGCTGCCGTCGCGAGGCGGGGGGTGAACGAAGTTTCCGTACGGCGTCCTGACCTCTATTTTCCATGGTTGTTGGGGTGCCTTGTCGCGCGCAATCGCTTCCAGCCTCATCTTATGTTCTTTGTCGTTGTTGTCGCCATGCTGCTGCGGTTCCTCTTGGCAGCCGTCGCGGAGCGCATGGTAGAATCGATTGAGCGCCGCGAGGTGGGAGTGGGTGTCGTGGGAGCCGTTCCAGTATGCGCTCGTCCAGAACGCGGACTGGTTGCACTCGGGAACGAATGTCTGTCCTTCCACTCCCGAGGGTACACCCGCCTCGTTGTCGATATACCACTCCTCAGCCCCTTTCTTCGGCGGCTTCCTCCTCAGCTTGAACGCCATGATATTCCCCCTCACCGCGCCATCGGCACGCTCTCCTCCTGCATCGCCTGCAGCGCCGCCGCCGGCGTGAGGCTCCGCTGCGCCGAGAGGCTGGTGAGCACGTCGAGCAGCGACCGCCGGTGCTCGTAGACGACTGTGACAGGCTCGGCCTTGATGGTCGCGTTGATCCAGTCCAGCGCCTCCTCCTCGCCGCCGAGCTGGTCCACCAATCCGTTCTCCTTCGCCTCGCTGCCGAGGAAGAACCTCCCGTCGGCGAGCGGCCGCACCTGCTCGGCGCTCATGTTCCGGTTCTCGGCGACGCTCTGGAGGAAGTACTCGTGGATGGCGTCGAGCTTCTGCTGGAGGAAGAGCCGCTCCTGCGGGGTCAGCTCCCGGAACGGCGTCCCCACGTCCTTCATCTCGCCCGAGATGAGCTGGTTGTACGTCACGTTCCAGTGCTCGAGGAACCGGCCGAAGCTGAGGTAGCTGCCGAGCACGCCGATGGAGCCGGTGACGCTCATCGGGTTGGCGACGACGTGGTCTGTCGCGCTCGCCACCCAGTAGGCGCCGCTCGCCCCCACCTCGCGGATGACCGCGACCGAGGGCTTCTGCATCCGCCGGATGGCGGTCGCCACCTCGTCCGAGGCGACTGCGCTGCCGCCGGGGCTGTTGATCCTGAAGATGACCGCCTTGATGCTGCTCTCCCCCTCAGCCTTCCGGATGTCCTCTAAGAGGGTGTCGCTCGCAGCCACGCCGCTCCCGAAGGAGCCATCATCGTTCGCGACGAGGACGCCCTCGACGGGGATGACCGCGACGTTGGCGCCGTAGCCGCCGCCAGCGCCATTGAAGAGCGTGATGACCGCGGCGGTGAAGGCGCCGATGATGGCCAGCCCGAAGAGGATGAGGAGCGTCACCCATATCTTGGTTGCGGTGCTGGCCCCGTCCTGGACTCCCTGCTTCTTCGCCATGCTGGTTCACCCTAATATGAGATGTACTCTATTGTCCGGGTCCTGCTGATGACCTCGAGGAGCCGCGTCTTGCGGAGGGCGAGATGGACCGGCTCGATCACCCAGAGGAGCGGGAAGGGGAAGAGGGGGACCATGTAGGCGTTCCGGACGGCTGCGCGCCAGAGCGTCACGTTGACCGCGCGGATGTTGAGGAGCATCATCCCCGGCGTCTGGCCAAGGACGTACTCGAAGAGGCTGAAGTAGGCGAGGCCAAGGAGCGCCATCACGACGGCGGCGGCGTAGGCTGCCGGCGAGAGCGTGAACCCCTCCCTGAGGGCCTGGCCGATGTCGAACGAGCCGAGAAGGAGGGAGCCGAAGGAGCTGAAGACGGCGAAGTCGAGGAGGAGGAGGTCTGCGACGAAGGCGCCGAGCCGCCTGAGGAGGGAGGCGTCCTTGACGTAGACGCGTTGCGGGGGGAGGCGGAGCGAGGCGTAGAGGTCCCTCATCGCCGGAGAAGAACGCGACACTCTATAAATAGGTTTTGCATGGTCTCTGAGAGGGAGGAGGCCGTGGGCCCTGAGGCTCGCTTTTCTCTCAGGGGCTGCTCGCAGCCCCGATGCTCCTCCCCCGCAAAGCATATAAACACTCCTCGGTTCTGGCTCCGCATGGTTTTCCAGCGGGAGCAGCCGACGGAAGAGGAGGAGATCGCGCGCGTCAAGCTGCCGCGCGACAACCAGGTCCTCGGCATCCTGGAGCAGCGGCTCGGCGGCTCGCGCTGCATGGTCCGCTGCCTCGACGGGAACACGCGGAACTGCCGCATCCCCGGCCGCTTGAAGCGGAAGCTCTGGGTCCGCGAGGGCGACCTCGTCCTGGTCGAGCCGTGGGAGTTCGAGGGGGACAGGAAGGGGGACATCATCTTCAAGTACAGGCCGATCCAGGTCCAGTTCCTCCGCAGGCAGGGCTACCT
>Ga0315275_10005095_pt1 | contig 12386 bp, 14 predicted proteins | sample YL17G03_0_MG_FD_205557 | JGI IMG/M metagenome (GOLD analysis project Ga0315275, IMG submission 205557) | Sediment microbial communities from Yellowstone Lake, YNP, Wyoming, USA - YL17G03_0 | ecosystem: Environmental > Aquatic > Freshwater > Lake > Sediment | place: USA: Wyoming | collected... | reverse complement strand
GAAGACGTAGAGGTTAAATATGTCGCCCGTGACCAGGACGCCGTTAATGCCGGCGAGCATCAGCGAAAAGAGCGTGTAAAATTTCCACTTATCGGTGTACGCCTTCATGTAGCCGGTCGCGAAGAGCGCGATACAGAACGCCACCAGGTTCACCGTGACGAGCATGAAGGCCGTGAGGCCGTCGATGACCAGCGATATGCCGAACGGCGGCAGCCAGTTGCCGACCTTATAGACCGTGATGCCGGGGCCGTTCGGGCCGAGCCAGAGGCCGGCCAGCACCGACAACGCGAAGAGAGATGCCACCGAGACGCACGCCAGGCTGTCCTGGACGCGCTCATCAACCTTGGCAATGAGCGCCATCACGAAGGCCGTCGCAAGCGGGATTATAATGAAAAAAGGCGCCATCGCTACCCTTTCAGCTTCGTTATCTTCGTTATGTCGAACGTGCCGTACCGTTCGTAGATGCGTATCGCCACCGCGACGAGCATCAGCGTGACGGAGAGCCCCAGCACGATCGACGTGAGGACGACCGCCTGCGGCAGAGGATCGACCATGTTCTTTATCACCTGGTCGTGCGCGTAGATCGGAGCGCGCCCTTCGGTGCGGTACCCGAGCAGGACGAAGAAGAGGTTCGCGGCGTACTCCATAATACCGATGCCGATGATGATCTTGATAATATTCCTCTTCCTGGCCAGGCAATACAGCCCTACCGAGAACAGGACGAGGCACAGAAGATACGCTGTCACAAGTTTATTTCCCCTCTTCCGCGTCTTTATCCGATTTTGACAAAAGGACGAGCGCGACGAATATCGCAAAAAGCCCCGCACCCACAATGAACATCTCGCAGAGCGGTATCACCGTCTCCGCCACGATGCCCCTGAAACGGTATCCCGCTATCACGGTGCCCAGGAATATAAGGCCGGCGGCACACAGGAGCATCCTCAATACGGCCGGCCGCAGCCTCTTCAGCGCCACATCCTTGCCGAACGCGAGCATGATATGCACCAGCGACAGCGCGACGATCACGCCGCCGGCGAACCCGCCGCCCGGCGAAATATGGCCGGAGAGCGCGATATAGATGCCGTACAGCAGGATGAAGCCGAGCGTGAGTTTCGTCACCGTCTTCACTATCAGCGTCATGCCCTTCTCGTCATGTCCGTTCATTTCGCCTGCTCCTTATGCCCTACCCTGCGGGCGATCGCCAGCACACCGATCACCGCCACGAAGACCGCGACCGCCTCGCCGAGCGTATCGATGGCGCGGAAGTTCAATGTTATCGCCGCTATGATATTCTGCGCGCCGGTCAACGCCTGGCCCTGATCGAGATAGACGCGCGAGATCCTCATCTCGGGCGATCCGAACGCGTGTATATTCTTGAGCGCCCCGTATGCGGCCGCCAGAAAGACCGCCAGGAACGCTATCGTGGAAACGGTATTGAACGTCCAGCGGCCCGACGTGCTGAACGGAAGGTCCTCGCGTATCGTCGCCCGTATCAGGATGACCAGGCTTAAGATCTCGACGACGAGCTGCATGATGGCCAGGTCGGGCGCCTTCAGGACGAGGAACGCCATCGACAGCCCTATGCCGACCGCGCCGACGGCTATCACGCTCGAGAGAAGGTCCTTCACCTCGACCGCGATCACCGCGGCGGCTATCATGAAAAGCAGTATCAGATGTATCTCTATCATATCCTACCTGAAAAAGAGGAAGACGAACATCCCGATCATGCCCAGCAGGCACCACACCATGTACGTCGGCAGCACGCCATTGTGCAGGCGCTGCAGGAACCTGGTCATCGCATAGACCGGCTTCCTGCTTAACGTATATATATCGAGCCCGCCTGCCTCTTCGGTCTTATAGACGGCCTTCAGGCCCGCGAGCTCTTTGATCGTATTGTAAAAATCTGTCCCGGATATCCTCGGCAGCTTCTCCGGATCTTCCCCTCCGACGAACTGGTCGACCATCCTGAGCTTCTTCGGCATCACCATTATATAGACGAGGAGGCCGAGGATAATGCCGACGGCGACGAGCGCCGTCGCGAGTATCGGACTCCAGGTCCCCAGATAAAAAGGCTGGAGGCCTGTCGCCGGCATTATGAATACCGGCAGCGGTATCCTGAACGCCAGCACGCCGAATATAAAGCATAGCGCGGCCAGGATACCCATCGGGAGGGTCATCAGGAATCCTACCTCTTTTATATCTTTCATCCCCTCGGAAGGCCTGCCCAGGAATACGGCGTGCAGCAGCTTCATGAAGCTCGCGATGGTAAGCGCGCTGCCGAACATCGCGCAGGAAAGCCATACGATCCACAGGGAGCCCTTCGCGGAGCCCGTCTCTATAATGCCCTGGTACACCATCCACTTCGATACGAAGCCGTTGAACGGCGGTATGCCCGATATCGAAAGCGACGCCACCAAAAAAGCGATAAAGGTGAGCGGCATATACTTCGCCAGCCCGCCGAGGTTGTCGAGATCCTGCGTCCGCGCCTGTTTCTCCACGGCGCCGGCGGCCAGGAACAGGCACGATTTATATATCGCGTTGTTCAGCATGTGGAAGAGCGCGCCGGCGATGCCGATAGGGTTGGCCGTCCCGATGCCGAGGACCATATAGCCGACCTGCGAGACCGCATGATACCCGAGCAGCCTCTTCAGGTTATGCTGGACGAGCGCGATCACGACCGCGAGCACTATCGTCACCGCCCCGACGATGATGAGCACGGTGTTCGTGACGGCGTTCGCGACAAAAAGGTCGAGCGAGATCCTCGCCAGGAGATATATACCGAGCAGCTTATCGAGCGAGGCCGGCAAGTACGCCGTAACCGAGGCCGGCCCTTCTTCCGCGACATCGGGAAGCCATGAGTGGAACGGCATCGCCCCCGCCTTCGCGAGGGCAGCGATCGCCAGCGAGAAATACGCCAGATACGAAAATACGCCGGAGAGGCTAAGCCGCACCTTGTCCATCGCGAACGTGCCGCAGAGCGCCCAGATGAGCGCTATCCCGAATATCATGATTGCGTCCGTGCCGCCGATGATGACGAGCGCCTTCTTCGCGGCGGCGGCCGCCTTCGGCGTCCCCTCGATATTTACAAGGAGGTACAGCATCGACGCGAGGAAGCCCCAGAAGACGAGCATCACGATAAGATCGTTGGCATACGCCACACCCAGCGACGCGCCCAGCGTCATCAGCACATACCCGAAATACCTGCCATACGACTTACCGATGAACGCGAACGAATATACCGTTATGAGCAGGGCAAAGAACGCGATCGCCGCTCCGATGAATGCGGAGAGATTATCCGCGAGAAATACCACCGACGCGCCGTACTGCGACAGGGACGGCTTGTTGATAAAGACAAATACCGCCGCGGCACATACGGCGAGCGTTACAACGAAGGCCACCAGCTTCGGGACTGCCCTAAGCCTGTCAGGAACGCCCAGGCAGAGAAATCCCGCGGTTATCGGAACGGCCACCATCATGAGTAACGGATCGAAAGGCATCTTCTACTTCACTCCGAGCTTCTCTCGTATGCGCTGCGTCTTCTCCTGCGAAAGGCGTATCAGGTCCTGCGCCTTGAACAGCTCCTTGTGAGAACTATCGACGACGATCATCCTCTCCGTGCAGCAGTAACAGGGGTCGATCGCAGCCATTATGATCGTCGCGTCGGAAACGGTCTCGCCTATTACGGTCTCCCTGAACGTCGGGAAGTTCATGTAGGTCGGAGCCCTGATCTTATGGCGGACCGGCGAGTTCGTGCCATCGCACTTCACGTAATGGAAACATTCGCCGCGCGGGGCCTCGATGACGCCGATCCCCTCTCCCGGCGGTATATCCTTCGGCTTCGAGTCTATCGGACCGTCGGGCATTGTGTCGAGGCACTGCCGCACGATCCGTGCTGACTCGTACATCTCGAGGATCCTGACGACCGCCTTCGCGAAAACATCACCCTCGTTCTGCGTGATGACATTCCATTTCAGCCTGTCGTAGACGCCGTAAGGGTGGTCGCGCCGCACGTCGATATCGACGCCGGAGGCGCGGGCGGTCGGCCCGAGCGCTGAATAGTCGATCGCGGCCTCTTTAGTGAGGATGCCCACGCCCTTCAGGCGGGCGTGGAGCACGGGATCGTCGAGGACAGCGCCCTTCAACATATCGAGCTGCTTCAGGAACTCGTCAAGACGCGTCAATATATAGGATACGTGCTCGCGTTCGATGTCGCGGCGCACGCCGCCGACTTTGTGCATCGCGTAGTTCTGACGGTTACCGGTCACCGTCTCCATAATGTCGCAGATCGGCTCGCGGTATTTCCATCCCCACATGAAGACCGTGTTATAGCCGAGGAAATGTCCCGCCAGCCCGAGCCAGAGCATGTGCGAATGGAGCCTCTCGAGCTCCTGTGTTATCGTCCTGATGTAGAGCGCTCTCTCCGGCACCTCGATGCCGCAGATGTCCTCGATCGCCTGCGCGCAGGCGATCGGGTGCGACGACGAGCAGATGCCGCAGATGCGCTCGACGATAAATATCGACTGGTCGAACGTCTTCGCCTCGGATATCTTCTCTATGCCACGGTGGTTGTAGCCTATCCTGACGTCGACATCCACCACCTTCTCGCCTTCGACGATGAGCTTCCAGAACTCGGGCTCTTCCTGCAGCGGATGGTACGGGCCTATGGGTATTGTGGCTCTATTTTTCATTCCTGAATTCACCTTATAGTTATTATTTTAAGCTTCACGCTTCACGCACAACGCGTTAACCTTTCCTCGAATCTCTCTTCGGCACCACGAAGTTCTTCCTCATCGGGTAGACGCCTTTCGGCCAGTCGTCCGGCAGGAGCAGGGGGCGCAGGTCGGCATTGCCGTCGAACTCGACCCCGAACAGCTCGTGTATCTCCCGTTCTATCCACCAGGCTGCCTTCATCACACCGGTTATCGTCTCGATGCGCGGGTTGTCCTTGTCCTTTAATATCGCCCTGACCGTGATCACGACGGCGTGAGCGTCGTGCGCGAAATGGTAGAGTATCTCTATGCCATTAAAATCATCGACGCCGCTGGCTATATTGAACCTGCAACCGAGGTCCTTAAAAAGGTATCCCGCGATATCGACTATGTCTTTCGGATATATGTCGATGTAGACGCGTTTAGCGCTCTTCCGCTCGGTCTTCAGGATCCTGTCGCCGAAGCGGTCGTGTATCTTTTTTATCAAACCATCTATAGCCATTATTTCCCCTTCTTCGCCGTTACTTTTGAGATCAATTTCACCAGCGCCCCTATGACCGCCTCGGGTTTGGGCGGGCAGCCGGGGATGTAGGCATCGACCGGTATTATCTCGTCGAGCGGATCGCCGGTATTGTAGCTGTCCTTGAAGAGCCCGCGGGACGATCCGCACGCCCCGAACGCTATCACAAAACCGGGCTTCGGCATCTGCTCGTACAACTTCCTGATTATCGGTATCGTCAGGCGATTGGCAGAGCCGGTGCAGAGCATCACATCGGCGTGCTTTATGCTCCCGACAAGGATGATGCCGAAACGCTCCAGGTCGAACCGCGGCGTCAGGCAATCGAGTATCTCGATGTCGCAGTTATTGCAGCTGCCGCTCGAGACATGGAATACGTAGATCGACTTTGTCAGCAGCGTCTCTTTTAATCCCATCCCGTTTACCGTCCTATATATGCCAGCGCGACCGACACGACCGCGAGGACCGTCACGGTCCCCCAGAAGAAGGCCACCGCCTGGTCTATCCTCACCCTCGGGTTCGTGTTCTTTATCACTATCAGCAGGACGAGGACCGCTACGTACGCCCCTGCCGTCTTTATCAGCCCAACCGTATCCCGCGCCGCGCCGCCGAAATAGAGCGCGACGACGAGCGCCGGGACAGCGAACCCCAATATCGCTTTCGTCAGCTTGAATATACCGAGCGCCTTTCCCGAATACTCGATATACGGCCCCGACATTAGCTCGGTCTCCGCCTCCGGCATATCGAACGGTATGAAACCGAGCTTTGCCTGGATGCAGAGCAGCATCGCGATAAACGACAGCGCGCCTGAGGCGCTTGCGATCGTCGCGCCGTGCGCCTGCTGGTACATGACGATCTCTCCCAGTCGTATGGCGTATCCCGACTTCATGACCGGCACCGCGAGGGTGAGTATGAACGGCAGCTCGTAGGAGAGCATCAGCTTCATCTCCCGCGACGCCCCGAGCGACGCGAACGAATTTCTCGACGCGAAAGCGCCCAGCATCAGCGCGATCGGCGGGATCAGCAGCAGGTACACCACCACGATCACATCGCCGATGAAGCCGCTCTGCGGGAGGCCGCTCGTGAACAGTATGATCGTCGACGCCAGCGTCGCCGCCGCAAGCCCTATGACAGGCATCCCGAGAAAGACGGCCTTCGATACGCCTTTCGGCAGCAGCGTCTCTTTATAGAGGAGGAGCTTCAGCACATCGGCGAAATTCTGGTACCACGGCGGCCCGACGCGCCACTGCAGCCGCGCCGTCACCTTCCTGTCGACCCAGCAGACGAGAAGCCCCATCGCGCCGGAAAACAGGAACCCGGGGAACACCAGGAACAGGAACAGATACTCCGCAACCTTCTCCATGTCGGCCTTATTGCTTTTTCGGGATCTCCAACACCCGCTCCCACTTATAGGAGGTCTTCACCAGCAGATAGTCCGAGACCTTGAAAATATTCTCTTCTTTCTTCTCGTCGAACTCGCCGTACCGTATGCCGTCGTGGCTGCAGGACTCTATGCATATCGGCTGCTCGTTCTCGCCGATGCGCCCCATGCAGTAGTCGCACCGCGCGATCACCAGCGGTATTGTCTCCGGATAGATGACGCCGAACGGGCATGCCCTCGAACACGACTTGCAGGAGGTACAGCGCATCATGGAGCGCTTCAGCATGTTGGTGTCCTTCTGCAACTCGATCGCCTCCCACGGGCACGACCCGACGCACGGCGCGTCGTCGCACCGGCGGCAATTGACCGCGAAATGGGCGAACTCGCGCAGACTGTCCATGCCGTTATTCGACGGGTGCTGGATGTAACTGCAGAGCATCCCGCACTCTTCGCATTTCGAACATATGTCCAGGTCTATTAACAGTCGTTTCATATCAGTCCCAGATCCCCGGCAAATCCTTTATCTTATCGTACGTGAACACAGGGCCGTCCTTGCACGCGTAATAAGGCCCTATCCTGCAGTGGCCGCATTTGCCTATGCCGCACGACATGTTCTTTTCCATCGAAAGGTATATGTTCGAATCCCTGAACCCGAGGTCCAGCAGTTTGAACGTGACGAACTTCATCATGATCGGCGGGCCGCAGACGATCGAGACGGCGTTCTGCATATCGAGTGAGTCGGCCTTCAGGATCGTGGTGACGAGCCCGACATTGCCATTCCAGGCCGGGTCCCCGATATCGCAGGTGACCTCTACGCTGACATTACTCGCGCGCTTCTCCCAGGTGCCGATCTCGTTCTTATAGATGATGTCCGCCGGCGTCCTCGAGCCGTACTTCAACAGTATCTTCTTGTAGTCATTGACGTCATTGAACAGCGCGTACAGAAGAGCCCTCAGCGGAGCAAGACCGACGCCGCCGCCCACGATGAAGACCTCCTTGCCTTTAAACTGCTCGAGCGGATACCGCGTACCATAGGGGCCCCTTAAGCCCACGATGTCGCCGGGTTTGAGCTGGTGGATGAGCTTCGTCACCCTGCCGGCCGACATGATCGTGAAATCGAACGTATCCGCGCGGTCGTGGTTCGAGGACGGCGTGAACGGCGCCTCGCCGATGCCGGGGAGCGTGACGTCCATGAACTGGCCCGCCCTGAAGCCGATCTGGCCGCGGGGTTTGAGCGTGAATGTCTTGATCGTCGACGACTCGGTGACGACGTTGACGACTTCCGCGTCAATGTACGCGTACGGGTTCTTTCCGTGCATATTTAATCGTGCGGCGGTTTGTTCCATGTGCCCTTGACCAGCCCTTTCAATACTTCCCGTATGTCGATATCGCCCGCGCAGGCCTCGATACAGCGGCCGCAGCCGGTACATGCGTAAGATTTCATCACTTCGGGGAAGAACGCGAACTTCTTGTCGAAGCGGTTCCGCAGCCGCTCCCACAGGTGCTTCCTCGGATTGTGCCCGCCGGCGACGCTGGCGAACGTGTTATACAGGCAGGCATCCCAGATGCGGAAGCGTTTGGCGCCGAAGCGGTCCTTCTCGTCGAAGAGGAGGAAGCAGTGGCACGTCGGGCACGCCAGGTTGCACGCCCCGCACTCGACGCACGTCGACGCCATATCCTGCCAGAAGCCGGTGGCGTTATAATTCTTCTTCACCGTCCCGGCGACCTGCGTCGTATCCGGCGTCCCCCGCTCGTCGATGTAGCCCCGCACCTGCGTCTCGACCTGCTTACGGCTCGCGTCCCGCATGGCCTTGCCGTGCGATGGCGGGGCTTTGAAGAACATGGGATATCCGTCGATGATCGCCCGGCCTTTATCGCTGGCCACCTCGACGAGAAAATAGGTATCGACCGGCGAAAGGCTCAGGTCGAAATCTTTGCGCGGGTACGGAGCGCCTTCCATCGCCAGGCAGAAGCAGGTCTCTTTGGCGCGCGTGCAGTCACAGGCTATAATGGTGGTCTTCTGCCGGTTTTCGGCATAGAAGGGATCCGTGATATCGCCGCCCTGGAAGACGAAATCCTGGATCGCAAGGCTCGCGAGATCGCACGCCTTGACGCCCGCGATGATGACCGGCCGGGTATCGTTTTCCGGGCCGCCCGTCACCCTCTCCCTCGACTGACTAAGGAATGATTTGACCGGCTCGGTCTGGCGGATGCCGCCGAGCTCTATCAGCTCTTCTTTATCGGGGTCGAACTGATCGAAATAGAGCCGTTCGCCCTTGGTATACGGCACGAAGACGCGATGCGTCCCGGCAAGCCTGCCGAAGAGGTCGAAGAGGTCTTTCTTGGATATGGAGTAAAGTTCGCCCTGCATATAGTATTATTTGGATAAATACATTAATTATGAGAGCCCTTATTTTAAACTGAGACAGCGCCTAAGTCAAGGCGGAATTTATGTGAAATTTTTCGGCTTTACTTAAGGGCGTTTACTTTTGGGCACTCGCCTTTATGGTCCGAGGTCAGAGGTCTGAGGTTTTTACTTCTGACTTCCGACCTCTGACTTCTGACTATTTGCGTCTGCCTTCCGCTTTGTTGAGCAAGCCCTTGCGGCCTGGGTGCTTCGCGGGGACGTGTGGTTTTCCCCGGCGTGGAAAACCACACTCCAAAAAATTGCTCGCTCTTTTTAGCATGTAATAGGTATTAAGGACTAAAAATCCATGCCCGCTCACAATTTTTAGGCCCCGCTCGACACCCAGGCCTCCGGGCTTGTGGGATGCGTGAGCGCCGCAAAAGTTTCGCCGCCTGGAATGTTCTCAAAAATTATTCACTCACTCAGGTTGGCGGCACCTGTGTACGCCGCCGAAGCGACTGCCTGGGCTCTAGTTACTAGCGCAACACTTAACTCTGGTATACCAGAATAAAAAAGTGACTGTCACTTTTTTACTTTCTACTCCCCCACCTATATTTTTCGGATCGTCAGTGGCGGAACTTTTGGGCATCCTCGCCGCAGCGACTCTTTAAAATTTTTAATTCCTTATGGCGATCCTGCCAGGCCAATGAAACCTGTCAAGAGCTCTGCTGCCAGTCCGGGTTTAATTCTAACCAGGTTAGACCTCATAGCAAGCTCAAGATCTAACCTGGTTAGAATTATTTGCATTTCGGATCGTCAGTGGCGGAACTTTTGGGCATCCTCGCCGCAGCGACTCTTTAAAATTTCGATACCTTATGCCGATACAGGCCCTATCATCGAAATTTTAACGACAGTGAGCGAGGATGGCTAATCCGAGCGAACGACAAGCGGAGGCGAGTGCCCAAAAGTAAACGCCCTGAGTAAAGCCGAAAAATCTAGAACTTTACTATCATAGCCCGGGGCGGACAGGCCTTGACGCAGAGCTCGCAGGCGATGCACTTCTCCGCGTCGAAGATGACCTTCATCGTCTTCTTGTCCGTATAGAGGGCGGCGGTGGGGCATATCGTGACGCACGCGCCGCAGTGGGTGCACTTGTCCTCATCCCTCGTCACATCCTGGCTGAGGGGCTGGATCTTCACGCCGGCGGAGGTGAGGTACTTTATCCCGTCGGCATAGTTCTCCTTCCTGCCTTTCAGCTCGAGGACCATGATGCCCTCTTCCCGCGGCGTGATCTTTGCCTGAAGTATGTTAAATACGAGGTCGTAATCCTTGACGAGCTTGTAGACTATGGGCTGGTCTATCAGTTGATGCGAAAATGTGAGAACTATGCGTTTTGATACCATTGCAGCCTCCTTATACCAGGTTAATTTCTCCCCAACTCCCCATCCTGTCTTTCATCATTACCAGGACGCCCAATACGCCATCTATCGACCTCGCGAAATCTATGCCTCTATTGATATCGTCCGGCGCCTTCAGTATATTGCCCGTTGCCGTGGCAACCGCATCGGCCAGCGCCGTGTCTTCGGATATTATAACAACCGCGTCCGATTTTCCAAAGCTTAAAGAGTGGCTCACGGTCCCGCTCGAGGTGCAGACGCCAAGGCCCGCTTCCTTCGGCTCGACCTCTATCGCCAACGTGCCGGTGAACGGCGACGTGTCGCCGGCGTACACGCCGAGCGTGCGTTTCTTCGCCGACCTGATGAATATGTCGCCGCCGTTCTCGACGATAACCTCGCCGGAGAACTCCGCCAGGTCCCTCCCGACGAATTCGGCGACCGCGCCGGCGACGGCGGCCATCGGCCCGACGAGCGCCTTCGCGGCCGCTTCGGCCATCGCCTTGACGATAAGCGGCGCATCCGAGCTTACATTGATGGGCTCGAGCGCCGTGAGAAACTCCGGGTGCTTCCCGATGTACTTTTCCAGGTCCTGCCGGTACGTCAGGACCGCGGCGCGGGCCTGGCGCTCAAGGTTCTTTGACGCATAAATAGCAAGATCCGTCTCTTTTTCGGTTACCTCGAACACAATGAGTTCGCTGCTTTTGGTCCAGCTGCGGTATGCGCGCGCTTTATACATTCTAACAGATCCTCGGCAGCTGTTCGCCCGCGAGCATCCCGAGCACCCGCGTACCGCCCGCTATCGTATTGAGATAGACTTTGGTTTTATGCTCTCCGGTAACGACGCCGATCACCGCGGCCTGCCTGCCATTTTTATCGGCCCTCACGGCCCGCAGGATCTTCGGGCCATCCTCTTTCGCGACGACGAAGACGACCCTGCCTTCGCAGGCAAGATAGAGCGGGTCGAAGCCCAGGAGCTCGCACGCCTGCGCCACGCCCTCCCGCACCGGTACGCTCTCTTCGTCCAACGCGATACCAAACGATGCGCCGGCGACAAATTCATTCAGCGTCGTCGCGAGGCCCCCTCTCGTCGGGTCGCGCATGACCCGCACTTTTTTAGACACCCTCAATGCCTTATGTATAAGGGCGTTCAGCGGGGCCGAATCGCTCCTGACCGTCGTCCTGAACGCTATTCCTTCCCTCTTCGACAACACGCTTATCGCGTGGTCGCCCACGGGCCCGCTGGCGATCACAACGTCTCCCGGCCTTATCCTTCCGGCGGAGAGCCCGCCATAATAGACCTCGCCGATCCCGCTCGTATTTATGAATATCTTATCGCAGGAGCCGCGCTCGACCACCTTCGTATCGCCGGTCACGATCTTCACGCCTGAGGCCTTCGCGGCCTTCGCGATCGAAGAGGCTATCTTCCCGAGGGTACTCCTCTCGAGCCCCTCGGCTATCACAAGGCCGAGTGAGATATAGAGGGGCCTCGCGCCGCAGACCGAAAGGTCGTTCACCGTCCCGTAGACGGCGAGACTGCCTATATCTCCGCCGGGGAAGAATATCGGGTCGACGACATAGGTGTCGGTCGTGAAGGCGATCGGGCTCCCCGCCACCTCCACGATCGCGGAATCATCCTTCCGGCCGAGGATCGGATTGGCGAACTCTTTCATGAATACGGAATCGATCAGCTGATGCATCAGCCTCCCGCCGCTTCCGTGGCCCAGCGTTATCTTATCCATTGCCCTTCCGGTCTGTGTATTTATAATATGCCGCGCAGGTCCCTTCGGTCGAGACCATGCATGCGCCGACGGGGTGCTCCGGGTTGCACGCCGCGCCGAACAGCCTGCAGTCGGGCGGCGCCTTTACGCCCTTCAATACCTGGCCGCAGATACACGCTGTGTCCCGCCGCGGCGCTTTGACCGTGATGCTGAATTTACGCTCCGCGTCGAACCTGCCGAAAACTTTGCGTATTATGAGACCGCTGGACTTCACCGTCCCTATGCCGCGCCACTCCGAATCGGTCTTTGCGAATACC
>Ga0315275_10005094_pt1 | contig 12386 bp, 10 predicted proteins | sample YL17G03_0_MG_FD_205557 | JGI IMG/M metagenome (GOLD analysis project Ga0315275, IMG submission 205557) | Sediment microbial communities from Yellowstone Lake, YNP, Wyoming, USA - YL17G03_0 | ecosystem: Environmental > Aquatic > Freshwater > Lake > Sediment | place: USA: Wyoming | collected... | reverse complement strand
GTGATTGCCCAAAACGCGCCTTTTGTCTTAGAATGGTTAATGAGAATCGGCATGGTCGGCATTTTGGTTTCAGCCATTTTAAGTTTAAGGCTTTTGCCGCCACGGCCAGAGCATCAGCCCAAATTCAAATGGTTAATAATGGGGTTGCAATGGGTTTTATTGCCAATTAATATTATAATTTTTGGCGCTATCCCTGCGGCAGAAGCGCAAACGCGTTTGATGATCGGCAAATATTTGGGCTTTTTTGTAACGCCCAAAGCGAGAAAATAATTATAAGTTTAAAGTTAAAAATTCAAAATTACATTTGAAAATTAAAAATTTTGGATTTTAAATTGTAATTTTGAACTTTGCCCGTCTTGGCTTGCGCCAAGCGAGACAGGCATTTTGAATTTTAAATTTCATTTATGTCAAAAGTTTCTATCCATTTAATCACCTGGAATGGTGAAAAATATATTGAGGAATGTTTAAATTCTATTTTAAAGCAATCTTTCAAAGATTATTTGCTTTTAATTATTGATAATGGTTCTGTTGATAAAACAGTAAAAATTATTGAAGAGCAATTTTTGCCGATTTTTGGCGATAAATTGCGTTTTGTAAAAAATAAGGAAAACTTGGGTTTTGCCAGAGCTCACAATCAAGCGCTCTTATGGACTGATACTGAATATGTTTTAGTTTTAAATCAAGATGTAATTTTAGAGCCCAATTTTTTGCAAGAATTTGTTATTTTTGCAGATGAGCATAAAGACGCTGGTTCTTTTAATGCCAAGGTTTTACGCTTGGAATTTGAACAAATTGGAGACTTGAAAAAAAGCCAAAAATCTGATATTATTGATTCACTAGGCTTGAAGATTTTTAAAAGCCAAAGAGTGATTGATATTGGAGCCGGTGAACAAGATAAAAATCAGTATGAGGCAGCCGAAGAAATTTTCGGCGTCAGCGGTTCTTGTTCGCTTTATCGGCGCAAAGCTTTGGCTGACGTTAGATATAAAGATGAATTTTTTGACAATGATTTTTTTAGCTATAAAGAAGATGTTGATTTGGCTTATCGTTTAAGATGGCGTGGCTGGAAAAGTTTTTATGTGCCGCAAGCTGTTGTCTATCACAAGCGCAGCGCGTCCTCAAAAGAAAAAAATTCAGTAAGGCAAGCGATTAATTTGAGAAAAAACAAAAATAAATTCATCAATTATCATTCATACAAAAACCATTTATTTGTTTTAGTCAAAAATTTAAGCTTAAGAAATTATTTCAGATATCTTTTGCCCATTAAATTTTACGAATTTAAGAAATTTTTTTATATTTTGTTTTTTGAGCAGTCAACTTTAGCTGGTTTGGGAGAATTTTTTGCTAAACTAAAAAATATTTTAGCTAAGAGAAAATTTATCATGGCCAACCGGCTGGTAAAAGATGAGGAAATTGGAAAATGGTTTAATTAGGATACTAATCTACGAATTGGCTACTAATCTACGAATAAATATTAAGGAACTGAATTTGTAATATTTGTAGTTAATTTGTAGATTTGTAACATTATGGATTTATCAATCATCATTTTAAATTACAAATCTAAGGGGCTGGTTAAGCAGTGCGTTAAGAATATCATAACAGCAACTGCTAATTTAAATTATGAAATAATAGTTATTGATAATGATTCTAAGGATGATATTGACAAAATGCTTAAAGAAAATTTTCCTCAAGTAAAATTTATCCAAACTGGCGCTAATTTGGGTTTTGCCGCAGGCAATAACGTTGGTCTAAAAGAAGCCCAAGGCAAATATGTAATGATTTTAAATCCTGATGTCACGGTTTTAAATGGCACCATTGAAAAAATGATTAAGTTTATGGAGGAAAATCCTGAAGTTGGTTTGGTCGGCCCAAAATTAATTAACCCAAATGGCAGCTATCAGATTTCTTGCCGAACCTTTACCAAGACCAAACATATTATTTTATTAAGAACTCCATTGGGCAAGCTAAGTTGGGCAAAAGAATGTTTGGATAAACACTTGATGGCTGATTTTGACCGTTTAACAAATAGGGAAGTAGATTGGCTGCACGGAGCTTGCTTATTAGCCAAAAAATTAGCAGTCAATGAAATTGGGATGTTTGATGAAAGGTATTTTATGTATGTTGAGGATATTGATTGGTGCCGGAGATTTTGGCTGGCCAATTATAAGGTTTATTATTTGGCTGATGCCCAAATGGTGCATTTATTAGAAAAAGCATCAGACCATGGCTCTTGGAATTTTTGGAAATTAAATAAATCAACCAGATGGCATATTGCCTCTTGGTTAAAATATTTACTAAAATATTCAGGCCTAAAAAATCATGTCAGAACAAACTAAACAAAATTTACAAGCCCACTCGCCTTTGCCTGATTTTTCTAAAATTGTAGAAAAACCCCAAAAAGGTCTTACCAAGATTATTTTTTTAATTTTAAAAATTTTATTAAGCTTGATAATTATTCTGATTATTGGGCTAGGTGTTTTAGGCGCAGTTTATTATAACGATCTAAAACAGGCCTATGCTTTATCTTTGACAGCTAAAAATGATTTGGAATCCTCAATCCATAAATTGACAAATCGCGAATTTAAAGAAGCGGCAAATTTAATTAGCCAGTCCAATTCAGAATTCAGCCAAGCCAAGGGGCTATTAGATAAAATTGTCATTTTGCGGCAAGTGCCTTATCTGGGCAGGCAATTAAAAGCAGTTGACCAAGTTTTAGTAGCTAGCATTAAATTAACAGACAGCGGTCAAAAAGTTGTTTTATTAATTGATGAAATTGTGGCGCCGCTGAAAAATGAATCAATTTCTTATGCAACAATAACAGCCGCGCAAAAAAAAGAAATTTTAAATAAAATTGTCCAATCAGAGGGTTTGCTTAATGAAGTCAAACAGGAAATAGACGATGCGCAGGCAGCGATTGACTTAATCCCTCAAGAGGGCTTGGTTAGGCCATTGAGTGAAGGGATTGCGCCTTTAAAAGAAAATTTACCCAAGGTCAAATCATTGATTGATCAAAGTTTACCCATGTTAAAGGTCATTCCTAAAGTCGTAGGCTTTGATCAGGCAAAGTCATATTTATTTTTACTGCAAAATAATTCAGAGCTTAGGCCAACTGGCGGTTTTATCGGCACTTATGGCATATTAAAACTGCAAGACGGCGAGATAAAAGTATTTGACACTGACAATGTTTATAATTTGGACCGCTCAACCCAGTCTATTATTAAAGAGCCATCTCCTTTGCCAATTGCTAAATATCTAGAGCAAAAAGACTGGGCTTTGAGAGATATTAATTGGGCGCCTGATTTTCCCACGACTGCCCAAAAGGCCTTGGCAATGTATAAAAAAGAAAATTTAACTTTGCTGGACTTAAAAAAATCAGGCCAAAAGATTATTGGCGAAAAAGGCGTGGAAATTGTTGACGCCATTCCTTATCAGGAGGATTTATATGGCACGATTGCCATGACCCCGGAAATTTTAGGCGCGCTTTTGAAATTAACTGGCCCCTTGGTTGCCGGAGAAATGGTTTTCACAGATACTAATTACCAAGACCAGCTGGAATTAATGGTTGGTAAATTATATCAGGAGCTGAATATTCCTATTGCTGAAAGGAAAAGTATTATTAAAAAGTTAGCTGACCAGATTGAAATTAAATTGCTGACTTTGCCTTTAAGCAGGTGGCCAGAAGTTTTAGACATTGGTTTTCAGGCCTTAGCCCAAAAACAAGTTTTGCTTTATGTTAATGACCCAGAATTAGAAAAATTAGTTTTAGAGCGGGGCTGGGGAGGCGAAATCAAAGATACAAACAATGATTATTTAGCTGTTTTTGATAGCAATATGGCTAGTTTAAAGACTGATCAATATGTTAATCGCACTATTGATTATTCACTGAAATGGCAAAATAATGATTTAGTTGGTACGGTTAAAATTACTTATAAAAATAATGCTGATTTTACCTGGAAGTCAACCAGGCTAAGAACTTATACACGAGTTTATGTGCCTTTGGGCAGTGAATTGGTTAGTTCCAGCGGTGCCATGGAAAATGATAAAATCAAAGATCCAGCCAAAACCCCAGGTCAAGTGGAAGTGGCGCAAGAATTTAACAAAACCTATTTTGGCGCTTTTATTGCCATTGAACCCCATGAAACAGGTGTTTTAAGCTTTGAATATAAATTGCCCCAAAGAATTAAAGAGCAAATTAATAAGGGAGGCTATAATTTATTAGTGCAAAAGCAGCCGGGCGTAATGCCTAACTTGACTTTGGATCTAAAATTTGATAAAAATATTAAATCAGCAACGCCACCTGAAGAACAAAAAGAATGGTTTAATACAGCTTATAATTATTCGACACCTTTGAATACAGATAAACAATTTTTTGTGATTTTTAAATGATTTTTTTTAAAGAAATTTAAAGTTCAAAGTTAAAAATCCAAAATGACAGTTTAAAGTTTAAAATTTTGGATTTTGAATTACAATTTTAAATTTTGCATTTTTAATTTTAAATTTTTTAAATATGTTCAGAAAAAAAATAGGTATTGACCTAGGCACAACCAATATTTTAGTTTATTTGCCCAAAAAAGGGGTGGTTATTAATGAACCATCAGTGGTGGCTATTTCTACCACTGATAAAAAGATACTGGCTGTGGGCATTGAGGCCAAGGAAATGCTCGGCAAAACTCCAGACACAATTATTGCGCGCCGGCCACTCAAAGATGGCGTGATTGCTGATTATAAAACGACTGAAGCCATGTTGCGCTATTTTATTAATAAGGCCTTGGGCGGCATTAGATTTTTAAGGCCAGAAGTCATGGTCGCTGTGCCAGCAGGCATTACTTCAACTGAAAGAAGAGCGGTGATAGACGCAACAATGGCAGCTGGAGCTAAAGCAGCTTATATTATTAAAGAACCAATTGTCGCAGCCATTGGCGCCAATATACCGATTGGCAGCCCTTCAGGCAATATGATTATTGATATTGGAGGCGGTACAACTGAAGTGGCTGTAATTTCTTTGGGCGGCATTGTGGCTAGTTCTTCCGTGAGGGTTGGCGGCAATAAATTAGACCTGGCGATTTTAGAGTACACTAGACGTCGTCATAATTTAGCCATTGGTGAAAGAACATCAGAAGACATAAAAATTAATATTGGCGCTGCTTTGCCCATGGAAGAGCCATTATTAATGGAAGTTCGCGGCCGGGATATGATTACTGGTTTACCTCGGACAATTACTATGACAACTAATGATGTTGTTGAAGCTATTGAAGCGCCATTAGAAGATATTATTGAAGCAGTTAAAGAAGTTTTACATAATACGCCGCCAGAATTGGCAGCTGATGTGATTGATAAAGGTATAATTATGAGCGGCGGAACTTCGCTTTTGCGCCATATTGATCAGCTTTTATCTAAAGCCACTGGCGTGCCAGCTTATGTGGTTGATGATGCTTTATTTTGTGTGGCTAAAGGCACAGGCATTGCTTTGGAAAATTTAGAATCATATAAACGCTCAATTTTGGGAGCAAAGTAAATTGGGCTATTAAAATTTATTTATATTTAATTTACTTGAAGAGCTCAAAATAAAAAGTTATAATTTTAGATACAATTTTACAAATAATTTCAAAATTATTTCAGATGATGCTACTAAAAATTCAATCGGTCTAAGGCTGGCCATGGTCGGCTTTTTAACCCTTATCCTTTTAGTGCCGGCGACAATGGTCGGCTTTTTAGTTGGCGAAAGAGAACAAAGGCAGGATGAAGCCATGCAAGAAGCCGGGTCTAAATGGGGGAATATGCAGACGATCACTGGTCCGATACTTTCAGTCCCTTATACTGCCAATAAAGTTACTAAGAACATTTATTTTTTACCCGCTGAATTAAATATTAGCGGTGATATAAATCCCCAGATTTTAAAACGCGGTATTTATGAAATAACCGCTTATAACTCTAAATTAAAAGTTGAGGGCCAATTTAATCAGCCGAATTTTTCGCAGTGGGGCATATCAAGCGGTAATGTTTTATGGAATGAAGCGAAAATTTTAATTGGCTTGTCTGATATGAGAGGAGTCAAAGATAAAATTACCATGAATTGGAATGATAATATCTTAATTTTAAACCCTGGCATGTCAGCCACAAAAATTTCTGATTCAGGCGTGAGTGTGATGGCGCCTCTGGATCTGAAATCAGCAAAGACCTATAAATTTTCTTTTGATTTGAACCTCAATGGCAGTCAGAGCCTAAATTTTATTCCCTTGGGCAAAGAAACTAATATTAATTTGGCTTCCAAATGGGCGAACCCGAGTTTTGATGGCGCATTTTTGCCTGACCAGAGGCAAGTCAGCAAAGACGGGTTTACAGCCCAATGGAAAATTTTGAGTCTGAACAGGAATTATCCCCAAAGCTTTAGCGAGTCAGATTCTTATAGTATCAAGGATTCAGCCTTTGGCGTTAAATTTTTAGTGCCCATTGATCAATACCAGAAAATTACCCGTTCAGTTAAATATGCAATTATGTTCATTGCTTTAACGTTTTTGACTTTCTTTTTTGTGGAGATCTTTAATAAAAAGCGCATTCATCCGATTCAGTATTTACTTGTTGGCTTTGCGCTTTTGGTTTTCTACACGCTCCTGCTTTCAATTTCGGAACATACCAACTTCAATTTCGCTTATATTCTATCCAGTATTGCGACAATTATTTTAATAACCCTTTATTCAAAGGCAATCTTTAAAAATAATTTCTTGTCATTGCTTTTAGGCTGTATCTTAATAATTCTATACGGCTTTATGTATGTTGTTTTGCAGCTTCAAGATTACGCGCTGTTGATGGGTAGTATCGGCCTATTTATTGTCTTGGCCGCGGTTATGTATGCTTCAAGAAAAATCGACTGGTATTCTTTTACGTTTATTACTAATAATAAGTAATGGTGGGATAATGCAATATTAATTAAAGTTTGTTATAAAGTTGTTTATCTCAAAGAAGCTTGGCTTGGCCAGGCTTTTTTTGTCTTTACTTAGCTGGTTTTATCAGCTATAATAAAATTATGAAAAATTATAATTGGGGGATTGTCGGACAGCAAAAAATCAGCGAATTTTTGCAAAAAAGTTTGGCTAATAATAAACTAGCTCATGCTTATTTATTCTCTGGGCCAGAGCATTTGGGTAAAAGCTTAATGGCTGAAAAATTCATGGCTTCAATTTTGTGCCAGGATTATCATCAAGCTGCCAAGCTGGAAATAAAAATTTTGCCCTGCAATCAATGTGTTTTTTGCACCCAATTAGCCAAAGGCATTCATCCTGATGTTTATTTTTTGAAAAAGGAAGAAGAGAAAAAAAATATTACTGTGGAACAAGTAAGGGAAATGCATAAATTTTTGAATTTAACTTCTTTTTTGAATTCCTACAAAATTGCCCTAATTGACAAAGCCGAGGACTTAAGCGAAGGTGCTCAAAATGCGCTTTTAAAGCTTTTAGAAGAACCTAGCCCTAAAACGCTTTTAATTTTAATCTGCCAGGATTATAAGCTGCTTTTACCGACAATAGTTTCCCGCTGCCAAGTGATAAAATTTTACCCAGTTTCTCAAGATACTATTTTCCATCATTTGCTTGGCTTGGGAGCAACGCGGGAACAAGCCCATCTTTATACGGCTTTAGCCCAGGGAAAAATTGCTCTGGCTATTAATTTTTATAAAAATCCTGAAATTTTTAGGGCTTATTTAGAAAAAGTTGGAAATTTTTTTGACCTGCTAAATTCTAATTTTGCCCAGCGGTTTAAGATTTTGGAGTCTTCATTTTCGGACTTCAAAGATTCAGTAGAAAAAAGTGATTTTTTAAGCCAAGAACTCGATTTTTGGGAGCTGATTTTAAGGGATATTTTGTTCAGTCAGCAAAATTTAGAACCTTATTTGACTAATCTTCATTTTAAAACCAAAATAACAGATATATCGCACCAGTATTCGTCAAAAAAAATAATTGAATTATTAAAACAAATTGAACAAATTAAGCATTATTTAGCATATAATATTAATCCGCGTTTAGCCGTGGAAAATTTAATTTTAAATTTTTAATAACATTTTATGCTTAAAAAAATTTTTTTAGCTTTAATTTTTGTCTTAATCACTTTTCTTTTAGCTGGTTGCATTACAATTAAAACCAGCCCCGGTGGGACGAAAGCACCCGCTGCTTTGCCATTGGGGATTTTCAAATCAGCTGATGGCAGTGCCACTTGGCAATTTAAATCAAGTTTACTTAATGCTGAAGGCAAGCCATTAACCATTGGCGACACTAGTATTAAGCAAATAATAATGGATCCCAATGATCATGCGGCTTTATATCTGGCAACAGATAAGGGTTTATTTTATTCTTACACAGCAGCTGAAGCCTGGCAGCAACTGCCGTTTTTTGGCTCTGTGCCAATCAATAATATCGCGGTTGATTATTTTAATAAATGCAATATTTTCGTGACCGCTGGCCAATCAATTTATAAAACAACTGATTGTCTGCGCACGTGGCAGGAAGCATATTTTGACAAACGGCCCAATTTGCAAATTACTAATGTTACCACCGAAGATTATAATAAAAATATTGTTTACGCAGCCAATAGTTTTGGCGATATTTTAAAAAGCCTTGATTCTGGCAAAACCTGGCAGATTATAAAAAGATTAAATAATGCGGTTAAGCAAATTCTGGTTGATAAAGATGATACTAGGGTTATCTATTTTGCTACTGAAGGCGCTGGTATTTTTAAAACCATTGATGGCGGTAAAACTTGGAGCGATGAAAAGCCAGAGACAGATATTAATAAGGGCTTAGAGCCATTTTATGATGCCAAAGCTTTTAAATATCTAGTTCAGGATAAAACACAAAAAAACACTTTTATTTTAGCTTCTCAATACGGCCTTTTAAAAACGATTAATGGCGGTTTAAAATGGGACAGCATTCCCTTGATTACGCCTGAACGAACCGCTAATATCTATTCGTTGGCTATTGATCCCAAGGATAATAAATTAATCTATTATGGCACTGAATCTACTTTTTATAAATCAGTTGATGGAGGAAAGAACTGGGCTACCCAAAAATCACCAACTAGCGGTGCCATCAACATCTTATTAATTGATTCGGATAATTCTAAAATAATTTATTTGGGGGCAAAAGCAATTAAAAAATAAATTTTATAAACAATATGGCCAATACCAATAAATTTATAGAGCAAAAAAAAGCTGAATTTGATCAGGCACTGGAGCATTTTAAAAAAGATATTAGTGCCCTGAGAACAGGCCGAGCCCAATCAACCTTAGTAGAAAATGTTATGGTTGAGGCCTATGGTGCGCAAACTCCGCTTAAACAGCTGGCAGCTTTAAGCGTGCCTGAAGCTAAAAGTATTAGCATTGAACCCTGGGATAAAAATATTATTAAAGATGTTGAAAAGGCCTTGACTTACTCTAATTTGGGCTTGTCTGTAATAAATACAGGCGAAAAATTAATTGCCAAAATTCCAGCCATGACCGAAGAAAACCGCAAAGAGTTAATTAAGCTTTTGGGCCAAAAAGCTGAAGAAGCAAAAATTAGCTTGCGCCAAATCAGGGATAAAGTTAAAGAAGCAATATTAAGCGCTGAAAAAAACAAGGAAATCACCCAAGATGATAAATATCAATTTGTGGCTGATTTGGATAATTTTACTAGTGATTATAATAGGAAAATTGAGGAGATGAGCAAAGCTAAAGAGGAAGAAATAATGACGGTTTAAATGATGTCTGAAACACTAATTTTTTATCACGAATATACACTAAAAATTAAAGCGATATAAAATTATGAAAAATTTAGGTTTGGAGAAAATGAAAACAGGGGAGAATGAAGATGCAGAAATTAAAAAATTTCTACCCAAATTATTAACCAGACTGATAACTGAGATGGAAGATGTGGCAAAAATTGGTGATATTACTAGTTTGGAAAATTCAGCTAAATTCCACAGTGTCAAGGATAAAATTAAAGCGATTATAGCAGATTCAGCGACTGAAAAAATTAAAGAAGAAATTCTGCCGTTATTGGAAACAGCACAAGATAAAAAGACTACTATTTGGCGAGAATTTTTAGGTTTAAGAAGAGAAGCCCTGGCAGAATTAGAGGCAGAAGCTGTAACTTTATTGGTTGATAAATATAAAGATGCACAAGCTTTGGATAAAGTTAAAAATGCTGAAAAAAGAAGCTGGCAGATGGCTACGGCCGTAACAGATTTGGAAACCCTGCTTGCCATTTGGGAGGCAGAAATGGCTCAAAGCAAAAAAAGAAATGATTTAGAGGAAATGGCGAGGTTAGAAAAGCTAGTTAAATTTGCCAGAGAAAAATTTTATGAATTAATAGCCTTAGAAACTACGGATAGGGAGGCAGAGATGGAGGCGTATGAAAAAGAAAATAAAGCCAAGGTCATACCTTTTAGAAAAAAACAATAAGCATTGAAAAGTATAAATTTATGAAAAATACAAAAGACCAGAAGACAAATATGATGGATAAAATCGTTTCTTTATGCAAGCGCCGAGGTTTTATTTATCAATCTTCTGAAATCTACGGCGGCTTTGCTTCTTGCTACGATTATGGCCCTTTAGGCGTGGAATTGAAAAATAATATTAAAAGAGAATGGTGGAAAAGCATGGTTCAAGAAAGAGATGATGTTGTTGGCCTGGATTCAGCGATTTTAATGCACCCTAAAGTTTGGGAAGCTTCAGGCCACGTTGAATCATTTGCTGACCCCTTGGTTGATTGTAAAAGCTGCAAAAAAAGATTTAGAGCAGATCATCTTTTAGAGGCCAAGGGCCTAGAACCTGGATATTTAAAAGAAAAACCCGAAGCACTTAACGAGATTAAATGTCCAGAATGCGGCGGTGAATTAACTCAACCGCGCCAATTTAATTTATTAATGAAAACGCAGATTGGCCCTATTGAGGATGAAACTTCCATCAGTTATTTAAGAGGCGAGACTTGCCAGGGAATTTATGTTAATTTTGAAAATGTAAAAAATTCTCTGCGCCAAAAAATTCCCTTTGGCATTGCCCAGATTGGCAAAGCTTTTAGAAATGAAATCACGCCAGGCAATTTTATTTACCGCACGCGCGAATTTGAACAAATGGAAATGCAGTATTTTGTTAATCCTCAAGAAGCCAAAAAATGGTATGAATATTGGAAGCCTTTGCGTATGAAATGGTATGAGGATTTAGGCCTGAAAAAAAAGAATTTAAGGTTTAGACAGCATACTAAGGATGAATTGGCTCATTATGCCAAAGAAGCCTGGGATATTGAGTATAATTTTCCTTTTGGCAGTTTTAAAGAATTAGCTGGCATACATAATCGGGGTGATTGGGACTTATCGCGCCATTCGCAATATTCTGGCAAAGATTTATCTTATTTTGATGAAGAGACAAAAGAAAAATACATTCCTTTTATAGTGGAAACTTCAGACGGCGCTGACAGGGCGACTTTGGCCTTTTTAGTTGATGCTTATGAAGAAGTGGCAGGTGGTCGGACAACAACAACAGAAAGCACCAAAGAAGTTGAAGTTGTTTTAAGATTAGATAAACGTTTAGCGCCCATAAAAGTGGCAATTTTGCCCTTGTCCAAAAAGCCTGATTTGGAGAAAGTGGCTAAAGAGATACAAAATGATTTAAGAAAAGATTACATGACTGATTATGATAATGCTGGTTCAATTGGTAGACGCTATCGCCGCCAGGATGAAATTGGCACGCCCTATTGTTTAACAGTTGATTTTGAATCTTTGGAGGATAAAAAAGTAACGATTAGGGACAGAGATACGATGCAGCAGGAAAGGGTAGCAATAAAAGAATTGAAAGAGTATTTTAAAGAAAAATTAGATTAAGATAAAAGAAAAAACCCAGCTCTTTGTTAACAAGGGCTGGGTTTTGAATTTCATTGTTGGTATGTTGATAGAAAGTCTTTCAGCCGCTGAAGAGATACTGTTAGATCTTCTTCGTGCTGTAGAAAGACGATTCGGAAATGATCTGGCTGTGGCCAGTTAAAGCCTTTGCCGGCTGTTAGTAGAATTTTTTTATCTTCCAGTAAATCGAGTAATAATTTCTCATCATTGGTAATATTGAATTTTTTAACATCGATTTTCGGGAAAAAATAAAGTGCAGATTTCGGCTTGACGCAGGTAATGCCAGGAATACTGGTTAGAATTTGATAACCGATTTCTCGTTGCCTGTAAAGACGGCCTCCTTTTTTAGTCAGGTCAAAGATTGACTGTTTACCGCCAAGAGCTGAAGGGACGACTAATTGCCCAGGTGCATTAGGACCCAATCCTTGGTTACAAAGGTCTTTCATTCCTTGCAAAAACCCTTGAGCAACCCTTGTCTTGCCGGAAAAAACCGCCCAACCGCTTCTCCATCCTGGTAACCG
>Ga0315275_10005093_pt1 | contig 12386 bp, 9 predicted proteins | sample YL17G03_0_MG_FD_205557 | JGI IMG/M metagenome (GOLD analysis project Ga0315275, IMG submission 205557) | Sediment microbial communities from Yellowstone Lake, YNP, Wyoming, USA - YL17G03_0 | ecosystem: Environmental > Aquatic > Freshwater > Lake > Sediment | place: USA: Wyoming | collected... | reverse complement strand
ATGCGCCTTCATGAAGGCGTGATAAGACGCGGGATGTTCCGGCGGGAGCCCGACGAATTCGTCGAGGTTGAACGTCCGGACTCGGGCGAAATCGAGGCCTTCGTCCCGGTGCAGGCGGGCGAGCTCGTCGTAGAGCGGGACCGGTGAGCGGCCGGTGGCCAGGCCGAAAACGGAATCGGGCTTGCGGCGCACCTGGCGGGCGATGAGGCGGGCCCCGATCCGGCTGGCCGCCTCGCCGTCCGGCTGGATGATGATTTCCATGGGCCTTTCTTCCTTTCGCCGCGCCTCGCGTTCAGGGCGTGAACCGGCGGATCTTGGACTCGACGTCCCGGCGGAACTCGTCGATCTGGCCGAGCACGAAAGCCATGATGTCCGGGGACCCGTCCTGGACGAGCGGGGTCAGATCCATGGCGAACCACAGGGCTTCGGCCTGGTCGGTCGTGTGAGACTCGAAATACGTGGCATTGGCCCGGCGGCGGCCGATCGTAGCCAGATCGTACCGCTTCCCGCCCGCGACCTGGGAATCGTATACGCCGATCAGGGCGGCGGCGAGGTTCTCGTGGCCGCTGACGTCGAGGGCGATTTTCTTCCCGTCGGCGAGCCAATCGAGGTTCCGCCAAACCTCGCAGCCGTATACGGCGCGCGGCCTCAGATCGGGCGGAAGACCGCGGATCGCCCGAACGACCGTCAGGCCCACGGCCAGATGGGTCTCGTGCTTGTCGGCGGGATTGTGGGTGTAGACCACCTGCGGCCGGCACTCCGCCAGGACGGCGGCGAGGTCCTCGCCCAAGGCCGTTTGATGCGCGTCCTTGACTTCCGCGCTCGGGTGGTTCAATTGGATGAGACACCCGTAATTGCCGACCACGGCGGCCTTCTCCTGTTCGCCCCGGCGAAGCCGGGCCATCTCCTCGTCCGTGTAGGACGCGTATTCCCCGCTGCGCGGACTCCCGCTTCCGTCGGTGCAGATGACGGCTCCGAACCACAGGTCGGGGCGGTGATAGCAGGCCAGGATGCCGTGAAAGGCCATGATCTCGCAGTCGTCCTGGTGGGCGCCGATGGCCAGGTGGGTGATCCGACCCAAGGCCTGGTCCTCCGGGGTCCCGTCGGGAATCATGATCGTCGCCGCGGGATTGCTCGATTTCATGGCCGTCTCCTTTCCCCGAGGGCCACATCCGTAATAGACTGACCGCCCGGCCTGGCGAGCGCCCGTTCCCCGGGCGGCCGGCGCCCTTACAATTCCTTAATAAATATATTGCGGAAGAACGGCGGCGACGTGCTGTCGTGGTTCTGCAGGCCGATATATCCCTCGGGGGCGAGGTCCTTGACTTTGCCGCCGGGCTTGGCGTCCCAGTCCATAATCAGCGTGCCGTTCAGCTCGACCTTGAGATGCCGGCCCTTGAACTCGATCTTGATGTGGTTCCATTCGCCGGCGGGCTTGGAGGCGAACGCGGACGGCGCCTGGATGTCGTAGGCCGCGCCGGTGGCGTGGATGCCTTCCCCGGCGTCGTCGATCTGGACTTCGATGGAGTGATAGATGTAGTCGTCGCTGGCCGGCATGACGGGCACGCGGACGAAGATCCCGGAGTTCGTCTCCTTAGTCGAGCATTTGAAGTCGCATTCCAGAACGAAGTCCCTGTATTTCTTGGCGTACCAGAGCAGGCCCATGCCGCCCTGGCCCTTGAGGACTCCGCTCTTGGGATCGCATTCGAACCAGCCCGGTCCGTAGTGGTTCCAGCCGTGCTTCTCGTAACTCGACCCGGCCCGCGCCAGGAGCTGTTGGTAATCCTGGTAGTAGGTGATGCTCTTGACATATTCGATGCTCTTGCGGAAGGCCGGCACCGGGTCCTTGACCTCGGACTCGTTCTCGTACTCCATGGTCAGGTAGCCGTCGTAATCCTGGAGGGTCAGCTCGGCCAGCAGGTCGCGGATGTTCCCTTTCCCGTCGCCCCAGGCCGTGTCGTCCGTGCCCTTGGCCGTGCCGTAATCGCTGCGGTCCTTGAGGTGGACGTCGAGGATGCGGCCGGTCAGGAGCTTGAACGCTTCCCGGGGATCGTTCATCCCCCGCATCCAGTGGCCGCTGTCGGCGCATGAGCCGATCCGCGGATCCTTGCCGTTGACATGCTGGAAGACCGTCTCGGGCAGGTTGTACTTGGCCGGCGCCGGATGGTTGTGGATGGCGATCTTGATGTTATATTCCTTAACCAGCTTCTCCAGCAGGGTGAAATCGTCGTCGGCCGGCTCGCAGACCACCACCCGGATGCCCATCATCCGGGCGAAGTCGAAGACCTTGCGCATGCTCTGTTCGGTCTTGCCGATGTCGACGACGCCGAACCCGTAGAGGACGACACCGGAGGCCCGCAGCCATTCCTTGACCTTGGCCATCTGCTCGGACGTCATGTCCACGTCGAAGCGGGCGCCGGGGAATTCGGCCGAAAGGGCCTGTCCGGGAAAGGCCTCGACGGCCAGAACACCCAGGTCGCGGAGCTTCGTCAGCATGTCGGCGAAGGTGAAGGCGCGGAACGTCCAAGCCTCGGAGGCGAAGGATATCTTTTTGATGCGGACGCCGGCGTAGTCCGTCTCGGCGACGGCTTTCTGCAGCTCCGGCGAGATATGCCGGATCTGTGGCCCCTCTGCCTGGGCGGACAGGAGCGGATTGAAAACAAGGATTACTGCGGAAAGCAGAATTCCCATAATAAAGTTCTTTTTCATGATTTTCTCCTTATTCTTTATACCATGGAATCCGATAACGAAATTAATCGCGCGTTTTGAAGAGACTGAAAGCAGATCTCGAACAGGACCAGATTCGAAAAAACGGGGGATCGAGGGGTGGGCGGGGGAAAACCCATCTCTCAACGCGTATTCCGAAGGATCGTTCCAAGCTTTCATCTAATATTACCACCCTTATCCCTCCTCCAAGAGGAGGGAATTGCTGGTACTCCCCTTCGGGGCCGGTACGACGAGGGAGCGGGCATGGTCCCACGCTCATCGGATGCGTTTTCCATCCGATAAGTGCGGGGAGCGAGGGAGGAGTGTCGGACACCGTTTTTTTGCAAAAAAAACGGTGTGGGGAAAACGAGCGTGTTTTTCCCTGCATGCGCCGCGGGCCCCATTCCGTTCATTTCCGTTTCGGATTCCACTTGCCCCTGGCCACGGCCGGGACGAAGGCGTCCAGGCCCCTGGGCGGGAAGGCGACGGTCTTCTTGGTTTCGGCGCTCATGTACGCGGCCATGAGAAGCTCGGTGACGCCGACGCCGTCGCTGAAGTTTTCCTCCGGCCGGACGCCCTTGAGGAACGACCGGACCATGTGACGGTTCTCGGCGGTGTAGCCGTATTCCGTGGCTTCGTCGGCGACCACGGGCATGAGCCCGATCTCGGCATTCTGCTTTTCCACCAGATCTTCGCCGGCCTTGCCCTTGACCTCGCGGCTGAAGAAGACCTTGAGGCCGGCGTCGAGCGTATTGATCTGCAGGGCGTACTCGGGACCCAGCAGCTCCATGCTCAGGCGCAGGCCGGCGCCGACGTAGCACCACGACGTGGTCGTTTCGACGACGATGATCTTGCCGCTGCGGTTCTTGTACTCGACCAGCGAGCGGGCGAAGTCCTCGGCCGGCCGCTTGAGGTAATCGGTCTTGCCGCCGCTCCGCCGGGAAAGGAGCGCGGCGTATTTCGGCTCCTGCCACTTGAGGCAGTTGGTGTAGGCCGTGACGCTGACCGGCGTCAGGACGTCCCGCGGGGCGCCCGGAGGGGTCAGCATGAAGCGGGCCTCCTCGACGGAATGGCACATCATGTCGTTGAGGACGCCGCCGCCCTGGAGCGCGCCTTCCCAGAACCAGGGCATATGCGGGCCGCTGTGTTCCTCGGCCGCCCGGGCCAGGTAGGGTGGGCCGGAGATGGCCGCGCCGCGGGCCCAGACGATCTCCTTGCCGCGGGTCACGGCCGGAGAGAAGACCTGGTTTTCCAGATAGCCGTCGAGCAGATCGGCCTTCCGGAGAAGCTCAAGCATTCTCTTGGCTTCCTGGACGTTGCGGCCGAGGGGTTTTTCGCAGGTCACGCCGAGGAGCTCGGCTTGGCCCGAGACGACGCCGTGGACGATCTCCTCCATGACCTCGACGCGCGTGTAGTTCGGCGCACAGATCCAGAGAGCGTCGATCGTCGGGTCGGCGGCCAGGGCCGCGATCGAGGCGTAGGGCTTGGCCTCGCCGCAGCCGAGCGAACGGACCAGGGTGCAGGCCTCCTTGGCCCGCTTCGAATCAAGGTCGAAAACGCCGAGGATGTCGGCGTCGCGGACGCCGACCCAGGATCTGATATGGAAGCGGGCGATGAACCCGCCGCCGATGATTCCGACACCGAGAGTTTTGGGTTTGTGCATGATTCGCCTCAATTGATTTGCGGACGTTGTCAGGCGGCTACGATTGCGAAACGGCGGCTGATGTCTTCAGGCGGAAAAAAGCGACAAATATCACCAGGCAAACGAGCGTCAGGGCGGTCGGGACAAGGAATGTGCCCCTCCAGTTGATCGCTTTGACGGCATGGCCGGCCGCATCCAGGCTTTCGACCGTGAAGAGCTTCTGGATCCAGCCGCAGAAAAGGCTGCCGACGAAGTTGCCCAGGCCTAGGATAATGACGGCGATGAGGCTCTGGGCCGAGGCCCGGACGTCCTTGGGGGCGACGCTGTCCACGTAGATATACGCGGCCGTAAAAAAGAAGACATAACAGAATCCATGGAGAGCGAGGGAGGCGATGACCAGCCAGGAGGGCGCGCCGATGACGAAGATGATGTAACGGATAGGCCAGGCCAGGATGCCCAGGGTCATGGTCTTCCCCGTGCCGAATTTACGGAGAGCCCAGGACAGCATGAAAGCCATGACGAAAATTTCCGCGAACTGGCCGATGGTCATAATCGCCGTGACGGATTTCTGGCTGACGCCGATCGCGGCCGAGGTGAGAAAGGGGGAGGTCAGGACGTAATAGAACTGCAGCTCCGTGGCCACGACGAAGGAGATGATGGTAAAGACGAGGAAGTCCCGGTCTTTCAGCATCTTGAGCGCTTCGAGAAAAGCCCAGGGCTTGGCGCCTTCTTTCTTGGGCGGAGTGTGGGGCAGTCCGAAGGAGAGGACTCCCATGATCAGGGAAAAGACGCCCGCTAAAATGAGCATATCGCCCTTCATGGCGATATCCTGCGGCGATTTGGCCAGCACGCGCCAGGCGGCCAGGGCCCATCCGGCGGCGATCCAGCCGATCGTGCCCCAGACCCGGATCTTGCCGAAATCCTTTTCCGAGTCCTTGAGGTTGATGAAGGCGATGGAATTGGTGAGAGCAAGCGTCGGCGCGTAGACCAGGCAGTAGAGCAGCATCAACCACATCATGGTCGAGAAGGCCGTGACGCTGGCGATCAGAATAAGGATGACGCCTCCGCCGAGCTGGAGGACGGCGATGACCTTCTGGCTGGAAAAATAGCGGTCGGCGAACTGGCCTCCGATAAAGGGCGAGATGATGGTCGCCAACGGAAGCAGGCTGAAAATCAGTCCGAGCTCCCAGCCGCTGAAGCCGAGGTTGTTCTGGAGATAGGCCGAGAGGGCGGTCGCCCAGGACCCCCAGATGGCATACTGGAGAAACATCATCATGCCGAGGCGAAATTTTGCGCTCATACCGACCATCCTTTCCTTAGGTTGTGACGATCGATCGGGGGACAGCGAAACCAAAATTATTAAAATCTTCGGGCTTTGTCAATTGAGGACGTGTTGTGGTATAGAAAAGAGGACGGTGCGGAGCTGATGATCGTGAAAGCAATGCGGTGGATTGCCGCGGCCCTGTTCGCGCTGATGGCCTCGGCCGGCGGGCCGGGCTCGGCCCGGGCCGCGTCCAAGGATTTTTATTTTCCCCAGGTCCGCATTGAGATCGCCGTCGCCTCCGACGGGACGTTCACCGTCGACGAGTTCCGCACCTTTGATTTCCGCGGGCGTTTCACCTGGGCCACGTTCTGGCTCCCGACGAGCATGGACGGGCCGGGCGGCGCGCGGGACGTGGCGGTGGACGACTTCTCAATCGGAGAGGAGAACAGAGGGCCGCTCCTCGCCGACTTGAAACGGTCTCCGGGCCGTATCGAGGCCAAGTGGTACTTTGCGGCCTCCAACGAGCGCCGGACATTCCATATCCATTACCGTGTCTCCCGCGGGATCGTCTGTTATCCCGGCATCTGCGAGCTCTACTGGAAAGCCATCGGGGACGGGTGGGACAAGCGGACGGACGCGGCCGTAGTGACGATGCGCCTGCCCGCGCCCGCCGCCGACAGGAAGGCCCTTCTCGTCTTCGGACATGGGCCGCTTTCGGGCGTTTCCGAGATCCTGGATGCCCGGACCGTCCGTTTCCGGGCCTCGGCCATCCCGCCCCGCCAATTCCTGGAAATCCGTTTTCTTTGGCCGCCGGGGCTCACGGATGGGATTCCTTCCGGCGCCCTGACCTTGGAGACGATCCGCGCCGAGGAGGCGCGGTTCGTCCGCGAGACTATCGACCGGCAACGGAGAACGATCGCGGAGGCCGACCGGCATGCGGCCCGGACGCGGCTCTTGGTCATCCTCTGGCTGGTCGGCCTCATCGTCCTTCCGCTCGCCTGGCTGGCCTTTTTCATTCCGGCCTGGCGCCGCGTGGGCAAGGACTATCGTTTCGACGACATCCCCCCGTATGTCCATGAGCCGCCCTCCGATCTGCCGCCCGCTCTCATGGAATCGCTCTTGAAGGAAGGGGAGGTCCCGACCCCCCGCGCGTTCACGGCCACTATCTTCGACCTGGCCCGCCGGGGATTCATCGAAGTGGAGGACGTCCGGGTCGAGAAACACGGCCTCTTCGGGCCGAAATCGTCCGTGGATACGAACTTGACCTTGCGTCGCGAATACCGCGGCGACGGCGCGCTCCTGCCCTTTGAAAAAGCCGTCCTCGACAGCCTGTTCGATCTGGCCTGGCACGGGCCCGCTCCCGGCGCCCGGATTACTCTGGAAGAATTTAAAAAGTATCTGAAGGGCCACCCCCGGGACTTCCAGGAGTGGTTCCAGTCCTGGATCAAGGACGTCAAGGCCGAAGCAAAGGCCAGGGGTTTCATCGAACCCGAAAGCCTGCATCGGCGAAACGTCTTCCTGGTGGTGACCGTCCCGCTGGCCCTGCTGACCTTGAACGTGGTGCTGATTGTCCTGGCCGGCCTGCTCATCCCGACGATGAAGCGGAGGTCCATGGCCTGGGCCCGCGAATTCGAGATGTGGAAGGGATTAAAGAGATTCCTGGACGATTTTAGCGAATTCAAAGAAATGCCTCCCGAAGCCTACAAGCTTTGGGAGCGCTATCTGATTGCCGGAATCGTTTTCGGCAACGCCAAGCGGATCCTGAAAACCCTGCCCATCGTTCTGAAGGACGAACGCGCGGCGTCGCCCGTCTGGTACGCGGGATTCGGCCATTCCGCCTTCCTCCAGGCCGGCGGAATCGAATCCATGATCAGCCATATCGATTCGCTGTCCGCCTCGATCACCAGCGCCGCCCATTATTCCTCGGGCGCGGGCGGCGGATTCAGCGGAGGGGGAGGGGGCGGCGGAGGCGGCGGTGGCGGCAGCGCGGGCTGAGGCCGGGCCGGAGTGGAACCCTCGAACTCGGCTTTTCGTATAAGAAGATGGACACGGAAATAAATGCCAGGAGGATACCATGAGCGATGAAAAGAAAAACGAAAAAACGCGATCCGAAGAATTCAAGATCAGCGGCAGCGAAATCCTCAACAAGATCAAGGATCTTATCCACGAGGGCAACATCCGCCGCATCATTCTCAAGGATGAGAACGGCAAGACCTTCCTGGAAATCCCCCTGACGGTAGGCCTCGTCGGCGCGGCCCTGGCCCCCATCCTGGCGGCCATCGGCGCCGCCGCCGCGCTGGTCACCAAGATGACCATCGTGGTCGAGAAGGTGGACGAGACCAAATAACCGGCCGGCGTTCTTAAACAATGGGCTTTTGCGTTTCCCATTTCCTCTGCTGAGCGTCAACGCCGGTTGACGTTTTCTCACTTGATTTTCTCGATCGAGCCGGACCGTCCCGCGTCTTTCCAGGCAGACGCGGTCATATTTTCTTAATGTTAGCCCTTTTCTGGAGGCCTTCCTCCCGTTAGGGCGGGAGTCTATCGTCCTCGACATCCGGAGCGGGAATTCGCTATGTTCTTCTTCCTCTTCCGGCGTGAGTGCTTCGGTGAATCTCCTGATCTCTATTGGACTGACGGGAACATGCTTTCGCCCGTAAAACTGACCGATGAAAAGCAAATTCTTATATTTCGAAAGGAAAGATCGAAGGCCTGTTCCAGTTAGTCCAACGGGACTTTGTCCTGGAGAACGTCCATCGGCGGTCCATCCAAGAGGTCCACGCGTCTTTCGAACGATGGTTGGAAGACTATAGCTTCAGTCATGAGCATGAGGGGATCAACCGGCAGTGCCCGGCCGATTTATACACGGAATCTCTCCGCCGTCTGACAAGAGAAGAACTGGAGTTCATCCTGATTCATGAAGAGCCCCGCCGGGTGCTGAAAACGGCTTCGATTACCTTTCATGGAAATTGATATCGCGTTCCCGAAGAGTTCATCAAACGGCGCGTGTGGTCTCGCTTGAAGGGACAGAAGCTGACGATCGAATGCGGAGGCGAGGTCATCGCTCAATATGCGCTCCGCGAAGAACGGTATCAGGACATCCCGCGAAACCGGCTCTAAAGAACGACCTGCCCACGCGACAGTTGAGATGTGGCAAAATGCGGCAATTGAGATGTGGCATAACAAGCCAGTAATAACTTGACAAGCGGGCCTATCGGCTCTATTATTTTATCAAATTAGAATTCGTCGCTAGGAGAAGGAAATCATGCCCATTTTTAGAAATTTGAAGGGTGATTTTTTTAACATTCCGGAAGCTCATTTGAAAAACTTTAAATTGAGCGCTGAAGAGGCGAAAAGGCAATTGCAGAGATTTGAATTAGCGGGAACTGAGATTTTCGACACATCGGAAGATGATGTGGATGTCATCGGTCAACATCAGGCGACATTAGTAGCTCCCCCATTAAATATCTCACCTTCGAAGTAAGAATTCGCTGAAAGGGAGCCTTGCCCGAAAGCTGATTCAGCCAAAAGATTTGTATTTTGGCTTTCCCATTTATTTCTCGAGTCAGCGATGTGAGGTTGCGGCGTCCAGTATCCAAGCCGGCTGTTCGCGCGGAAGGCGACGTAATTTCTGCTCCACTTTTCGATCTTCTCTCGATCGTTTGCCCTGGACGAGAGCAAATCGGGGCCGGACATTCCTGCCGAAGGGATCTACTGAATGATTCGATCACGGCAGGATCCATCGGTTTTTCGGGCTTGGAGAAGTCGATCGTGACGCGGTGGTCATTGGCTCACTTGTCCAAAACCCGGGAAATCAATCCACTCCTGTCGTCGTATCAGACGCGCTCCGGCCCCCTCGCTCTTCCGCTTGCCAAGCTCTCGTGATGAAATTTGTCGATGATCGTTAAGCAGCGGAAATGGTTGTTGGAATTGTTTCGCTAAAAAAAGCGAATATACATCATGCCTGACAAGAAAAAGATATTTGCGCAATTGGATGTTACCAATATGTGCAACAATAATTGTATTTTTTGCGACAACAAGGAAATATCGGCGACAAAATATTTCATATCCATGTCGGCGGTCGAAAAGCATCTAGGATATATGGCTGAGCAGGGCGCGACTTCTTTGATTCTAACGGGAGGAGAGCCGACAACCCATCCCGAACTCCCGGCAATCGTCAATAAAGCCGTAAACAAAAATTTTCGAGAGATCGTATTGCATACAAATGGAAGAAACCTGGGAAAATCCGATTTATCTCAAAAATTGAGTGATTCAGGCGTGAATAATGTGATGGTCAGCCTATTTGGAGATTCAACGCCTGTCCACGAATCGATCTCGCGCAGAAATGGCTCTTTTGCGGAAACCTTAGAAGGCATTAGGGCGTGGAGTAAAACAGAAAATTATCTCTGTATTAATACCCCGATTACTACTAAAAACTACATATGTTTAATGGACATAGCGAAGCTCATTGAATCAATGGAATTAAAAAAATATCGTTGGCAGATCAGCGACCTTTACCCTACGACCGCCGTTCTAAAAAGTTCTTCTCAACAGGTCGAATATAGTGCGCTGAAACCCATCCTCCATGAAACAATAAAATTATGCATTATTCATAATATTCGTTATAGCACTCAAGAGATCCCTCTTTGTATTCTTTTTCCGTGGATCAAGGAGGCGCAGGAGCTGAGTATCAATGGCGTCAGTTGTATATTGGTTGTGGACAGCAGCCATGAGAACGGCTATCGGAAGATCCGCCCCTGGTCCTCCGTGAATAAACTATTTCCGGCGATGTGTAATACGTGCAGCATGAAAAATGCTTGTAGCGGTATTTCGAAGTCATATTTGAAGCAATATGATGACCTGGAAGCACTCCATCCCTTTTCCTATGTCTATGCTAAAGATCTACGGAAAATGATCGCTCGTTCCTAGAAGAGATATTAAGGGAAGGATTGGCGATATGTTGAAAATATCACTAATAAAATTGAAAAGCGATATGGCTCGATTTCAAAAACACACATTGATGCCCGTGAGCGAGGATTTAGGATTAGCTTATCTTGCTTCTGCGATTGATGAAAATCAGCATCCTTTGTTTATTTTTGATCAGAATATGACAAACAAATCCGATGATGAGATGATCGAGGAAATTATTGCTTTTAAGCCGAATGTAATCGGATTCACAACTTGCAACGATACATTATCTAGAATAATGACACTAGCGAGCGTCTTAAAGAAATATCTATCAGATTGCCATATCGTATTTGGCGATCAGGCGGCAAGTCTCTATGCGGATCAAATTTTCCAAAATTGCGATTCCGTCGATTCCATATGCATAGGGGAAGGAGAGGGGACTATTGTTGACCTGATAAGTGCTTTAGATTCCCATGGCGATATAGCGAATATCCCAGGATTGTATTGTAAGAATTCTTCAAGCTCGAATTTCCGTTCTAGAACAAAGATAAGCGATATCTCGAAAATTCGATGGCCGATGCGATACCTCCTCCTCGCTCTCACGCGCAACGAAAAGAATGTCAGGGAGGTGTCCATACTCGGAAGTAGGGGCTGTGGATTCAGCTGTTCGTTTTGCGCATCCGATTTTCTTGAGCGCATGGGTGAGGGGCGCATATGGAGAGGCAGATCACCATCCGAGATAGTTGATGAGATCGAATACTTATATGACAAGTATGGAGTCAAGCGATTCAACTTTCTTGATGAGCTTTGGACTGGACCATCAACGGCGTCGAACAAGCATAGAGCTTTTGAATTCTGCAATGAACTGAAAAAGCGGAATCTGGATATTAGATTTCGTTTTTCGACGCGAGTCGATTTTTTCGACATTCCTGGGGACGCGGAAATCCTTGTCGCCCTAAGGGAAAATGGATTGGAAGAATTATTTGTGGGCGTTGAAAACGGGCAAGACAAGACGCTGAAGTTGTACGGGAAACATATTTCCAGAAAACAAATTGAGGCCCTTTTAAACTTTTTATTTGAAATGGACATTTTATATCGAATCGGATTCATCATGTTTCATCCTTATGTAACAAAGGAGGATCTCATCAATAATGGAGAGTTCCTTAGCTTAATAAGATGCAATCATCTAATGGAAAATTTTTTTTCCAGCATTACGCTATACAAAGGGGCGACCCTCTCAGATCATGTAAGGAATAGCGGGTTGATCACCGGCGAGATCCAATGGAGGTCATTCAACTATAGCTTCGAAAATCCGGAAATACCGAGAATATTTTGCCTGAGGAATAAGGCCTTTGTAAATATTCCTACGACCATTGATACACACGTTTTCTCGATATATAAGAACCTATGGCACAAGAGAGAAGGCGAAGGGAAGGATAAAGCTGAGAAATTCCGCCAAACTATAGGGGAGTATTACGCGAGACTATGGGATATGATTTTGCATCATGAACCCGATGAGGACGATTTCATTGAATTCGTACGAAACGTCGAAAACGCTATGGATGACGCGATTGAAAAATATTCCGTAAAAAAATGTAATCCCATTGGATATTTCTAATCGTCTTCAGCAAGTGGACCATGATGAGAATAGTTGAAAAAACATGGAATGAGTATTGGGCCTATCAATCCCGAATAATTCAAAGAGAGGCCATCCCTGGAATCGAAGGAGCCGACCGTCAGCTGGTCGATTTTATCGAGCAAGCGTGCGAGCTCAAAACAGGACAAAGGATATTGGATATTGGCTGTGGCGGCGGTCATCAAGCGCTGCATATGGCTAAAAGGGGATACAAAGTCCTTGGTCTCGACATT
>Ga0315275_10005092_pt1 | contig 12387 bp, 9 predicted proteins | sample YL17G03_0_MG_FD_205557 | JGI IMG/M metagenome (GOLD analysis project Ga0315275, IMG submission 205557) | Sediment microbial communities from Yellowstone Lake, YNP, Wyoming, USA - YL17G03_0 | ecosystem: Environmental > Aquatic > Freshwater > Lake > Sediment | place: USA: Wyoming | collected... | reverse complement strand
TTTTTCTACAGCCGGGGTGAGGGCTTCGCTGGTGTTCGGGGAAACGATCAGGAGATCGCACTTGCCAGGGGTGGCAATCAAGTCTTGAATGTCCGCGATCTGCTTTTCGTCTTTACCTCCTGCATCGAAATGGTAGAAGTTCTTAACCAGACCCTTGGCGCGGAGTTCTTCAACCTGCTCGCGCATATCGACGTAACCCACCACACGCCACGGGTTGTTGACGCCGGCGTTCGAGAAGCAGATATTGTACGGCGGTTCTTTCTTAAACTTGGTGGTGTCAACTTTGTTGTCGATGAGGGACTGCAGATAGATCGGGTCGTTTGGATTGATCGGCGCCTGCTTCATCAACTTCAAAGATTCTTCGAAATCTTTGTCGTTGTAGAACTGAGGCGCCACTCTGGCTGCGTCCATCTTGAGCCCAGGATTCTCAGGCGCCGCGGCCTTGGGGGCTACGGTGGCAGCGGGAGCCTGGGTGGCTGCGGGTGCCTGGGTGGCTGCGGGGGCCTGGGTGGCTGCAGGTTGGCAGGCACCGAGCAACAGCGAAAAACTGACCAGAAGCGATACTACCAAGAAGATACTCTTTTTCATGATACTCTCCTCCAACGTGAGATTAGTTTGGATTTTGATATTCGAAAAACCGGTCAAACCCTTCATTTACAGATCGCTCTAAGAACCACCTCCTTTCGAAACCACTCACATTCCTAAAAAACCAATTCGGGGGCTGATCGAAATGTTTACCGTTTTCCACGTGTTCGTAGGGAGACATACGCCACGGCTCCGATAATGATCAAGCCCTGCACTGCATCCCGATAAGGCTTGGGTAAACCAAGTAAATTGAGCAGGCTAAAAAGAGCTTCCAGGGTAAACGCGCCGAAGATAGCATCCGGGACAGACCCTTTTCCACCCAAAAGCAGCGTGCCGCCGACGACCGCCGCAGCGATTGCCTGCATCTCCAAACCCTCACCAACATTGGTGCCAATGCCGCCATATCCGCCGATTAAAATTCCGCCTGTGACCGCGCACAGGGCTGAGATCAAAAACACAAGTATTCTCACTCGGTGAACCTTGACCCCCGATAGCTGAGCTGCTCGGACATTATCGCCAATCGCGAGAACTTCTTTTCCGAAATTCGCTCTGTGAAATACGTAAAACGTGATCACTGCGACAATGATTAATATCAATAAAGATGCCGGAAATTGACCGACAAGTGGGACATTCTCAAAAAAGCCCCTGCCAAGGAACCGCCAGTTGTCAGTGAAATACCCTTTCGGGGCGCCTCCACACCAATAGAGCGCGGCGCCCTTCACCAGGAGGGCCATTCCCAGAGTTGCGATCAAAGATGGAACGCGTAAAAAGCTGACAATGAGCCCATTGGTTAATCCAATGACAATTCCGATTCCATACATGAGCAGAATTGAGCTCAAAGCCAGATTCGGATCATTATGAAGCGTCATCGAGCTGCCGATGGTCACTAACGTAACAATGGATCCGATTGAAAGGTCAAAGCCTCCGGAAACCAGGACCATCATTTCACCGATCGTCAAAATGGCCATCGGCGCTGCCCGGCGCAGGAAAGAGAAAATCCCGGGCAAGGTTTGGTAGGTCGGGTTTAAGTAACTGACAGCCAGAAAAATGACCAGGAATACGGGGTAGACCGGGGGAATCCTTTTTATTTCCCTCCAGAGAGCACCAACGAAGTTGGCGCCTCCAGATGATTTTGGGATAGTTGTAGTTGTCATTCGCTGTTCTCCTCTTCCTTATGCCACTTCTTGTTTCGAGCGAATGGTGTAGCTGGCGACTGCCAGGACAATGATCGCACCTTTTAGGATATTCTTGAGGAAGGGATCGACGCCCAACTGATTGAAAACTGTGTCGATAATACCGAAGATCAACACACCGCCTAGGGTGCCCCACACCCCGCCTTTTCCACCGGATAACGCAGTGCCGCCGATGACGGTCGTGGCGATTGATTCGAGATCGTACAGACCATCCGTTCCGACCCAGGGTGCGCCAGAGCGCAGCCGGCTGACAACAAAAAGACCGGTCAAAACCGCGGTCACCGCACAAAAGATATGGGCGGCAATCAGGACACGGTCCGTTCTTACTCCTGAAAGACGGGCGACTTCTTTGTTGCCGCCCACGCCGTATAAATGCGCGCCGAGCTTTGTCCTGGTCAGCAGGAGCCAGCCCACTACTACAACCAGCAGTAAGACAATAATGGAGATTGGGACAGGCCCAATGGTTCCGTATCCCAGTGTCTCAAAACTTCTCGGCACAGACCCAATGAAATTGGCAAAAGCAGCGTAGAGGATACCTCTTAAGATCAAGGCCATTCCGAGCGTGGCGATGAATGAGTTGACGCCCAGTTTTGTGATAATTAAGCCATTTGCAAGCCCAATCACTATGCCAATCAGGATTACAGCTGCGACCGCGGTAGGTACATTGGCTGGGTCACCATGCATGATTAAGGATGTCATCACCGATGTAATACTGATCGTGAAAGCCACAGATAGATCGATCGAGCCGCCGATGATCACAAACGTTTGGCCAACGGCTACGATTCCCAGTGCTACCGAGCGAACGAATACGTTCGTCAGGATCACTGGGTTCTTCAAAATGTCACCGGATCCGGCAGTCTGATCCAGGATCATTCCAATCACAAAAATACCGATCACAAAATAGAAGATGGGTGGAATGTGAATGGATTTGAAAAAACTTTGGGGTTTACTGACTGGAGCAGCTGTGGTTGACATTTACGCTTCCTTTCCCACCTTTACATCCTCGCTGGAAAGGTTATTGTCGCCATGACCGGTGGCTACGAGCATGACCTCTTCTTCGGTGGATTTGGCAGGCAGTTCTGCGACGAGGCGTCCGTCACGCATGACCAGAATACGATCACTCATCCCCAGGACTTCCTGCAGTTCAGAGGAAATCATCAGAACGGCGATACCGTTCTTGGTAAGACCTCGGATCATGTCGTGGATGCCTGCCTTGGCTTCGACATCGATTCCGCGGGTCGGTTCATCAAAAATAAAGATGTCGGCTTTTGAGGCCAGCCACTTTGAAAGAACGACTTTCTGTTGGTTGCCGCCGCTGAGAAATTGGGCTTCCCGGTCAAATGTGTCAGCCCGGAGGTCAACCTCTTTTGCCAAGCTGGGCACCATTTTTCTTGATCCCCGGATTCCATCTTTGAGGATATATCCGAAAAGTGGCTGCAAAGAACGGACTGTCAGTAGAATATTGTCTCGGATAGGTTGTTTTGGTAATAACCCTTCGGCTTTCCGGTCTTCGGTGACGAAACCTATTTTAAGCTTGATTGCATCCGGCGGGCTTTTTACGTTTCGGACTCTGCCATAAATTTCCAGTGAGCCGCTCTTGAAGGGAATTGCGCCGAATAAAGCCTGGGCCAACTCTGTACGCCCGGAACCCTGTAGTCCGGCAACTCCTAATACTTCACCTTTATGTAATTCCAGATTGATATCCTTCAGGAAATCATTGCCGCCATCTTTAATCCGAAGGACAACCTCGCCAAAATCCTCTTTATTACCTAAGGGCGGGAAATAATGGTCAAGCTCGCGTCCAACCATCATGTACACGATCTTAGCAGATGTTACCTCTTTCGCCATCGCGGTACCCACTAATTCGCCATCTTTCATGACCGTTATCTTATCCGCAATATCGAATACCTCGAATAAGCGATGCGAGATAAAGATAACCGCCATGCCACGCGCCTTCAACTTCATCACAAGATCGGTGAGTATTTTGACTTCCACTAAAGTCAAAGATGCAGTGGGCTCATCCATGATCAGGACCTTGGAATCAAACGCGATGGCTTTGGCGATCTCCACGATCTGCTGTTCGGCAACCGATAGGGATTTGCACAGCGACGTCGGCGCGATCATTTGATCCGCTTCCAGCTCTTTAAGAAGGACGGCGGCGTTTTTATTTAACGCGCCTACATCAAGTGCTCCCATCTTGCCCGGTTCTCTCCCCAGGAAGATGTTCTGAGCAACTGTTCGTTCAGGCAGTAAGTTAAATTCCTGGTAGATAATGCTTACGCCTTTATCCTGGGCTTCTTTTGGATGAGAAAATGAGACTCGCGCCCCTTGAAGGAGAATTTCCCCGGCATCAGGCACATACGCGCCCGCCATGATCTTCATCAAGGTGGATTTTCCGGCACCGTTTTCACCTACGACTGCGTGAACTTCCCCCGGAAAGAACTGCAGGGAAACATTGTTCAAAGCCAGGACGCCAGGGAAACGCTTGGTGATGCCACGCACCTCCAGCATCGGGCGGGCATCGGGGTTCAATGGATTGATCGGTTGATCGGCTGTCATGCGGTATTCTGCCTCTAGGAATAGCTCCGATTTGCCAGCAAGGATCTAAGGAACCGCAGACCGTCGACTGCGATTGCATCCTGGCTTGAGGCAATTTCACGCCAGATGCAGACCGCTCTGGCAATCTCTTTGACTTCCGGCGTAAACGACTCGATCACCACCGGACCGTCATAACCGCTGTCCTTCAGCGCCTGGGCGACTTCATCCCAGCGCACCTGCCCGCTGCCGGGCGTGCCCCGGTCATTTTCGCAGGCGTGGAAGTGGTAAATCTTATTTCCCGCCAGACGGATCGCCGCCGCGCTGGATTTCTCTTCCAGGTGCATGTGGAAAGTGTCCAGGTGCAGGCCGACATTCTCCCGTCCGGTCTCCCGAATGAATTCCATACCCTGGGCAACCGTGTTGAGCATATCCGTCTCGAAGCGGTTGAGCGTCTCTAGCGCCAGGCGGACGCCTTTCGAGGCGGCGTAGTCCGCCATCTCCGCCACGCCCGCCACGGCCAGCTCCCATTCCGCCTGCCGGGCAGCCGGGTCGTCCAGGTGCGCCTTGCCCACCGCCGAATACATCGGCCCGGCCACCGTGGGCGAGCCCAGCTCGGCGGCTGCCTCGATCAGCCAGCGGATGTAAGCCTTGGCATTATCGCAGATAGCCGGAGTGCCGCTGCACAGGTTGCGCTCTGGGCCGAACGCGCCGCATACCACCGTATCCAGCTCATTACGCGTCAGCGCGGCCCTGACCGCGGCAACATCGATCGCTTCCGTGCCTTCGATAGCCAGTTCGAGAACGTCGAAACCCAGGCGGTGCACCTTCGGCGCCAGCTCCTCAACCGCCTGGGTGGTCAGGGGTGAAACCCAGACGAAGGTGTTAACTCCAAATTGCATGCTTCGCCTCATATTCAAACCGAACGGAGTCTGAATTCCGTTCAATCGAAAATGCCTGATCGATGGCCAGGGTCATCGCCCCGGTCACCCCGGTGTCCTCGCCGATCGCCGAAAACAGCACTGCCAGATTGCGGGTGGATAGCGGCAACGAGCGGTTCAGCACCGTTTGCCGGATGGAGGCCAACAGCAGGTCGCCAATATTGCTTACCCCGCCGCCGATCACGATCATATCCGGATTGAAGAAATTGACCAGCGTAGCCAGCATATCTCCGATCATGCGGCCCGAGTCGCGGATGATCTCGATCGCCACCGGATCGCCTTCGCGGGCAGCCGCGCCCACTTCCTCCGCACGCAAACAGCCGTCCGTGATCTGGTAATACCTGGCCAGGATCGGGCTGCGGCCATCCAGGGCGGCGCGCGTTCCGCGTTCGGCGATGGCTGGGCCAGCCGACATGGCTTCCAGGCAGCCGATGTTGCCGCAGTGGCACATTGGGCCGTTTTTGTCCACGCAGATGTGTCCTACATCCCCGGCGCAGCCACTGCTACCGCGGTAGATCTGGCCGTTGACGATGATCCCGGCCCCGATGCCGGTGCCGATCTTGATAAAGATCAGGTTATCCACTCCCCGGCCGGCGCCTTTTGTCATTTCGCCCAGGGCCATGACATTGACATCGTTATCCACCACCACATTGGCGAATGGAAAATGCTCGTTCACCGCCTGGACGATCGGATAATCGTCCCATCCAGGCATGATCGGCGGAGATACTACGGTGCCCCGTGCAAAATCCACCGGCCCCGGCACGCCGATCCCGATCCCAAAAATGCGTTCCCCCTCAAGCTGATGATCCAGCACCAGCTGCTCCAGGATATCACAGATGCGCCCCAAAATCAGGCGCGGGCCGTCGTGCACGTTGGCCGGCTCGCAGCAGCGCGCATAAGTCCTGCCATACAGGTCCGCCAGCTGCACATCGATGCTGGTCGCCCCCACTTCGATCCCGGCCACCAGGCCAAAGCCGCCGTTCAAAGCCAGGATTTTGGAGCGGCGCCCGCCGGTGTATTCATTCGAGCGGCTGGTGCAGATGATGTTCTTCTTGAGCAGCGCATCGACACATCCATTGATTTTTGAACGCGATAAATCCAGCGAAGCTACCAGATCCCCCCGCGTCGCTTCTCCGTGGGCGCGGATCAGATCAAGGATTACCTTCTCGCCTGGCGTGACGCTCACTTTCATGTCGCGATTATTCCAATCAACACCCGAGACAATCCCCTCGCCGGTTTGCCGGTTCGGTTGGAAATCATATTGCTGTTTAACGTGGCTGTAAAGGATCATTATAGCAATTTGATTTTGATTGTCAATAAGTTTTGATCGAATATGACATTCTTATGACATTTGTCGTCAAAAGTTTGCCGTGATTCGAGCATCTTTTCCCAGGTAAAGACGTTATCCAACACATCCGTTGTCTGGATCAGGCAATCACTTTGCATTCCAGGCCAAACACCTGGCTGAGCGCGTCCAGCATGGCCAGGTTCTTGCCCACGGTCAGGATATAATGGTGCGAAGCCAGGTCTCTCATCAAACGGTGGCCGTTCGGAACCCGGATCACGGCACCGTTCAGACAGTGGGAATCGGTGAACTGGACGTACCCGGTCAGCTTACCCTCCACCACCGACAGCGAGTCGAACGGCGGCATCAGCTTGACCAGGGTCACATCCCCTTCCGACAGGCGGGCATCGATCGCTGTGGCGTTGTCATCCACGATCGCCAGCACCTTCTCTCGCAACGTCCATTCCGTGGCAAAAGACTGCGGCAACACCCCGAGATAACCGCAGTGGGCGGTCAGGATGTGGTTCTCTGGCTCGGATTCCACCTCCGGGAAGTGCGGGATATGTTCGTGCTTCAATGCCGCCATGCCCAACAGGAATGGGTACAGGTTTGTCATCATAAACGGCACATTCAGCCCGCGTTCGATCAGCAATTCCGTCAGCATCGTGACGATATCCGCCTCGCAGCCCCACACCAGTCTGCGTTCTTCGAACAGCATGTTCCACGCCAGGCACGGGGTGGTATCGGAGAAATGCGACTCGTTCAGGCAGTTGATCCCAACTGCCACGATGCCGGGGTCGCGGTCCAGCTCGCGCTTGACGGCGATATAGATCTTCACCGCGCTCAACACCGCCCGGTGAGTGATTCCAGCCACCGGCACTCGCCGCTCCCAGGCGCTCCACACCGCTTCGGCTTCCGCATCCGGGATGGCTAACGCCTCCTCCGCCAGAGTCTTGAAGCTCTTTTTCACTACCGTCACCCCGAACTTTTCACCCAGCTGTTCGATGCATTCCCCTTCCCACCAGTAAAACCGCTTGAAAATCTCGGGCTGAAATCCTTCGCCGGGGTTGTCCTGGTAAACCAGCATTATGGACTGGCGCAGCTCGCGCTTCAAGGCCAGCGCATTACACACCCGCCGGGTTGCTTCCAGGTTGTACGGCGCAATCACTTTCACGCCGAGGGAATCCAGGTAGTTGTTGATTTCCCAGTCCCACATCGAAACGGTTCCGAACTCAGAGGTCACCACCAGGATCGGCAGCCGGATGGCCTGGATCTGCTCGAATCGCCGGTAGACGTCCCCCAGCATCTGTGGGAACACCACTGCGTCGGCATCCGGCAGGGATGCGCCCAGGCCCAGCGGCTCTAAAACCTCCACCTGGTCCGCCAGAAGCGACTTTAACGCCTGCACCTGATTGGCGAAATCCGGGTCGGCAGCCGAATGGAAATACAGAGGTACAAGTCGAGCTTTCAAAGCGCCTCCAAAAGAAGTTTTGTATGGTTAGGAAATTGGATGAGAGAAAGGAAATTCCCCTCATCCCATGGTTTGAAATCCCTGCAATCGTCTCGTCGCTGCTCTGACCGCCGCTCAGCCGATTTCCGAGACCCTCACCTTACGCCCGGTATTGGACGAAAGGATGCCGGCCTCCAGCACCTGCATGATGCGCATCCCATCCGCGAAATTGGGGGTGATCGGTACGCCTTTATCCAGGGCCTTCAAGAAATCGGCCACGGCATGGGTGAACACGTGCTCGTAGCCGATGATGTGTCCCGGTGGCCACCAGGCTGCCATATAGGGATGGGAGGCATTCGTCACTAGGATGGTGCGGAAGCCCTGCTCGTCGGCCGGGTTGGCAAGATCGAGATACTGCAGCTCGTTCATCCGCTCCAGGTCGAAAGCCAGGCTGCCCTTGCTGCCGTAGATCTCGAAGTAGTTATAGTTCTTACGCCCGCTGGCGAAGCGGCTGGACTCGAATGCGCCCAGCGCGCCGTTCTCGAACTCGGCCAACATGAAGGCGGCATCGTCGACGGTCACTTCGCCGGTTTCGCCGCCGCCCTCGCCGGCCTTGAATGTGCCCGCCCCGGCGCCAGGCAGCGGGCGGCTGGAGATGAAGCGCTTCAGCATGGCGGTCACCGCGGCCACTTCGCCCACCAGGTAGCGCGCCAGGTCGACGCTGTGCGAGTTCAGGTCATAGTGCGGGCCGGCCCCGGCCGTCTCTTTGCGCAGATGCCAGGTCAGCGGGAAGTTCGGGTCGGTGATCCAGTCCTGCAGATACGCCCCGCGCCAGTGGAAGATCTGGCCGATCTTGCCGCTCTCGATCAGGTATTTGGCATAAGCTATTGCCGGAGTGCGGCGGTAGTTGTGGTTCAGGTAGTGCAGCACGCCGGCTTTTTCAGCCGCTTCGTACATCTCTTTGGCCTGGGCGAAATTGAGCGCGACCGGTTTCTCACAAAAGATATGTTTGCCGTTCTGCGCCGCCGCAACCACGATGTCCTTGTGCAGATATGTAGGCGTGCAAACATCGATGATGTCGATATCGGGGCGCTCCACCACTTTGCGCCAGTCCGATTCAATCGACTCCCATCCCCATTTGGCGGCGAATTCCTGTGTGGCCTGCACGTCTTGACCGCAGGCCGCTTTCAGCACCGGCTTCAGGGGCAGATCAAAGAATTTCGGCGCCGAACTCCAGGCGTTGCTGTGAGCTTTGCCCATGAATTTTGTGCCGATGATAGCGACATTCAAGGTTTTCAAGGGACATCCTCCTGGGTCGAACTTCAAACGACTAGGTCAGAGAGGCCGCAATCTTTTTCAGCTCTTTGATGCTGATCGCCACGGCTTCATCTTCGCAGTCGGTCCATTCCGTGTGCGGGTGGTCGATTTCGACTGCCAGGAAGCCCTGGAAATTGGCGTCGTGGAGCAGCTGCGCCAGCTTCTGGTTGTTGATCAGGCCGCGTCCCACCGGCACGCCGGCGAAGAAGAACCAGTCGGTCGGGCTGGCGTTCTTGTCCGGCAGCAGGTCCTTAACGTGCGTGGCATAAACATAGGGCGCCAGCTTCTCCATCCCTTTGACCGGGTCGTCCAGCAGGCGCAGGAAGTTGCCGGTGTCAAAGTTCAGGCCCAGGTGCTTGGAGCCGACCCCTTCAAGAAGCTGCAGGATTTCTTCCGCAGTGAAGTCAATGTGGTTCTCAACCGCCATCTTGACGCCGTTATCCTCGGCAACTTTGACCGCCTCGCGGAACATCTTGATCAAAGCCTCGATTTGCGGGCCGTGCGGCTCGTGGCGGAACATCAGGCTGGAGCCCACCACACGCATTACATCTGCGCCGATAGCGCGGGCGCGCGGGATGCTCGCCACCATTTCCTTGTAGGCCTCCCAGTTCTGGCCGCGCTCCAGACCGTCCGGGTGACCCCAGGCATAGACCCGATCGAATTTGTAGTCATCCAGTTGATCTTTCAGGCTCTTTAGCCAGCCTGCATCATAGCTGGGGAAGAAGCACGACTCCAGCGAGACGCCGTCCACTTCTAGCTGCATGGCGCGCCTCAGGAAATCTTCCATCGACCATTTCCGGGCGGGCGGCTTCTGGTCCGGATAGACCTCGCCAAAAAAGCGATGATAGCAGTAACTGTCAATCCCGACTTTCATTTTTCATTCCTCCTGTATAAAACTGTTCGAGTGGAAATTTTGCGTTGCAGACGAATCAATCGGTTGGGGCAGGTTAAATTGTCGTTCTTTTGATCTGGGCTTCCGGCTCCTTTTCGAAACATCATAGAACCTGTTGGAAGGTGTGACAACCTTCGCGCATGTCATTACAGGATGACATTATTATATCCAAACCCTGATTATATCTAAAACCCGGTCGCAGGTCAATAGGAATCCAGGTGTAATAATCAAAATTTTCGCCTCCTCGCCTCCGGTGGCTTTTACCAGAGCATAAATCCACACTTGACTTGTCGATTTAGATTTGTTATCATATTTGTAGTGACAGGATTACAACTAAACATCTTTTCACGAGGCCGGCTATGAAACCAAGAGAGTCTATCGACTTCGACAGCCACATTCCCTACTATATCCAGCTGATTGATGTAATCAAAGATAAGATCCAGCAGAAAGAGTGGCAGCTGGGCGAACAAATTCCTGGTGAACAGGAACTGTGTGAAATCTATGGCATTAGCCGCACGGTGGTACGTCAGGCCCTGCACGAGCTGGAGTTGGAAGGCATCATCAACCGCCGCAAAGGAAAAGGCACCTTCGTCGCCAAGCCTAAAATCAGCGAGGGCCTCGTCCAAAAATTGACCGGCTTCTACCAGGACATGACGGAGCGCGGCCTGAAGACGCTCACCCGTGTGCTGCACCAGGAAGTCATCCCGGCCAGCGAGAAGGTAGCCCGCCAGCTGGAGATCCCCACCGGCACACAGGTGATCCACCTGTATCGTCTGCGCTACGTCAATGACGAGCCGATCCAGCTCGTCACCAGCTACCTCCCTTATAACATTTGCCCCAGGGTCGCCCAGACGGATTTCACCAGCCGCTCGCTGTACGAATTCCTGGAAAACGAGTGCGGCCTCCGCCTGGCGCGCGCCCGCCGCTACATCGAAGCCGTGGCTGCCAACGAAACCGAAGCGCGCCTGCTGGAGATCGAACGTGGCGCTCCCCTGCTGATGCTCGACAGCATCAGCTACACGCCAGATGGCATTGCCATCGAATACTTCCACGCCCTGCACCGCGGCGACCGCTCGCGCTTCGACGTCGACCTGGTGCTGGTCCAGGATAAAGACAGCAATCCCTCCGAAGTCGACGCCAATTTCAAGAACATGCCTTCCGCGGCTCCGGCTGAGCCTGCGTAGAAGTGCGGCCGGCAGTCATCGCCAGCCGCACTTCTCAATATAAGTTATTTACGGGTGCTCGCCGCCGCATGCTCCAGCTCTGCAAACAGCTCCGGCGTCAGGTCGATATGCAGCACCTGGGCCACCACCTGCGTCCACCCGTGCACGAAATACACCCAGCCATCTTCCACCTTCACCCGCCGGGACTGCACCTGTGCCAGCGCCTGGTGCATGAAATCCAGCTCGCCGCGGTAGTTGAATTCCCATGCGACCGCATCCATCGGAACCTTGCCTTCCCAGCTGATCGGTGAGCCGGGCGTGTCCTTGCCCATCCCGGTCGAGTTGATCACCACGCTGTACGGCCGCATCTTCTCCATCACGGCGTCGTTGACCTTGGGATCTTCCGTCTTAATATATTCGAACTCGATATCGGTTTTCAAGGCCGAGATCATCTGGCGGGCGTGATCGATCCGCCACTGCGAGCGGTTGGTGAAGACAAAGCGCTTCGGCCGGTCGGCAGCCTCGGTCTTGTTGATCAGATGCAGGGCAGTGGCCACGCCGGAGCCCCCCGCCCCAAAGCACAGCACTTCACCGCCGGTGCGCCCGAAATAATCCTTGCCGATGATCGCATCCAGGCTCAACCCGGCTGTGATCGGGTCCTTGGCATGCCCTTCCAGCGCCTTGCCCCGCTTGGAGATGCTGGACATCTCGCCGCAGATCTGCGCGTACGGGTCCAGGTACTCGAACCTATCCTTCGCCGCGTTGTACAGGTCGATCTTGTGGGTGGTGACCAGCGCCCCGAGTGAGAGCGGGTCGTACTTGATTTGAGCGACCGCAGCCCGGTATGCCTGGGCAGTGTCGTGGATCTTCAAATCGATGCCTTCGATGACAATCTCAGGTCGGCCGAGGATTTTCATCCACAATGGAAAGACCTGGTTGATCGAAGATTTGCCGGTCGTAACGCCGATGAAATAAAAAGTCGGTACACTTTTGGTTATAATTTCGAACTTTTCGGCAACCATGGGT
>Ga0315275_10005091_pt1 | contig 12387 bp, 9 predicted proteins | sample YL17G03_0_MG_FD_205557 | JGI IMG/M metagenome (GOLD analysis project Ga0315275, IMG submission 205557) | Sediment microbial communities from Yellowstone Lake, YNP, Wyoming, USA - YL17G03_0 | ecosystem: Environmental > Aquatic > Freshwater > Lake > Sediment | place: USA: Wyoming | collected... | reverse complement strand
AAGTCTCCGCCCACCTGGCCGCGCAGGAGTGCGCCGAAGTCGATTTCAAGGATGGCCGGGCTCATCTGCCGGAGGGCTTTCCACTGCTGCTGGATACCGCCTGCCGCCCGCAGTTCCTCCGGCCTGCGAGCGAGCAGCGCGAACAACGCACGCCAGGAATCATGGGTGGCCTTGCCGTCGAGGTTCAGCGCCCCGACACCGTGCCGATGGAGGAGGCCTGCCAGATCGGCCACGACGGTCTCGGAATGGTCAATGGGGACGCCCCCGGCCATGCAGGCGTGGGGGAGGATGGTGAGGCACACCGGTCCGTGTGCCGTCGCGGCGCGGGCCGTGGCCACGACATGGTCAAGAGCCAGGACGACGTTCTGGTGAGACGCAGGATAAAAGGCCACCGCGCGCGCAGCGGCGCGAAACGCGCGGGCGAACTCCAGCACGTGCGTCAGATTGGGCGGGCGCGTGGCGCTGGCGCCAGTTGGCATAACCGGTGCAACTCTCCCGGGCAGAGGCTCCCTCGGACAGCCTCTCGCAGACGGAGCCCCCCGACGGAGGCAGGCCCCGCGTTCTCTTGTGTATCGGTCCGGTGACCGCAAGACTTAAGGGACTGCAGCGGCAGGTGCAGACACTACCTGGGCTTCCTCACGAGGCGCAGGGCCGAGGGCGTTACGGCCAGGCCGCCCTTGGAGGTGCACAGCAGTTCGCTCGGCATCATCCGGCCCACGGCGTAGACGGCGTCAATCGTTTCGTCGAGGGGGATGGGATTGATGTAGCCGCCCACCACGAGATCCGCGCAGACAAACGAACTGGACGCGGCCACGGCGTTGCGCGTGTGGCAGGGAATCTCCACCATCCCGCCCACGAGATCGCACACCGACCCCATCGAGTTCTGGAACGCGATCGCCGCCGCGTGCGCCGCGTGCGCCGCGCTGCCGCCCGCGGCTTCCACCACCGCCGCCGCGCCCATGGCCCCCGCCGCGCCAATCTCCACCTGGCACCCCGCGACCTCCGCCGCGAAGGTGGCGCGCGCCGCCAGGATGACCCCGATGGCGGACGCGGCCAGCAACGCCATCGCGGCGTGCTCCCGCGACAGCCCCCGTTCTTCAACCAGCGTGACGACCACCCCGGGCACGGCCCCCGCCGAGCCTCCCGTCGGCGCGGCGCAGACGACGCCCATCGCACCGTTCACGTGCATCACGGCCATCGCCCGCGCCGCCGCCCGCGTGTGCAGGCCGCCGAGCGGCAATCGCCCGGCGGCGTCGGCCTCGAAGATCGCATGGGCGCTCGGCGCCAGCAGCTGCATCGCCGGCGCGGCCTTGTCGAGGCCGAGATGGACGGCGGCCTGCATGATGTCGAACCGGCGAGCGACTTCGTCCACGACATCCTGTTCCGGGAGCCCGAGCAACTCGGCTTCGTAGGCAAGGGCCGCGCGGCCGAGCGACCATCCCCGCGACTCGGCGAGCGCCAGCATCCCGGCCGCGCTCTGGAACAACTGCGCGCCGCGTTTCACGAAGGCGATCGGCGGCGCCTCGCGCACCACCACGTCGCCGCCTAGTGCCGCGAGCGCCGCTCTCCCCGTCCCGTCGATCGGCGCCAGCCGGCGCGCGTCGACGAGTACCCGTTCGCCGCGCTCCTGCGTCTCGGGCGCACCAGTCACCTGACGGTCCGCCGAGAGGGCCGCGACAACCGCGTCGACAGCCGCCCGCGGCGCTTCGACCAGGACTTCATAGGTGTAGCCCGTGAGACAAACAGGCCATCCCTCCACCTCGACCACCTCGACGGCGCCACCTCCAATCGAGCGGGCGCACGCCGACAAGGTGCGTCCGTCCGCTGCGCGCATCGTGATCTCGACGGTATTCGGGTGCTCCGGCTTCTTCAGCTGCCGGACGTCGAACCGGATCTCGAGACCGCTCGTTGCGGCGAGGTCGAGCGCCGCGAAGAAACGATCGTCGGTCAGGCTCCAGCCCAGCAACGCCGTGGCAAAGGCCCGGTCGACGCCTTGCTGCCAGTACACCTGTGCGTACGAGCCGTGGGGATCGAACGCGAACTCGACGGCCACCGGCGGCGCGCCAAGCAATCCCGTCACCAGTTTCGCGATGTGGTACGACCCGGCTGTATGCGAACTCGACGGCCCGCGCATCACGGGCCCGAGCACATCGTTCAGGATGCTGACGCGACTCACGCGGGGACCTGCACGCATTGGCATCTCCAGTTGTCAGGCGGCGACGACCGCCGCGTCAGCCCTCCAGCGACAAGTCAACCCCGACGTGTTCCGAGAGGGCGCGTCGGTACACCAGGTCTGCGACCGCCACGTCCTCGACGGCCAGGCCCAGGGACTTGAAGACGACGATCTCGCCCGCCGAGACCCGCGGGACCACCCGACCAAGCACCGCCTCCCCAAGCTCGCCGCGGATGTGATCGGCGGTGAACCGCCCTTCGGCCATGCCCTGCACGATGTCGCCGGATTCGATCACGGCCGCAGATCGCGAATCGACGAACACGCGCGCGTCGGCCACGAGCCGGGGATCCATCTCGCGGTGGTCGCGACGGCACGCCCCGACACAGATTACCAGCGTCCCGGCGCCGACCCAGGAGCGCTGGATCACCGGTTCCGGCGAAGACGTCACCAGCACACAAAGGTCCGCGCCGTGGGCCGCCGCCTCGCCGCTCGCAGTCTCGACGATGGGCACCGATGTTTCCGCGCGCATCGCCTCCACGAACCGCGCGGGTTCACCGATCGGGCTCCAGACGCGCACCTCCTCCAGCGTCGGGACCTCGGCCGTGATCGCGCGCAGGTGGCTTTTCGCCTGCACGCCGCAGCCGAAAATGGCCAGCCGCCGCACCGGGGCGTTCGCGAGATGCCGGACGGCAACCGCGGACACGGCGGCGGTCCGGACCTCCGTGATATGCGAGCCGTCCATCACACTGATGAGCGCGCCGGTCTGATCGTCGAAGAGAAGAATCGTCGCGAAATGACTCGGCAGGCCGCGCGCGTCGTTGCCGTTGAACACCGTGACCAGCTTGCTGCCCAGGGCCGCTCTGGACGGCATGTGCGCCGGCATGAGGCCGAGCACCGCGCGCTCGGGCCCGACAAACACCGAGGTCCGCACCGGCTGCACGACCTCACCCGCCGAGAATGCGGCCAGGGCCCGTTCCATCAGCATCACCAGATCCTGGCCGGCCAGCAACGGTGCGACGTCGCGGGCGGTGAGCAGGCGAAACGTGATTGGCATCGATCGCCCTCCGGCGTCCATCCATCCTACACCGTGGCGCGCCTCGTTCCGAGCAGCCCGCACGCCTGGCGCCGCGACCGGCCGTCCGGCGGAGGTACGCTATGATGCGCGCGTCGGCCTGCCCCCGATGCATGACGCACACGCCATGTCGCACGACGCTGCCGTCATTCTGGTCACTCCCCCTCTCTCCGTCGTCGTGAAGACGATACGCCGGCTGTTTCTGGCGCTGACTATCATCCTCGCCTTCGGCGGAGGGTCCGCGCGCGAAGCCGCAGCTCAATGGGTGGCGGCCCGGTCCGTGACGCCCCAGGCCACCGAGCCGCTCGCCGGCGTCGAGAGGCTGCGCGATTGGCTGACGGCCGTCGAACGGCACGAACCTGGCGAGGTGGACGGGCCGGCGCTCGCCATCAGCCGCTGGTCGCGCTTCGAGCTGGACGCGGCATGGGCAGACCTGAGGGCCCTGCTCGACCGGGCGAACGGCGTGGCATCGCGCTTCCAGCGTTCCGGCGAAGCCGCGACCATCAAGACCGGGTCTGGCCCGCTCACGCTGGCCGGGGCCAAGGATCTGCTCCGCCTGACGGACGACGAGATCCGCCGGCGCGACGCCACTCGCATCGTCAAGCGCGCCGCCGTGCTGCACGCCGACCTCGCCGTCTTCGTGTCGCTCGGCCTGCTCGTCGATCACTCGCGCGGCTACAGGACATTTCTCGTCGATGACGGTCGGCGGGTCGGCTCGGACACGAGGGACTACCACTGGGACTTTGGCCGCACGCTGCTCGACGCCGTCAAGCCCGATCCGGGAGGGGACGCCATGGTGCAGCTGTGGTATTGGGCCTCCTCGGCCTTCATGACGCGTCGAGGCGACCTCGCGGGGCTGGAGCCGCACACCGAGCACGCGCGAAGGCTTCTCCCGACGTCTGCCGTGGCGCAGTTCTTCAGCGGTGTGCTGCACGAGACCTTCGCGTCGCCTCGCATACAGGCCGCCATCCGCGGCACCAAGACCGAGATTGGCTCAGAGGAATCGGAGTCGAGGAAAGCCGAGAGGTTCTTCCGCCAGACCATCGCCCTCGACCCGGCATTCGTCGAAGCCCGGTTGCGCCTCGGCCGCACGCTCGCGGTTGCGGGACGCCACGCGGACGCGGCCGCGGAACTGCAGGCCGTCGCCTCGGCGACCGACGATCCGGTGCTTCAGTACCACGCGAATCTCTCCCTGGGCCGCGAAGAACAGGCGCTCGGCCACCGCGACGCGGCGCGGTCCGCCTTCGAGCGCGCCGCCTCCCTCGCTCCGCGCGCTCAATCGCCGTACCTGGCCCTCAGCCAGTTGTCGCGCCGGTACGGCGACAAAGCCGGCGCGCGACGCGCGCTCCAGCCGGTGCTGGACCTTCCGGCCCGCGAGTCGGAGCGTGAGGACCCGTGGTGGTACTACGACATCTCGGCCGGCCGCCACGCCGACGTCCTGCTGACCGCGTTGAGAAAGCCGTTCCTTGGGGGCGTAACGCAATGAACGTTCGTCCCCAGATGACCGTTGCACTCCTGCTGTGGGCCGGCACGGTTGCCCCGCCGCGTCAGACGCCGACATTCTCGTCCAGGGTCGAAGCCGTGCGAGTGGACGTGCTGGTGACGCAGGACGGGCAGCCCGTGCGTGGTCTGCGGCCGGCAGACTTCGCGATCGAGGACAACGGCGTGCCTCAGCAGGTCGACCTCGTCAGCTCCGAGCAGCTCCCCCTGAACGTGATCCTCACGCTCGACATGAGCTCGAGCGTGGCCGGCGAGCCCCTCGAACATCTCCGCCGGGCCGGCCGGGCCGTGATGGATGGACTGCGCACGGGCGACCGTGCGGCGCTCATCACGTTCAGCCACGTCCTGGCGATGGGCGCGCCGCTGACAGCAGACTTCGGACTGGTCAGGAGGGCGCTGGACGCCTCGGAGGCGATTGGGAGCACCTCGCTCGTCGATGCGAGTTACGCGGGGATGGTGCTCGGAGAATCGGATGTGGGCCGGTCCCTGGTGCTGGTGTTCAGCGATGGCCTGGATTCGGCGGCCTGGCTGTCAGCCGATGAGGTACTCGACATCGCCAGGCGGTGCGATGCGGTGGTCTACGGGGTGTCCGCTGGCCAGTCCCCGAAGTCCGATTTCCTGGCCGACCTCAGCGAGACGACCGGTGGCAAGCTCTTCAAGGCCGAATCGACGAAGGACCTGAGCGCGGCGTTCCTGAGCGTGCTCGACGAGTTCCGTCACCGCTACGTCGTGAGCTATTCCCCTCGCGGCGTGTCGCCGGACGGGTGGCACCAGCTGACTGTCCGCGTCAAGGGACGGAACGCCACGGTCAAGGCGCGCCCGGGCTACTTCGCTGGATCGTGATGGCTCAGCGCGTTCCAGGGCCGGGCGGTGCGGGCGCCACAGCGGCATCGCCGGCGCCGGCCAGCACGATGAGCCGGACGGCCGGGGGCAGCGAACGGTAAAGCGACTGGGCGTCCTTCGGGTTCAGCACGATACGCAACCTGACCGCGTCGCGGTCGCCGAAACGGGCGGCGGCGAACGCGTCGCGCCACTTCGCGCTCCACGACGCGCGAAGGCGCGCCCACCGCCCCGCCGTCGCGTCCGCCTCCCGCGGTCGAATCTCGACGGACAGACCATCCTCGAAGCGCACGTGGTACCGCGAGGGCACGGGGTACAGCTCCTCGGGCGTGGGCGGAATCGGCGGGGTTGCCGGATCGCCCGTGTCCTTGCCCGGCTCGCCGGCCTGGATCACCAGCCGATCGAGCTGGCGTGGCGGGTCCAGCTCTCCGCGCGACCAGACCACGCCCTGCACGGGGCGCGGGTCGCGCTCGCCGAACCACGCGATCCGGGGATGGCCGATCTGAAGCCCGAGGACGGCGTAACGCTGCAGCCGCGCGCCTCTGAGCTTGAGCGTCAAGCCGGACGTGGCTGGATCGAGCACCAGGTAGAAGTCCTTGCCGGCTGCCAGTTCGACCTGCCGCTGGAGGAGATCGGCGGTCCGCTGGAGCTGGGCCACCTCTGCCCGGCGGTCCATCGCCCGCTGCTCGGCCGGCGCCGTCGAGCAGGCGGACGTCATCACGCCGGCCATGCCAATCGCCGCGGTCGCAAGGCAGGTGCCGAGCCGTGCGCGATGTCCCATCGTCGTGTGCCCACCCGTCCCGTCAGTAGATGTAGATCTGCGTGCCGAGCTTCGCGTTTGCCCAGACCTTGCGCAGATCCTCGCGCCCCACGCGAATACACCCGTGCGACACGGCCCGCCCGAGCAGCCGTTCGTAGAGCGTCCCGTGGATCATGAAGCCGTCGCCGAAGTACAGGGCATACTCGCCGAGCGAGCCGTAGTCCAGACGTTCGGCCGGGTTCCTGGGTATGGGCTCCGACTCCTCCACGAAGGCCCAGTCGGGCTTGCGCCACACGGGGTTCCGGCTCATCGACCGGACCTCGAATCGTCCGCGCGGCGAATCGAACACCCACTGACGCTTCTTCCCGCCGCTCTCCCTGAGCACCATACCCGAGCCGGCCGAGCAGACGGCCTCGAGCAGTGTCTCGTCATCGCGCTTCAGGTACAGCCGGTTCTGGGTCTGGTCGATGACAATGTAGACGCCACGCGGGGCGGCGGCTCTCAGGCGGCCGGTGAGGTCGCGCTCGCGCGTACGCAGGCGCGAGGTCAGCTGTCGCAGGCCACGGTCGTCTGACGGCACACGGTCCGACGGCGCGGCGTGTGTGTCGACGAACGGCTCGTAGTGGTAGCCAGTACCGGCGAAGACGACGGAGGCAAGCAGCACGAGACCAGCGGCCGCGACGCCGGCAGTGCGCCGGTCGAGCGGAATCGGTCCGAGGCGGCGCGGCGGGACGGCAGCGGGAGCGGCGGGCCTGGAGACCGGCGGCTTCCCCGGCTCAGGGCCGACGGCCGGCGGCGCCTGCCCCATGCCGGGCGGCGAACTCGGCGATGGCTCCATAGTCGTCGCTCCCCACGATGGTCACGGGCGTGCCCACGCCCGCGCGGTCGAACAGGTCGTCCATATCGCCGTTGGCCACGGCGACGCAGCCGCTCGTCCAGTCCTGGCTTCGCCCGCCGCCGCCGTGGATCTCGATGAGGCCGCCGATGCCCGCCGCCGCGGGCACGCCGCCGTTGCTGCGCGCGCGCTTGAACTCGGCGCGATCGTCCGCGTTCGGGTAGTCGAGGAGCAGCGCCTTGTAGTAGATGGACGCCATCTTGCCCATGCGGGCCACCACGCGATAGCGCCCCTCGGGCGTCGCGCCGTCCCCCTCGTGCGACTTGTCGGCGGTCCAGTTGAAACCGAGGTCGATCGCGTAGGTGCCGGCCGGTTCACCTCGGACATAGAGCGTCAGCAGGTGCGCCTCCTTGACGACGACGATCGCCGCGCAGCCTTCGCGCTTCGACCAGGCGATGGTCTCGTCCTTCCAGCGGCGCCAACGGGCCACCGTGTCCGGGTCGGCGTAGCGCGCGACGACGGTCGCCGCGTGATCGCGGACCTGCGCGGTCAGTTCCTTGGCGCGAAGCGCCCGAACGGTGGCGTTGCGGTAGTCACCGGCGCGTTGATAGACCCGCGCCTCTTCCACCGCCAGTCGCGCGGCCGCCAGCAGGCCGCGGCGGTCCTTGCCGACGCGGAGCTTCGACGCGAGGGCCTCGCTCGCCGACACCACCGTGTCTGCGGCGTCGATCTGCGACGCGCTCGCCGAGGATGCTCTGGCGCGACGGTCCGTCGCGATGGCCGTCGCCGCCCGGGCCGAGCGTTCGGACGCGCCGTAGGCGGCGACCACGGGATCGGCGGCGGGTATGGGCCAGATCCTGACGGCCTCTATGCGCTGCGCCGTGAGCGCCTCTCGCGACGCACGCTCGGCGTCCTGCATCTCGTTGGGTGCCCACAGCGCCGCTTCCGCCGCCCGGGCCTCACGGATGGCGGTGCGCGCCGCATCGGCTGCGGCGGCCATTGCGGTCTCACGGCGCGACGCGACGTCGTGCACGACGCCGTACGCCGCGGCGAGGACCGCGATCCCGGCGGCGGCGACGGCGGCCCTGCGCCACGCGCGGCGGCGCATCACGTCAGTTACTTCTTCTTCGCGGCCATGGCGGCCTCGACGGCGGTCTTCACGGTGTTGGCGGTCTTCCTGGCCGACTCCGCCTTCGCCTTCGCGTCGAGGAACTTCCCGCTGCTGAGCGCACCCTCGGCATCGGTGATCGCCGTTGCCGCGGCCGCGAGGTCGGTCTTCATGGCCTCGATGTCAGCCGCCGATCCCTTCCCTTTCGGCGCCTTGGCGAGCAGGGCCTGGGCCTCGGTCAGGAGCGTCTTCACCTCGCCGATGGCGGCCGTCGCCTCGTTCTTGGCCGTCGCCTTGCCGGTTGCGGCGTCCGTGGCGGCCTTTTCGCCAGCCGTCTTCACGGCGGCCGCGAGTTCCGTGGCCTTCGTGAACGACTTGAACCAGTTGCCTTCCTGGGCCTTCAGCTCGGCGTCGAGCGCGGCCTGGGCGTCCTGTGCCGCCGTCATCGCCGGCGTAGCATACTCGCCGGCCCCCGCCGCCACGGCGGAGTCGAGGGCGGCCTTCGCCGCATCCAGGTCCGCCTTGGGCGGCGCGCCGCAGCCGGCCACGGTGAGTGCGAGACCAAGGATCAAGACCAGGAACTTCACATTGAACCGCATCGTGCGTCTCCTCTTGATTGCGCCACGCGGAGACCCTGCGTCTCCGGGGATCCGCCAGATCATACACCTTCGGGGCGAGCGGTGCTGCGCGCCCGCTTCTACCCGGGGAGGCCGGCCTTCCGCAGGATCACCATCATCGGACACCAGTTCGTGAAGGCGGACTGGAACAGGTTCACACCCACGAAGGCCGTAAACCAGAAGAACCCGGCGTGCACGGACATCCCGAGCAGGACGCTCAAGACGACGAAGGCCCCGGCAATCAGACGCAACGCTCGGTCAACGGTCATGATTCCACTCCTGCTCCCGTGTCAGACAGGAAGCTACGCCCGGTTGGGCACGAACACCATCGGCAGTGAACAGGTTCGAACGAGTCGCTCGGCCGTATCGCCCATCTTCGCATCCCTGCCTACGCGGCGTCCGGCTGCGGCGCCGGAGCCGGCCGCATCTGGCGCCTGGCCGCCATGTAGAACAGGACCGGCACGGTGGCTCGCGACAGCAGCAGCGAGGCCACTTCACCAGCCATCAGCGAGATGGCGAGGCCCTGGAAGATCGGGTCGAACAGGATGACCGCCGACCCGACCACGACGGCCGCCGCGGTCAGCGCCATCGGCCGGAAGCGGACCGCCCCGGCGTCGACGACGGCATCTTCAAGGGGCATCCCGTCGCGCACGCGCAACTCGATGAAATCCACGAGGATGATCGAGTTCCGTACGACAATGCCTGCCCCGGCGATGAACCCAATCATGGATGTAGCGGTGAAGAACGCGCCCATCGCGGCGTGCACCGGCAGGATGCCGACGAGTGAGAACGGAATCGCTGCCATGATCGTGATCGGTGTCGTGAATGACTGGAACCATCCGACGACCAGGATGTAGATGAGCAGGAGGACGGCGGCAAACGCCAGGCCCAGGTCGCGGAACACCTCGTAGGTGATGTGCCACTCGCCGTCCCATTTCATCGCGTACTTGGTGCTGTCGAAGGGCTGCGTGGCGTTGAAGATGTCGAAGGTGTATCCCTCCGGCAGCTGGATCCGGCCAATCGCGCGGTTCATCTGGAGAATGGCGTAGACGGGGCTCTCCGCCGCGCCAGCCACGTCGCCGACCACGTAGGTCACGGGCTGGAGGTTCTTGTGATACCGGCTCGGCGGCTCGACAAAGCGCCTGACCACGGCGAGCTCGCCGACGGCCACAGGCCGCGCCCCCAGCACCCGGACTGCGCGAATCGCGTCGAGCGATCCGCGGTCGGCCCGCGACAGCTGCAGCACGATGGGCACATCGCCGCGCGCGTTCTCGTCGTGGACGATCCCCGCGATCTCGCCGGCGCCCGCCATGCGGGCGATCGACGCGACCGCCGACGGCGGCACCCCGGCCGCCGCCGCCTTCTGGTCATCGATCTCGAGGGTGATCTTCGACTGCGGCGCTTCCACGTACCAATCGACGTCCACGACACCGGGCGTGCTGGCGAGAATGTCCCGGACCTTGCGCGCCAGGTCGAGCCGCCGCTGCGAATCGGGCCCGTACACCTCGGCGACCAGCGTTTGCAGCACGGGCGGCCCCGGTGGCACTTCGGCCACCTGGATCCGGCCGCCGGCCTTGGCGGCGATCGGCGCGAGCGCCTCGCGCACCCGCTTGGCGATGTCGTGACTCTGCTCCGACCGCTCCTCTTTCGGGAGCAGGTTCACCTGCAGATCAGCCTGATGAGGCGCCCGTCGCAGGAAGTAGTGGCGCACAAGACCGTTGAAATTGTACGGCGCGGCCGAGCCGACGTAGCTCTGCACGCTGGTGACCGACGCCACGCCCAGCGCCTCTCGCGCCAGGAGGCCGGTCACGCGGGCCGTTTCCTCGAGGGGCGTGCCCTCCGGCATGTTGACGATGACCTGGAACTCGCTCTTGTTGTCGAACGGCAGCATCTTCACCGTGACGAGCTGCAGCGGGACCAGCGCCATGGCGCCAAGGAGCAGCGCGGCCACGGACGCCAGGAAGACGGTCCGGAGTTTCGCGTCTACGATCAGGCGCGACATCCAGCGCCGGTAGAGCACCGTCAGGCGGTCCTCGTCGCCGTGGCCATGGTGCGCCGGCCTGGTCAACAGTCGCTTCGACGCCCACGGGGTGGCGATGAACGCCACGACCAGCGAGAACACCATCGCCGCAGTCGCCCCGACGGGAATCGGCCTCATGTACGGCCCCATCAGCCCGCCCACGAATGCCATCGGCAGGATCGCGGCGATCACGGTCAGCGTGGCGAGGATCGTAGGGTTCCCGACTTCGTCCACGGCCCTGACGACCAGGGCGGTGAAACCGCCGCGCTCCTCCCCCGTCGCCAGCCGGGCGTGGCGCACGATGTTCTCCACCACGACAATCGCATCGTCGACCAGGATGCCGATCGAGAAGATCAGCGCGAAGAGCGTGATGCGGTTCAGCGTGTAGCCGTAGAGGTAGAAGACGAACAGCGTGAGGGCGAGCGTCACGGGAATCGCGACGAGGACGACGGCGGCCTCGCGCCGGCCAAGGGTCAGCCAGATCAGGATCGAGACCGACACGACGGCCAGGAACATGTGCCAGAGCAGTTCGTTCGACTTGTGCGCGGCGGTATCGCCGTAGTTCCGCGTCACCGTCATCTGGAGGTCGCCGGGCACGAGCACGCCCCGGACCGTGTCGAGCTTCGCCGAGATCCGGCGCGTCAGATCGATGGCATTGACGCCCTTGCGCTTCGCGATCGAAATCGTCACCGCGGGGTACGTGCGGCCATCGGGGGTGTGGTGCGCGACGTACGACGTCGGTTCCGCGTCCTCGTCGCGGACCGACGCGATGTCGCGGAGCCAGACGGACCGTCCGCCACGCGCGTCCACGACGACGCTCTTCAGGCGGTCGACGCTGTCGATCCACGCCCCGGCCTCGACGATGTGGCTGCGGCCACCCGCGACGACCTCGCCGGCGCGCTGGCGCATGTTCGCGCCCAGAATGGCCCGCTGCACCCCGAGCGGATCGACGCCGTAGGACGCCAGACGGGACGGGTCGATCTCGACCGTGACCTGCCGCTTGCGGCCGCCGGCAATCGAGACCTCCGAGACATCGGGGACTTCCTTGATCACGTCGTGCAGCTGTTCCGCCACGCGGCGCAGTTCGAAGTCCGTGTAGCGCGCGCCCCACAGCGTCAACGCCATCACCGGCACATCGTCGATCGAGCGGGGCTTCACGATCGGCGCCGACACGCCCGGCGGGATGATGTCCGCGTTGGCGAACAGCTTCTGGTTCAGGCGGACGATGGCCTGTTCCTCGTTCTGCCCGACATAGAACCGGACGACGACCATGGAAAGGCCAGGGCTCGACGTCGAGTAGATGTATTCGACGCCCGGGATCTCCCAGAGCAGCTTCTCCATGGGCCTGGTCGCCCGCTGCTCGACCTCGGCCGGGGAGGCGCCCGGCATCTGGACCATGACGTCGATCATCGGGACGATGATCTGCGGCTCCTCCTCGCGCGGCAGGCCGATGACCGAGAGC
>Ga0315275_10005089_pt1 | contig 12388 bp, 10 predicted proteins | sample YL17G03_0_MG_FD_205557 | JGI IMG/M metagenome (GOLD analysis project Ga0315275, IMG submission 205557) | Sediment microbial communities from Yellowstone Lake, YNP, Wyoming, USA - YL17G03_0 | ecosystem: Environmental > Aquatic > Freshwater > Lake > Sediment | place: USA: Wyoming | collected... | reverse complement strand
ATTTATCATGGTAGTTTTACAGCAAGCTGTCGTAGGCTCGTCCATAGCAGTTACGCCGGGCACACAAAATGTAGCATATGTTCCTGGGGCAAGCTATGAACTGGTTTTTCTCATACAAGGCGCACCAGGACAGGAGTTCGACATTAGGGTCGGAGGAGAGCTAGCAGACTATCTTGAGTTACCTTCAGATTTGATTGCGATGGATGCCATGGGCATAGCAAATATAAAAGTGAGATTTACAGTACCTGAAATAAGTAATCCTGGCGAGCACTCCGCAGAGCTTGTTGTAGCAGAAAAGCCAGAAGAAAGAATTTTTGGAACGCCAGCCAATGTCCGTGCATACGCGGCAGTACACGCGCCAATTAAAGTTTACGTGCCATGCCCGGACAAATGTGCAGACATAACTTTTGATGCCAGTGACGCGAGCCTCGGAGAATTGACATTCTTAAACATGCGCATAGCAAACACAGGAAGCATCGCCATAAATGCTGCGGACGGTCAAATACAAATATACGACCCTGAAAATAATGTGGTTGCAGTAATCCCGCTAAGTGTGACGCAAAGTATTGCTCCTGGCGCATCAGCAAGCTTGAACTCTGAGTGGCGTACTGAAGGCATTCTGGGAATGTATACTGGAAAGGCAACAGTTAATTTTGATGAGTACTCAAGAGAGCTGGAAGATGGTTTTAAGGTCGGAGATTTGATTGTAGACATCAATGGCGTTTCTCCAACACAGTTTTACGTTGGTGATATTGCGCCAGTTGTCATAAACATACAAAGCAAGTGGGGCCAGGAAATAAACAATATTTATGCGTTAGTTGAAATCAAGGATTCAGGCAATGCAACATTAGCCAGAGCAGAAACGCCAACGTTACCCGGCCTAAGCGCCTGGAGCAATAGTAATCTTAATACTTTCTTGACTTTTGGTGGAGTACCTGTTGGAAATTATACGGCCAAAGTTAAGTTATATTACGCGCAGAAGACAAATGAAAAAGAATTTCCAATAACAGTAGAGACCAAACCAATAATCACGCAAGAGGAAAAGAAATTTACATTCGACGGGACTTTTGCAGTGCTGATTATTTTGACAGTTATGATTGCAGGACTGGCATACGCGTACACAAAAAAGAAAAGGCAAAGATATGGCTAATAAAAAAACAAGGATTTTTCTTTTTGGATTTTTGTTAATTGCTATCGTGCTTAGCATATTTGTTGCAAAAACATGTTTTGAAAAGCCCAGGAGCATAACAGAATACGCAATGGAACTACACGTTGTAATGGACCCAAACGAAATAGGAGTCGATGCAGGTCCTGAAAAATTGAATTTTGGCTGGATTAATCCAGGCACTACGGCGGCGAGATTCATTAAGATGGGTAATTTTGGACAGAAAGCCAAAGTAAAATTAGTTGCATCAGGAGATTTTGCAGACTGGGTTAGCATTCCAGAAAACAACTTCGTACTTGAGACTGGAGAGAGCAAAGAAATAGCAGTAAAGGCAACGGTGCCTTCGGGTGTGCAGCCGGGCAATTACAGCGCAATCATGCGTGTAAAATTCTACAACGTAAACTTTTTCTAACGTCTTTCAGCTAAAAACCGATTAGATTTACCTTGAGTTCAGCTTAATTATGCTTTAGATTGCGAATAGGCCCATAATAATATTTATATGCGCTTAAGCTCTAAGTTTCTCATCTAAATCTGCCTTTAAGGCAGAAATAGGAGGTAATAATGGCAGAAAAATTTAACAAAGTGGCACTGTTTATAGTGCTACTCGTAGTGATTGCATTGATTTTTGGACAACTCGGATTTACTAAAACGCAGACAGGTAATGCACAATCGAGCATTACTGTTACACAACCAATTCAACCAGAAGGCGGAGCACATTCTTCAATAAGAGTACTAAGCCCTGGCGGAAAAACAGCACCAGAGTTCTTGTATCCTATGGGAACAGCAGCAGCAGTGTTGACAGTGCAGCCACCTAAGTAAAAACAAAATGAAAAACAAAATTCTATTAGGAACAGTGGCTTTTGTTGCAGTACTTGCTGTGATTGGTCTATTGGCAGTTTCGTTTACAATGACACCAGTCTTAGCAACAAACGCAACGAACGTTACAGAAAAGATTAATGTTACATGTACAACCGCAATAGCAGTTCCAGATTCGTCAATAGATGTTGGAGCGGGTTACATACCGCAATCATGTATTGACTGCTGGATTGGACAAAACACAACGTCTTGTGAGGATCTTACATCTTTGTGGAATGACCCCACAGCTGTGACAGTAATTAATACAAAGAGCTTCTCAGACCTGTGTTGGGTAAACACAACCGCGATGTCAATGCCAGACACAATACAAATTAAAAATAAAGGAAACAACTTCATCAGTTTAAGCATAAATTTGCTTAGCGATGATGACTGGTTACTGCAAACAGGCGGTGCCGAATTCGGTGATAACGGTCTTGAAGTATTCCTTGAACAAGGAAGTGCAACTCCAGGCAGCAACGATGATGCGGCTGCTTGCATAGATGGCATGATAAATGGAGAAAATGAAGCAACATTAGCTCTCAGCACACCAACAGAAATATGTGGTGCACTAGCTTGGGAAGACAACAGGAACGAAGTATACCTAGCTGACAAGTTCTTGATTAACCCAAAGACTGAACCAAAGCAATACGTACTGACAAAAGAGATTTCAGCCGCAGAAGTACAATGTGGAGGAGCTTACGTACCTGACACACCAAGCCCACCAAGCATAGTAATGACGAAACCTGCAACAACAGACATACCAAACCCACCAGTACCAGGACCGATCGCACTTGACGGCGGAAGCTGGGGTAATTGGAGAGTTGTTGGTACACCATATTTGGACGCAGCCTCAACACTCAGCAGCCCATTCGCTATAGCAGGCTATGGCGGCGAATTTGCAATAACTGGAGTCAACTTCGGATCTGTAGACTTTTCTGGCAGTGACTTCATACTGAGGACTTTTGACCCAATGGCCACACCAGGTACGGAATTTGCAACAGCACCAGTAACTTTTACTGGACTTACTCCACCTATACCTGATTTCGATATGGACATATCTAGTGGTGGTGGAACATCCGTTACAGTAGTGAACGGCGGCATGTACTTGCTTGTCGGAAACAACGGAGCAACAACACCAGCTGAAGGCAGCCTTTTAGCAGCAGGCGGAACAATAGGAGCTGGCTTTATTGGACCATCGACACCAATAGGCAATGTATGCACAGCACTTGGAGTAACTTGTGCAGCATCTCCGGTATTCCCTGCAGCAGTATTTGATATGGGCAAAGCAGACAATGCTAACCCTGCAAATCCAAATGCAATATTAGGTGTAGTCTTTAGCAGTAATGCAGCTGGAGAAAAGTTTGGTGTTTTAGCCGTAGACGGCGCAGTAACACAAGTAACTGCTCCATTTGTAATACCAGGATTTGGTAACGCGGATGTAGTTGCAAATGCAGCATACACTCCACTTGGAGAGTTATGTCTTTGGAAAACCACAATACCTATGGTTAATGGTGCTACAGATGCGGTAAAGTGCTTTATTGCAATTAGAAACGGCAATGCTATCAATGCATTGTTGCCGATAGCTGACTTCCCAACAGGAACATTAGGGGCAGCACATGACATTCCGTCATTCGGCCTTGCATTTGACACACCAAATATGCCACCAGGAATTAGTGCAAGCGTAGGACCATTTGGAAGCTAAACTGGAGAAATCCAGTTTTCTTTTTTCTTTTTTTAAATTTTAAAAATTCTTATTTTCTAGGTATTTTTGGCGGTCTTTGCTTATCCAATCAATGCCGTATTGCCAGCCAAGCTTTTGTGCGAGCTGCAGACCCAAATCAAAATATTCCTTTGCCTTGCTTAAATTGCCTGTTTTTGCGTAACCTATGCCTAAATTGTCATAAGCAGTGCAAATGCTTTGCGAGTCGCGCACGCTTTTTAACATGTCGACGGCAGATTCTAGAATGTCTAAACCTTCCTTTAAGTTTTCATTGCCAAGTTCAACCAGCGCGGCACCAAGTCCTGAAAGCGAATTTGCATACTCTTTATTTCCCAAATCTTTTGCAACAATTGAAGATTTACGGTAATATTCTGTAGCTTTAGTTAAACCTTCAGCAGTTTGATGATATGCTATGCCCGTATTCCGAAGTGCACGCCAGATTTCTTCTTTATCATTTGCTTGTTCCGCAAGTTCAAGAGATTTCTTTAAAAATTCTAAACCCTTATCTAATTCGCCTTTTGTTGCAAGTGAAGAGCCAAGCCTGTTGTAGGCAAGAGCGCCTTTTTTCTTGTTTCCAAGTTGTTCGGACAACCTAATAGCATTTTCATAGCTTGCTACAGCTTTGCCGTATTGTGATAAGTACCATTCTGAGAGGCCACAGGCAATCAAGCCATCAAGCTCTTTTTCCTTGTTGCTTAGCTTTTGTGCTGTTGCAATAAGTTGTTCTGAGTATTTTACTGAATCTTTCCATTTGCTTGCAAGGAAATATAATTGCTGTAATTCATCAACAACCGCAAGCTTTTGCTTTTGGATTTCAAGTTTTTGCTCTCCGGATAATTTTGATTCCAGCGTTTCCAAGAACTTCAGGCTGGTTTCAAAGTGGTGTGCAGCTTCTTCGTGAGCATATTTTTGTTTTACCTGTGCGCCTGCCTTGCTGTTGCAATCAATGGCTTTTTGTAAGATTGGCAGATCTTCCTCCAAATCCAGGGGCTCTTCCAGATTTTCAGCAACTTTAGTATAATGCCAGGCCAATTCTGTGACGTGGTCAGACATATTTTGCTGATATAGATTTTCAATTGTTTTTGCAGCAGTGAGATGAATTGCGCGCTTGCTTGCAGACTCCAATCCAGCGTAAACAACATCTTTGATGCTTGCCTGGTCAAAAGCATAGCTGCCGTTCTTCCTTTTCAGAATATTTTTTTCCAGAAGCTGTTCCAGTTGCTCGCCAAGCACTTCATCTTCTAATTTCAGGGCTTTCCGCAGAACTTTAGGATTAAATTCCTGTCCAAGAACAGCAGCATACTTTAGAGTCTTGTATGTTGCTGAATCAAGGTTTGAAAGTCTCTGCTTTATAATTTCCTGGATTGTTTTTGGAATCGCAATGTTTTCCAAATTTATGTTTGTCCACCAGTCTTGCCCTTGTTTTATCACATTTTGCTGTTCAAGCAAGCACAAAGTTTCGTGAACGTAGAAGGGATTACCTTCAGTCCTCGCATGCAATTGTTTTGCAAATTCTTCTATGAGTTCGGGTTTGACATTATATTTAGAAGCAATGATTGCACGTATGTGTTCAGGTGCAAGTCTCTGCAAATCTATCTTCTCACATAAGTTTTCACGTGACATTTTTGTGAAAGTTTCATTGAAACTCGTACCTTCTTCCGGCCTGAACGTGCCAAAGACAGTTACGTTACTATTTTTTGTATTTCTAGCCAAGTATTGCAATAATTGTAAGGTTGAAGGGTCTGCGCAGTGCAGGTCATCCAAGATGAGCAAAGTCTTTTTATCCAGAGCCTTCAGGCCTTCAGTAACTCTATCAAAAATTCTGTCTTTCTCATTTTTTAGTGTCGAAGCATCTAATTCACCTTTGTATTTACTAAGCAACTGTTTTGATGCTGACAAATCGCCCAAACTTTCTCTGACACCATCCCATGCAGCAATGTTTGGATTTTTTGATTCAAAATCGTCAACTAATTTACGCAGGTCTTCCTGCAGGCTTTCAGATATGCCGCCGGTAACTGCAGCTACAACATAGCTGTATTTGCCCTGTACAACGACTAAATCTAGGTCTTTGAATTTCAGCTGATTTAATTCGCCCTTGTCAAAAGATGTCTGGCCGAAATCTTTTACCGCACTGAACATGCCCATGACCAGTTCGGGGTCCGCACAGATACCTGTCTCGGATTGCACGTTTTCTATTAAACGGCCATCTCTATAGCTGTAAAGCAAATTCTGAACTTTGGGATTTTCTGCTGACAAAAGATGTTCTAAATTAGCAGATTTCAGGATTTTGACAAAGGGCCCAAATGGCGTTGCCGCTTCAGGCGGGCACTTACCCAGTAAGATTTGATAGTTTTTTTCAATAGCTTCGGGGATTATTGATTCAACAAAAACAGTCTTACCCACACCTTCCTCGCCCGAAACAAGAACTGTAGCGCCGCCCTTATCTAGGGCTTCTTGAAGCTGTTTTAGCTCCTTTTCACGGCCGATTAGAGTGGGTAGCATATTTATTTACAATATTGTAATATTTATAAGCTTTTTGATTAAATTTATTAACAAGTTAAAACCAAAATAGACACATGGTGTTTAATTTCAAGAAGAATTTACTGCCAATTGGCGTTATAGTTGCAGTTGTGGTTATTTCAGCAGCACTTCTATTCTCTGGCAGAGCAATGCCACTTAGCTCACCAAGTTCTATTTCGGAGTTTGAAATGGAGCTTCACGTGCCTGAAACCCCAGATGAAGTGGGTTTTGACACAGGCCTTGATAAAATAAAATTTGGCTGGGTGCCGCAAGGCAGCTATTCCAAAAAAGCAATAGATCTGGCAAATGACGCTGCCGATGCACAAGTCGTAATCAAAGCAGAGGGCGAACTGGCGAAGTGGGTTGAAATAGGGGAAAGCAACTTCAAGTTGTTAAGTGGTGAAAGCAAAACAGTCCAGTTAAAAGCAGTTGTTCCACAGGATGCCAAGGCAGGAAACTATACTGGCGTGTTAAAAATTTATTTTTACAGATAACACGTAATACCCATTTCATAAATTATTTAAATTGCCATTATGTGTAATTGTCAATGAAACGGCCACTAATCCTATTCGTTATCCTACTTTTAGTATTTTCTTTCAATGCGTGCGGCGCTTTTGCAATGCCAAAGGTTGCAGTAACGCCAGGAAGCTTTGGTGTGGCATATGTCCCAGGACAAGTCAGTGATTTTCAAGTATTTGTAGAAGGCAATCCGTACGAAGATTTGACTGTAGAAGCGCAGGGCGAATTGGCACCTTACGTTGAAATCTTAACTACGGAAATAAATTTGGGTGAATCCGGACGCGCATCAGTTTCTTTCAGATTCACAGTACCTAAAATAGATGAGCCAGGGCAGCATTCTGCTCTTGTGGCTATAAGGGAAAAACCACCCCTGAGGGGCTTTGGAGAGCCGGTGCATTCTGTTATCACAACAGCAGCTGTTGCAGTGCCAGTGAGAGTTTATGTGCCCTGCCCAGATAGATGTATAGCACTTACATTTAATGTTGAAGATGTAGATGTAGGTGAGCCCGCTTTGTTCACAGCGCAAATCAGCAATGCGGGAAGTAATCCAATCGGAACCGTAGGAGGGCACATAGAAGTTCTCGATGATAAAGGCGCGGTTGTTGCAACCTTGCCGTTCACTTCTTCACAATCATTAGCGCCTAATGGCAATGTCGCGCTCCGTTCAGAATGGGACACAACAGGGTCGGCAATTGGTGTTTATACGGCTAAGGCCGTAGTGCTTTACGATGAGTTTTCAAAAGAGGCAAAGGATGACTTTAGAATAGGAGCGCTTCTGATAAGACTGTTGGGAGTATCGCCACGAACGTTTACTCAAGGCGAAGTTGCCAGTATATCCGCACAAATAGAGAGCGTGTGGAACAAGCCAATAACTGACATTTATGGCGTCTTCCGTTTTAAAACCTTAGAAGGCGAAGAGGTTGCGCAAGTTACAACCCCAACCATGGCCCGTATAGCGCCTTGGTCAAAGAGTTCACTAAGTGCATTACTTGACATCAAAAGCCAGCCAATTGGTAATTATACTCTCGGCACTGAAGTGTTTTATGAGGGAAGAACCGCAAGCGCAGACTTCCCAGTTTACATAGTGGAAAAGCAACTAGTAGAGACGCAGTTTAAGCTCGATACCTCTGTAATTATAATTTTTGCGCTGTTAACGTTAATAGTGATTCTAATATACCTGCGCGAACGAAAGAGGCACACGTAAGTAAGCTTTTTTAAATAGCAATTCTTTGGTTTTAGCATGCAAAAATGGCCACTTTTGCTGTTATTGTTAACGCTTGTAGCAGGTGCTTTTGCAAATATTGGCATTGGCCCTGCACAACTCGATCTTAACTTTGACAATTTTACCAGAATACAGATAGTCACATTGTATGCCATTAATCTCGGTGGCGACACGACAAGGGTGCAGGTTTCTGCTGAAGGGGAATTGGCAAGTTTTGTTACTTTTGAAAGCACTAATTTTTTGCTGTCTGCGGGAGAAACAAAACCGTTCCAAGTAACCATAAATTTGCCAAACGATTACACAAAAGGTAATTATGAACTTTACATCAGCGTCGCAGAAGTACCTGAAGGGGAAAATGGCACGGGCTATGCAGTGCAGAGCCTTTCTTCGACAGTTGTAAACATAAATCAGGTTTCAGGTGCAACGGTTTTCCAGCAAGCACCAAATCAAACTATCCAAACAACAAGTCAAAATCAAACAACAAATGAGACTAACCAAAATCCCGGCAGTTTTGTTATACTTCCGCCGCAGAAAGCACCTGAGAAAAGTCTTTTTGAAAAATTCACGGGCGGGTTTGCAAGTTTCTTATCACCCTTAAAATTCAAGCTGGGTGCACTTACGTGGTTGCAATGGGTGGTGATAGGTCTTTTCGTAGTTGTCTTTATCTTATTGTATGCCTATATCAGAGAACCGGGCAGACCACAACAGCCACAGCTATTTGCTTATCAGCCACGCCAGCAATATCCACAAACATACTATCCGCAGCAACCAGGCTATGGGTATAGAAGATGATGAGGAAAATACTGCTTTTTGTGATGTTACTTATAGTTATATTGAATTTTGCAAATACTGAAGTCAAACTAACAGGACACACAACAAATACTGGAGCAATATCTATGATCAGGGTTTTATCGCCTGCAGCTTGTTCTTTTGATTTAATTCCCAACTGGAACTTCATATCTATATGTGCTAACCCATACAACGCATCTGTTACCGATATGACTAATGATTTTTCAGGAAAGTATGAGTATATTTTACGCTGGAATGATACCATGCAGGCTTACGAAGTATATTCAATTTACGCAATTTACAAACCATTCGTAGATTTCAACAACAATGAAAGCTATTTCATTTACATGAATGATAATGCCACTTGGAATGTCAGAGGAACTCTACGGAATGATATAAACATGCCTCTAATTAATCAGTGGAATACGCCAGCATATCCGTACGAATTAACAGGTAATGTCAGCAGGTATCTAAGTACTGTAGACGGGCAGTTTGAATACATGCTAAAATGGGATGAGCCAACACAGTCATATTCGCTGTGGAGCGTTTATGCAATTTACAAGCCATTTAATCAAATATTTAAAGGCGAAGGGCAGTTTATATTTGTCAACGATACTTCAGCGCTCTTAAGGTACAATAAGAGCTACGTAACAAGCTAAAATGGCCACAATATCAAAGAAATATCTAGTCATCACGATTTTATTAGCGGTATTTTTCGCAGCCGGAGTTTATGCAGTCAGTCCAGGACCGCCAGACTGCAACCAGCCTACCGTAGTTAACGGTTATGTTTACTGGTCAAATGGATCTGTTGTTCCAGGTTCCAGCGTAACAATCACAACAACAGCCACGAGATGCAATTTATGGTCCGATATTACTGAAATCACGGGCTATTATGCCATACCAGGCCTTGATATTAACAGCAGAACTGTTTCGGGCAGAGCCGTAAAAGGAATATATGACGGCGTAAACTCAACATTCCAGCTGGGAAATGTTTTGTGGCTTGATATTGTTCTAAGACCAACGCCACCGATTCTATTTCCTGTTGCAGATAGGCATAATGGAACAAACATTCCTTTTGCATGGATATCTGGCTTAGAAGGAGCAACGGGCGTTTACATATACGATCAATTCAGAGTAGATGGTTCATGGAGTACTCAAATATCGCCTATAACTAGGAATCTTCCTTTCGGAACATACACTTGGCGCGTAAAAACATGCAATCCCGAAGTATGTTCAACTGAAGCAACTGATACTTTTACTGTATACAATAATCCCCCAAGCGAACCAACGCTTACTGACTTGAATTTCACAAACGGAACTTCCACAGATTTAAATTGGACTTCCGGCACTGATACAGATACTTTGCCAGACGATGCAGTAACGGATTACTGGCAGCTTTCAGACACGTCAGATTTCTCAAGTATTGTTGATTCGGGCTCGGTACCAACAACAGACGGAGCGCCGCAATTTACTACAGTCAGTTTAACTAATTTCACGCATTATTTCTGGCGCGTCATGACTTGCGATGACACAGGAGCAGCGAATAACTGTTCATCTTGGGTTCAGGATGACTTCTTCACATACACCAGTCCAATTTGCCCGACTTGCCCGACTTGTACGGGAGGTGGCGGCGGAACAACAAGAATATGCGAAGGTAGTTTTGTAGCACCCACTGTTGTCGAAGGAGTACCTGGCGCAACAACAGTGTTCGAAGTGACTTTCACAAATGGCGGAACGACTATAGAAAATCCTGTAGCTAAACTCGAAAACATGCCTTACGAGTATAGTATAGAATCACCAAGTATAACTAGAATTGGAGCTGGGCAATCAGTCACGTATACCGTTAAAATATATGTCCCTAGTGGGGCAGCAAATTACTATGGATCTAATTTTGTGATAACGTCGTCAAGCGACTGCAAATATGAAAAAAGCTTCGTATTATTTATGTCACTTAAAGAAATAACTAAAGTAGACATTACTGCAGAGCCAAAAACATGTGAGTTTGACGAATCCGGAAACAGGGCAGAAGCGTGCGGTTGTCCAAAATATGTTAATTATGTGAAGCCCTACGAGTTGTCAGACTACATTGTTGAAATTGAAAACACTGGAACAGCAGATTTAGATGATTTGACTTTTGAATTACGGGTTCCGCAGGGCTGGCAGGCAGAGGGAACAAGAACGCTAGGCAGCTTAAATGCGGGCGAGAAAGCTGAAGTCACGTGGAGAATAATACCTCCGCTGATTTTAGAGGAAACAACCGAAACTTTCAAAGTAACTGTAAAGGCAGGAGATATAGTAATAGCAACAGAAGAGTTTAGCGTGCCTTTGAGGGTGCCAGATTTTGAAGTTATTTTAGAACCAAGTTTGGATGCAGATTTTGCAACCAAATCTGAAGTAAGAGTCATAACGATAATAAACAATAAGCACGGTACTGAAACCATTGAGAAAACATCAGTTGAGTACAACATAAACATATGCGATAAACCTGAGACAAAGATTCTAGATCTGTTTGAATTTGGAGATATTGTACCAGGTCAGGCCTTCATATACAATAAGACATATTCACTACCTGAAAATCTTGGCGAAGGAATATATAGCGTGCACGGCGTACTTTACAGCAAGGGCTACTCTAGTGACGAGAGCTTCAGAACTCTCGATTTAACAGAAAGAGTGCCTGTGCGCAAAGAAGTGTCAATTAAAACAGCGCTTACGGTTACTACAACAATAATGGTTGTGGTGCTTTTGGCCGCAGCCTATTATCTATTGAGGTTAAGGAGAAAAGGAAATGGTGTTCGTGTTCGGGTTTGATATACCAGTAATTGAGATATTATTGATATCAACTATAGTCATACTCATAACTTTGGGCTTTTTATTCTATTATGTAAGAAGAATTTTATCCAGCATAGAAGCACTTGAGAAACATCTTGGTGCGCATGTTGAGAAAGATAAGCCAGAATTCATTCGCATTGAAAAGTACGTAAGATACCACCTTGGCAGAGGTTTAAGTGAAAAGAAAATACGCGAACACTTACAAAGTCAAGGCTGGGAAGGCCTTATTATTAATGAAGTTTTAAAGAAAATAAAGGAAGAAAAGGAAAGAGATTCAGGGCGTTAATCTATCGGGATCTCTTGGGAATAACGTAGCTTCTCTAACATTTTCCAATCCAAGAATTTGCATAGTGATTCTTTCAACACCAATGCAGAAGCCACCATGCGGGCAGGCTCCAAATTTAAAGAAGTCCGTGAACCAATTGACTAATTTTAGGTTCATTTTCTTTTCTTTTAAGTTTTCCATCAAATTCTTGTGTCTGTGTTCCCTTTCTCCGCCAGATGATAACTCGACTCCTCTGTAAATCATATCAGTGCTACGAGCGTATTTAGGGTCCTTGTCATTTCTCATTACATAGAATGGCTTTTCTTCAAAAGGAAAGCGGTTCAGGAAGAAAAAGTCATGCTTGAACTTCTGTTTTACATAGTCAGCAAGGATTTTTTCAGCCTCAGGGTCTATTTTGTGCTCTTTGTGGCCTGCTTTCTCCAAAATCTTGTAGACTTCCGGGAATTCGATAACAGGGAAAGGTGTTTTTGGCATATCCAGATT
>Ga0315275_10005087_pt1 | contig 12389 bp, 10 predicted proteins | sample YL17G03_0_MG_FD_205557 | JGI IMG/M metagenome (GOLD analysis project Ga0315275, IMG submission 205557) | Sediment microbial communities from Yellowstone Lake, YNP, Wyoming, USA - YL17G03_0 | ecosystem: Environmental > Aquatic > Freshwater > Lake > Sediment | place: USA: Wyoming | collected... | reverse complement strand
ACGGATGTTGGACTTGAAATCGCTCTTCAAGCTGTCCTATGGAATGTCCATAATCAGCTCTAAGAAAGACGGCAAATTCAACGGCTGCATTGTCAACACCGTCTGTCAGTTGACTCCAGACCCGCCCCTCGTTGATGTCAGCCTGAACAGACAATCCCTAACCCACGAATACATTACCCACAGCCGGCTCTTCACCGTCTCAATACTCTCCCAGGCCGCCACGAAATCCTTCATAGGCCGTTTCGGATTCCGGTCCGGCAGAGACACCGACAAGTTCGACCACATCAGATACAAGCTCGGCCAGACCGGCATACCCATAGTCCTCGATAACACAGTAGCCTTCCTTGAAGCAGAAGTTGACAAGCAAATCGACCTCGGCACACACACCCTCTTCATCGCCAGGATACTGGCCTCCGGCACCCTCGACGATGATGCCGAGCCGATGACATACTCCTACTACCGTGATATCAAACAGGGACGAACCCCTAAAGCAGCAGCTACGTACATCGAAGAAGAGCCGAAGTCGCAGTTGCAGAAAGGAGCCAAAAGCATGAAGAAGTACAAGTGTCTCATGTGCGGATACGTTTACGATCCCGCCGTAGGCGACCCGGACGACGGCGTCGGCCCCGGAACCGCCTTCGAGGACCTCCCCGATGATTGGGTCTGCCCCGAGTGCGGCGCACGCAAAGACCAGTTTGAGGGTATCTAAGACGTATGTTCGGAGCGACTGCACTATCCGTGTCTAAAAAATAAAATCTCTCAGCTCGAGAATCGTAGCTTCCAGAAAGGATACCAATGACCCGAACATTCAACGCCTTCGAGGCATTTGAGATAGCCGAGCAGATCGAACGTAACGGCGCCAGGTTCTACCGCAAAGCGGCCGAGATGTTCGATGATCCTCGTGTATCCGGACTTTTTCTCAAATTGGCCGAATGGGAAAAAGCCCACGAAGAGCTCTTCGCCGATATGCGTAAGCAGCTCTCCGAACAGGGCCGCCGGTTAAGGACGTTTGACCCCCAAGATGCCCCTCTCGACGCAAAAGCGATGGCCGGACTCGCCGCGTTTGGCCTTACGCCCGACCCTTCGGGCGAGCTGCACGGCGACGAATCCAGGCAGGACGTCCTTAAAATGGCTGTTCAAAAGGAAAAAGACTCCATCGTCTATTACACCGGCCTAAAAGATTTCGTCCCGCCCGACGCCGGCAGAGACAAAATCGACGACGTCATCAAAGAGGAATTGCACCATATCGGGATTCTCAACCAGGCCCTGGAGCAGTGCGAATAAACCGGCCCCAATATGCTCAAGGACATACTCGAAAGCCTCTATCAAAGGTACAACCGCCCTGAGCTTATCAGGCCCGACCCGCTCCAGTTCGTCTATAGATACACCGACCCTGCGGATATGGAGATCGTTGCCTTCCTCGCCGCCGACCTCGCTTATGGCCGCGTCCAGCAGATAGAAAAAAGCCTCACCGCTCTTTTTGCCGTTATGGGCGAAAGCCCATCCGCCTTCGTCCGCGATTTCAACGACGCCCGCCGCAAAAACCTCCGCGCCTTCAAGCACCGCTTCACAACCGGCGACGACATCGCCGACCTGCTGACATTGTTGCGGCGCATCTTGCGTCGATTCGGCGGCATCCAGGAATTCTTCCTTCAAGCCTACGACCCCGCTGATAAGAATATCATTCCTGCGCTCTCGAAATTCTGCGCCTCCCTCTGCGAGATGCACGCCGCCGAGCACAATGGCCGCGTCACCGCCGGCCTCCAATACCTCCTCGCAAGCCCCGAAAAGGGCAGCCCCTGCAAGCGCCTCAACCTATTCCTGCGCTGGATGGTCCGCAAAGACCGGCTTGACCCCGGCTTGTGGAAATCCATCGACAAAGCCAAGCTCATCGTCCCCCTCGACGTGCACATGGCCAGGCTCTGCAGAATCCTCGGCCTTTATCATCAAAAAACGCCTTCTCTCGCCGCCGCACTTAAAATTACCGAAAGTTTTCTTGAAATCCACCCCCCCGACCCCGTTAAATATGACTTCGCCCTCTCCAGAATCGGAATCGTCGAAGGCTGCAACGGAAAATACGACTTGCGGTGTGAAGGATGCGAGATTGAAGAATTTTGTAAATGAGTAAATGGGTGGATGGGTGAATGAGAGGAGTTTAAGAATTAAACCTTAAAACCCAAAGTTCTCTCCGGTATACGCAAAACGCTGCAAGCTGTTTCTATCTTGACATTTTATCTCCGCTAAACTAAACTGCTAACAAATCGGGTTGTATATTATTATGTTAGCAGGGCATAAGATGAAGAAGTAGTGCTATGACTTCATTCGATTATGAAAAATACTTTGAGTATTTCGATAGATCAGTTTTAAGTATTTACCGTAGTAATTCTCATGTTTATAAAGTCGTTGAAGATGATATGGGGGGAGAAATCCGTGTTACGAGTACATGGGATGAACAAGATGAAGAGAAATACCCCTATGTAGAGTTAAACTTTGGATTTCGAAAACTTAAAGATAATACTAATTGTATCGCATTATTTATTCCCACTCTCAGAGACAAATTGCCTCAAAAAGAATTTAATAAATGGGTGGGCTTTCATATCGAAAATCCTGAATTTGTGGAAAATGATCCAAATTTTAAAAGATGGATTGAACGCTATATTTATGGATCATGGGATGTTGACAACGGACCCAAATTTGAGATTATAAGATATATTGAATTGATTTCAGCTTTAACAAAATATAGTGTTGGAATTCCTTTGTTTAAATACTCAGAAAATATTTTACTTAATTACCCAAGTGCTGAAAATACTGAAGAATATACAAGGGCAAATGTAGAGTTGTATAGATTGCTAATTGATGGAATGCAAAAGGATGCAATTGTTAAATTATCAGAATACTTAAATGTTAATCTAACAGATGAGAATAAAAGGTTAAATAGCTTAAAAGAGTTACTACCTTCTGATAAAATTAAAAGCGTTCATAAGCCGCTTATTAAATTAAGTGAAAGACGTGCTCCGATTCATGGTTTGCCGAGGAAAGGCATTCAGAAATGTGATGCCTTCTCTAAATTTGATGAAGAGTTACATGAAATATCAAATTGTCTCAACGATCTGTTGGTTTGGTTGGAAGACGTCTTAAATACTGAGGCAAAATCTTGCAAAGATAGAGAGGATTCATTACGTTTGTTTCCGAGTATTGTTAAACCACCGAGACCTGATTTTAAATATGCTGACATCCAAAAGGCAGTTGGTAAGACTATTAAATCAGTAGAATTTGGTGAAGAAGAAGAACGTGTAGAAGTACACGAAAGGGAAGCTATTATTTTCCATTTTGAAGATGGTACAGCAATGACTATCAGAGTTGGTTCCAACGCTCAAAATATTCATCATAAATATCAAAATATAAAACCGAATGAATTCAGCACAGATTTAATGATTTTTTGGGCAAATGCTGTAAAAACAAAGAAATAATCGACTATTGCTTTCTAACAATGGCACCAAGGGGTCTGAAGGGTAGTGGTTTCAATAAATTAGGATAGGGTGTTCTCTTTAAAATTGGTTTGTAATTGAAGGTTCAGCGGCGCTATACCCTTCAGCGGTTGATGCTCCACGTTATGCATTGAATTGGACACGATGAATCCGAACGACCTTGAAAAATACAGTTCCGCGATGACCCTTTCGGATATGGAGATCTTCGTATTTCCGGAATTGATGTACAGCCTTGTCCTGGCCAACATTATGAGTCCCGTTATCTGGGCCTGGCGCGACCTCGACTGCTTCAAAAAGCTCGAAGGCAAAGGCAGCTATAAAAAACTGATGCGCCTCAGGCAATTCATAATGGACGAATTTGACTTCAATCTCGACCTTGAGACCTGGGGCCTCACCACCCAGGCCAAAGAGCTTGCCCGATTCGCGGCCTTCATCTCCCCCGACGAAATAGCTAAGAGCAACGCCTTGTTCGGCTATCACGGCGACAAATACTACTTCGACGTCGATATCCGCAGGCACTTCGGCTTGGACAAGTACGACGCCGACGTCATACCCTACTGGAAGACCGAGACCGTCGAGGCGATGAACGCATTTCGCCGAAAGCCCGGCTACAAAACCGCCGCCGGCGAGTGCGTCTCCCTCTCCTCGCTCTACGCCGCCGCCGCCTTTATCGTCTGCGGCATTCCCCTCGAAGATATCTATATGGTCCTCACCCCGCTGCACTCCCAGAACTTCATCGACCTCCAGGATGGCGTCCTGACCAACAACAGAAGGCTCGTCACAAAAACAATGTGGTTCAACGGGACCGCCATTTCCGACAAGGCCCAGCGCGCCCTGCGGAACGAGAACGCCACAATCGTCGCTCACTCCTCCGGCTACATTCATTGCCTGTACAAAGACGCCACAATTGACAAAAAAGCCTACGAGCATTTTGCAGGCCGCCTTGCCTCATATCTCAAGGCCGACCTCACGCTGCCCATCTTCGCCAATTTCCTGCGCTTCAGCAGCAAATACCAGAAATACTTCCAGATCTGCCGTGACTGTCACGGCCAGCCCCAATTCGCAAAGGCCGAGGTCCTCTTCCAATACGAGCACGGCAGCAACTACCGGATCGCCGACAAGACCTTCGACAAGCTGCTCGCAGAGGTCTCCGATGAGGATTTTGTCCCGTATGATCTTCCCGGCAGAATCCGCTGCGACCGCCTTGACGAGTTTCTCACGAAGCGCCGGCCGGACCTCGCCAAAGCGCAAGACAGGGAGGTCTTCAAAACATTTGTCGAGCCGGCCATACCGGATGCCGGGCACTTCGTGGACAAATTAGCCGATTTTGTGTACACGCGCGCCAAGCTGCCCGCTGCGGACAAGAATTTCCTGACCGCCGAACCCATACGAATCCCCGTGGAATCCACGCGCCAACAGATTATTGATTATCTCCAGTCAATCCGCCGCACCAACACCACCGCCGACCTCGCCTTTTATGCGTTTCGTGATATGCTCACCTGCGATTGGACCCCCTTCGTCAAGGCGGCTGTGGAGCGCAGCCCCGTATCCCTCGAAATCACCCGCGATATGTCGATTGACCAAGTCTATCGCTGGCTCGAAGAAATGGATAATTCCTCCATTTACGATAGCGCCAGGCTCGCCCAGCCCGATGAAGTCGCAAATTACAGGACCGCTGACGGACTCGAAAAAGCCCTTTTTCTGGCGAATGTCCTGCATCACAGGCAGCCGGACGCCGAAATCGAAATAGTACCGGAAAACGGCGGCGTACTGCTCAGAGGCCCTGCCGAATACCGCTTCCTATCCGGTAAACCCCTTCCCGAAACCCTCCGAATTGCAGGCGCCCCGGCCCCCATCATTTCAGGATAGCAGACCCGCACGCCCTCCCAAAAATCCCGCCTTGGGAAGGAATTTTTCATAAAAACAACTTTTTCCCTTGATTGCGCGAACAAATAGGACTATATTAGTCGTACATAAGATACGCAGCCATAAGAAAGAAGCTGTTAAGTCTGATCAGGTAAATATCAGAGTCAAGGAATTGAAGAAAGGCAGGTGTTACAATGAACACAGTTAAATTACTACTAATTGTTGTGGCGTTGACCATTATCGTGGTTCTTGCCGGTTGTGGTGGCACACACGCGCTGAGGAGTCCCGGCTCTGCCGAAAGGGGTGTCGCTGTTGTCGGATGGCAGGACACGACTACGGGGTTCTATCATCCGGTGCTCGAATATAATCGGGCCAGCGGTGAATAGGGATGCTTGTGTGGCGCGTTGCCGTCCATCCGCTCGGTATTGCGGCCTGTCGATGTCGGCCGCCTGCGTGCAGGCAGATGTGCTCTATTTGGAAGCCGCCATTTTTAACTTTGCATCTATTCTATGTTGACAACTGCACAGAATAGGCCCATATTAGTCCCATTCAGTGCTTGAAAAACCACAGTAAGAAAGGTGCAGACGAAAAATGGACGTTATCAGGCGCAATACAGACTATGCCCTGCGGGCAATGGCGCATTTGGCCGGGCACTACGCAAACGGGGCAGTATCGACCAGGACCATCGCGGCCGATGAGGATATTTCCTATCAGCTTGCCTGCAAGCTGATGCAGAGGCTACAGAGAGCAGACCTTGCCAAAAGCTCCATGGGGCCCAAAGGCGGATTTCGCCTCAGCAGGCCGCCCTCGGAGATAACACTGCTGGAAATAGTAGAGGTCATCCAGGGACCGATTTGCCTGAACAGATGCCTGGTTGCTCTCGACGCCTGTGGGCGGCAGAGGGCCTGTCCCCTTCGGGCCAGGCTCGTCGGACTTCAGAAGTACGTCGCCGACTACCTCAGAGACATCAGCCTCGAGCAAGTAGTGCGGGCCTGTGGCGCACAAGCCGAAAAGACCGGGAGGAAAAATAAATGACCGAGAAGAAGTCAGCCGTACTGCAGGATTGTCTCAGCCGGGCCAAGGCGCTCGCCGAGCTGGTCGATTACGCTGATGATTCAATTGTCAGCAAGACGATACTCAACAAGCCCGCCGGCACGATTACCCTCTTCGCCTTCGACGCCGGCCAGAAGCTCAGCGAGCACACGGCTCCTTATGACGCCGTTGTCCAGGTCCTCGACGGCCATGCGACCATAACAATAGACGGCCGCCAAAACGACGTCTCGACCGGCCGGATAATCATTATGCCCGGCAATGTGCCCCACGCCGTCGCCGCGCCAGATAAATTCAAAATGCTCCTGACGATGATTCGTGCCTGATTGACCGCTCTTTATTAAGAGCGCCTGACGAAATGAGCTTATGTTACTTATTTGTCATCCTGTTACTTATTTGTCATCCTGAGCGAAGCGAAGGATCTGGCTCTCGAATGAAAACAGAGCCTCGTGAGCTAATCGCGAGGCAAGAAATGACGAGTGACCGAAGAAGTCATTTTTGCTACAGATTCCAAGAAGCGGGAGAACGGTATGGTCAGATGTCCCGGACAGGACCAGAGATACTGGAAACCGGACGACATATTTGAAGTCAAGTGCGCCGCCTGCGGCCGCCCTCTGGAGTTCTTCAAAGACGAGCCAAAACTCAAATGCAAGGGCTGCGGGCAAATCGTCCCCAATCCCAGAATAGACCTCGGCTGCGCGGAATGGTGTCAGTATGCCGAGCAGTGCATAGGCATCGTCGCCGCCAAAGATGTAAACAGCCTGCGGGATAAGCTGATTGACCGGATGAAACAGGTCTTTGGCGCCGACCGAAAGCGAATTGACCACGCACTCGCCGTCCTCAATTACGCCGAGCGGATACAGGCCGAGCAGGGCGGTGACCCGCTAATCGTAAAGGCCGCCGCGATCCTCCACGACATCGGAATCCACCAGGCCGAGCGAAAATACAACTCCGCCGCCGGCAAGTACCAGGAAATCGAAGGCCCCCCAATTGCAGGGGACATTCTAAAGGACTTTGACCTTGCCCCCGAAACGGTGGAGCATATATGCAAAATCATCGCAAATCACCACAGCGCAAAGGACATAGACACCGTCGAATTTCGGTGCGTCTGGGACGCCGACTGGCTCGTCAACATTCCTGGGGAAATGCCCGATGCCGATGCCGACAAGATTCGCCACACTGTTGATACCGTATTTAAGACCGATACGGGTCGTAAGATAGCTGCCGAAACATTATTACGCGCCGATGCCCCCGAATCTCCCGGCAAAGTAAGACAACAATAGCAAATACAAGAAGAAATACATTATGGACGTGCCGTTACAGGAAGCCGGTGGCCGTGGGATTTTCCATCTTCCAACGGACTGGCTGCTTGTATTTATGTGCCTTGCGACAGCCGTCTTGCCGGTGCGACCGCTCGTCGGTTCTGCCCAGCACGAGAAAGTTGTTATGACTTTGGATACAACAACCGTACAACACAAGCATAAGAATCGCCTCGCCGGCGAGATAAGTCCCTATCTACTGCAGCACGCCGACAATCCCGTGGATTGGTATCCCTGGGGCAAAGAGGCCTTCGAAATCGCCAGAAAACTGGATAAGCCCATCTTCCTTTCCATCGGCTATTCGACCTGCCACTGGTGCCACGTTATGGAGCACGAGAGCTTCGAGGACGAGGAGCTTGCGGCAATTCTGAATGAGCATTTCGTGTGCATAAAGGTTGACCGGGAGCAGCGGCCCGACATCGATGCGGTATATATGGATGCCGTGCAGGCGATGACCGGCAGCGGTGGCTGGCCGCTCTCGGTCTTCCTGACCACGGAAGGCAAGCCCTTCTACGGCGGGACCTATTTCCCGCCCAGAGATAGCTTTGGCCGGCCCGGTTTCGACCGGCTCCTCTACGCCGTTGCCGATGCTTGGAAGAATAAGCGGGCCCAGCTGCTCAGTTCCGCCGGGGCGACCACCGAATCCATCGCCGCGCAGCCCCGGCAGCCAAACCCTCTGGAGCTGTCGGTTGACCTGTTGAACGCCGCGAAATCCAGCCTTCAGGTCATCTTCGACGCTGCGAACGGCGGCTTCGGCGCCGCGCCGAAATTCCCGCAGCCCAGCAGCCTTTCGATCCTGCTGCGTCATTGGCACAGAACTGGTGATAAAGAGGCCCTCGATATGGTCAGGGCTACGCTTGATGCGATGGCCAAAGGCGGGATTTACGACCACCTCGGTGGCGGCTTTCATCGCTACTGCACTGATGCACGCTGGCTGGTTCCGCATTTCGAGAAGATGCTCTACGACCAGGCGCTTATCGGCAGAGTGTATATCCAGGCCTATCAGGCTACGCAAGACAAGAAGTACGCTGCTATCGTGCGAGAGGTTTTTGACTATGTCCTGCGCGATATGGCCGATCATAAGGGCGGCTTTTATGCCGCCGAGGACGCCGACTCCGAAGACAAAGAGGGGGCTTTCTACGTTTGGGACCCCGCCGAGACAAGAAAAGTCCTGGGCGCAAAAGATGCGCGGATTTTCGACGCATACTATGGCGTCAGCAGCCGCGGCAATTTCGAGGACGGCAAGAGCATTCTCAACGTCGCCAAATCCGCCGACGAACTGGCCAAAGACCTCAAGGCCGACCCGAACGAGATTGAGGCAGTCTTGTCGCAGACCCGGACCAGGCTGCTGGCCCGTCGCTCTGAACGGCCCCGTCCGCATCGCGACGACAAGATAATTGCCGGCTGGAACGGGCTGATGATTTCGTCGATGGCCTACGGCGGGGCGGTGCTGGAGGAACAAAGGTATGTCGATGCCGCGAAAAGGGCCGCGGATTTTGTGTTGTCCACCCTGCGCAAAAACGGCCGATTGAAGCGATTCTATCGCGACGGCAGGGCGGTCGAGCCGGCATTTCTCGACGACTACGCCTTCCTTGTGCTGGGCCTGCTGGACTTGTACGAGACGACCTTCGATGCAAAATGGCTTATTGATGCACGAACGCTGGCGATGCAGATGATTGACCTCTTCGGCGATGAACAGGACGCGGCATTCTACCTTACTGCGAAGGACGCCGAGCGACTGATCATTCGCAGCAAGCCGGCCTACGACGGGGCGGTCCCAAGCGGGAATTCGGTGGCCGCGTTTGCCTTGCTGAGGCTCGGCCTTATGACAATGGATGATAAGCTTACAGATCGTGCCGCTGAGCTCATCGAGAGTTTCTCTGCCCAATTGACCCAATCGCCCCTGTCGCTCAGCGCTATGTTCAGCGCAGTTGATTTACGTATAGGGCCGGCGCAGGAGATAATCATAGCCGGCGACAGGGACCTGCCGCAGACAAAAGCGATGCTTCGGCTCATTCACGGAACGTTTTTGCCGAACACGGTGCTGCTGCTACACCCGCCCGGCAAGGAGGGTAAAGAGATCGAAAGAGTCGTTCCATTTCTGGAAGGACAACTGCCGGTGGACGGCAAGGTGACGGCGTTTGTGTGCGAAAACCGTGTATGCAGAAAGCCTGTAAACGAAATAGAGGCCCTCGGAGAAATGCTCGCGGGCATAGTCACGAAACAGTAAGAAGATTAGATGGAGTAAACGACGTTGTATCTGAAGAATACGGAAGTCTCTGCGGGACATGCGTTGCCGTAGCGATATTTGACAGGGAATAATGCAAATAGATTTGAAACTGAAAGGAGAAGTTATGTTTTGTTATCAATGTGAACAGGCCGCAGGCGGAACAGGATGCACCAAAATCGGCGTCTGCGGTAAAGACCAGGACATTCAGAGCTTGCAGGATACGCTCATATTCGGGCTAAAAGGCATCGCCGCCTACGCGTATCACGCCCGCGAATTGGGCAAGACCGACGCCGCGGTTGACGCCTTTATGCACGAAGCGCTGTTCGCAACCCTCACAAACGTCGATTTCGACCTGAATCGCTATCTTGAGCTTGTCCTAAAAGCAGGCGAAATGAACCTGCGAGTGATGGAGATGCTCAATAACGCTCACACCGAGAGGTTCGGCAACCCAACGCCCGTAACCGTGGCCAGAGGCACAAAGGCCGGACCCGGCATAATTGTCACCGGCCATGACCTGCTCGACCTCTACGACCTGCTCAAGCAGACCCAGGGCAAGGGCATTAACGTCTATACCCACGGTGAAATGCTCCCCGCCCACGGCTATCCCGAGCTGCGAAAGTTCAAGCACCTTGTCGGGAATTACGGCACGGCCTGGCAGAATCAGAAAAAGGAGTTCGACCTGTTCACCGGCGCCATTCTCGTAACCACCAACTGTATTGTGATCCCAAAAGACTCCTACAAGGATAGGATGTTCACCTGCGGAATAGCCGGTTGTGCCGGCGTCACGCACATCAAAGGCAGGGATTTCAGCCGGGTCATTGAAAAGGCCCTGTCGTCGCCGCCCCTCCCGGAGAATCCCCAGGGAACCCTCAGCACGGGATTCCATTATACCGCCGTGCTCGGCCTCGCCGACAAGATTATCAAAGCCGTGAAGGCCGGCAAAATTCGCCACTTCTTCTTCATTGGCGGATGCGACGGCGCCAAACCCGGCCGCAACTACTTTACAGAGTTCGCCGAGAAAGTCCCCCGCGACTGCGTAATCCTCACTGCCGCCTGCGGAAAATATCGAATAAATGCCCGCGACTACGGCACTATTGACGGGATTCCGCGTCTGATTGATACCGGCCAGTGCAACGACTGCTACTCTGCCGTCAAAATCGCACTCGCCCTCGCCGAGGCCTTCGGATGCGGCGTCAACGACCTGCCCCTTTCGCTGATAGTATCCTGGTACGAGCAAAAGGCCGTCGCCATCCTGCTCACGTTGCTCCATTTGGGCATAAAGAACATACGTCTCGGCCCGAGTCTCCCGGCCTTCATCAGCCCCAATGTCCTGAATGTCCTCGTCGATAAGTACAATATCAAGCCTATCGGCTCGCCCGACGAGGACTTGGCTGAGATTTTGGCCAAATAGCGCGTGGTTCAATTCCGGGTGGCAGCCTCAAGCGCAGCTTGGGGATGGCAAAACTCCAAGAGCGGTGCAACCATCCCCCCCTGGGGGGAGGCTGCCACACTGTATGGAGCCACAAATAATGTACCTCGGAATCTGACGTACTTGAACCACGCCCCAAATAGCCGCCGGCTCGCAAATTATCCTCAACATATTTGATAGTGGGCTTGAGTTACTCGGTTCAGTTCGATATACTGGCCCGGTTTATTGGGCTTCACCTTCGCTTGGGTGGGTCGGGTAGCAGGCAGACAATGGGATTGTGCATCAGGACAATTCGGTTCGTATTAGCGACTGTCAGGAAACGCGGCCTTACGTTTCTTGTGGGCTTTGCATTCGCCCTGTTCTGTTTCGTCGCAATCAACGCGGCGCTGGAATATACCTCCACGTCACGCTTCTGCGGCGCCGCCTGCCACGAGATGGGCCCCGCCTACCGAACCTGGGAGCTTTCCACCCACGGCGCCAACAAATACGGATTCCGCGTCGAGTGCATCGAATGTCATCTCCCTCCAAAAGACAAATTCTTCACCCACCTCGCCGCCAAGTCCTACACAGGCGCCAAAGACGTTTACAAGCACTATCTCGGCCCGGACTACGACCTTGAAAAAACGCGAAAAATGGTCCTCGACCAAATATCGAGCCGCAGGTGCCTGCATTGCCACGACAGTCTGCTGCTCAAGCCCGGCAGCTCCGCCTCAATGAAAGCCCACCTTGAAGCAATAAACGAACCCCTCGCGCCGCAGAACAGGTGTGTCGCGTGCCACGAAGATGCCGGCCACCAGCGCCTGGAAAAGTTGTTTTCACCGTGATTCCCGAAAGGACTCAGAATATGAAATCGCCCAAAAGTGTTGGTGCTGCGATGCTAATAGTCGCCCTTGCCGCCGGTTTCTCTTTTGCCGCTTCATCTGCCCCGCCTGAGCCTAACGCCCAGACGCCTCCGCTACAGCTAAAGGAGTACCGCATCGAGCGCGCAATTTCGGAAACTGCCGCCG
>Ga0315275_10005085_pt1 | contig 12390 bp, 19 predicted proteins | sample YL17G03_0_MG_FD_205557 | JGI IMG/M metagenome (GOLD analysis project Ga0315275, IMG submission 205557) | Sediment microbial communities from Yellowstone Lake, YNP, Wyoming, USA - YL17G03_0 | ecosystem: Environmental > Aquatic > Freshwater > Lake > Sediment | place: USA: Wyoming | collected... | reverse complement strand
CAAGTAGATAGAATATCCCAAATAATAATCCCGAAATATATCTCAAATCTAAATTATAATTATGTGAGAAAGAAAAATAAACCGTAACTAACAAAAGCCCAGATACCATAATGGGGTATTTCCAAAAGCGATATTGATTTTCTTTCAAAAGGTATTTTGGCAATTCTATAAAAAACATACCTAAGAAAATACCCCTAAATGCAATTTCCTCAATAAGCGGAGTAATTCCAACCGAATAAATTTTATGATAAATAGTAAAATCCGAAATGTAGGATTTTTCTAGTCCGCATAAAAGATAAATCCAAATAATTGTTACAGCCAATATTGTATTTAATTTTACAAGAATTTCTGCATAGTCCAAAAAATAGATTTAGGTTAAATCCCATAGATTATAACAAAAGTTGCTGCTGCCCACAAAAATCCTGCAATCATAATTCTTGCATCTTTCACAAGAAGGTAAGTTTTTCTTGCAATTTCTGAGCCAGAATTAACAAGAGAGACATACCTGAACAAAATATAAACTGCAAATGGCATTGTATAGATTAAGTTTGGATAATCTGAGTTGAACGAGAATAATGCGTAGCACAAAAGCAGTGAAGTTGTTGTTATGTTCAGCAAAAAATTCACAATATCCTGAGTGTAGCTTGTCAAAGTCTGCTTGTGCATAGTTGCATTTCTGCCAAGCAAAATCAAGTCAGCTTTCCTTTTGCCTGAAGCCAAAAACAATGCCAAGAAGAACGGGCATAAGATAAGCCAAGGGCTGATTTTTATTACCTGCCCCGGGAATATGATGAATGCGCCTGACAGCGCGCGTATGATGAAATTGATTCCGATTATGACAATGTCAAGAAACGGCTCGTTCTTCAAAAATAATGAGTAAAATAAAGTCAAGCCGAATAAAAGCAGAACAAAAAATCCAAAATATCTGTCGACTGCAAATGAAACTGCAAGCGATGCCAAAAGCAAAACTATTGCCAAAAAAAACGCAAGATTCACGCCAATAAGTCCAGATGCAATCGGGCGTCTGCATTTCTCTGGGTGAACTCTGTCTTTTCGAATGTCAAAAATATCATTCAGGATATAGCCTGACGATGAAACCAAGCATAAAGCGGCAAAGCCAATCAGAACATTAAAAAAAGAAAAGCTGAAGAGCTGCTTTACAAAAACCAACGGCAAAAAAACTAACAGGTTTTTGTACCACTGCTCTGCCCTGAATACTCGTAGATAACCCAATGCCCCCATTGAAAACCTGAATCAAAACCTATATATATAAGTTTTCTCTCGTTATCTATTGGTGACAAGATGAAAATAATTATCGGCTCAGACCACGCGGGATTCAGGCTGAAGCAAGAGATTAAAAAAATGCTTCTCAACAAATATCAAATTGAAGATGTTGGTGCATATTCTGAAGAGTCTTCTGATTATCCGATTTTTGCAAAGAAAGTTGCAAAAAAAACAGTTTCTTCCGGCAGCAAAGGAATAATGGTTTGCAAGACTGGAATTGGCTCATGCATGGCTGTAAACAAAGTAAAAGGCGCAAGAGGAGCTCTGCCTTATTCAGAAAAATCAGCAAGATTGAGCAGGGAGCACAATAATGCAAATGTTCTTTGCCTTGGGCAGGTTATGGACAAAAAGCTTGCAAAGAAAATGGTTAATATTTTTCTAAAAACAAAATTCTCAGAGGGCGCAAGGCACAAAAGAAGAATTAAAGAGCTTGAATAAATATAATCACCTAATGGTTAGCAGAAAATCTTAATAAAGAAGCAATTCTTTGCTCATTCTGAGGGAAATTGATACCAAAAATACCTAAACCTGAAGCAGAATCAGAATTTCGCGAATTTGCAAAGACGCATAATTTCAAAACTATAGATGACCTTCTTGGCTACATGATGAATGAGCTGAACAAAGAGCTGGAGGGAAAGCTGGGGCAGCAGGTTCTTGTTATAGAAGAGGAAGAGAGGCCATTGCGCTATTATTGCATGCCGCCTCCAGGTGGCAGGGAAGAGCCGACCATGACAGAAACAACTTTGAACCTGGGGATTTTGTCAGGTGCTCCGCAGATAGTAAAAAACCAGTATGATCTTAATAATTTAGTAATCCCGACAGAAAAATATGTCTGCGGCGAATATGGGTTTCCTGACGTTAGATGGAAACTTCAGCAAGGGCAGATGCCGCTGATAAACCGACTTTTTATGAAGTTTAATGACATTCTTGTAGGCGAAGAAGTTGGGAAGTATTTTGAAAAGCATCACATGCAATATGCATATGGCATAGGATTAAAGATGCTGGGTGCAGAGATTCCAGACAAAATAAAGCCAAAGTATGAAGCTGAGTTTAATGAAAGGCAGCTTAAAATTGTAACCGAAATTGAAACAAACGAAAGAAAAGCCCGTTCTTTGGAAACAAGAATAAAAGAAGTTATGAACGGTGTTGAAGTAAGGCCAATGAAAGGCGGGCAGATTATGTTCTCAACACAGCCAGAGGTTCCGGGATATGACAAGACAGATGCTATGTTCATGACTTGGGGTGAGAGAGACAAACTCAAAGAGGCATATCAAAAAATAAACCATTTGCTGTACAAGGCAGCTGAGCTTGGAATGCACGACGGAGAAAAAAGAACAATCGAGCTTGAGCCAGGCAAACTGATTGAGCTTCCAAGATTTATAACCGCAAAAATGCAGTATTATGAAATTTCTTTAGAACCAGCTAAATCCTAGCCAAAAAACTTTCCCATTCTTTTTACAAACTCTTCAGCTTCCCGTCTGTAAACATCATATTCTGCGCCTGTCACAACACCAAGCTCCCTGTGAGTTATGCTTTTCATGAGCTTGTAGAACTTTCTCATTGTCAAAACATATTTTTCCTCGAGCTTTCCTTTCTTGTGAATATCTTCAAGCAAGTCAGGGACATGGTTTGGGCTTGGAGGAATATAGCCGAGTGACATCAATGCTGCGTGTGCAGAATCAATAACTGCCCAGTACAAGTCAACTGTTCCCTGTATAATATGCCAATTGCTGTTATTCAGGGTTGCAGGGGCTCGTGCATAATAATTGTTTACTGATTCAGGGCTTGGCCTTATCCTGCCCCTATACAGCAGAGCCTGCAGCGGGTCAAAAAATCCTGAATCAACCAATGCCAAGCCGTCTCTCAAAATGTTTATTGCAACAGGGTCTCCTGCCCTGACATATTCCCAGAATGATGTGAATTTCAATGTAATGACGTGGAGCCTTTTTGAAGTGTCAAGAATCTGCTTGTCAACAATAATCTTGTATGTTTCAAGAAGCTCAGGAGTCAGCTCAACCCTTACATCGTCAACAACAATCAGGACATCAACATCTGCGGATTTCTCGCCTTCTTTTCTCGCAGATGAGCCAAAAACGACTATTGCCTTGACTAAATTTGTAAGCTCTTTGTAAACTTTTTTTGCAAAACTTGCTGCAATGTCAACATCTTTCTCGTGATACTTCAGCTTATTCGGATTAAGCTTGTATTTGAGCTCAAAATTTGCCATATCTGTTTACTCTCCTCGTTTGTTTATTAATATTTATGACTTTTTAACAATAGTAAATTTATTTCTTGAGCTTCCTTATCACATCTTCCGGATTTTTTGATGCAAATATAAACTCGCCTGCGCAAAGCACATCTGCATCAACAAGCGGTTTTGTTTTATCAGTTATTCCGCCGTCAACCCATATTTCCTTTCCTGTCGGCTTCAAAAGCTTTGTTTTTTCAGCAGTTGTCGGCAGGAATTTCTGCCCTGCAAAGCCCGGGCGGACTGTCATGACAAGAACTGAATCCACCATTGGCAGAAATGGGATTACTTTTTCAGCAGGAGTTTCTGGGTTCAATGCAATGCCTGCTTTCTTCTTGAGGTGTTTTATTTTTTTCAAAACTTCCTCAACATCATTAGACTCAACATGCACAGTTATTATGTCTGCTTTTGAAAACAGATCAATATAATCTTTCGGGTCAGTCACCATCAAATGGGCATTTACAGGCAGTCGTGTGTGCTTTTTTACTGCTTCAAGAATTACAGGGCTCAGGGCAAGGTTTGGGACAAAATGCCCGTCCATAACATCGAAATGAATAAAATCCGCAGTCTCAACTTTTCTTAGCTCTGATTTAAGCTCTGAGAAATCACACGCAAGTATCGATGCTGCTACTTTCATCATCTAATAAAAATTTTCCTCTTTTCCTGCCCTTCTAGTTCAAGCAAGATTCTCCTGATTATGCCCTGCTCAGGGTCTGGCATCAGCTTTACCCTTTTCTTCATGTCCTCAAATGACTTGAACGGCTCTTTCTGCCTTTCCTCAAGCAGCTCCCACATGTGCTTTTTTCCTATGCCTGGGATAAGCTCAAGCATGTGCATTCTTGTTGACAGCGGACCTGCGTCATTGTAAAATTTAACAAATTTGGCAGGGTTCTGCTCAACAATCTGCTTCACAACATACGGAAGCTCGTTCTTTGCTGAAACTGTCAGTTTCTCGTACTGCAAAGCCCCTGAAATATGATGTATATGGTCCCTTTTCTGCTCGCCTATGTACACTTCCTGGTAAGGCTGCAAAAATATGTCTTTCTTTGGAATAAGTTCTAAAAGAGTGAAACGCTCCTTGCCCAATGCTTGAGCTACTGCCCCTCTTTTGCCAGGCCTCGCCTCAAAAGGATAGCCATTCGGCAAAAAGTCCAAAATGTACGCATATTCTTCTCTTTCTGATTCCATAGCAGAAATATTCCCTAACCTCCTTTATATATTTATCTATAGAAAATCTTTGACAGCTTCGGCAATCTTTCCCATGTTCTCTTTTGTGATAGTCAAGGGATAGCCCTGAAGCACAACCTTAAGCTCTTCAGCTGTCTTTGGCATCGTGTCCACAATCTTTACTATGTGGTCAGTTCCAAGCCTTGGGATGTTTAGTCCCGCAAGCTTTTTCTTAAGCTCTTCAGCCTTTGATTTAGAAAGCTTTGCGAAAATATTCAAATATTCCTCTGTCCTTGTTGCCCTGAAGTTAAGCTCCTTGTTCTTTTCCTTGATTTTCTCAAGCTCTGACTTAACTTCTGCCATTGTCATTGGCTCCTGTGAAATTACCTTCGGGTTAGTCATTGTATCCTCTTCAAATGAATCGGATGTGTTATGATTGTTTTCTCAACTGAGCCGTCAAAAATCTGCACTTCGTAGCAGGTTCCCCTCTTTCCAGTTACCATGCCCACTTTTCCGTAGAAGCACGGGTAAAACATTCCCTCATGGACTGCAGAGTCTAAAACAAGCTGGACTTTGTCCCCCTGATTAAATGACTGGAAGTATTTTCTTAATGAAAGCTTGCCCTTGTCCTTCTTATACTTGCGTAAAAGGCTTCTAGTCTTCCTTCTTGTGCCGCCCATTCGCCTTGCCATTTTGTACTAAGAATTAAGAGGTTGTTTTTAAAGCTTTGGGTAGCCTATCTCGTAAAGCATTTCAACAACCCTCTCCAAAGCAATGCCTCTTGTAAAGCTATTGTAGCTGCCTTTTATCTCCTTTGCAAAGGTTGAAGCGTATGTTTCAAGAGGGTCAAAACCCAGTGCAAATTCTGTTACTCTTGGATCATTCGAAACATAATTTGTTATTTCAGATTCTGTCAGTGTTCTCATATAAACTTCTGTCTCAACAACATCTGAAAGCACCTTGCTGTTTTCAGTATTAATCATATGTATGCCTGAGTAAAGATTAAAATTCCTGCCTGAAAGCATCTTCAGCCTTTCAACTGCATCCTGCTTTGTTTTTGGCTTTTCAAGAATCTGGTTAAGAAACTCGCCTGCATTGTCAAAACCAATTACAATTCCTTGTTTGTGGTTTTTTGCAACAGACTCTGCCTTTAACTTTGCAAGATAGCAGACAAGATTTTTTGCAGACGTTCTTTCTGCAATAGATTCATCAACTTTGCCTGCCTCGGCAATATGGCTGAAGCCAAGCATATCAAAGCCTTTTCTCCGAGACATTGACGTTGTTGCCAGTATTATTTTTTGACTCATTTTGCACCCAGAACTCTTTTTTTATTTAGATTTAACTGAAAATATAAAAATGTTACTGAACAAAAGAAATGTTTATATACGCATAAAGTTTTTAAATCCAAAAAGAGGTACACATAGTGGAATTTATTCTAGATAAAAAGCCAAAGGAGCCGATAATTATAGATGGTTTTCCAGGCTTGGGGCTTGTTGGAACTATTGCAACAGAATTTCTTATAGAGCATTTAGGTGCAAAAGAGATTGGAAGGATAAAAGGCAACGAATTTCCTCCATTGGTTGCAGTGCATGACAGAAAAATTGTAAGGTCAGTCGGCATTTTTTACGACGAGAAAACAAACATTATGATTCTGCACGTTATTTCGGGCGCAACAGGAATGGAGTGGCAGATTGCTGATGCACTGATTGAAAAAGCAAAACAGCTTAATGCAAAAGAAATAATCTCACTGGAAAGCGTTGGAGTGCCTGCAGGCGAAGAATCTGACGTATCAAGAGCATTCTACTATACCAACAAAAAAGAGAATGAGAAAAAGCTTGAGAAAGCAGGTGTTCAAGCGCTGAAAGAAGGCATAATCATGGGAGTTACAGGCGCATTGATGCAGAGAGTTGGAAAAGAAATCCCGTTCACAAGTGTTTTTGCAGAAACCCATTCAGGCCTGCCTGACTCAAAGGCAGCTGCAAAATTAATTGAAGTTATTGACAAATACCTTAACCTTGATGTTGACCCAAAACCATTGCTTGAAAGCGCTGCGAAGTTCGAGCAGAAGCTCAAGCTGCTTCTTGAGAAAAGCAAGACTGCTGTAACAGAGCAGCAGAAAAAGAAGCTAAGCTACGTGGGCTAAATCGTCATAGGCTCATACAAGAATTTTCTAAACTTTTCAAAATCTTTTCGTTCTTTCTGTGTGAGTTCTCTATCATAAAAAGAATTACAGTAAGTGCAAAAGCCTTTTGCCTGCAAACCAGATATAGAATCCCATGTGTAAGGTATATTTGATGGTTCTTTATGACCATGCTTATTGCACTCCTGAATTCGCCTATTCATATCCTCGTTGATTTCCTCAAGGATTATTTTTGTTTTTTCATCGAGCGACATGCTTGCGGGGAAAGCAAATTGATTATTTTAATGTTTTCTTTTAGTTTATTTTCAATATTGTAAATAATGATTAAAAGTTTTAATCATTTATCAAATCTTTAATTTAATATGAATTCTAAAACATTTAAGCAAAAACTAAAAGTTAATCAAATAATGGCAGTTTTACTGACTAAAGGTTTTAAGCGATTATCACAAGTTATATTATATACTGCAGTATATAACTGCGCCAGAAATACGCAAAATCCCGAGCAAAACTTTATAAATTAGCTATTCAAGCACAGATTCTGCACGATGATAACACTCGACGAGCTTGGGAAGATACTGGAGCCTGAATTTGACAAGGCAGACAGGAGAGAATCAAGAAAATTCAGCAAAATCGCAGGAAGCGATGAAAGCACAGAAACTAAGATAGATCTTGAAGCAGAGCTCGCAAAGCATTGCCTGCAAAACTCAAGAGGAATGTTCGATAATCTGCTTACAAATCACCTTAAGCTTGAATATGTCGGGCAGAATGTGAAGATTGACGAGAGAAACATCGAGGGCATAGAAAATATTGCGCTCCAAATCTACGAAGACAGCCTTATGGCAATGCATCTCGAGAGAAACATACAGCTTCTTGAAGACCCAACCCTGAGAAAAAAAGACCCCGAAACATATGATATTAACCAGGCAGCAAGTGTCAAAACTTTGAAGCAGAAAATCAGGGCACATTTCACTGTAGCTGAGCTTTTAACTGCGCTAAAAGTAAGAATAAAGAGCCAGGAGCCAAGAAGCCCTATCGGCGAGTACATAAAAGTTGTTCAGGAAGGCGCAATTATGGACGACAAGCTGTATGATAATGGCAAATACCCTCTCATAAGAGTAAGGCTTGCTCTTGATATAGGCACATCGTACAAACGGCTTTATGATCTCGATAAAAATGAGATGAACCCGCACAAAACAAGAGCAAATATGCTGGCAGAAGCCAAAAGCTGGCTTTGGAGGATGTTTGACATCAATATTCACAACAAATACCCTATTGAAAGGGTTCTGCCAACAGAGTATGAGTTCAAAAGATACATAAAAGATGTTAAAGATTCGGGAGTTGGCTGCGTATTCATGAATTATAATCAAGACCAAACATTTGGATGCGGGAAAAAGGCATCTGCTCAAGGGGCTTGCCAGTATAATTCAAACGAATACTGCAAGGTTCACGCAGATGACCAGAATGCAAGCAAGGATCTTTTGGTAAGAGCCAAGTTTGACCTTGAGATTTAAGGCAGAGTAACAGCAACTATTAAATAATTCAACTATATAGGCAGGAGTGCTAAAATGGGCTTACAACACGATGAATTTTTGGAAATTCTAGTAAAGGCGGTTAGTTCTGGCAAGGAAATTGTGCTTGAAACCAGGGTTTTTGAAGGAGTTACTGAACGAAGAAGGGAAGACGGATATGTTCCCAGCCAAACAGGGGCTTATTTAGAGGTTAAATCAATTTCCCCGCAAGGAAAGTTGTTCTACCAGTTTCCGTTGCTGAGCGACAGCCCTCAAGCCATGAACAAAGAGGCAGACGAGCGCTGGCAGAGCATACAGCAGGAACTTGGAAGATATGGCTATATCGTCAAAGACAAAAAGCTCGTTAAGGCTGAATCCAGCTGCGAGTGCGATTCAAAAAGGGAGCATAATTCGTAGAGGTGCAAATATGCCTCTAACCAAGCCTGAGTTCTTGGAAGCTATGATTGAAGCAGTTGAAGAAGGCAGGGAAGTTAAGCTTGAAACCCGGGTTGTTGAAGCCAAAAAGGCATACCTTCAGTTTAGCTGCAACTTTGGTTTGATTTACCAAGTTCCATTATCTCACACCCTTCCTGAATGCTGGGAAGGCAGGATTGAAGCTGAGCTTCTGATGGCAATCAAAGAAAAAGAAGTTGAAATGAGGCAAAGGGAGGCTAAGCTATATATTAGGGATTTTTTTAATTGTTTGGGATCACTTGGCTATGAAATGAATGGCTCCAATAAAATTAAAAAAATTAAAGAAACTAAGCCAGAAAGTTTCATTGAAAGGTTGAAAAATTTAATGGGGCTTGGCAGCTATGATAAACCCCCAAAAAAGCTGGGTTTTTAGCCCGAAACTATGCCTCGGACAGGGTATTTCTAAGTTCCCTCATGAAAACGTCTTATAATATACACTAGAGGACCTTTTAGGAAAAGCCAAAAGACCCCCGTTGCATGCAGTAAAAGTAAAGGGACACAAATTCAGCCATTCTACCTGCCCATTCAAAATCTTTATATCTTGGTTCGCAAAACCCCGACTTATGGCAAGAAAGGAAGCTCAAAGGAAACTTGAAGAAATAGTTAAAAAACTGGGGCTCGAATGTGTAGGTCAGCTTCAAAAGCTGCAAAGCAAGTGCGAAAGGGCAGGCCATCCTGGCGAAAAGGTCAAGTTTTATCTTGGAGAAAAGGCCGTATGCGAATGCTCAAACTGCTACAAGCAGTATGAACGAAAGCTTAGAATTGCTGAATATGATAGTAGAAAGCCTTTCTCTCATAAAGAATTGTACAGGGCCTAAGCCCAAACAAGAACTTCAGAACTAACTTTCTGCTTCTTAACAGGATAAATAAGGTTGACAATCTCAGAAGGCTTGAACCAAAGCTGGATTTCCCTCTTCGCATTCTCAGGGGTATCAGAAACATGGACACAGTTCTCAAAAACACCTGTTTTTGAGTTAATCCTGCCATACCTTCCTCGAATTGAAACCGGGTTTGCATCTTCAGGGTTTGTTGCGCCTGCAATCTCCCTGACCTTAGCGATAGCATCCTCCCCTTCATAGACAAGGGCCATTGTCCTGTCAGTATGGTACTTGCCCATCATGAACTCAACAGTTGAATCGAATATTTTCTCGCCTTTCTTCTGCTTCAGCTCAGCATAATGCGCTTCAGCAAGCTCGCGTGTGACTCGAACAATTTTTGCGCCAATAATCTTAAGCTTTGTTTCAGAAAGAGATGTTATTACATTGCCTGTGAGGCTCTTAACAATCCCATCCGGCTTTATCAAAACAAGAACCTGCTGCATTTCTGCCATTGTTCGCACAGAAATCTGAAACTCATTTATAAATTTTGTTAATTAGGAATATTTATATACAAAAATGTCGTTTAAAATAATAAATGCTTAAGAAACTTGAAACTGAGATCAAACTAAGAGGTTTTAGCGAGAAAACATTGAGTGCATATATCTATCATAATCAAAAATTTCTCGATTTTATCAAGAAAAAGCCTGAAGAAGTGACTGAAGATGACATAAGAAGCTATCTTGCAGTGCTGATTTCTGACAAAGGGCAGAAGCCTGCTTCAGTAAGCCTTGTGATTTCTGCATTAAAGTTTTTGTACCTGGAAATGATGGAGAAAAATCTTTTCAAAAAAATAAAGCCGCCAAAAGCAGAGAAAAAACTGCCAACTGTGCTGACAAAAGATGAGATTAAAAAGTTATTAGCAGCGCCTAAAAACTTTAAGCACAAACTTTTGATAGAAATGCTGTATTCGGCAGGGCTGCGAGTCAGCGAATGCGTTGCCCTGAAAATAAACGATCTTGAGCTTGAAGAGAAAATGGGAACAGTTCGAGGGGGAAAAGGAAGGAAAGACAGGCTGATAATCCTGTCAGAAAACCTTATTGCAGACATTAAAAAATATCTTTCAAAAAGAAATGACAATAATCCGTACATGTTTCCTGTCAGAGAGACGCATATAACTTCAAGGCAGGCTGAAAGAATAGTAAAAGACGCTTCATTGACTGCAGGAATAAAGAAAAGAGTGTTCTGCCACGCTTTGAGGAGCAGTTTTGCAACGCATCTGCTTGAAGCAGGAACTGACATAAGAGTTATCCAGGAATTATTAGGGCACTCAAACCTTGCAACTACCCAGAAATATACTAAAGTATCGACTGAGCAGCTCAAGAAAGTCAAAAGCCCGCTGGATAATTTGGTGTAAACTAATATGTCATATGTACGAATGGGTGCAGAATTGCCTTCTGGAAAGAAAAGCAGGTATTATGTTGTTGGGGATCCTGCGGGTTTAGTAAACATGGGTTCGGGAGCCAGGAGAATTCCTTACGATGAGTTAAGGGCAATGCTGAAATGGGAAGATGATTCCAGAATAAAAGCCGAGATTGGGAAACGTTTGAAAATTACGAGAGGAGAAGAGCTGGAAATCATATGCGCGAGGCTGTTTGAAGAGCGGAAAAATGGAGAATGGGAAAAGCCAGAGGATTGGGAGAAGAGATATTCCAAATAAGTCATCCAAAAAAATAACTAAGTCCTCTTGATAATTCGGCTTAAATTTTGCACGTTTTCTTCAATAAGATTTGCACTTATTTGTTAGGATATTTAGAATAATACCACATAACAAAACTATCTCCAAGCCCCTTATCGCCAGATAAAGTTATGTAAATTATATATTTTCCTGACTTATAAAAATAAGACTGGCTTCCCGGTGAAAGTTCTTTGTATTTCACATATTTTGTAGCAAGCCCAATCATTGCAGGATTGTATAAATCCGTGAGTTTGGTAATGCCATCAACTGCAGAAGCTTCGTCTGAAAATTGCATCACTCTTACTGCATAAGAAATTTGCCCATCAGTATAAGTTTCTTGAACCTGGGTTATTCCTCCTGGAAAAAGAAAATCAGAAGGATTCATTTCATTTGAAGATGTAAGACTGTATTTGTTGGAATTTTTAAAATAATTGAATGCAAAAAATCCTGCAATAACAACTAAGACCAAAACGAGAAAAATAATAACAGATTTTGCGTTCATACAGTTCAATTACTTCTTTTTGTATTTAAATCTTGCTTTTGGTCGCCGCAAGTTTTGCCTGTTTTCTTCAAGTTACAAGTTTTGATAATCGCTTAAAACCTTTAGGCGGGAGAAATGATGATAAACTAGAATCTTGTGATTATTGATTAAATCTATTAATCGCACATAAGTATATAAAATATAGTCTTTGCTTAAAACCTATAATCTAATCAACGCTTAAACGTTTTAATCCATTATTTTTTGGTCAAAACTGTCCAAAGTCAGGTTCTTTTTTATCGAAACAATGCTGTGCTTTGCCTGCATTTCCCTGAAATTCTCGTCGAGAATAAAATAAGCTTTCCTGTTTATCGCGTGCTTTTTTATTGTGACGCCCTTCTCAATCAGTTTGTTAAGGCAGTATCTTACGAAAGGCTCACTTTTTCTCAGCCTTTCGCAAATCTGCGCATAATCAACTGCCTTGTGCGACTCGTAAAGGAACATGAAAACCTGCTGCTCGTTCTCGTCAACTGAAATT
>Ga0315275_10005083_pt1 | contig 12390 bp, 9 predicted proteins | sample YL17G03_0_MG_FD_205557 | JGI IMG/M metagenome (GOLD analysis project Ga0315275, IMG submission 205557) | Sediment microbial communities from Yellowstone Lake, YNP, Wyoming, USA - YL17G03_0 | ecosystem: Environmental > Aquatic > Freshwater > Lake > Sediment | place: USA: Wyoming | collected... | reverse complement strand
CGGGGAATATGATAAGCGCCGCCGGGAAGCGGTCAAGGAGTTCATGGACTTCATCCGCAACGAGGGGATTTTCACCATGCCCGATTATCTGGGGTTGAGCTCGGAGCCGGGCGGGTTCTCGCCCGCGGCCGAACCGGTCGACTTCTTTCTGCAGGTCGAGTACCGCAATTCGCTCCCCCTGCTGTGCCATAGCATGCACTCCTTCGACCTGCAGCGGCTGGCGCATGAGAGCCACCCCATCCGGAGCGTGCCGCTGCTCTACAACATCTGGGATTCGCGGTGCGAGGGTTTGGCAACCGCTTTCGAGGAAACGGCCATGCAGGCGGGGCTGATGGACAAAATGCCGCGGGCCCGTGAACTCGTCTACGTCATGCTCGCTAACAGGGGGGCCCGGGCCATGGGAGACCTGATGATGCACGCCAACAAGTTCACCCTTGACGAGGCGGTTGATTATGCCTGCCGGTGGACGCCTTATGGCTGGCTGCGCAAGGACAGGGACACGGTCTGGGCCGACATGCGCATTTACCTCCAGCAGCCTTTCTATGGAGCGAGCTATGTCATCGGCAAGGCTCAGATCGACCGATTGATGGCCGACCGGGCGCGCCAGCTCGGTGACAAGTTCACGCCCAAAGAATTCATGGACGAGTTCATCAGCGCCGGCCTCATTCCCATGTCGCTCATCCGCTGGCAGATGACCGGCCTCGACGACGAAATGAAGATGTTGCGGAAATGAAAGAGAACCAGGCGCGGCCTGAAAGAAGACCCACATGAGCCTGTACGATGATCGACTGAACAAAGCGTTCGACCCGGAATCCTTTCGCGCCGAAGGGCACAAGGTTGTCGATCAACTGGCGGATTTTCTGGCGTCCTCGACCCCGGGGATGCGGCCCCGCGTCCTGAAATACGAAGATCCCGAGGCCATGCTGAAGTGTTGGGCAGGACGTTTCGGCCCCGCGCCTTCAACTCCCTTCCCGGGACTCCTCGGCGAGATCCTCGACCGGTCGAACAATCTCCTCCATCCTCGCTACATCGGGCACCAGTGCACGACGTCGCTTCCGTTGGCCGCCCTGGGCGGGCTCGCGGGCCAGTTTCTTAACAACGGGACCGCGGTCTACGAAATGGGGCCGGTCAATGTCGCGATGGAACGGCAGCTTGCCCGCTGGATGACCGGGCTTGCCGGCTGGGGACCGGATGCGGACGGAGTCTTCACGAGCGGCGGGTCGATCGGCAATCTCACGGCCCTCCTCGCGGCGCGGCAAGCCGCGGCCGAAGGGAACGTCTGGGTCCGGGGCGTCGGAAGCGAAGCTCCAGTGGCGGTCCTCGTCCCGGAATCCTGCCATTACAGCGTCAAGCGGGCCGTCGCGATCATGGGTCTCGGCGAGGAGGCCGTAACCCCCGTGGCCGTCGATGACTTATTCCATGCGCGGCCGGACGATTTCGGGCGCGCCTTTGACGAGGCGGTCAAGCGCGGCCGTCGGCCGATCGCCCTGGTCGCCAACGCGTGCTCCACGGCCACCGGGAGCTATGATGATCTCACGGCCGCGGCGGATTTCTCCCGTTCCCGCGGCCTCTGGCTCCACGTCGACGGCGCTCACGGCGCCGGGGCTCTTCTGTCCCCGAAATACCGTCACCTTCTGCGCGGCCTGGACAAGGCTGACTCCTTCATCTGGGATGCGCACAAAAACCTGCTCATGCCCGCCCTCATCACCGCCGTTCTTTTCAGGGACGGGGGGAGGAGCTACGAGGCGTTCTCCGAGAAGGCCTCCTACCTTTTCGAGAAAGGCGCACGCGAGGAGTGGTACAACTTCGCCCACAGGACGATAGAATGCACGAAGACGATGATGGGGCTGAGGCTATTCATCTCGCTGGCGGCCTACGGGACCGACTTCTTCGCCGGCTACGTCACGGCCATGTTCGACTTGGCGCGCGACTTTGCCGCCCTCCTCCGGGAATCGGGCGATTTCGAACCGGCCGTGGAGCCGGAGAGCAATATCGTCTGCTTCCGTTACCTGAAAAGAGGAGAGGGGGACCTCGACGGGCTGCAGCGGCGCGTCCGGCGGGCTCTGCTTGAAAGCGGGCGTTTCTATGTCGTCCAGACGGATCTCCGCGGACACACCTGGCTCCGGTCGACACTCATCAATCCGCGCACCAGGCTTGCCGATTTGGAGGCTCTGCTTGACGAGATTCGCGAGGCCGCTTCAAACGGGATGCATTTCCGCGGTTTGGCCGCTTGACATTGCCGCGCGGTCGATGAGATATTTCCTAGATGCGCGAAAGAGGAGTTCCCTTTTTTAGGCAATTGAGGGCCCGCGGGGTCCTTAAGGGCCTGGCGATCTATCTCACCTCCTCCCTGTCGCTCCTCGGCGCGGCCAACCTGTTTTCCAACAAATACGATCTTTCATCGAAGATCTTCGACGGCCTCCTGGCTGTTTTGCTGTGCGGGCTTCCCGCGTGGCTCCTGCAGCGCTGGGTCCTCGGTGCGCCCGTCCGACGTCCTCATCGAAAGGCTGAAGTCGCCGTCTACGGCGTCTGCCTGGCGGCGGCGCTGGTTTCCACAACGCTCATCATCCTCTTGCCTTCCGGAGCGCCCGCCGGGCTCCGGGACCATTCCATCGCTGTCCTCCCGTTCCAGAACATGAGCGACAGCCGCGAGGACGAATATTTTAGCGACGGCGTCACGGAGGATATCATTGCCCAGCTCTCCAAGATCGGGGGTCTGAAGGTCATTTCGCGGACCTCGGTGATGCCGTATAAGGGGACGAAAAAGGGCCTCCGGCAGATCGGGCAGGAACTCGGGGCTTCGGCCATCCTCGAGGGAAGCGTCCGCCGTGCGGGCGACAAGGTCCGCATCGTTGGGCAGCTCATCGACGCCCGGACCGACCGTCATCTCTGGGCCGAGACCTACGACCGCGGGCTGTCCGACGTCTTCGCGATCCAGAGCGACGTCGCCCACCAGATTGCCCGCGAGCTCCGCATCCGGCTATCGCCCGTCGTCCGGAAGCGGCTGGAAACCCCGGCCGTTGTCCGTCCCGAAGCTTACGCGGCTTACCTGCGGGGACGAGAGAGCTATTATCGCTATACGGCGGAGGACAACGAGCGGGCGGTGGCCCTTTTCCAGAAGGCCCTCGAGATCCAGCCCGATTATGCGCTTGCCTTCGCCGGATTAGGCGACGCCTTCGCCCTGCGCGTGCTCAACTTCGGGTACCCTCCCAAATGGCTGGACAGGGCCATGGAGTCGAGTCAAAAAGCCATCGAACTGAATCCCGATCTGGCCGAAGGGTACAAGGCCCTGGGCCTTGTTTATGACGCCAAAGGGGACCTTCGCGAGGCCTTGCGCACTTATGAAAAAGCCCTCGACCTTAACCCGAATTACGCTCCCGTTCTGGTCAATATCGGCTCGGTCAATTATTCCCTGGGCCGCTACGACGAAGCTTTACGCTGGCTGAGGAGTGCGGCTGTTCTTCAGCCCGGTGTCGCCCGGACATTTAGCTCGGTCGGCCTTCAATACTATCAACTCCGTTATGATGGACAGGCTGCCATTTGGCTGGAGAAGGCGCTCTCTTTCCAACCCGAGGCCATCTTTCCTAAAGTCGTGCTCGCGTTAGCGGATCTCATGGCAGGCCGCACCGGGGCTGCGCGTGAAAAACTGGCAGGGGCGTTGAACGCAAGTTCCGTGGACGCGGCGGTGTTGGACGCGGCGGGCGCTGTCGAATTGGTCGCCGGAAGGTACGCGGAGGCCCGGGGTCTTTACGAGAAGATGGGGGCTGCGCCCGCCGGCGGCAGCACGGGCAACGAACTCGCGTTCGCAATCTTGCGGCTGGGGGATGATCGGACGGCGCGGAAGATCCTGGAGCGGAACATCGGGGAATTCCTGAAGCGGCCGGACCTCGATCGCGAAGGCTCCGGAAGGAACGCCCAATACGGTTTGGCGGAAGCCTATCTCCTCTTGGGAAAGACGTCCGAGGCTTTAGACAGCTTGGAGGCCGCTTTCCGGCTGGGCTATCGGGACAGGTGGTTGACCCTCGACCCCTTGTTCGGGGGGATTCGCAAGGAGCCGCGGTTCTTGAATCTGCTGTCGAAGCTCGAGGAGCAGATCGCTTCTATGAGAAAGCGGGTCGAGGAGCTCGGTCTGGATCGTTGAGACCGGCACCGGCCGGAGCCCAAGTCGGGGTCCGGAGCGTTGGTCGGTGAACTATCCCGTTCCCGGTAAACGTGTTAGGATAGTTTTTTATCTTGGGCAAAGGAGCCGCCATGTTCGATCGCAACATTTATGTCGCCAGAAGGGACCGTCTGCGCGCGGAGGTCAAGTCGGGGCTTGTTCTCTTTCTCGGCAACGAGGAGAGCCCGATGAACTACGCGGACAACACTTATCATTTCCGGCAGGACAGCTCGTTTTTGTACTTCTTCGGACTCGATTTCGCCGGGCTGGCCGGGATCGTTGACCCCGACGAAGGGACGGACACGATTTACGGCAACGACCTGACCGTCGAGGACTTCGTCTGGATGGGGCCGCAGCCGGCGATCCGCGAGAGGGCTGCGAAGGCGGGCGTCGTGAGGACGGGAACCATCGCTCAGCTGGAGGCGCTTTTGGCTGAAGCCCGGGCGAGAAAGCGCCCGGTCCATTTCCTGCCTCCCTACAGGCCCGAGAACAAGTTCAAGCTCATGAATTGGCTTGGAGTCGCGCCCGGCAAGGCCGTTTCCCAAGACTCGGTCGAGCTCATCCGTTCCGTCGTCGAAATGCGGGCCGTCAAAGGGGTGGAAGAGATCGCCGAGATTGAGAAGGCCGTCAATGTTTCCGTGGATATGCACAATGTGGCTATGCGCATGGTCAAGCCCGGCGTCACCGAGGCCGAGGTGGCCGCGGCCGTCCATCGGGTGGCCCTGGCCGCGGGAGGAGACCTCGCGTTCCCCATCATCGCTACGGTCCATGGTGAGACCTTGCACAACCATTACCACGGCCATACGCTGAAAAGCGGCCGGATGTTCCTCCTTGATGCCGGCGCCGAGACGGCCATGCATTATGCCGGCGACCTCTCCAGCACCATGCCCGTTGATCCTAAGTTCACGGAGCGACAGAAGGAGATCTACCGGATCACCCTGGCCGCCCATGAAGCTGCCAAGGGGGCCCTCAAGCCCGGCGTGGCCCATCGCGAGGTCCACCTCCTGGCCTGCAAAACGATAGCCCTGGGGCTCAAGGACCTCGGCCTGATGAAGGGTGAGGTCGACGAAGCGGTCCATCAGGGAGCCCACGCTCTCTTCTTCCCTTGCGGCGAAGGGCATATGATGGGTCTCGACGTCCACGACATGGAGGACCTCGGGGAGGTCTACGTCGGCTACGAGGGAAAGCCCAAGAGCACTCAATTCGGCCTGAAGTCGCTCCGGCTGGCCCGGCCCCTCCGCCCGGGTTTTGTCCTGACTGTCGAGCCCGGGATCTATTTCATCCCCCAGCTCATCGACCAGTGGCGGGCCGAAAGGAGGCTCACCGACTTCCTCGACTACGACCGCATCGAAGCCTGGAAGGACTTCGGCGGCATCCGCAACGAGGAGAACGCCTTGATCACTGAGGACGGTCACCGTATCTTGGGCAAACGGAAGCCCCTGACCATCGAAGAAGTGGAATCCGTGCCTCGGGACTGAGGCGAACACTGGGAAGCCTAATGGCCCAAGGCCATTTTTCGCCCCGTTATCAGGCCTTTCTTCAATTAAATTTCATTGTGTCCTATGAGCGTTTCATGATGTCGAGAAACTTGGCAATAGCGACGATCCCGGTTTTACGATATTTCTTGATCCCGAGCAGATGACGGTCGCCGCTGACGAGAAATTCCGCATTTCCGTCCACTGCCAACGACAGGAACTTGTCGTCAGACGGATCTTCTCTGATGATTTCGATTCGCGTACCGGGCCGCACCGGTTCGACAAAGGGCAGGACCTCCTCCCGGAGAATAGCCTTGATCTCTTCTTCATCGAGCCCGAATTTTGGGTAGGACAGGACCTTAATATATTCTTTCAGGATTTCAGGGGAGACGAGGAGAACGATCTTGCGCTCCTGCCACATGGGAACAAGCCGGCCCGAAAGTCCGCGGAAGAGAAGGGCTGAAATCAGGACGTTGGTGTCGAGGACGACACGCGGGGAGGCGGTCCCTTTCATTTCTTCGTCGCCCTTCTGGCCCAGGAAACGGCGTCGTCGATATCCTTTTCCGTCAGTCCAAGGGCGGCGACTTTCTCCCTGGCTTTTTCCAGGGCCGTCTCGCTCACCGCGGTCATCTTGACGGGCTCAAGGACGATCCGGCCGTCCTGAACGCGGGCTTCGAAATACTCCACGCCCTCGAACTCTTCCATGACTTTCTTAGGCAGAGTGACCTGGTTTTTGTAGGTTCTTTTGCAGAGCATGACCATTACCTCTAAGTAATGATATCATGTAAATAGAAAGTCGTCAAGTCATGAAGTAATGAAATAATGGAAATTTCCAACATCAAGCTCCAAATGCGATCCAAACGCAGCGACCGCCGATCACCTCGGCGGCGCTCAGCAAGGTCCCCACTTGTGCAAGGGGTGGCGCTTCTCGTATTCCCGGGCGGTTTCCTTGGTGATCCTATGCCAGGGGGCCCCCTTCTTAGCGCCCACGACCCCGGCCAGGGCGCAGCGGCAGAGCGTCGGGTCGACCTTCTTCTTGAGCTCGTCGAAGACTTTGTATGGATCTCGCTTCAGGAATTCCTTCCGGGACGTGATGCCGATCTGCTTGAGTTTTTCCTCCATGACCTTGCCGATGTTCGGCAGGGACCGGAGCGAGTCCCCGGCCTTTCCGGAGTCCTTTTTGCTCATCTTTGGCGCCTCCATGATGTCACTCAACGGGGAATTTTATGCGACGCCGAGCGGGGAGTCAAACGCTTCCTCACGCTGCACGCGCGCATTGAGCCCCATAGCGGCATTTCTTTTCGTGTCATAAAGGACAATGGTGCAGGGGCGATGCCCGGAGGAGGTCGTCGGAGGGCGTGTTCCGAGGCTGAAATTCCTTCCCGCACGAAAAGAAACGCTGACGACCAACGGCGTATTTTGTATTCCCACAGGTGCTGTGCTAGAATAAATGGACTTTTTGAACGCGGGAGCGATCATGGACGCGCAGGGGACATCGGGACCGGTTGCGGGCGGCATCGACAAGAAGTCGGCGGCCGCCAACTCCGTCATCGCGGCGGTTTTCCTGACGGGCATAAAGCTCGTCGTGGGCATCATGACAGGAAGCCTCGGCATCCTGGCTGAGGCCGCCCACTCCGGCCTGGACCTCGTGGCCGCCGTCGTCACCTTCCTGGCCGTCCATTTCTCCGACAAACCCGCCGACCACGAACATCCCTACGGCCACGGCAAGGTCGAGAACTTCTCGGCCCTTATCGAGACCGTCCTCCTCTTCGCCACCTGCGCCTGGATCATCTATGAGGCCGTCCGGCGCCTTTTCTTTCACTCCAAGGATGTCCAGGCAAGCCTCTGGGCCTTCCTCGTCATGGCCATCTCCATCGCGGTCGATGTCAGCCGCTCACGGATGCTTTACAGGGCTGCCCGCCAACATCGCAGTCAGGCCCTCGAAGCGGACGCTCTCCACTTCCATACGGACATCTGGAGTTCGTCCGTGGTCATCGGAGGGCTCGCCCTGGTCTGGCTGGGCCGGAACATTCTGCCGGAATACTCCAAGGCCCTGGCTAAGGCGGACGCTCTGGCCGCGCTGGGAGTGGCGTTCATCGTCATCTTCGTGAGCTACAAACTCGGGAAGAGGACGATCGCCGTCCTCCTCGACTCGGCGCCCGACGGCCTGACCCAGAAAATCAGTGAAGCCGCCGACGGGGTTGAGGGCGTGATGAGTGTCGGCCATGTCCGCGTCCGGCGCTCCGGGCCCCGCGTCTTCGTGGACATGACCGTCGAGGTCGACCGCAACCTGTCCTTCGAGCGGACCCACAACATCGCTGACGCTGCCGAGGCCCGGATCCAGCAGCTCTCTCCGGGCGCCGACGTCGTCATCCACACCGATCCCCACGAGGGCGAACGAGAGTCTGTCGCCCGGCGTATCCGGACCGTAGCCGAGCGGAACCAGATGGCGGTTCACAACATCAGCGTCCATAACGACCGGGGCCGACTTTACGTGGACCTCCACATGGAGGTCGATGATCACCTATCGCTCCAACAGGCTCACGAGATGGCCAACCACATCGAACGGGACCTGCTGGCCGACCAGCCTCGGATCGCCCGAATCAATACCCACATCGAGTCCCGCGGGACCGGTATCGGCCAGGACGATGATGTCACGGCCCAGGAAAGCCGGCTGGTGGAAACCATCCGGAAGATCACGGATGAGATCGCCGGGGAGTCGAGCTGTCACGACGTCACGGTCCGCCGCCGCGGACTCAAGTATCAGATCGCCCTCCACTGCACATTCGATGAAGGGCTCTCCATCGTCCAGGTCCACGAGGTCTCTTCGCGCATCGAGGAGCGCCTCAAGAATACGGTCCCCGCCCTGGAAAGCGTTCTGGTCCACGCCGAGCCGCCCCCGTCTTCAGGGTCATCAACGAACGGCTGAGGACCTCCCCAGTAATGGCGCCCAAGCCCGCGCGAAGGCCAGACTGCGCGCGCGCGCCGGCCCGTATTACGGCGGGACTCATCCAAAAGCGCACTTTTCCTCCTCTTCCGGGCCCTGAGATACCGTCCCAAGAGGGCTTTCAGATACTGTTCGCGAGATCTCATGTCCATCCTGTGCAGGTCACCCGATCCTTTATGGGATTTGGGTAACATATTACGTGAGTCAATGCGTCGCGTTGACGGAAACGGACGGATATCATATATAATAACGTGCCGCGACCGATTCTCAAAGAGAGGAGTGTCGAGCCATGATGTCCATGAAGACAAACTCCGGAGTTATTCCTTTCCTGACCGCTTTCTGGGTCCTGAGCCTGTCCGGCTGCCGGACGATGGACAAAGGCCCCCTGATGAGGGAGCGCGAAAAAGACGCCGGGACCGGCCTTGCCAAGGTGGTCATGGGGTATTATCCGAGCTGGAAGCGGGCCGAGTTCGATCACACCAAAATACGCTATGAGAACCTCACCCACATCATGCACGCCTTCACCAAACCGGACGCTGAGGGGAACCTTGTCGTCGATCCGGGCTACGTCTATCCCGAGCTCGTCGCCATGGCCCACGCCCGTGGGGTCAAGATCCTTACGAGCATGGGCGGCTGGGGGAACTGCGACGGATTCGCCCCGACGGCCGCCGACCCTGTCAAGCGGGAAAGGTTCATCGAACAGATCGTGGGTTTCTGCAAGACGAACGGCTACGACGGGGCGGACATCGACTGGGAGTTCGTCTCCAATCCCGAGGAGCAGAGGAACTTCGTCGTCCTGGTCAAGGAGCTATCGGCGCGCCTGAAGGCCCAGAACCCGCCCCTCCTCCTGACGATGGCCGTACCCTCGGGCGACTACTATGGGCAGTGGATCAACTATGAGGCGGTTGCCTCCGATTTCGACTACATCAGTTTCATGACCTACGATTACCATGGCGACTGGTCGGACCATGCCGGGCATAACGCTCCGCTTTATTCCTGCGAGGGCGACGCCTGCGGCTCCATGAACGACACTTATCTCTATGCCGTCCTCCGGAAGGTCCCGAACGATAAGCTCCTCCTCGGGATCCCGTTCTACGGACGGTCCTTCAATACCGGGGGTCTATACCAGAGGTTCACTCAGACCGAGGGTTATGGATACGGGGAGATCATGGACCTCGAGAAGGCGGGCTGGCGTTACAATTGGGATTTCTGCTCCCAGGCGCCCTATCTCCGGAGCCCCGACGGCGGGACCATCATCACGTTCGATGACATGCGCTCCGTTTATCGCAAGTGCCGTTATGTCCTTGACAACGGCGCCGCTGGGTTCATCATCTGGGAGATCAGCGAAGACTCCGTCGACGGGGCGCCGCAGCTGCTCAACATCATCGGCACGGCCTTCCGTTCCAAGTGACGCCTTGGGCGAGGTTGCGTAAAGTAGAATTTGAAGAAGGAGAGGGACCATGCGAATGACCGGCAGGAAGAACCGCTCGGGGACAGGCTTCGCGCTCGCGATCTTCATCTTCTCGATCCAGGCCGCCTCACCGGGCTTTTCCGCGGACAAGACGAAAGGCCACTTCCCGGTTTCGGTCTGGTACGCCGGGGGCAAGACCCGGGCCCCCATGCTCGAAACCGTGACACCCCAGTCGTCGGCCGTCTGGCGCAAGGACCTCGAACAGATCAAGAGCCTGGGCTTCAATACCGTCCGACCTTGGATCGAATGGACGGCTTGCGAGAAGGAAGAGGGCAAGTACGACTTCAGCGCCCTGAGGACCGTCTGCGACTTGGCGAATGAAATGGGCCTCAGGGTCGTCCTCCAGGTTTATATCGATTCCGCCCCCGACTGGGTTGGGACCGAGCACCCGGACTCCAAGTTCGTTTCCTCCAACGGGGTCGCCGTCGAATCCCAGGCCTCGCCCGGCTTCTGCTTCGACCATCCGGGGGTTCGCGCCAAGATCCTCAAGTTCTTCACGGAAGCGGCCAGGGCCGTCAAGGACAAACCGGCCTTCTATGGATGGGACCTGTGGAGCGAGCCCCACATCATCAATTGGGCCGAGGTCTATTACGTAGGCGACCTCAACTACGTCCAGTTCTGTTACTGCGCCTCGACGCAGGCCCGTTTCCGCGAGTGGCTCAAGAAGAAGTACGGGACCTTGGAAGCCCTGAACAAGGCATGGTACCGCACCCTCAGGTCATGGGATGAGCTCGAGCCGCCGCGCTACGGGACGATCCTGACCTTCACGGATTACATCGACTGGAAGGAATTCATCACCGACAAGCTGGCCGAGGACCTGGCCCTCAAAGCGGCCGCCGTCAAGGCCATCCTGCCCGACACCGTCGTCACCAGCCATTCGGCCGGGCCCGGCATCTTCAGCCGGCCGGACTGGTCGGGGACACCCGACGACCGCAAAATGTTTGACAGCGTGGATTTCTACGGTTCTTCGATCTACCCCAAGCACGCTTGGACGATCAAGCCCTGGTCGCCCTTCTTCCGGTCCTCGGGGCTGGACTTCGTCCGGTCCATGGGGATCGGCAACAAGGGGTTCTATATCGGTGAGCTCCAGGCGGGTTACGGCGTCTTCGGCATGAAGATGAGCTATCCCGTGGTCGGCGCGGACCTCCGCGATTGGATGTGGACGACCGTCGCCTACGGGACCAGGGCGATCAACATATACGCCTACTATCCGATGAGCACCGGCTACGAGGCCGGCGGCTACGGTCTGATCGAGCTGGACGGCAAGGTCACGGAGAGGGCCGTCGAGGCGGGCAAGATCGCCCGGACGATCACCGAGAACATGGACCTCTTCCTGGGGGCCCTTCCGGCGAAGGCGGAGATTGCCATCCTCTACAACCCGCTTTCCCACATGGTCGGCGGCCAGCAGACGTTCACCGGCGAAGGCCAGACGGTGGGCGCCAACAATCTCAGCGAATCGCTCCAGGGCATCCACAAGGCCTTTTTCGAGAAGAATATTCCCGTTGATTTTCTTCACGTGAACGACCTCGGCACTCCCCGGGCGGCCCAATACAAGCTGATCATCGCCCCTTATCCGGTGATGATGTCCCAGCCCCACGTCCGGAAGCTCATCGATTACATAAGGGATGGCGGGACACTGGTCAGCGAAGCCCGCTGCGGATGGGTTGACGAGAAGGGATTCTCCAGCCCGGTCATCCCGGGCGCCGGGCTCCATGAGGTCCTCGGCTGCCGCGAGGACGTCCTCATCCCCATCGCCAAGACCGCCGTCATCAAGGTCACGGCCGGCCACGAATCCATCCCGCTGCTCAAAGCGGGGGACAAGCTCGATGCCCTCTTCTTCGAAGAGAGCTTCGAACTATTGAACAAAACGAGCCGCGTCCTGGCCGAGTTCGAGAGCGGAAGGCCGGCCATGGTCTATTCGACTTACGGCAAGGGCAAGGCCCTCATCGTCGGGTCTTTTCCCGGCTCCGCTTATTTTCATTTCGGGAACCCGAACAACGGCAAGTTCTACGCGGGCTTGGCGGAATGGCTCAAGATCGCCCGGCCCGTCGAGGTCGCCGCCGCGGAACCGGGTGCGCTCGTCGAGGCCCGGGTGCTCGAGGGGGACGGGTATCGGATCCTCTTCGGCTTCAACCGGGGAGAAAAGAAGACGCCGGCGAAGTTGGGGTTGCTCGTCGCCGGGAAGAAATTCCTGGCCCGGGAGATCGAGACGAAAAAAGACGTCCCGTTCCTCATAGAGAAGGACAGGCTCGTCTTCGAAAAAACCCTGGAGCCCGGCGAGGCCTGGGTCGTCCTGGTCAAACAGGACGGAGACGTGTCCCGGAGGTAGGCGTCTGCG
>Ga0315275_10005081_pt1 | contig 12395 bp, 7 predicted proteins | sample YL17G03_0_MG_FD_205557 | JGI IMG/M metagenome (GOLD analysis project Ga0315275, IMG submission 205557) | Sediment microbial communities from Yellowstone Lake, YNP, Wyoming, USA - YL17G03_0 | ecosystem: Environmental > Aquatic > Freshwater > Lake > Sediment | place: USA: Wyoming | collected... | reverse complement strand
ACTATCCCTCTGAAATCGACAAAAACCGGTCAGATTGTCTTTGGGGTATCGGACAATTCAAATTCTTATAAGTTTGCTGTTGTTAATTCAACAAGTGCGATCACTCCTTTAATTGACATCAATGTGCTATAAAAACGGAAAATCAAACTTTTTTTGCCGTTCATGATATCAATAATCGAGTTATTCTTGCAGCACCACAATAAAACCATGATACGCTTCTTTGCGTTTGTCTGATACTATTCAGGTCAGGGGGGGTGAAAATATTCAAGTTTAAACGGAAGATCCAAGAGAAAGGAAAACCCGTAATCTAGAGATATGAGAATGGTTGGGGAGGGTAAACCAGGCTTTCCTGACTGTAAATTTTTATTATGAATTAATGAGTGTTTGGAAAAAGTTTATAGAGACACATCGGAATATGCCTACTATCCGATGGAAACTGGCAGATACGTTGCTGTCCCTTATTTGCATCCACAAGGTGAAAAGAGGGCTTGTATTGAGATTAGGGTTTGAATAACGGATACATTGAGAAATTTTTTTAAGGCGGTTGCCTTCAGCTATTCTGTTCCATCTGTTCAAGTCTTTTAGAAAGAATCGAATTCTAATTTTTGTTATGTACCCAAATTTATATATTGGGGCGTTGCGTTATTTTTGTCCTATATAAATCCTGAAACAATTATTGGTGGTACCATGGCATTTACGTATAAAGAATTAATAAAATTGACCCGGGTTCCACCCGGGAAAAAAATTAACTTGAAAAAAGACATTGATCCTGGTTTTACAGCTCCCGGCTGGTCCAAAGAGACGGCAAACAAGAAGCTGGAAGAGGGCATCAAGAATCTTGCCGAATGGCAGGACAAGCTGTATGCTGATGATTCCTATGCCGTGCTGATAGTTCTGCAGGCACTGGATGCAGCGGGAAAAGACGGGACAATCAAACATGTAATGTCCGGTGTCAACCCCCAGGGGGTAAATGTAACCAGTTTTAAAACCCCTTCATCAGAAGAACTCAGTCACGACTATTTATGGCGCAACATTAAAGCTCTTCCTGAACGGGGACACATCGGGATCTTCAATCGTTCCTATTATGAAGAAGTGCTCGTAACGAGGGTACATCCCGAACTCCTCGATAAACAGAATCTTCCTCCCCATGTCAATAAAAAGGGGATCTGGAAACAGCGCTATGAGGAGATCAATAACTTTGAAAAATACCTTGTCAATAATGGCATAATCGTCCTGAAATTCTTCCTGTACGTTTCAAAAGATGAACAAAAAAGGCGCTTTTTAGAGCGACTGGACCTTTCCGAAAAGAACTGGAAATTTTCCGCTGCCGATGTCAGGGAACGCCAGCACTGGGATGAATATATCGATGCGTATGAAGACCTTTTCAATCACACGAGTACCAAATGGGCTCCCTGGTACATCATACCGGCAGACCACAAATGGGTAACTCATCTGGCTGTTGGTGGAATTATTATCAATTCACTGGCAGATCTGAAAATTTCCTACCCCACCGTAAGTAAGGAGGCAAAGCAGGAACTGCTCGTAGCAAAAAAGGGACTTGAAGAAGAGGATACGAAAAAGAACCCTGAAAAAAGTAAAAAGAAACGCAATAAAAAAGAAAAAAAATCCTGATATTGCGTGAGCACTAAAAAGAGAGACAACTACCGTTCCTGAAAAATTCTGCGGGAAAAAATAACCAAATTTATAATTTTTTAGTCAGAGGAGAAAAGAGAGAGTATGTCTGATCCAACACCGCAACCGAATGCTGCGGCCGGAAAAAACAAAATGGGTACGCAATTAGTAAAGAACATGCGCCGGGCCATCCATTCTGCTGGATTTTAAAGAAATACTAAAAAGAGGTAAACAACATGGAAAACACGGTACAAGAACAACCGAAATGGTATTCGATGACGCCGGAGGCAGTGGCGCAACAACTGAAGGTTGATCCGGCAAAAGGGCTGAGCACGGCCGATGTGCAGCAGCGCCAGCAGCAGTATGGCCCCAACGTTCTGGCCGCCAAGAAGAAGGAATCGGGCTGGCAGGCTTTCCTGCGTCAGTACAAGGACTTCATGCAGATCCTCTTAGTGGGCGCCGCCATACTCAGCCTGGTGTTCACCCGCGAATGGGGTACAACCCTGGCGCTGCTGGGCCTGACGGTCTTCAACGCAATGTTAGGACTGCGAGGCGAATCCAAGGCCGAGGCCAGCCTGGCTGCACTCGAGAAGATGATGAAGAACATCACCCGTGTACGACGCGACGGCCTTGCGATTGAGATCGAAGCAGAAGGGCTGGTCCCAGGCGACATTGTGCTGATGGAAGCAGGCAACCGCGTGCCGGCTGATGGGCGCCTGTTCGTTTCAGCGACTCTCGAGATTGAAGAAGCCGCACTGACCGGTGAGAGCGTTGCCTCACCCAAAGATATATCGGCGATTACCAAACCTGATGTTCCTCTTGGCGACCGTTTGTGCATGGCATTTATGAACACCGCGGTGACCCGGGGACGCGGTGAGATGATAGTGACCACTACCGGCATGAGTACTGAGATGGGCCACATCGCCGACCTGCTCAACAAGACCAAATCCGACAAGACGCCTCTTCAGAAACAGATTGATAAGTTGATCATTATCATCGCCGCTCTGGCCGGCATGGCATTTGTCCTGATGGTACTCCTGGGTCTGAGCCACGGTGACTCATTCGATACGATCTTCATCGCCGGAATAGCCCTGATGATTGCTGCCATACCCACCGGCTTACCTGCTGTCGTGACGACGATGTACTCCATGGGGACACGAGCGCTGGCCAGCCTGGGTGCCATTGTCAAGCGGCTGCCTTCTGTAGAGACGCTGGGCTCGGTCTCGGCAATCTGCTCTGATAAGACCGGCACCCTGACACTCAACAAGATGACCGCCCGTGAGTTCACCATCCCCGGCCAGAACCGCTTCAAGGTCACCGGTGAAGGCTACGGCACGCAAGGGATCATGGAGCTCTCCAGCGGTATAGCGGAATTGCAGCCCTGGCAGAAGAATACTCTTTCCTATAGCACAGAAGGTAAGTTGCTGAGCGCAGGTGGCGCCAAAGTTGATCTCGATCCGATTCTCATGCCCATGGCGTTGTGTGCCGACGCCCGTCTCGACAACGGCACCCTGATCGGCGATCCTACCGAGGGTGCACTGATCGTCCTGGCAGAGAAAGGCGGCATCAGCGTGGACAGTGCACGTGAGATGTACCCCCGCGTAGCCGAGGTGCCGTTCGACTCTGAGTATAAGTTCATGGCCACGTTCCACAATATGACCAATGAGCAGGGCAAGCCAGTCGTTCGCTGCTTTGTAAAAGGCGCTCCGGATGTGCTGATCGCCCGCAGCAACTCGTACTGGATGCCAGGTGGCGGGGTGCTGCCGGCCACCGATGAGAACCGTCCATTGGCAGTCAAGGAAAACGACCGCATGGCACGGGCAGGTGAACGGGTGATGGTGGTCGCACGTCGCGACTTTGATCCGCAGACATTCGATCCGACAGCCAAACTACTCGACCAGATGAAGGATCTCACCCTCCTGGCCATGGTAGGCATCGTAGATCCGCCACGCCCCGAGGCAAAGGACGCCATAGCCAAGTGCCACAGCGCTGGGATCCAGGTGCGCATGATCACTGGCGACCATGCGGTGACCGCGGCAGCCATCGGGCATGAGCTGGGTATCGAGGGGAAGGCGCTCACTGGCGCGGAGTTCGCCGCCATGAGCGATGACCAGCTGATGAAAGATCTGCCCGGCATTGGTGTGGTAGCACGCGTGTCACCCGAGGACAAGATCCGCCTGGTGGATCTCCTGCAGCGGCAGCAGAATATCGTCGCCATGACCGGAGACGGTGTTAACGATGCGCCGGCCCTCAAGAAGGCTGACATCGGCGTGGCGATGGGTATAACGGGCACCGAGGTCTCGAAAGGGGCAGCCGTGATGATCCTGACCGACGACAATTTCGCTACCATTGTCAAGGCAGTGGAGTTTGGACGGGGTATCTACGAAAACCTGTCCAATTTCATTCGCTTCCAGATGACGAACCTGGTAGCATATATCGCTGCATACCTGGGTGCAGCCTTCTTCTACATCGCCGGCGGCGCTCCGTTTGCACCATTCGTCGTCCTGTGGATCAACTTCCTGGTCCAGGTACCCGTCGCCGTCTCTCTTGGTTTCGATAAGCCTGCACCCGGGCTGATGGAACGCAAGCCTCGCCCAATCAGCCAGCCCGTCATTTCGCGTTCGCAATGGGTGCGGATCGGCTTTATCGGGATCCTGATGGCGGCTGGTACCTTGATTGTAGAAGCAGTCGCTGAGCCGGCGGGAGCTGCGGTGGCCGCCACCATGGCGTTTGTCGTCTTCTCACTCTTCGCTGTCACCAGCGGCCTCAGCTGCCATAGTGAAACACTGACCGCGTTCAACCGGGATATCCTGCACGATCGACACCAGGTAATGCTCAACGGGCTGGCCCTGTTGTTCATCTACCTGCCGACTGAGCTGGGCTTCCTGCAGCGTGGCCTGGGCCTTACCTCGCTTAACGGCACCCAGTGGCTGCTCTGCACCGGCTTAGCCCTCGTCTTGCTCATCGTCTACGAGATCATGAAGGTCTTCCTTCGCAGCAGTCACCGCAAGCACGATCCGGCAACTCCTGCTGTCGCAGTGCCAGCAGGTTTATGAACACGAGTTTTTCTTGTAACCGGGGAGATCTTCAAGATCTCTCCCTGGCATAAAACTCGGGACGTCGCTTTGATAGTATCAACCGTAATACTCGTAATTGAAATTGATCCAGATGCACGTTGAGTGCTATGGTGAGTAAGGGTAAATCAAGAATATCGTTGATTACCGCAGCGCTAATAATTACTTTTGCAACATCTTTCTGCAGTATTCCCAGTTTTTTTAATTTATTTGCACTAATTGCTATGCCCGAAGCAATTGAAGTGACCCTGTTCCCTCCTTCAATGCACCGATCGTTTTCACATGAACCGGAAAGCTAAGAATAGGTGATACCCCTCCACCATACGCAGATTTTTTCTGTATCTCAAATCTCGTTCTAAAAATTGAAAAATGTCAAAAGGTTTATGATAATTTCTATTGAACGTGCACCTAACCAATCACGGTGATTCTGATGAAAGCCACAACCATTTTGGTTTTAATGCTGGTAGCTGTTTCTATACTACTCATTGCCGGTTGCACACAACCCATAACAGGAAAAACTACCCCTCAGCCGACTGCAGTGCCAACTGCTCAAGCGGCTGATACGGTAAAGACCGCCAATACTACGCTGGGAAAAATACTGGTAGACGCCCAGGGAAAAACCCTGTATTACTTTGCAAATGATGTTGCCTCCAATGGTGCAAGCGCCTGCAATGGGCAATGTGCTGCTCTCTGGCCCCCGTTCTCAGCCAGGACGATCACGGTGTCATCACCACTCGATACGGCTGACTTTGGTACTATTACCAGGGCAGATGGTTCAAAACAGACCACATATTATGGCTGGCCCCTGTACTATTACGCTGCAGATAAAAACTCCGGTGATATGAGCGGTGAGAACTTCCTCAAGGTCTGGTTTGTCATAAAACCTGACGAAAGTGTACTTATTTCCCATACGACAGTCCTCGGACAGTTCATGACCGATACCTCCGGAAAAACCCTGTATTATTTCATGAAGGATACGTCCGGGCAAAGCACCTGCACGGGTGCCTGCATTGCAAAATGGCCTCCTTTCAGTACTGACCCGGTTACTGCTCCCTCTTCCCTGAAGGTCAGCGATTTCAGTCCCGTGTCCCGTGCCGATGGATTGAAGCAGATGTCTTTCATGGGAAGACCTCTCTATTATTATTCCGGCGATACAAAACCGGGTGACACGAACGGGCAGGATTTCAATAAACTCTGGTATGTTGCTAACACCTCGGGAAGTGTGCCAGCAGTTACGACCGTTCTTACAACACTACCCACAACAGTAAAAACGGCCGTGCCCATCACAATGCCTACGACATTTGACTATGGTGGTGGCGGGTACTGACCAGCCAACATCAATCTTTTCGATCCTATTAGTAAACCAGCAGGGTATGACATCTTTAAAAATGAGGGTGCGTGTCTTTTTTAGCTCAACTTTTGCGCATTTAATCTGTTAGTTCCCGGTGAAAAAATGTTCAAAACCGTTTTGGATCGGTCTCTACATCAATAATTACCGGGCGTCCTGCGGCCATCGCCGATGCAATTGCAGGTTTCAGTTCTCCCGGCTGGCGTACACTGATGCCGATACCCCCACACACTTCGGAGTACCGGGCAAAGTCCGGGTTGAGAAGATCGGTTGCATAATTCGGGTAATGTTCCATCATCTGCTCGACCTGGATCATACCAAGCTGGTGGTTGTTCAGTACAATGACGACGATCGGCAGATTATATTTTACCGCGGTGATAAAATCTGGCATTGCCATGGAAAATCCTCCGTCCCCGGTAATACAGAACACATGACGGTCCGGAAATGCAATTTTAGCAGCAATTGCCCCGGGCAGGCCAAATCCCATTGTTGCAAGGTATCCTGACATCGCAAACCGCTGCTTTTTCATGTGGAAGTTCCTGCCAAACCACCACTGGTTTTCTCCGACATCCAGCGAGATAACTGCATCTGCGGGGATCAGATCAGAAAGCACCTTCATGATAAACGGGGGACGCAGCGGTGATGCACTGCTGTCGGCTTCTGACTCACGCTGGAGGTCCCATTCTTCTTTTATTGCTACAAGGAGTTTTTGGATCCCCCTATCTTCTTTTTCTTGGAGCAGGGGAAGGAGCATGGGCAGTACCAGACTGCAGTTGCCCCAGAGAGCGATGGTCTTTTGGTTTTTCCCGAGTTTCAGTGGATCGATATCTACCTGGACAAAGGATTTATCGGTCGGGACATTGGTGTATTTTGAGAACCCTACCCCAAGCGTGATAACAAGATCGGACTCGTTTACAAGGTTCCTGGCATGGGGTGACCCGACATTACCGAGAATGCCAATCACCCACGGGTTATCTTCCGGCAGGATGCCTTTGGCCCGGAACGTGGTAAGGATAGGTGCTTTGATTCTCTCTGCAAGCGCCAGCACCAGCTGCCCGTCAGGAAACGAACCCCAGCCGGCAAGAATTACCGGCTTTTTTGCATTGTTTATTGCCAGACCTGCGGTCTTCATCATATCATCAGAGGGAAGGATATCCGGACTACAAAGACAGGATTCGCGGATACAGGACCGTGCCTCCAGCGGCTGTTTCTGGATATCATTGGGGACCGAGATCTGGGCAACACCCCGGGCAATTTTTGCGTACCTGAGTGCCCGTGTCAGGAGCAGCAGAGTTAAATTTTTTTCATAAATGGTATTGTTATACACGGTTACCGGGCGAAAAAACGCGTCCTGGTCGATTTCCTGCACGCCTCCGGGACCGGTATACTGTGCCTCCACCTGACCGTTCAATGACAGAACCGACGCATGATCTTCTTTTGCATCGTAGAGTCCGGTGGTAAGGTTGGTTGCCCCCGGGCCGGCAATCGTTAAACAGGCAGCAATTTTTCCGGTAAATTTATAGTAAGCGGATGCAGCAAAAGCCGCATTCTCTTCGTGCCGGACAACATAATACCTGATACCGGGATTTTTCCGGATTGCTTCAACAAGACCAAGCGATGATGTGCCAGGGAGGCCAAATACTACATTCACGCCCCAGGAAACCAGTTCTGCAACCATCACATCGGATACAGTCGTGACTGATCCAGCATGGATATCTTCTGTGGGGACTTTAATGAAAGCCTCCTTTCCTGCCCCGCAGACCGGGCACGTCCACGAACCAGGAAGACGTTCAAATGAGGTCCCACCGGGTATTCCTTCTTTTTGGTTCCCGATTGTTTCATCATAGATATACCCACATACCGTGCATTTCCATTGCGCCATCTGGTTCCCGTCCCGTGATCGATAAATAATAACTACGCACTCCTACATGAATCTCATCTTGGGAAAAGACACAATGCGGGTCTGCCATGGTGAATTCTCCAAAACGAGTGTTAAAATACTGACCCACGGTTTTTTAACCGAGAAATACTAAAAGATGATTAATCATTTCATAAAACAGGCAGGAGGGAATTATGGTTATCGGGAAAACGATTGATGGTGCTTACTTCTATGCAAAGGACGGGCTTTTAGGAAAGTGGCAGAAGTGGATTCTGCTGATTATCAGTTGTATCATCTTTCCGCTTTTTATGGGCTATATGATGCGTATTTACCGTGGCACAAATCCTGCCCCGGAACTCGATGAATGGGGCAGCATGTTTATTGACGGAATCAAACTTTGGATAGTAGAAATAATCTATGCGTTACCCGTCATATTCCTTGATATGGTACTTCTAGGAACCGCCAGCGTTGCATTTATTTCAACATTGAAAACTTCTGCCACAGGATTATATATTGATCCCAATGCGATGATTGGCTTATTGTTAGGGATTTTCTTTGGATCGTTAATCATCGTGATTGTTGCCGTCATCATCGGGTTGTTCACCGCGACCGCGTTTATACGTTTTGCGCGGACCGGTAGTTTTTCTGAGGCCTTCAACATCTCAGAAATTATTTCCCATATTGGCAAAATTGGCTGGATGACCTATATCGTCGCCCTGTTAATGCTGGTCATCATGGTCGGAATTGTTACGGTCGTCAGTTTAGTGATTCCCTACATAGGCTTTGTTGTGTTTCTCATCCTGCTTCCCTTCCTCGGGGTATTTACTGCCCGGTACCTGTCCCTCCTCTATGATCTCGCCGGGACACCAGCATAATTTTTTTTAAATAACACACAATTGATTGTTAATAATTCAAAAAACAATTTAATTTGGGTTCGAATCCCCATAGCAGCTATACTATTCTCATGGTTCGATTTCTGTTTTAATAGATGAAATCCTGTCCGATCGACAGGATAGGTACCAAGGTGCCGGAGAGTGCCGGCCCGGTATTCGTGCTCGTCAGAACTCCCGAAGGATCATATGAGCAGCCGGCACTCGCAAGGGTCGCAACCTTGAGTAATCCACGACGAGTGCAGTTGGAACAGCGAAATCAAAAATGACCTTAAAAGATATGGTATCAAGCCCCTATTGGCCAGAGTGAAGCATCCCCAGACAAACGGAAAGTTAGAACGATTTTCCGGAAGTTTATAAGAATCATAGGTCAGCTTTTCGTTTATTCGAAGTTTTATGGGCTGATACAACGATACAGGGATAGTTTAAGAAGGAAAAAAGCTAAATACAATCAGCCAAAGGCGTAGCGAGGTGACTGAATGCCAACGAGTAAGAAACAGCTGGGGAAGCTGAACAAAGTGAAGAAGGCCAAGGCAGAAGAGCTCTCGAAGCAGGCGGCTGCGGGTAGCCAGGAAGCCAAGAAGAAGCTTAAGAAGATCGAGAAAAAGCTCAAGTGAACTGCCGTGTTCATTTTTTTAAAAAACTTCACCTGGAGGAAAAATACTTTTTCCTGCGTTACATTGTATTGCTAAAAATCAACTGAATTATCCTTTTTTTAAAAAAAATAACTATATACGGAAAAATTTCCTGGATCCTGACGCGAAGATCACACAGAGAATTATAGTATAAAAACAGGATTGATAAATACGGGATTTCAATATATACACCAGAAAGGGTATATGCCGCCTTTATAAATCATTATGCTCGGATAGCCTGAGCGGAAAAATTCTAAAAAAATTCAATACAGGATCAGTGAGGTAAGAGATACATGAACAAGAGTGATGCTGAGACATTGTTGCGACAGGGCATCGAACTCTATGACCTTGGCAGGTTCCAGGAAGCCATAGTCATGTTTGAGCGGGCGCTTGCCCTTTTTCCCAATCTTTCAAAAGCCTATTATTTCAAAGGCATTGCACTGTATGATCTTGGAAAATATGAAGAAGCGATTGATTCTTATGATCATGCCGTAGCGATCGACCCGTCCGATACCAATGCGTGGTACAATAAAGCCGCCACCCTAGCCCAGATAGGCAGGAACAAAGAGACTCTTGCAGCGTGTGACCGCCTGCTCGCGATAAAATGGGATAATGCAGAGGCATGGATCCTCAAAGGTATTGCACTGTATGAAATGGGAAACTACGCCGAGGCAATCAGTGCCTACGATCATGCACTGACCGTTGATCCCCGGCATGCTAAAGTCTACTACAATAAGGGAATTGCCCTTGCTGACCTCGGCAGGCATGCCGAAGCAATTGCAGCATATGAAAAGGCTATAAGTTTTGTTCCCCGGTATGCAAAGGCATTCTATAATATGGGGATTTCCCTTTATGATCTGGGAAAATATGATGATGCTCTCGTATCTTTTAACAAGGCATATGAGATCGATCCCACTGATATCTGGGTCTGGTATTATCGTAGTTTTATCCTTGCAAAAAAGGAACGGTTTGAAGAAGCTGTTGAAGCTGCTGACAAATTCCTTGAGCATGAACCGGGCCATGCCGATATCTGGGCAATACAAGGAATTTCATTATTCAGACTAGGACTCAATGAAAAGGCCGTTGCAGCCCTTGACCGGGCCCTTGAGATTAACCCTCTCCTCGCCGATGCCTATCTTTACAAGGGACTTGCTTTAAACACGGTCAAGAACTTCAACGATGCAGCCGCAGCTTTAACAAAGGCAATAGAGCTCAGCCCGTCAAATCCCCGGGCATATTTCAATCGTGGCATTGCCTACCGGTATCTCGATAAATACCGGGAGGCAGCCCGCGACTTCGACCGGGTTCTCTCGTTTGAGCCGGATAATGCCGAGGCATTGTATCAAAAAGGTGTTGCCAGTATCAAACTGAGCCGGTACGAAGACGCACTCGCTGCATTTACCCGGTCCCTGCAAAAAAAGCGGGACCACCCGTCATCGTTTTATTTCCGTGGCATCGCATTCGCCCGTCTTGGAAGGCACCGGGAAGCTATTGATTCGTATGAAAAGGCGCTCACCCTCGATCCCGGATGTGCTGTAGCGGCATACCAGGAAGGAATTGCGTATGCCAGCCTTGGCAGGTTTGCCGAAGCCATCACTTCCTATGACCGGGCACTGGCGATCGATCCCTCGTCTGCAGATGCACTCTATCACAAGGGTTTTGCACTCGCTAAACTGGGAAATACCGAAGAAGCGATCCAGGGATTTGAAAAAACCCTCATCCGGGATCCGGAAAATGCACAGGCATATCACCAGAAAGGTCTCCTTCTCACAAAGAGCGGAAAATATGCTGATGCCATCGAATCATTCAATAAAAGCATCCGGATAAAACCTTCCTATGCCCAGGCGTACTTTGACAAGGGTCTCGCCCTGGCAAAACTCGGACAGGCTGAACAGGCAGCAGAAGCGTTTGAATATGCCATCCGGATCAATCCCAATTACGTCAACGCCTATTATAACCTCGGTCTTGCATGGATTGAACTCGGGAAATTTACCGATGCCGTTCATGCATTTGACCAGGCGCTGGAAATTGATCCGTCCAATACCCTTGTCCTTTACCAGCGTGGAACTGCGCTCATGCAAACCGAGCGCTACGCGGAGGCAATCGTCAGCTTTGACGGTGTTCTTGCTCAATTCCCCCAGAATACCGGTGCCTTGTATAACCGGGGCAACGCCCTCTTTTACCTTTCCCGCTACAAAGAAGCGCTGGTTGCCTATGACCAGGCAATCGAACAGAACCCGGCGCTCGTTGAAGGATGGCTCTACAAAGGAATCACTCTCAATAAACTCGGCATGCCGGATGAAGCTATTGCTGCATTTGATAAAACGCTTATTTTAAATCCACGGCATGCCATTGCGGCAGTGCAAAAAGGGATTGTGCTCATGAGCCTTTCCCGGTATGACGATGCAATCACAATCCTCAACCGGGCCCTTGAAGAGCAATCCGAAAATGACGCGGCATGGTTCTATAAGGGTGTCGCACTGTCAGCTAATGGACGATTTGACGAAGCAGTGCGTTCTTTTGACAGGACACTGGATATCAACAATCACTGCAACCGTGCTATCTACGAAAAAGCAATTGCCATCTCCAGCCTCGGAAACCAGCAGGAAGCAGTGGCCTTGTTTGACCAGGCTTTGGAAAATGATTCGACAAATCCGAAAATTCTCTTTGGAAAAGGAATCGCCCTCTCCCGCCTGGAAAAGTACACTGAAGCGATCGAAACCTTCGAGCATGCAATTGCCCGTGAACCGGATAATGCACCAGGATATTATTACCTCGGTGTGGCATATGCCGGATCGGAACAGTATGAAGAGGCGATCATTGCCTTTGACCACACGCTTGCACTTGATCCCGCAAACGCCACAGCCCACTATTTCAAAGGTATCGCACTGGTTGAACGGGAGCACTACGATGAGGCCCTCGCTGCGTTCAGCCAGG
>Ga0315275_10005078_pt1 | contig 12400 bp, 12 predicted proteins | sample YL17G03_0_MG_FD_205557 | JGI IMG/M metagenome (GOLD analysis project Ga0315275, IMG submission 205557) | Sediment microbial communities from Yellowstone Lake, YNP, Wyoming, USA - YL17G03_0 | ecosystem: Environmental > Aquatic > Freshwater > Lake > Sediment | place: USA: Wyoming | collected... | reverse complement strand
CAGAACTTTTTGGACACCTTCATGGGGGAAAAAGGGGCCCGGGAGATCGATTATGTCCACGGGACCGAGCCGGTTGTCCGGCTGGGGACCGGAAGCGGCCGTGCGGGCTTTTACCTTCCGGCGATAGACAAGAGCGAGCTGTTTAAGACCGTTATTCTGGATGGTGCCTTGCCCCGCAAGACGTTCTCCATGGGCGAGGCCTCGGAGAAGCGCTTCTATATGGAGGCGCGGAAGCTCGTCTGAGTTATTTGTTCAGGGCGGCCAGCTTCTCGCCGAGGATCCGGATGTGCCGCATCTCTTCTTTGATGATCTCCTCGATTTTTTCCTTGCCGGTGCCCGTCGGAACCAGGTCTTTCATCCCCAAGTAGAAGGCGATCGAATCCTTCTCCGCTGCCAGGGCGGATTTGAAAACCCCCTCCAGCTTGGAGGTGTCGAGGTTTTTCTCGAAAAATACCTTTGTGTTGGCCAGTGAGGCGAGATAAAGTCCGGCCTCGTTATTCGGGTCATAGGTCATGGCCTTCTGATCCGCCTCCGTCAGGGCCGACTTCATTCCTTTGAAAATCTTCTGGTGTTCGACTTCCATGTCCGCCAGCCTGGTCAGGAGGTCTTCAGCCTCTGAATCTCTGACCTTGCGGGCGGACTCCCGGTAAAACTTTTCCCCATTTTTCTCGATCTGGAGGGCCATCTCGAAGATCTCTTCGGCGTTAAACACAAAGCTCATCTCGCGTCTCCTTAATTCCTGATCCCACAGGCAACCACTTCCTCCTTAGGCTGCCGAATCTTCTTTCCAGACTGCCTTGAATACCATAAACGAGCCCGTCTGGCAAGCGGTTCGGCCAGGCCACAGCCTCTTTTGCAGCACAGGCAGGGGTGCAGAATTCACTCATTTTTCACCATTTCCTAATCAGGTCTTAACATTCCGGTCCTATGCTTGGACCTAGCTTAACGGTGTTCTTCCCGACTGGATGGCAGGAAAAACCGGCGAAGGCCAAGCCGGGACTGCAGGGGCGGGAGGAAGCAATCACCAGATGCTGGCAAGATTTGTCAAGAAAGGAGATGAGAATGGCGAAAAACACAGCAGTCAGAATTATCCTAGTTTTCAGCCTCTTGGCCCTGTGCAATGGAATCGTGTCCGCCCAGGCAACGACCCCCCCGCCTCAAACCTTCAGCACCACTATTTATTTTGATTACACCAGCTATATCTCAAAAGACGGGCCGGTCACGTCGGCGTCCAAAAACAATTTCTTCGCCTTCCGCCGGGCCTACTTCACCTACGAGAACAAGATCAACGACAACCTCAAGTTCCGGTTCCGCTACGATGGCGACAACACGGCCAACCTGACGTCGGTCGATATCAAGACGGGTTCAACTAAGAAAGACGACAAGCTCCGGCCCTTCATTAAGCACCTCTATTTCGAGTATTCCAACCTTTTGCCGAATTCTGCCATCAGAGTCGGTATGACGGAAACCATCCAATACAAGATTGCAGAAGACCGCTGGGGCTGCCGGAGCGTCGCCAAAACCCTTATGGACATCTACAAAGACGTCACCGGTGTGGAGGTGGACGCGCCCTCGGCCGACCTCGGCGCCAGCCTTACTGGAAGCCTGGCCAAGTATGTCCGCTACGGTTTCATGGTCAGCAGCGGCAATGGCTATTCGCACGCCGAGAACGACAAGTATAAGAAGATCGCTGGACAACTTCAGCTAATTCCAGTAGCGGGGATTTCGCTTGTCAGCTACATGGATTACGAGAAGCAGGACAAGGACAACTCGGCTACGACCTATAAGCTCGACGGCTACCTGGACATGGTCAAAAACCTCACCGTTGGGGCAGAGTTCTTCGTTTATCGGAATGGCACCTACGTCACGGCGGCCAAGGAAAAATTTGATGTCTCCGGTTTGTCCATATTCGGCCGCTACATCTTTAACCCGGATGTTTTCTCCCTGTTCGCCCGCTTCGACCGCTACGAACCAAACGACAAGGTCGGTAGCGACGAGATGAGCCTGGTCATCGCCGGCCTCGACTGGGCTCCTTTCCACAAAAGCATGAAGCTCCAGCCGAATATCTGGTACGTCACTTACGCCAACTCAGCGAGAAAGGACGACTTGATATTCAACTTCACGTTCTTCCTGTCCTTCTGAAAGGTGAAGCGGAGTATCGTCGCGAAAATCAAAAGTAATACGAATAATGAAACAAATAGAAGGAGAAACAGCATGAAAAAACTGATCGTAACTATCGCCTTGGGCCTGGCGGCAATGGCCATAGTGCTCATGGCGGCGCCGGCCCAGAAGAGCAAGATACTCCAGATCAAAGGGTCGGACACAATGGTCAACCTGGTCCAAATCCTGGCTGAAGAGTACATGGGCAGGAATCCGGGAACGGCCCTGGCCGTCCTGGGCGGCGGTTCGGGCACGGGTATCACCGCCATCATCAACCAGACCTGCGACATCGCCACCCATTCTCGGGAATGGAGACAGAAAGAGATCGATCAGGCCTGGGAAAAGGGCGTGAAACCCCGCTTCTTTGTCATCGCCATTGACGGTCTGAGCATTATCGTCAACGAAAAGAATACTCTCGAGAAGCTGACCATGGCGGAGGTCGGGGCGATCTACCGAGGCGAGATTAAAAACTGGAAGGCCATCGGCGGGCCGGATAAGGCCATTTCGCTCTACGGCCGCCAGTCGAACTCCGGCACCTACGTCTTCATGCAGGAGCACGTGCTGGGCAACAAGAACTACTCGACTGACATGAAAGAGATGAACGGCAACGCCCAGATCATCGAAGGGATTCTTCAGGACGAGGGCGGGGTTGGGTATGTCGGTGTCGGCTATCTTTATGACAAGGATGGGAAGATCCGTAAGGGGCTCAAGGTCCTGGACATCGCCAGGGATGCCAAGTCCCAGGCCTTCTCCCCATTGGACAAAGCGGCTGTCGACAGCGGCGATTACCCGGTGGCCAGACCGCTCTTTGAGGCGACCAACGGAAAACCGAGTCCCGCAGTGGCTTCCTTTATCGCCTTCGAAACCGGGCCGGAAGGGCAGAAGATCGTGGAGCGCGAGGGCTTTTACACCATCGGGGCCAGGTACAAAGAGCAGAACGACAAGAACTTAAGGTAACTCCCCTCATAGATAACAGGCAGAACCTGGGAGAAGCCGGACCGCAATAGTCGGCAGGCTTCTCCCGGTTCTCCTGTCTTCAGAGAGGGGAGTTCATAAAATCTTGCTTCGAATGAGGGGAGTCAAGATGAAATGGTTCAAGAAAGGACGGTGGAGACAGTCCTCCAGCCTTGTTTTTCAGCTGATCGAAACCTTCTGGGGTGGGGAGGAGAAGGACCTGCCTCACTCCGGAGAGAAGCCCTCATTACCAAAATCGCTGAGGGGAAAAAGGACGCTCGCCCGTTGGAAAGAGTCGGCCATCAAAGCCTTTTTTTTCACTAACGGCGTCCTGGCGATCATCGTCCTCATCGGGATATTTGCCATCCTGCTCTATACTGCCGTCCCGGCTTTCAAGGAGATCCCCCTGAAAGAATTCTTCGGTAACAAGATTTGGGATCCCACTTCTCCGGAAAAGGCGCAGTACGGCCTGCTGTCCATGATCGTCAGTACAATGATATGCACCGCCGGAGCGTTGCTCCTCGCTATCCCCATCGGCCTGGGCGTAGCCGCCTATCTCTCGGACGTCGCCCATTGGAGGGTTCGGGAGATCGTCAAGCCCATCGTCGAGATCCTGGCCGGGATTCCCTCGGTCGTGACCGGCTTTCTCGGGATCGTTCTGTTCGGGCCGGTCATCGCCAAAATCTTCCACACCGGTCACGGCCTCAACGCCGTCAACGGAAGCTTCCTGCTGGCCATCATGGCCCTCCCGACGATCATCAGCATCTCCGAGGATTCGCTGAGCGCCGTCCCAACCGCCTATACCGAGGCATCCCTGGCGTTGGGGGGGTCCAGATGGCAGACGCTCGTCCGGGTTAAGATCCCCGCCGCGCTCTCCGGCATCATCGCCTCCTTCATGCTGGGGATGGGCCGGGCCATCGGCGAGACCATGACCGTCCTCATGGCCACGGGGAATGCCCGTTCATTTCCCCATGGTTTTCTCGAATCCGTCAGGACTATGACGGCCAATATCGCCATTGAGCTGGGCGAAGTGCCCTACTACACGACCCATTATTACGCCCTGTTCGCCATTGGGCTTGTCCTGTTTATCATGACCTTCATCGTCAACCTGATCGCCGACGTCATCCTGAACAAGTACCAGCAGAGGGAGCTATGAAAAAGAAGAAGGTCGTCCAATTCATCGGGTTTCTCCTCTTGCGGATGTGTCTGTACACTGTCCTCGCCATCCTCCTACTGTTTCTTTACGACATCGGGAAGAAGGGCGGAGGGGCGATCTCCTGGGAATTTCTGAGCCAGCCTCCCCGCCGCGGCATGACCCAGGGGGGCATCTTTCCGGCCATCGTGGGGACTTTTGTGGTTACAATTGTGACCGCCGTGTTGGCCATCCCGCTCGGGATGTTCGCGGCCATCTACCTCAACGAGTACGCGAAGCAAAGCCGGCTGACACGGATCATCCGGCTGGCCATCCGCAACCTGAGCGGAGTCCCGTCAATCGTCTATGGGCTCTTTGGTGTCATCCTGTTCGTCAACATCTTGAAATTCGGAACGTCGATCCTGTCGGCCGGGTTGACCCTCGGCCTGCTCACGCTTCCCTGGACGATCACGGCCAGCGAGGAAGCCCTGAAGACGATCCCGAACTCCTACCGGGAGGGCTCTCTGGCCCTGGGCGCGACCAAGTGGCAGTCCATTCGAACCAATGTTCTGCCGTACGCTATCCCAGGCATGCTGACCGGGACGGTCCTCGGGCTGGCCCGGGCCGCCGGAGAGACGGCGCCGATCTTATTCACGGGGGCCGCCTTCTATCTTCCCTACCTCCCCAAGTCATTGAGCGACCAGTTCATGGCCCTGCCCTATCACCTGTACATCATGGCGACACAGCATCACGCCATCCAGCAGGTGAGGCCGCTGGCCTATGGTACCGCCCTAGTGCTTATCGTCCTGGTCCTCGGTCTGAACATGACGGCCATCGTCATCCGATTTCGATTGAGACGCAAACGCAGGTGGTAAAATGGACATCCAACCCAAGATAGAAACCAAAAACTTGAGCTTCTATTACGGCTCTAAACAGGCGCTCAGGAACATCAACATCGTCTGTGCCGACCGCCGTGTCACGGCCATCATCGGCCCGTCCGGCTGCGGCAAATCGACCTTCATCCGGACCCTCAACCGGATGAACGACGTGATCGCCGGGGCGCGGGTAGAAGGCGAGATCCTCATTGACGGCGTCAACATCAACTCTCCGGCGGTGGACGTCGTCGAGTTGAGAAAGAACGTCGGGATGGTCTTCCAGAAGCCGAACCCTTTTCCCAAGTCGATCTTCGATAATGTGGCCTATGGACTGAGGATTAACAATGGAAAGAACCGCGCGAAGATCGAGGAGGTTGTCGAGAAGAGCCTCATCGAGGCCGCGCTCTGGGACGAGGTCAAAGACCGCCTCAAGGAAAATGCCTTTGCGCTCTCAGGGGGTCAGCAGCAGCGGCTCTGCATCGCTCGCGCCATGGCCGTGCAGCCGGAGGTCATTCTATTCGATGAACCCTGTTCGGCTATCGACCCGATCGCAACGGCCAAGATCGAGGACCTCATCATGAAGGTGAAGAAGAATTACACCGTCGTCATCGTCACCCACAATATGCAGCAGGCCGCCCGGGTTTCTGACTTCACGGCTTTCATGATGCTGGGGGACTTGATTGAATTCGATAAAACAGAGACAATATTCACCAACCCGGCCAACAGGCTGACCGAGGATTACATCACCGGCCGGTTCGGGTAAAATAGAAGTCGCCCGAGGAGGCACCTATGGAAAGACAATTCGATGCGGAACTCAACGCTCTGAACGAGAAGCTCCTTCACATGGCCCGATTGGCTGAGGAATCTGTATCCTTGGCCGTGAAGAGTTTGAAGGAAAGAAATGAGGCCTTCGCCCAGGAGGTCTTCAAGAGGGAAACGGACGTCAACCTTCTGGAGATCGATATCGACGAGATATGCATGCGCCTTTTGGCTCTGCGGCAGCCCGTGGCCAGCGACCTGCGCTTTATCACCTCAGCCATGAAGATCGGCAGCGACCTGGAGCGGGTGGGGGATCTGGCGGTTAACATCGCTGAAGTCTCGCTGGAGCTTCTCAAACAGCCCGCCCTCAAGCCCCTGCTCGATATTCCCCGAATGGCCTCCCTGGCCCAGGGCATGATCAGAGATTCCCTCAACGCCTTCGTCAATCGCGATGAAAAGCTGGCCCGGGCCGTCTGCGAAAGGGATGACGAGGTCGATTCCCTGAATGACCAGGTTTTTCGTGAGCTCTTGACTTACATGATGAACGACCCGGCGACGATCGACCGGTCGGTGGGACTCATCCTGATCGGCCGTCATCTCGAGCGGATCGCCGACCATGCGACCAACATCGGGGAGGATGTGATCTACCTGGTCCTCGGCAAGACCATCAAACACCACATCGAAGAGATCCGCCGCGAGGCCGCCGCCAAGTCCGCAGAAAAATAGCGGCTGGCCGCTCGTTATTGGGAACCGCTTTATGTATTGAAATCTCCTTAATCCTCCGCTTATACTTGACCTGGATAGAAAGGAGGCTCCCCATGAAACGCGTTTCGATCAGGTCGATAGGATTTGTTGTGCTGTTCCTGGCCGTTCCTTCGTTTTCCCAGAAGGCCGTCAAGGACCTCAAATTCCACCATCTCCAGGATTATTGCTGGATGCGGCTGGCCGAGGTCGTCCCCGAAGTGACCGACCGGATCATCTTGCCCATCGGCACGGTGGAATCCCATGGCGCCTGCGCCATCGGGACGGACAACATCATCCCCGCCCACCTGGCGGAAGAGATTTGGGAGAGATGCAACGCTCTGATCGCCCCCGCCATCAACCACGGCTTCACCGGAGCGAGCATCTCCCGATTCCCCGGTTCGATTACTGTCCGTCCGGAAGTCTTCGAGGAATACTTGTATGATGTCCTCAAGGACCTGGTGCGGACCGGTTTCCGGAATGTCCTGATCATCAACGGGCACGGCGGCAACACCGAGCCGGCAAAGAAGGCGGTCACTCGCCTTCATCAAGAGACTGGTGCCCATTTCATGATCGTCGATTGGTGGACAGTGGCCTTCAACATCGTCAACGAGGTTTACGGGGCCAAAGCTCAACAATCGGGCCACGGAGATATGGAAGAAGCCGCCCTGGTCATGGCCTTTGATCCTGCGCTCGTCGACCGCGAGATGTACGAGCGGCTCGGTAAGGACAACGTCGGGAGCGCCAGGACCGAGACCGGGGTCGTCCTCATGCCGGCTTGGGCCACAACGGCCTATCCGGAGAAAGGAGCGGGCTACCTCGATTTCGACGTGGCCAAGGCCAAGGCCTACACGGCGAAGAAGGCCGATTATATTGCTCAGACGTTCCTCGAGGCCGTCAAGAGATGGGAAATGATGGAGGGCTGGAAGAAATAGGCGACAGATTCTTGTTGCTTTCCGTCTCCTTTTCTGATAGGGGATTGGGAAAAGGAGGACCGCTATGATCTGGTGGGTTCTTGGTTTAGCCGTCTTGAGCATCCTGTCCTATCTCTCTGATGTCGGCGTGATCAACTTTCAGGGCATGCGAGTTCCTTTCCTGAACGCCTCGCTCCTCAGCGTGTTGATTCTCCTGGCCGCGGCCGGGATCCTGGCGCGAATGCTGTTCATGAAGAGAAGGGGCCGGAGAGAGGAGCTGCAAAAAAGGATCCAGGACCTCGAAAGCAAACTGGCCGCTCTCGGCTCTCAGAAGTAGAGAAAGGAGCGGACGGCTCATCCGGCCGGACCTTGGGGCGTCAATCCCGGCTCCGCTTTTGACCTCGCCAAGAGGTCGGGGGGGATCCGTGTTGCCATTTCATTTTCGGGCAAAGTATAATAGGCCAACGGTATCCCATGAACGAGTATATTGCCGTAGTCGATGATGAGCCGGATATCGTCGAGCTCATCACCCTTCATCTAAAGAGGGCGGGCTTCCGGGCGGACAGCTTTTCCGATGGCCGGAGTTTTCTCGATTCGCTGGAAAAACAGGTCCCCGACCTGGTCCTTCTTGATCTCATGCTCCCCGATATTGACGGGTTGGAGGTCTGCAAGCTCCTGCGGAAGAGGGAGGAATGGGCCTCCATCCCGGTGATCATGGTCACGGCCAAGGGCGATGAGTCCGACAAGATCCTGGGTTTGGAGCTCGGCGCCGATGATTACGTCACCAAGCCGTTCTCGTCCAAGGAGCTCGTCGCCAGGGTGAAATCGGTGCTCCGGAGACAGAAGATCCCGGCTGAAGCCAAGAAGCTCCAGGTCGGAGATCGGTTGACCATCGACCTGGAAAAATATGAAGTCTCGGTTGAAGGTCACAGAGTCGACCTAACCTCGACGGAATTCAAGATCCTGCGCTTACTGGCCTCGAAAAAAGGAAGGGTGTTCACCAGGGATCAGATCCTTGACTATCTCTGGGGGCACGAAAAGATCGTCCTGGACCGGACGGTCGATGTCCACATCCGAAACCTCAGGGAGAAGCTCGGCTCGGAAGCCGCTGATCTGATCAAGAATATCCGAGGAGTCGGTTACAAGCTGGAAGCATGAAAAAGTCCATATTTTTCAAGGTCTTTGGAGGCTACGTCATCATCCTTCTTCTGCTGGCCGTCGTATTCCTCCTGTTTTCCTTCAGCACAATCAAGAGACATTACATGGACACATTGGCTCACGATCTGGAAAACGTCGGCCGCACTCTTGACGCACGTATCTTCGACTATCTCGACCGGAATCGTCTCCCGGACCTGGAGACATTCCTCCAGGAGCACGGGAAGAAAATCGGCGCTCGGCTCACGGTCATCGATCCCGAGGGGATCGTCAAGGCCGACTCGGAGCAGGACCCGGCCGCAATGGAAGGCCATCGCTTCCGGCCGGAAATTTCTGAAGCCCTCGCTGGCCGGGTTGGTCGTTCTCTCCGCTACAGCAGTACGCTCAAGGCCCAGATGCTGTATGTCGCCCTGCCCCTCGACCGAAGCGGCCGGGTCGAGGGCGTCCTCCGCCTGAGCCTATTCGTTCGTGATATCGACATCTTGCTCAAAGCCATAAGGAGAGACATCGGCCAGGCTGTCGGGATCATCATCCTCCTATCCATCGTCGGAGCCTTCATATTTTCCCGGAGCCTGACCCATCCCATGCGGCAATTGATTCGGGCCTCACGGCAGGTCGCAGCCGGGGATTTTACAGCCAGGGTCAGGGTCCGGAGCTCCGATGAATGGAAGGACCTAGCCGTGAGCTTCAACTCCATGACCACCGAGGTCAAGACGCTGTTCGACGACCTCAGGAAACGCAAAGAAGAGCTGGACAACATCATGGCGTCCATGCAGGAGGGGCTGCTCGTCCTGGATAGGACTGGAAAAATCAGGCTCGCCAACCAGAGCGCGAAGGACCTCATCGGCCAGGAGGCCGTGGAAGGAAAATACTTTTGGGAAGTTGTGAGGATGACTCCGTTCGTGGAACTCATCCGCCGGGTCAAGGAGGAGAAAAAGACTCGTATAGAGGAGGTCCTTTTCGGCGAGAAGAGCATTCTCTGCCGGGCGGCGTTTCTCCCCGCCCAGGATGGAGTGGTGGTCACTCTCGACGACATCACCGAGATGCAGAACCTGGCCCGTATAAAAAAGGATTTCGTGCTCAACGTCGCCCATGAGCTTCGCACTCCACTCACCGCCATTAAAGGGTATGCTGAGACCCTGGAAGATGAAGCCGGTGACCGGGGGCGCCAATATGTGCTGACCATCATCCGCCATACCGACCGCCTGATCAGGGTCGTGGAGGACCTCATTTCCCTGGCCACGCTCGAGGAGAAAGGTGTTGCCTTCGAAACCGAGAAGATCGACCTGAAAGAGATCGCCGAAAACGTCGTCAAGATCTTCGAGCCAAGAGCCAAAGAGAAAAACCTCGACCTTCGCCTGGAGGCGGCTGATCTTCCTCCGGTCGAGGGCGATGCCTTCCGCTTGGAGCAGATGCTCGTCAACCTGATCGACAACGCCGTTAAATACACCGAAAAGGGCAGCATCCGGGTCGGCCTGAAGAAAGAGCCGGGAGGTGTGGCCATCGAGGTGGTCGATACCGGGATCGGGATTCTCGAGGATGACTTGGGCCGCGTTTTCGAGAGATTTTATGTCGTGGACAAGTCCCGCTCCCGGAAGGCCGGGGGGACAGGACTCGGGCTCTCGATCGTCAAGCACATCGTTCTACTTCACGGCGGCCGGATCGACCTGAAGAGCATTCCGGGCGTGGGTTCGACCTTTCGCGTGTTCCTCCCGTCTGGGGCTTCTCTGACCCCTTAGAAAGCTCCGCCGGAAACCGCTCGCCGTTCTGATCCCTTCAGCTGATGATGGCTGTCGGGTTCGGACTGAATGGATTAATGCGGGCCGCCAGGGAGAACAGGAACGGATAGCTCTCCTTGAGATGCTGGGTGTAGGCCACCCATTCACTGGCGATCTGGGAATACGCCCTCTTCAGGTCCTGGCCGAGGTGCTCATAATCGGCCGCGGGAAGCCGGTCGATCTTGTCGCCCCGGAAGGCCAGCTCCTCAGCCAGATGGAAGACCGCCCAGAGCAGGTCGGTGAACCGTTCGTGCTCGAGCAAGTTCGGGTTTTCCAGGAGCTGCAGCAGGAAAGTGCGCTTCTGCCCCAGAAAGGCCTGCAGATCGATCAAAGCGGCCTTATCGATCTGGATCTTGTACGGGAAGCCACGGGCGGCCTCGGCGGCCTTCTGAAAGTCCTTCTTGGACCAGGCCGGCCTGATCTCCAGGCGGCCGCAGAGATCTGGGGCGTTGGAGACAAAGCCGCGAAACCTGTTCATCAGCTCGAGGGCCACTTCGCTGTAGAAGGTCCCGATCACCATGTTGAGCTTTTTCATCAGGACGTTCTTTTCTCTCTGGCTGAGCAGCCGCTCGATGACGAGCGTCACCATCAGGACGTTGATGAACAGAAAGGCAATATCGCCGATCAGATAGAGAAAAATGTGATGGGCGTCCCTAAAGATGAGGTAGTGGATGAAATAGGTCAGCGCCGAGGCGGCGATCAGGGCCAGGCTCATCCAGGTCATCCAGGAGGATTTTTTTTTCGACATCGTTTCCCTCGTTCCGGTCATCTGAACATCGAGCCCTCCATGATACAGAAAAATCTGAAGATGAGGAAGATGGGGGGAGAAAGAACCCGTGCTCTGATTGACATTCGGAGGAGGGGCCCTTATAGTTGAGGATCACCCAGCGGCCGGCAACCCGGTTCCCGGACCGGCCGATCCTGGGAGGACATCCAAATGGCCGAGCAAGAGATCGATCGTCGCATCCGGTGGCTCTCCAGCCTGATCGGGAATACGCCGCTTCTGGAGGTTCACTTCCTGTTCCGAGGAAAGAAACGGACGCTCTATGGCAAGGCCGAGAACCTGAACATGACGGGTAGCATCAAGGACCGGATGGCCTTCCATATCATGGAAAAGGGCTATGCCAGGGGTTCTCTTAGACCAGGAGCCACGATCATCGAGGCCACGAGCGGAAACACCGGCATCGCCTTCTCGGCCATCGGCCGGGCCCTGGGCCACCCCGTCACCATTTTCATGCCCAACTGGCTGAGTGAAGAGAGGATCAACCTGATCAAGAGCTTGGGGGCGAAGATCGTGTTGGTCAGCCGGGAGGAAGGCGGGTTCCTGGGCAGCATCAGCCGGGCCGAAGAACTGGCCGAAACTTTACAGGGCTCCTTCCTTCCTCGCCAGTTCTCGAACGAGGACAACGTTGAAGCCCATTACCTGACGACCGGCCCGGAGATTTGGTGGCAGCTCGACGCCCATAGCCTCTCGCCGGACGCCTTTGTCGCCGGCGTCGGGACAGGGGGAACCATCATGGGAACCGGCCGCTTCTTCAGGGAAAAACGTCCTTCGATCAAGCTCCATCCCCTTGAACCATCCAATTCTCCAACCCTGTCCACCGGCCACAAAGTCGGCCGGCACCGCGTCCAGGGCATCTCGGACGAGTTCATCCCGCCTATCCTGGAACTCAAAGCCCTGGACGAGGTGGTCGGCGTAGATGACGGCGATGCCATCATCATGGCCCAAAAGCTGGCCGCTGAGCTCGGGCTGGGGGTCGGGATCTCCTCGGGAGCGAATTTTCTGGGCGCTCTTCATGTCCAGGATGAGTTGGGAGCAGACGCGGTGGTCGTCACCGTCTTCCCCGACGATAATAAGAAATACCTCAGCACAGACTTGATGAAAGATGAACCGGAGAAGAAAGGGTTCCTGGCACCGCACGTCCAGTTGCT
>Ga0315275_10005077_pt1 | contig 12401 bp, 8 predicted proteins | sample YL17G03_0_MG_FD_205557 | JGI IMG/M metagenome (GOLD analysis project Ga0315275, IMG submission 205557) | Sediment microbial communities from Yellowstone Lake, YNP, Wyoming, USA - YL17G03_0 | ecosystem: Environmental > Aquatic > Freshwater > Lake > Sediment | place: USA: Wyoming | collected... | reverse complement strand
GCCGAATCCGTAGGCGAGCGCGAACTCCGTCGTCGCGCGCAGCGGGTCGTCGTCGCTGCGCGCGAGGACGCCGAGGAGGATCTCGAGGGATCCGAGCGCCAGGACCGCCGCGATCCGCATCGGCGTGACGAGCAGCCGCAGCAGCAGCAGGTACAGCGCAGCGAAGCTCGAGTGGCGCGAAGAGCCCGAGGTCGCAGTGCTCGTCATCGCTCCACCAGGTAGCGGAAGACGTCCTCGAGATCCTCGTCCACCGGGCGTACCTCGAGCACCCGGGCACCACGCGCCCGGGCCAGCGGTGCAATCGCCCTCGCGAGGCCTCTCGCGTCGTCGGTGTCGAGGAAGAGGCCGTCGTCGCCGTCGACGTGTGCGCCCACGACCACACCTGCAAGCAGGAGGTCGCCGGCAAGCTCTCGCGGCGCGCTCACGCGGACCCGGATCCGGCGGGGGCGGTCGTCCATCAGGGCGCGGATCTCGCGGAAGTCGCCGGACGCAGCGAGCCTGCCCTTCGCCATCACGAGCACGTCCGAGCCGAAGCGCTCGACCTCGTCGAGCACGTGGCTCGCGACGACGACGCACCGGCCCTCGTCGCCGAGGCGGTGGAAGAGCTCGATCATGTGTGCCCGCTGGCGGGGGTCGAGCCCCGTCAGCGGCTCGTCGAGGATGATCACGCGCGGGTCGTGCACGATCGCCTGCGCGAGCTTGACCCGCTGGCGCATCCCCTTCGAGTACGTCGGCAGCCGCCGCCCGTCGTCCGGGTCGAGCTCCACGGTCTCGAGCGCCGCGCGCGCAGCGCCGTCGGGGTCCGGAAGGTCGTAGAGGGTCGCCGCGAGCCGGACGAACGCGAACGCCGTCAGCGGCTCGAAGACGGTCTCCTGCTGCGGCACGAGGCCGACCTGCCGCGTGACCGCCACGCTCGAGCGGGGATCGAGCCCGAGAATCCGCACCATCCCCTTCGACGGGCGCGCGAGCCCGCAGAGCATGCGCAACATCGTCGACTTGCCCGCTCCGTTCGGCCCGAGCAGCGCTGTCACACCCGGCCCGACGTCGAAGCTGACGTCGGAGACCGCGACGAGGCTGCCGAACCACTTCGACACGCCCTGCACCTCGAGCAGCGGTGCGCCGTCCACCGGCGTCGTCATCGTCGCGCCCCCTGGCGGCGGTAGCTCAGCAGGCAGACGGCTCCCCCGAGCAGGATCCAGCCGCCGAGGCCGGCAACGACCAGGCCGGTCGAGAGACGGGCGATCGGAGGATCGCCGTTGGACGGGTCGCGGGAATCTCCGAAGACACGAAACGCGTACTCGGTCGCAACGGAGGGAGTGAGCAGCGCGAGCTCGTCGGGGGCGCCGCTGCTCTCGACAGCGACCCCGACCGCGATCGACGGCACGAGCAGGACGAGGACGATCGCGACCGCGGCCACGGCCCGGCGGGTTGTCAGGCTCGAGACGCCCATCGCGACCGCGGTGTAGAAGAGCGCCACCCCGACCCCGGAGACGACGATCCGGAGGAGGAGCAGCGGCGCCTCTCGGGGCGACGGCCCGGCGTTCACCACCGTGTACGAGACGAGAAGGAAGAGCTCGGGGCCGATCGTCATCACGAGCATCACGCCCGCGACAGCCGCCCACTTCGCCGCCAGGTACCGCTTCACGTCGAGCGGGCCTGCCAGGTAGAGGTCGAGCATCCCGGTGCGCCGGTCGGTGCAGAGCGCCTCCGGCGCGACGAGTGAAGCGAAGAGCGCGAGCGCCATTGTGATCTCACCGGTGTACTCGCCGTACGAGGGCAGGATCTCGTTCAGGACGCGGGCGGCCGGCAGGAAGGCGGTGATCCCGACGAAGATCACGGCCGGCAGGAAGGCGATCAGCACCGCGATGGCCGGGAGCACCTTGTGGCGGAAGCTGCGGTGGAGCCCCAGGACCCGCTGCAGGGTGTGCTTCCACACCGTGACGAGCGCCCACACCGGGGCACTGTGCGGGCCGTCGTAGGCCCGGTAACCGACGTCGAAGATGCGCGCGCCCTGCTCGCTGCTCATACCCGCTCCGCTCGCCGGCTCATGCGCTCGCCTCCATGTAGACGTCCTCGAGCGTCTGGCGCTCGGGGCCGAGGCGACGGATGCCGACGCCGAGGTCGGCAACGGCGTCGCGTACCGCGTCGTGCACGCCGTCGGCCCACGCGACGCTCACGGTCTCACCCAGCTCGGCGACGTCGAAGCCGCTCTCGCGCAGCAGCGCTGCAAGCTCGTCCGACCGGTCGTCGACGACGACGATCAGCCGCTCACTGTCGCGGCGAAGGTCGCTCAGGGCGCCGGCCCGCACGACCGAGCCGCCGCCGAGAATCACGACGGCGTCGCAGATCCGCTCGGCCTCCTCGAGGTGGTGGGACGAGATCACGATGTCCATCCCGAACTCGCTCCCGACCCTCCGGATCAGCGCGAGCATGTCGTCCCGCTGGAGCGGGTCGAGACCGTCGGTCGGCTCGTCCAGGAGGACGAGGTCGGGATCGTGGACGATCGCTCCCGCCAGCTTCACGCGCTGCCGCTGTCCCGTCGACATAGTGCCGATCGGACGGAAGCGCTCCTCGCCGAGGCCGACCTGCCAGAGCGCGTCGTTCGCCCGCTGGATCGCCGCCCGGCCCGGCAGGCCGTGCAGCTCGCCGAGGTGCCGGACGAGATCGGCGGCGTGCACGTCGGGCGGAAGGTTGTGGTGCTCGGGCGCGTAGCCAATCCGCTGGCGCACGGCGATGCCGGAGCTGGCCGGATCGTGCCCGAGCACGGACAGCTCGCCGGCGTCGCGCAGCCGCAGGCCGAGCACGAGCGAGATGAAGGTCGTCTTCCCGGCCCCGTTCGGCCCGAGCAACCCGGTGATGCCATGACCGATGTCGACGTCGAGGCCGTCCACCGCGACGGTCGAGCGGTATCGCTTCGTGACGCCGCGCGCGGAGACGACGGGTGTCGTGGCGGTCTCGGTCATCTCCCGGACCGTACCCGAGGGGTGCTCCTCTCGCCCCCGGTGCCCGAGCGTCGATTCTCACTGCGAAGGCAGTGCCCGGCCTGGCAGAGGAGACTCGAGCGTCGAGCGGCCGTCCGTGGCCACTCGTACAGCGGGTACGTGTCTTCCCCGATGCCGCTGCCGCGCGCGACGAACGAGAATCCGGTGATCGACGAATGGAAGGGCCTGGGGAATGAGACGAGGCATCGTGTTGGCCATCGCAGCGGGGGTCGGGGTCCTCGCACTCGGAGCCTCGGCGCTCGCCATCGAGCACTCATCCCAGAGTCACGATTCCCCGGCCGTCGACCCGCACGGGACCGCCCTCCCGGCGCAGAGGCAGGTGCAGCTCTCACGCGTGATGCCGGCGCCGTCCGACTACGACGGCCTCCACGCACAGCTGATCGGCGGAACGATGCCCGCCGCTCGAGTGGAGGCGACGGTGCTCACCGATGAGCAGTGCCAGCCCGACGCCCACGGTGTCTCCCACTGCCTGAACCGGATGCGCCTCGCCGACGGCAGCGTGATCCAGGTGCGTCATCCGCACGACATGAGCCGGGTGCCATGTCTCTCCCCGGGGGAGCACGTCAGGCTCGTGCCGCCGGCGGTCGCGTAGTCAGGCGCGGTCGAGGTACGCACACGGACGGCTATCGAGCGGGAGCGGCGAGCGGCCGTAGCGCGTGACCACGAGTGGGGCATCACAGACGTCGAGCTCGATCGTCGACCCGATCTCCGGCGGCGTACCGTGCAGCTCGACCAGGCGGTAGCCCTCCATGGTCGGCGCGAACGCGACACACCCCTCCTTCTCCGATACGGGAATCTGATCCGCCATCCGCGCATCGGCCTCCACGACCGCAGCGCCCAGACGCTCGATCGAGCGACGCAGCGCGTTCCCTGCATCGGCGTAGGCAGCCTCGGTATCGACGAGCCTCCCGCCGAGGGAGGCGAGGCCCTTGCGAAGCGCGCGCTCGGTGACACGCACCTGCTCCGCTCCGATCGCCGCCTGCTCCTCGAGCCTACGCCCGAGCTCCTCCACCGACACCTGAAGGTCCGCAGACTCGTCCGACGCAAGCGACTCCTCGATCCGTTCGAGACGCCAGCCCAGCGACGAGGCGGCGCGCTCCAACTCGCCTCGGAGCTCTTCCCGCGCTTCGATCCCGCTTGCATCTCGCTCCTCCAACCGGGCGGCAACGCCCCCGAGCTCGTCTCGGAGCGCCTGCTCGACCTCGAACGCGGCCGCGGCCGACCGCAACGCATGGTCATCGATCCGCGCCGCAAGCGCCGCGCCGGAAAGCTCAGCGGCAGCAAGGTCGTCGGAGCGGAGACCGTGCAGCTCGTCAATGCGTGCTCCGAGAGACTCCGACTCTCTGCGCACGGTCTCGAGAGCCTGCTCGCCGTCGGACCGCGCTCCGGCGACCTCGTCGGTGATGCGCTCTGCCAGACCAGCGAGGCGCTGCTCGAGCATCTCCTCGAGGCGCTCCTCCCAGGCTGCGCGACCGGCAGCTGCCTCCTGCAGTTCCTCGACCCGCGCCCGCAACGCCGCCGTTTCGTCGACGTTGATCCCGAACTGGACGCCGAGCGCGTTGGCCTGCGCCTCCAGGTCGGCCCGGATCGCCCCGGCAGCCTCGTCGATGCGGTTCCCGAGCTCCCCTTGCCCCGTCACACGGGCATCGTCGGCCGCCGCGAACGCAGCGTCGACGGCAACCGCGTGCACACTCGTCCACTCACGCAACAGATCGAGCTCGGTTCGTACCCAGTCTGCCTGGGCTGCGGCCGTCGCTGCTGCCTCGTCACGGCTGACGAGACCATCGGATCGCCCTGCAACGTCGTCGACCCGACGGCCGAGCTCGTCTGCGAGCCCACTGATGCGCCGGTTCAGCTCCTCCGCGAGCCCGTCAATCCTGCCGTGCCCATCACGTGCGCTGCTCTCGATCTTCCGCGACAGCTCCTCGAGCAGCTCGCCGGGGACGGCGTCCTCCGCTCGGTCTGCGAGCACCGCAAGCTCCGCCCGGAGCTCGGCAGCGATGCCTGCAAGAGCGTCACTGTCCGGCCTGCGCTCGAGGTCAGTCGCCAGTGCAGCGACCCTCTCGCCCAGCAACACGACCGTGTCGAGCCTGCTCTCGGCGCCGTCGAGCCGTGTCGCCAGCGCGTCGGCGCGACCGGCCAGGTCACGACCGACGCCTTCCCGCACACGCGACTCCATCTCGGTGAGCGACTCGATTGCCGCCTCGAGCGCGCGAAGACGCTGTTCGGTCGCGAGCGCGCCGCCGCCGAATCGGTCTTCGAGTCCGGCCAGCGACCCGCCGAGGTCGGCGATGGCGGCGTCGACGGCCCCGAGACGCTCAAGGCGCACCGACAACTCGTCGAGTCGCGCCTGCAACACCTGATCCTCCGTCGGGCGCGCAGCAAGCTCGTCGAGCCGCGACCGCAGATCCACCAGCTCATCCGCGCGGGGAACAGTGGACGTGATCTCCTCCACCCGCGCAAAGAGGGCCTGCGCAAGCGACTCGCGCTCGACAACCGAGCTGGACGCAAGACGCTGAACCTCCTCGCGAAGCTCCGCCGCCGACATCGTCGCAGCAAGCTGATCCTCCAACTCACCGACCCGCGACTCGAGCCCGACCGCCGACATGTCCGGCACGCTCATCGCAAGGGCGTCGAGCCGCTCGCTCGTACGGCGCTGAAGCTCGCCGATCTCGGCCGATAGGCGCTCGAACGCGCCGCTGCCCACTCGGCTTTCTTCTTCGAGCAACTCGATCCGTTCTTGCAGGCCGTCCGACTCGGCCGACGGGATTGCAGAAGCCACCTCGTCGATGCGTGCAGAGAGGAAGTCGATCATTGGCGCGAGATCGGGAACCGGCGCAGTCGCACTGTCATCGATCCGCGCCGCCAACAGGTCGACGCGGGCTATGAGCGATGGCATACCCGCGGTCTGCTCCGCGCCGGCGTTGTTTCCCGCCTGCGCTTCAAGCTCGGCGAGCGCCCGGCGGAGATCCTCGAGGGTCTCGCTGCCCGGCAGGCGCGCCGCGAGCTCCTCGAGACGGCCCTCGAGGCCCGCGAGGTCAGCGACCCTGCTGACAAGGCCCTCGATACCGGTCTGCGCAATCTCTGCTTTCTCCGACACAGCCTCGAGCCTGTCCTGCAGCTCGCCGGCGCGGGGAAGCTCATCGAGTCTCGTTGCAAGCGCAGCAACTTCACGTGTGAGGTGCGGGATCTCGTCGCCCCGATCTGGCAGGGTCTCGAGGCGGTCGACCGCCGCGCGGAGATCCTCGATTCCATCGATGGCGACGGGGCGTGTCTTGAGCTCCTCGAACTCTTGCCGGAGCGCGCCAAGGTCGGCTGGGACGGGCGCGTCCTCGATTGCCTGGATCCTGCTGTTCACAGCCGCGAGTGCAGCTGCGAGGCCCGCTTCCGTCAGGCCGGTGGGTGCTGTCTCGAGTCGTTCCTCGACGGCGCTGACGGCGGCCCGAATGTCGAATGCAACGAGACGAAGGTCCTCCTGCCACGGTGCACCACCTGCAGCCCGTTCGAGAGCCCGCAGCCGTGCCTCGAGGTCGGCAACGACGCCGCTGTCATCGACCGACCACCCCAGAGTAGACTCCGGTGCTGCCGGCGCGCCGCTGCGCGAAGACTGCGGGTAGGCCCCCCGTCCCGGGGAGCGCAGGACCTCAGGCATGTGCCCGTGCTCCGAGAGCGCGGCTGCGAGGTCGAGACGGGTGATGGCTCCGCGCTCGACGAGAATCTCGCCGAGCCGGGTGCCGGACTTTCGCTGCTCGTCCAGGGCCGTAGAGAGTTGCTCGCTGCTGATGAGCCCGCGCTGGACGAGCAGCTCGCCGAGCGGCCGTCGGAGGTGCACCTCCTCCGGTGTGAGCGGTTCGACGGGTTCGAGACCCTCGAGCTCAGGCTTCTCGACGCCTGTCCACTGCTCTGCGAGCACGCCTGCGAGCTCGAGCCGCGAGACGCCGAATTCGGCGACCACGATCTCGCCGAGTCGCTCACCGCTTGCCTCCTGCAAGACCAGTGCTCGCTCGAGCTGTTCGGCGGTGATGAGGTTCTTCTCCACCAGGATCGTGCCGATTCGTTGCGCCTGGACGACTCTGGATGCTTCCATGTCACCCCTATCGGCAGACACTCATTCGAGGTATAGAGGGAACTTCACGTCCCGCCGGTAGGGGGACGCAGGGAAGGTGCCAGGTCGCCGTGACGAAGCGCGCGGCAGACGTGTACACGAGCGCCGGGGACTGCCACGCGGACGGCAGAGAGCGTGAGCGCATGTCAGGCGCGGCCCAGGTACGCGCACGGGCGACGATCGAACGGGAGCGGCGAGCGACCGTAGCGGGTGACGACAAGAGCGCCCTCGCAGCCCTCGACCTCGACCGTCGACCCGATCTCGGGAGGCCCGCCGGGGAGCTCGACCAGCTGGTAGCCAACCGCGGTCGGCGCGAATGCCACGCATCCCTCCGCCTCGGACACCGGTAGCTGGTCCGCCATGCGCGCATTGGCCTCGACGACCGCCGCTCCTAGCCGCTCGATCGAGCGTCGCAATCCCTTCCCCGCCCCGGCGTACTTCGACTCGGGACCGGTAAGCCTCTTGCCGAGCGAGGCGAGGCCTTTGCGGATGGCGCGCTCCGAAGCCCGCGCCTGCTCCTCTCCGATCGCTACCTGCTCATCGAGGCGGCGCCCGAGCTCCGCCACCGTTGCGCTCAGCTTCGACCAGTCGTCCGACGCAAGCGAATCCTCGATCAGCTCGAGACGCTGGCCGAGCGACGCTTCGACTCTGTTCAGTCCACCGAGAAGCTCCTCTCGCAGCGCCTGTGCCTCCTCGAAAGCCCGCGCGGCGTTCCGCGCTGCATCGGCGTCTCCCTCGCGAGAGACGGAGAGCGCGTCGAGGCGCTCTTCGAGCACCTTGTTCGTGCCACGCACAGTCTGCACATCGGCATGGCGCAGGCTCTGGAGCTCGTCGATCCGCGCGCCGAGCGATGCCATCTCCGCCCGCAGGATCGCCGTCGCCCGCTCGGCTCCGGCAGCCACCTTCTGCGCCTCCCCGACCCGCTCTCGCTGAGCAGCCGACTCCTCCTGTCGAGCATCGAGCGCGGCGCCGACCTCGACCGTGGTAGCCGCGACGGCGGCGAGCCTCCTCTCGAGCGCCACCAACTCTTCGAGCCCGTTCTCCAGATGGTCGAGCCGCGGGGCTACGACCTCGGGCCGATCGGCCAGGTCGCGCTCGACGCTCTCGCGCACCCGCGTTTCCATTCCCGCCAGCAGGTCGATCTTCGCCTCGGCAGCAGCCAGTCGTGCACCCGTTGCGAGAGCGTCACTGACACGAAGGGACTCGAACGAGTCGAGCAACCCGCCGAGACTGGCGATCTTGATGTCGAGGCTGCCGAGAGCTGCGAGCTGCGCCGCACCTTCGTCGGTCCGCGCCTGCGAGTGGCCGTCCTCTGCCGTGCTCGAGTTCTTCCGCCGCCTCCACGCGTGCCGCCCCACCCGAGCCGACCCGAGCTGCTCTTCCGCGCCCGCAGGCCGGGTCTCGAGCTCGGTGAGCGGGACATGGTCGTCGAGCTCCCGCGTCAAGCTCGACGGCTGTGCCACCGGCGCACCGTTCCGCAAGGGTTGCCCCGCAACTGCCGATGCCGGCTCACCTGACTCCCAGTGCTCGGCGAGCGCGCTCGCAAGATCGAGGCGGGTGAGAAAGCCCTGCTCGACGAGGATCTCGCCGATGCGGGCGCCTGTGGACTCCTGCACGGCCAGAGCACTCTGGAGCTGGTCGCTGGTGATGAACCCGAGCTCCACGAAGATCTCGCCGATCGGCCGCCGCAGCCGGAAATCCGCTCGCCCCGGCGATTCGGGCTCCGCTGCCCGGGCTCGAACGGGATCGTGCATGTGCTCCGCGAGCAACTGAAGGAGATCGACCTGGGAGACGCCGAACTCCGCCACCACGACCTCGCCGAGCCATGCACCCGTGCTCTCCTGCTGCTGCAGGGCCTGCTCGAGCTGCTCAGCCGTGATCAGCCTCTTCTCCACGAGGAGCGAGCCGAGCTGGCGCGACTGGGTTGCGGTCGTGGCATCCATGCCACCACGTATCGGCAGCCACTCGTTCGAGGTATAGCGCCGCTCCTCACGATCCAGAGAAGGTCTTGACAGACGATGGATTACGATATATCGTGATAGCACACAAAGAAAGGAACACCCATATGACTGCATTGACAGTCCCCCACGCCGGCCGTTGCCGGCGAGACACCAACCTCAAGGTCTGGTTCATGACCGACGAGCGCCCACGGCGCCGCGGACGTGGCCGACCCGGACGGGGCATGCACGGACCGGCCGGCTTCGGCGGGCCGTTCTTCGGCCCCGGCCGTCGCGCCGGCCGCGGCGACATCCGCGCCGCCATCCTGGCCCTCCTCGCGGAGGAGCCGATGCACGGCTACCAGGTGATCCAGGTGATCTCCGAGCGGAGCGGCGGCAACTGGACGCCGAGCCCCGGCTCGGTGTACCCCACCCTGCAGCAGCTCGAGGACGAAGGGCTGATCGAGCCCGCGGCGTCGGAGTCGGGCCGCCGGGCCTTCGCGCTGACCGACGCCGGCCGCGCCGCGAGCACGGCCGCCGACGGTCCTGCTCCATGGGAGGAGGCGGTCGGCGAGGCCGACAGCGACCTCGTCGAGCTCCGTGATCTCGTCCACCAGGTGCTTGCCGCAACGCGGCAGGTCGCCCAGGCGGGAACGGCAACCCAGATCAGGGGCGCCCAGGACGTGCTCCGAACCGCGCGCAAGGGTATCTACCGCCTGCTCGCGGAAGACGACGCCGAGGCGTAGGAAGGCCGAGGGGCGACGCGTGCGCGTCGCCCCTCTTTGCGTTCGGCGCTCCGAAACCCCGGCGTCGGGCTGAAGCCGGACACCACCACCGGCACCGCTCTACGCCCGGGCGTAGAGCACGATCGCGTCGACGACCGCCTGCAGCCGCCGGCCCTCGGGCGTCAACGTGTACTCGACCCGCGGCGGCCGTGCATCGACGACCCGGCGCTCCAGCACGCCGGCCTCCTCGAGCTCCACGAGCCGCTGCGCGAGCGTGCGCGGCGGGATCTCCCCCACCGCCTGCTTGAACTCGTTGAAGCGTGAGGCCCCCTCGTACGAGGCCCAGAGGATCGAGACGGTCCAGCGCCCCTCGAGGAGGCCCGCCGCCTGGCGGACCCCCTCGGGAACGGGACGACAGTGCCTACACCGTGACATCGAGCGACTGTGCGGCCGGCTCGAGCGCGAGCTCGAGCACCTCGGACAGCGCCATCACGGGATGGAACGTCAGCTCGTCACGGACGTGCTCGGGGACGTCGTCGATGTCGGCGCGGTTGCGCTCGGGAATGACGATGTCGGTGAGCCCGGCCGCATGGGCCGCGAGCACCTTCTGCTTGAGGCCGCCGATCGGGAGCACGCGGCCCTGCAGGGTGACCTCGCCGGTCATCCCGACCGTGTGCCTGACCGGTCGACCGGTGAGCAGCGAGGCGAGCGCGGTCGCCATCGTGATGCCGGCGCTCGGGCCGTCCTTCGGGATCGCACCCGCGGGCACGTGCAGGTGGAACGAGCGGTTCTCGAAGATCTCGTCCGGGAGCCCGTAGTCACCCGCTCTCGCGCGCACCGCCGAGAGGGCGATCTGGGCCGACTCCTTCATCACGTCGCCGAGCTGGCCGGTGAGGACGAGCTTCTCGCCTCCCGGGATGCTCGTCGCCTCGACGAACAGGACGTCGCCGCCGACACCCGTGACCGCGAGGCCCGTGGCGACGCCCGGCACGGCCGTCCGCTCGGCTGCCTCACGGAAGAACCGCTGCCGCCCGAGCGCATCGCGCACGACATCGATGTCGACGGTGACGGGCACCTCGGTTGTCCCGGAGGCGATTCCCGTCGCCGTCTTGCGCAGCACCTTGCCGAGCTCCCGCTCGAGCTGGCGGACGCCGGCCTCGCGGGTGTACTCGGAGATGACTGCCTCGAGCACGCCGTCGGCGATAGTCACCTCGTCCTCGCGAAGGCCGTTGCGCTCGCGCTGGCGGGGCCAGAGGTAGCCGGTCGCGATCGACACCTTCTCGTCGGTCGTGTAGCCGTCGAAGCGGATCACCTCCATCCGGTCGAGCAGCGGTCCGGGGATCGTGTCCGCCTGGTTCGCCGTCGCGATGAAGATGACGTCGGAGAGATCGACCTCGACGTCCAGGTAGTGGTCGCGGAACGTCGAGTTCTGCGCCGGGTCGAGCACCTCGAGCAGAGCGGCAGACGGGTCGCCGCGCCAGTCGGCGCCGACCTTGTCGACCTCGTCGAGCAGGATCACCGGGTTCATCGTCTTCGCATCGCGCAACGCGCGGACGAGCCGGCCCGGCAGGGCACCGATGTACGTGCGACGGTGGCCACGGATCTCGGCCTCGTCGCGAATGCCGCCGAGCGACATCCGAACGAACTCGCGGTTCAGCGACCGCGCGATGGACTCGCCGATTGACGTCTTACCCGTCCCCGGGGGGCCGATCAAGGTCAGAATCGCGCCGGATTTCTTGTCGACCTCGATCCCCCGCTCCTGCCGGAGCTTGCGCACCGCGATGTACTCGACGATGCGGTCCTTGACGTCCTCGAGCCCGGCGTGGTCGGCATCGAGCACCTCGCGGCTGGCCCGCGGGTCGAGCCGCTCGTCGGAGCGCACTCCCCACGGCACCGCGAGCAGCCAGTCCACGTAGCTGCGGATCGTCTGCGACTCGGGTGAGCTCTCGCCCATGCGCTCGAAGCGCGCGAGCTCGCGCTCGGCCTGCTCACGGACGTGGTCGGGCATCTCCGACTCGGCGATCTTGGTGCGGAACTCCTCGACGACGGACGTCTCGTCCTCGCCGAGCTCCTTGCGGATCGAGTCGAGCTGCTTGCGCAGGATGTACTCGCGCTGCTGCTTCTCCATGCCGGTGTTGACGTCCTCGCGGATGCGGCGGCGGATCTGCATCAGCGTCAGCCGCTCTCGCTGCAGGTTGAGCGCGAGATCGAGCCGCTCGGCCACGTCGACGGCCTCGAGGACCTGCACTTTCTGCTCGAAGGTGAGGTCGGGCGAGTAGCCCGACGTGTCGGCGAGCGCGCCCGGATCCGAGATCGAGCGGACGAAAGCGGCGATGCGGCCGTCGTCGCCGCGCAGCTCCAGGATCTCCTCGACGACTGCGCGGTACTCCGTCTCGAGAGCGCGCACGTCCTCGGTGGCCGGCGCTTCGTCGGGGCGTTCGTCCGCCTCGACGAAGAGGCGCCCGCGGGCGTCGGTCTCGGCCGCGCCTGCGATTGCGCGGTGGAGGCCGTTCAGCGCCACGGCGGTGTCGCCGCCGGGCAGCCGCAGCTTCTCCGACACCTCGGCGACGGTGCCCACCCTGGCGAACTCGCCGTCGTGTTTGGGAACGAGCAGCACGCGCTCCTCGTCGCC
>Ga0315275_10005075_pt1 | contig 12402 bp, 15 predicted proteins | sample YL17G03_0_MG_FD_205557 | JGI IMG/M metagenome (GOLD analysis project Ga0315275, IMG submission 205557) | Sediment microbial communities from Yellowstone Lake, YNP, Wyoming, USA - YL17G03_0 | ecosystem: Environmental > Aquatic > Freshwater > Lake > Sediment | place: USA: Wyoming | collected... | reverse complement strand
TGCGGATGGCCAGCTGCCGGTTGAACAGGTAGATTGCCGCCGCTCCCGCGATGTCCCAGGGCAACGACAAGCTCCCGGCGGTGCGGGGCAACAGGCGGCACAGTATCACCCATTGTGATATGCTCACCGCCGCCAACAACAGCCGGAAGAAGTTCGCGAAAAACGAGTTTGCTGCTTGGGCCCGTATCGCCTGCAGCACAGCCGCGAGATTTCCACACATCAGTTACTCACTCTAGCCAAATCCTTCGGGCTTGACCAGCTTCGCTCCTGCGCGCCTCCGGGTTGGATTGCCGCTGAGCACGTGATAAACCGGCTTCGCCTTGATCCTCGGCGTGCTCGCGCACGCTGGTGAGACCGCAAGCTGTTCGTGTCACACGCTCATAAGCCTACAGGAGAACTGCTCAGACGATGAAGTGTTTTTTCGACCCGAGAGGGGTTGCGCTGGTAGGCGCAACCGGCAAGCCGATGAAGGCCGGCTATAGGATACTCAAAAACCTGATGGTCGGGTACAAGGGACTCGTATACCCGGTGAACCCGTCTTACAGTGAGCTCGAGGGGTTGACCTGCTATCCCTCTGTTCTGGACGTCCCCGCGCCGGTAGACCTGGCGATCGTGTTCACCCCGGCGCCAACTGTGGCGCAGGCGGTTCGGGACTGTGCGAAGCGGGGGATCCCGGGCGTCATCATCCAGTCCGCGGGGTTCGCGGAGTGCGGAGACGAAGGCAAGGCGCTACAGGAGGAGCTGAAGCGAATCGGTCGCGAGACAGGCGTGCGCCTGTGGGGACCCAACTGCATGGGGCTCGTGGATGGGGTTCGCAAACACGTATTCTCCTTCGTCATGGAGAGCATCTGGGACCATGGGTTCACCGCCGGCAACGTCTCCTTGATCGTGCAAAGCGGGTTCTTGGCGGCCGGCTTCTTGATCGATCTCATGAGCCATGCGTTGATGGGGATCAGCAAGGCCTGTTCGATCGGGAACAAGGTTGACGTGGACGAATGTGATCTTCTCGAATACCTGATCGAGGATCCCGACACAGCAGCGATCGGGTTGTATCTGGAATCCATTCCCGACGGCAGGCGGTTCATGGATTTGTGCCGCGCATCCGCCAAACCGATTGTGGTGTTGAAGGGGGGCACCACAGCTGCCGGGGCTAAGGCCGCACTCAGTCACACTGCCAGCTTGGCAGGACGCGGCGCACTAGTCACAGGCGCGTTGGCCCAGGTTGGCGTGGTGGAGGCGCGTGACTTCTATCAGATGTTCGACATGTGCCGAACGCTGGCGATGTTTCCCGACTTGCCCGAGAAGCGCCGCGGCCGGGTTGCCATCATATCAGCTAGCGGTGGCGCTGGAATCGTCGCGTCGGATCTGGTGGAGCAGGCGGGACTGGAACTCGCCGACCTCTCGCCGGCGACGCGCGAGACGTTGACGACCCTCTACCCGGAATGGATGCCGGTGGCGAATCCGGTCGACCTGTACCCGGCAATAGAGCGCCACGGGCCCAAGGCGTACACCGAGGCCTTCAAAGCCGTCTGCGAAGATCCAAACGTGGATGCAGTGCTGTTCCACGTGATCGCTTTGGGTATTTTCAATGAGAGATTCTCGTTTCTGGCGGACGCGGTGCGTAGCTCGGGGAAGCCCGCGTTCTGCTGGCTGATGGGACTGCGCGAAGAAGTCGCCGACATCCAGAAGGAGGCTGCCAAAGAAGGGATTCCGGTTTTCCGCGAGCTGTCCCGGACAGTGGAGTGTCTGGCAGCGCTGCTCAAACGCCCCCGCGCCGGCGTGCTCGTGGGATCTGAGGCCTCTCAGCACGGAAGGATTGATCTGCGCGGCGAGCTGGATAGCGTACTGCGCACCGAAGGTGGGACTCTCGACGAGCACGTGTCGAAGCGGATTCTCGGCGCTTGCGGCATTCCTGTGGTGGAGGAAACGCTCGTGTCCAGCGGCGATGAGGTCGTGCGGGCCGCCAAAGCGTTTGGGTTCCCGGTGGTGATGAAGGGGCTGCAGCCGGGGAAGATCCACAAGACCGAGCTGGGTCTGGTGCGTTTGGGCATCGCGTCTGATCGAGAAGCGGTCGAACAATTCGAGGACCTGAAGCGGGCGATGGACGGGAAAGGAACCGTTTTGGTGCAGCAGCAGATACGAGGCGAACTGGAGTTGATCGTCGGTCTAGTGCGAGATCAGCAGTTCGGGCCCGCCGTCATGTTGGGCTTCGGAGGTGTGATGGCTGAGGTATTGGGGGAGCCGGTGTTTGCCGTCGCGCCCTTGAGCGAGGCGGAGGCTCTCCGCTTGATCGACAGTGTGAAGCCGCACAAGCTGCTTGAGGGTTTCCGTGGAGCGTCGCCCGTGGACAGAGAAGCGTTGGCGCAGATTCTAATTCGAGTAGGGGAACTGGGGTGTGCCTATCCCCGGGTGCGGGAAGTTGACATCAATCCGTTGATTGTCAGGCAGGGCAGGCCCGTGGCGGTGGATGCATCCGTGATTCTCAGCGATGTCGGGGAGTGAAGGCCGAACCCCACTCCGACTCGAAGAATCCCATCGCGGCGCAATCGGCCGGCGCAAGCAGCACGTCTGCGCCGGTTGATGAGCCAACGCAATCCTGCCATATAGGACCGACAGCAGCCGTTCGGCGGCGTAGCTCAGTTGGCTAGAGCGAGGGTCTCATAAGCCAGATACTTACTTTGAGATGGAGTAACATGGGGTGATAAGCAGCGCGGTGGCGTAGATTCCCGCCCGGCGCTGTTCGCCCCCTGTTACTCGATAGCGCTGCTTATCACCAATCTTCAGCTACAGTCTTAGCTACACTCTGGGTACGCTGTTGCCCGTCGGCCAGTGCCTCGGCAACGCGAGGCCTTCGACGGTACCGTGGGCAGCACGAGCGGCACCGCCGCTGCGCAGAGGATGCCCGAGAATCGACGAACGCGCGGCACAACGAGCGGATATGCCTCACCCTGACGTGGGTCTGCCGCCGGCCGGACCGGGAGCCGAGCCGCACCGGTTCGCTGGGGGGACAGCCGGACAGGCGATTTTACCAATACTTGATCCCGCACGCGGAAGTTTCTCTTCCGAAACGCCAACAGAAAAGTGCAGAGGAGGGCGCACGCATTCTACATCGACGCGCTGGCGCAGTTAGGCCGGATGTGGAAGGTGGCGCCGAAGCAGGCCGGCGCCCGCGGGCGGAAGGGCGGAGGACAGCGAAAACGTGGAAAACCCGTTGGACTGTCCCACGGGACGCCCCAACCAAAAACACGCAAAGAGCTAGGGCTCACCGACAAAACCGTCCGTGTTGCGGTGAAGCTGGCCGAGCTGCCCACAGAGCAGGTGTGAGCCTTGACATCTCTGGGCAAGGTGTGGGACCGTCACGGTCGGCAAAGGTCGATGCGGATATCGCGCAGTCGCAAGACCTGGATCGTGATGGTCACGTTGGCGCCCGTTCTAGCGACTCTCTCTTCGGCCTTCGCGCTGCTTTGCCTGGCCGTAGCCGCGCCCTCACCGGCGCGAGCTGGTGCCATTGTCGGGACGGGCACAGCGGGTAGCTGCACTGAGTCGCCATTGAACGCGGCACTGGCTGCCGGTGGGAACGTGACCTTTAACTGCGGTGGCGCCGCCACGATTACCGTCACCAGCACCAAGACCATTACCGCCCGCACCACCATCGATGGCGGGAGTCTGATCACGATCAGCGGCGGGAACGCCGTGGGTGTCTTCTCCGTAAACACTAACGTCAAGTTCGCGGTCCAGAACCTGACCATCGCCAACGGGAACAGCACGGTCTACAGCGGCGGCGGCATCTACAACGAGGGCGGCACGCTGACGGTCACCAACAGCACCTTCTCCGGCAATAGCGGCGGCGCCATCGGCGGCCCGGTGACGGTCACCAACACTATCGTCGCCAATAGCACCTCGGGCGGCAATTGCGCCGGTGTCATCGATGGCGGCCACAACATCGACGACGGCACGACGTGTGGTTTCACGGGTACAGGCTGTTTCTGGACGACCGGCACCTCGTTCTGTAACAGGAACCCTTTTCTCGACCCCACCGGCCCCCAGAACAACGGCGGGCCGACGCAAACCATCGCGCTGAAGCAGTGGTTCAGTCCAGCGATCAATAGTGGCGACGAGACCGTCTGTTCAGCGGCGCCGGTCAACAGTCTTGACCAGCGTGGCTTTGTCCGACCGGGCACGGGCGCAACGAACTGCTCCATTGGCGCCTATGAGAGTTCAATTCGCCTGGGCCTCCAGCCGGAGCCTCAGACTGCTGCCAGTGTTTGGCCAGCTGTGCTGCCCCGATCAATGGTTCCTGCGGCAGCTGCACGGTCGCCCACGACGCCACATGCGAGAGCGAAGCCCTCTGCGTGCTCCACACCCCCACCCCGACACCGACTCGCACCGCGACCAAGCCGAGTCCGACTCCCACTATCACGCCAACGCCGACTCGGACGCCAACCAACACGCCTGGGGCGAACGACTGCTGTCAGTGTGCCAGCTTTTGTGCGGCTCCGATCGCTGGCACGTGCGGCGGGTGCGCCGTGGTGTTTGAGGCCTCCTGTACGGGTGGCTCCTGCATCTCTCGGACTCCACCCACAGTGACCAACAGCCCAACGGTAACACCCACCGCGACCATCACCCGCACGCCAACGCAGACGGCAACAGGTACGGTGACACCGACCCGCACGGCAACGAACGCACCTACAGGGACCCGCACAAAGACCGCGACTCAGACGCCAACCGCGAGCCCGACCAACACGCCCACCAGAACCTCAACGGCGCGCCCGACTAGTACCTCCACGCCCACCACTACCCCCACGTTGACGCCGACCAGCACGGCCACGGCGACGCCAACCGCCACGAGGACGCCGACGCAGACCGTGCCGCCAACGTCCACCCCGAGGCCGTGTGCCGGCGACTGCAAGGACGACGGCACCGTGACGGTCGACGACATCCTCACCATGGTGAGCATCGCACTCGGGAACGCGCGCGTCGACGACTGTCTGGCGGGCGACGTGAACGGCGACGGGATGATCACGGTTGATGAGATCCTCACGGCCGTGAACAACGCGCTGAACGGCTGCACGAAGTAAAGCGGGAGCCCGCGGGAGTGCCTCGGGAGGTTGATCCCGCTCGACCACGCACGGAGAAATTTCGGTCACCGGCGCCCTGCCAGGTTGGAGCGCATCCGCTGCCGCTGTCCAGCCGGCCCGCGCAAGAACGAGACTGTGTCCGTCTCCATGTGCGACAGCTCTGAAGGTCTGCACTTCAACGCTCGCTGAGACTTTCTCGGCTCACGGATGCGGCGCCCAAACAATGCTGCTGGTGTCTACGCGGACACCCAGTCGCTAAAGCTTCACGAGCGTCGGGTCGATGCCTCGTTTCCGAAGCTCTTGCTCGAAGTGCGGGCGGGTTGCCTCGACGGCGCGTTTGATCTCAGCATCGGTCACGTCTCTCTTCTCTGCCTTGTGGTACAACGTAAGTGGTACTACCATTTCGTGTTGATCTTGAATCCGGTAGATCAAACGCAGTCCGTCGCGCTTACTGATGCCGGCACTCGGGATACCGATGCGGGCCTTCCAGAAATGAGGGTTTCTGCCAACCGGGGTCCCGAGCCTTCGCGGGGCAGTCGCCAGGTTCTCCGCGAAGAACTCGTCCAGATGGCTCGCGAGCTTCGGAAACTTGCGCGTCAGCCGCGCGACATCCGCGTCGAACGGAGGCGTACGCAGAATCCGGTAGGCTCCCATAGGCTACGCGGTTCGCGTCTGTCGGTCGCGCTCCTCCAAGTCTGCAAGCGCATCAGCGTTGAGGCCAAGCGCGATGGTCTCTGCGACGTCCTCAAGATCATCTAAGATGTCGAGATAGCGTTCTTCCCATTGCCAAACGGCTCCGAGGATGCGGCTTCGGTCCCTCAGCTTCTGAAACGTTTTCCGCAGCTTCCCGCAGGTGTTCTCAATGAGCCGGCGCTGTAGAGCGAGGCATGCGAGGGCCTTTTGCCAGGTCCGCTCCTCAATCGGCGCGAACTCTTGTAGGCGTAAGAACAGTCGAATTTCAGCGATGAGCTGATCGGTGCGCTGAAACACGAACTCAACGAGAGGCGCGATGGCACGACGCAGCTCGGCCGCATCCTGAGCGACCCGGATTTCCTTCCGACGGACGGACATGCGCCGAGACTGTTTCTCCATCTCCTGCAGCGCGCGACGCCCATACTGAGCCGCATCGCCGCTCAGCGCCATCGCTCGATCAACGCAAATTTCCGCGGCGTCCTCTTCCATTTGGAACCAAAGCATCGCACGGCGCCTAGCCATACGCAATTGCAAAGGCCGCGGGCCAAAGTTCTCAACCTGCACGATCGTTACCCAAGCCCGTTGGACCAAGCTGTGACGTGCCCGAAGTCAGGCGGGCGCCAGCCCGGCCCCAATCCTACCGGTTGACGCGACCGCGCAGTGTCCTGCCAGCGCGACCACTGTCTCGACAGCAGACGAGACAGCACAGCTACTCGGAGGCGCCCTGCCGCGCCCGCGCCCAGCGCGCCCGAGCCGCCACCCTCGCCCGCTCCACCCTGGCCGCCGGCGGCGACGGCCGCGCCAATGTCGACATGGCAGCGGAGATCAGCCGCCGATCATCACCCCTGCGCCCACCACCCGCCGGCCTCCTTGCGTCGTCTGCTTCCATGTCACCGTGTGCGACCGTAGCACAACGGAACCCACCCCAGGTCAAACCGGAACCGCCCGCCCCCGGTGAAGCAGCTTCCGCCGGCGCCGCTCGATGGCTCCCCTCGGCCCGCGCCGTGGCTCGGCCGCATACCCCGCCGCTAATAGTATGATTCTCGCCTCACGCAGCTGCCGCGCCCTCGTCAACGCCCCCCGCTCGTCGGCCCCCCTCACCAGCGCGTCAAGCTCGGCAAAGTACCTGCCGCCATGTGAATCCAAGTAGGCCAAAACGTCGGCATACTTCGCCGCCTCCGGCCCAGCCGTCGACCGCCACCCGCGCCGACTCCGCCGACGCTGCCGCTCCAGCTGGCGACACCGCCGCCGCCAGAACCGAACCGCCTCGACCACCTGAGCATACGTCCCAAGGTCCGGAATCACCGCGCCCATACTCTCGATCGCACCCCTACTCCGGCCGGCGCGTCCCCGTTAAGGCAGCCGCCCCCCGTTGATCTCGGCGGCGCCCGCGGCCCGCAAGGCGGCCGAGCTGGTCGGCGGGCGGGCTTGTGGTGCTACCTGGCGAGACGGCCGTTTGAGACGGTCGGGAGACGGTGTTTCGGTGTGGTTTCTGGGACCGGCAGCCCGATCCGCCCGCTCGGTCTGCTGTTCCAGGTGTGCCCGATAGCGGGCCGAGATCTCCCGCAAGCAGGCCGCATGCGCCGCCAGTGCCGCGCGGAAATCGGTCTCGGTCGGATGCTGCCCAGCAAGTCGGTCAATGACCGCCTCGGTTTGCTCGAAGCGCCGCTTCAACTCCAGGCAGTTATCGAAGGCCCACGGCAAGGCGCCGGGCCGATAGGTGGCTTCGTTCTCCTGATGGAAGGCGCATAGCAGATCGAGGCAGTCGGCCGGGTTGAGTCGGCCGCCGGTGCCTGAGCCCGTCAGCAAGGACAGTAGCTCGGCCTTGTGCGCCGATAGGGCAGCCCGCAGCTCTGGCGTCAGCACGCCGCGCGGTGCCCGGTAACGCAGGGTGCCGCCTGCCACGAACAGCTCAACGCCACGGTGGCGCAGATCAGCGAGCACCTCGAACGCGATCACGGCACCGCCCCCTCTTCCACTTAACCGCTTTCATCCGCTAGACCCGCTAGAATGCCTGCGGCACAGGGGTTTCCTGCATTCTTCAATGCGCTATGCCCAGCGTCACCTAGAGGTTGCGGAAAAGGCGTTTCGGCCTTGTCTGCTGCGGGTTCTAGCGTCCCTAGCGGTTCGGAGTCACCCTCTCGGGCGGGAAGGTACCGCGCCCAGGCGTCAGCAAAGTCGGTGCGCTCATAACCATGGACGTTGCTACCGCTTACCCAGACCTGTTTCGGGCGAACCTCGAAGGGTTTGAGTAGTCGCGCCAGCCCGTTTTTGGTCAGGGGCTTGCCCCGGCGCCACTCAGCCCAAGGGCGGCCTTCGAGCTTCGTCAGGTGCTCCACGATCGTTTCAGATGCCAGCTTGTCGTTGCCGCGTTCGCTGAACAACTCTCGCAGGTCGGCGAGCAGCTGCACTTTCACGTCTGAATCCTCGGTCACGGCTGCACCGCTGAGCTTCAGCGCCGCCGACCTTGCTCGTTCTGGCCAGTTGCCGCCGGCCGCGTCGGCAATCGCGAGCAGGGGCCGCCAATTATCCGCGGCCCGGTCGTTCAACGTCGTCGGAACGTCTGGATCGGCGTGACGAACCGCCGTGGCGTTGTCCCGTGCCCAGCGCGCGCACCGCCGGCGCAGCGGTTCAAGCTCACCGTCTATTCGATCGCGGCGTAGACGTTCGACGTGTTCACCCGGCGCCCGGCGTTTCATGTGGATGCTGATGGCGCGGTCTTCGATGGTGCCCGGCAGCTCCCCAATTGCTGCGATGGCCTTGGCACAGAAGGTACGGAATACACGTGGTTCGTGGTCGTCACCCACGGTGCGCACGACTTGCGCCGTGCTCCGTGTATGTCCGGCGTTCAGAATGCCGCGTAGTTCTTCGCGTTCAGCAAAGAACGTGTCGGCTTCGTCGATGAGCAGCGTTGGCGCTAGCATCTCGACAACGCGGAACGGCGCTGCGGCGCTGATGTTCGATACCCCTAAGGCGCGACGACACAGCGCCCGTAATACGTCGAGCAGGGTGCTTTTGTTGCACCGCTTTTGCGGCGATGTTGCCGTCACCAGCGGCGAGATTTCCAGCACGCCGATGAGGTACGTATGCAAGACCCACAGCGCCGCCGCGACCGCCGCACCAGCCGGAAGCACCACGTATCGAGTCAACACGGCCAATATTGCGTCGAGTAGTCCAGCCCCGTCCACCGCCTCCGGCCATGGCTCGGGATCACTCAACGTCAACGCGGTTCCCTGACCGGCCAGCACGTCTGACGCCTCGGCGCGTTGCGTCCCGAGCGCCGCGTCGACGAGCGCAGCCGGTCCACTCACACCACGTGACTGGAGAGCCTGTACGGCCGCGGCGCGCACGACCGCGCGCCGGAGCGAGTCCGCACCCTTGACGAGCTCAGCCAGTGCTCGCAATGGCGCCTCCACCGCAGCGGCCTCTGGCTTTTCGCAAAGCCCTGACAAGCCGGCACGTTCGAGCAGCTCGGGAGCGCTGCACGCCCCCGGGTCACGGCTGAGCAGTTCACTCACTCGTGTTCGCCGTTCCCCCTCGGCATCGAGCAGCTCTTGCGCCTGCAGCGCGGCTTGAATCGCGATCGTTCCGGCGCGATGCCGGGCCTCACCCTCGATCAACTCCTCACAGTGCGTCAGGACTGCAACCATGTGCGGATAGACGATTCGACTGCAGGCACCGATCAAATCATCCGGGTGACCCGCGGCCAGCACCTCGGCACACAGCTCGACGAGCCCGTGGTCGACGTCTCCGTTGCCCCGGCAGCGTGCCTCGTTGTAGAGCGTTCGCAGCGCGGCGGGATCGGTCTGCATCTCACTGCGCAGCGTCGCGCCCACTGCTCATTCCCTGAGCGAGGTAGCGCTGCACCTCGGCGCTCGTAACGACGACGCGGCGGCCCAACCTCGATGGCCGCAACTTGCCGCGCCGGATCTCGAGTCTCAAAAAGGGCACGCTCAAACCTAGCGACTCTGCCACCTCCGACAATCCATAGGCCAGCCGCTGCAAACCTCGATCTTGTTCCATGAGGTGACGCTCTCCTGTACTCAGCATCATAGAACACGCTGGGGACTTGCACAACGGTCTTCAGTCTGATAAGTGATGCATCACTAGAAGGCGAAGGAGCCCAGGTTGTCGTTACCCAAGAAGAAAGTCCAGATCCCCCGTTCGCTACGTGCTTTGGAAAAGCAGAGCCGTAAGTGGTACGCCACGGTGAACAAGGCTCGCATCGGTTCGACGGACGCAGAGCACCTGCGCTGGCTGCTGGCATTCGCTCAGCGCACGCCTGATGAGTTCTTCAAGCTGTCGAAGCGGCAACGCGATGCGCTGGAAGCGGAGCTTCGCTTGTTTGCAGAGGGTACAGAAGCGCATGAGGGAGCCAGGCCCCCGAGTCCGTCACTCAGGGCGATGATGGGGATGGCTGCGGATGTCCGCCACGGGATCCATGGGTTAGTGGGACGTTCGGGTTGGGGTATCGACGTAAGAGGGCCGTTCAACATCAATGTCCTGGGATACGGGATGGAAAGGGGGTACGACGGCGACCTGAGAACGCGCGTGCTGCTGACTGCCGCCGATCTGTTGGAGCGAGAAGGATTCCCACCATTACGGTCACCGCGCGTTAGACGGTGCGCCCGGATTGCGTGTCAGAAGCTCTTCGTGGCAGTACGGCGCCAGATCTACTGCTCTGGTCGCTGCTCGCTCCTCGAACGCACGCGGAAGTTTCGGAGCGGTCTTTCGAAAGAGGAAATGAGTCGTCGACGCCACGAGTGGTACAAGCGGCGGGTGGCGAAACATCAAGGAGAACAGATTGCCCGCCATGTGCGGCGCAGAAAGGAGAAGTGAAGGTGCCAAAGTATCGCAGAGGAAGCGGCAGCGTCTACCGCCGCGGAAAAAGATGGTGGATTGGCTATTACACGGTGGACGGCCAGCACCTGTGCCAGTCGGCCGGTAAGCGGAGCGGGAAGGAAGCCCGAGACTTCCTGAACGAGAAGCTGGGCAAGAAGGCACAGGGCCGGCTTGTGGTCGGCGACGACAAGGTCACGTTCGAGGATCTGATTACCAGCGTTGAAGCCGACTACATCACCAACGAGCACAAGTCGCTCGACAAGGTGAAGTTCCGGGCGAAGCACCTGGCAGAATCGTTCGCCGCTTGCAAGGCGAACGATATCAAGCGGGCTGAGATCAAGGTGTTCATTGCACGCCGGAAGCAAGAGGGGGCGAGCAACGCCGAGATCAACCGAGAACTCGATGTTCTCCGCCGTGGCTTCAACCTGGCGTTGGAAGACGAGAAGCTCGCCCGTGCGCCGAAGGTGCCCAGCCTCGAAGAGAGCAGCCCGCGTGCTGGCTTCTTTGAGCCCGACGCCTTTCAGGCGGTTGTGAAGCATCTACCGGACTACCTCAAGCCGCCGATGGAGCTTGCTTATCATAGCGGGTGGCGGTGCCGATCGGAGATTCTCCCGCTCGCGTGGCGCAACCTGGACTTCGACACCGGGACGATTCGCCTGGACGTGGGAAGTACGAAAAACAAGGACGGCCGGGTGATCTACATGACCGCTGCCTTGCGCGGGCTCCTGGAAGAGCAACGGGAGCGGACGCTTGCGCTTCAGCGAGAGACGGACCGTCTCATTCCGCTTGTGTTCCACAACAACGGCAGACCGATCGTGAACTACTACAAGGCGTGGCACCGGGCTTGCCGGGCTGCCGGTCTCTCGGGTAAGATCCCGCACGATTTTCGACGGACAGCGGTCAGGAACATGGTGCGGGCAGGAATCCCGGAACGGGTGGCGATGCAGATGGCCGGACACAAAACGCGGTCGGTGTTCGATCGCTACCACATTGTGGCGGACGGCGATCTTCGGGAAGCCGCGCACAAGCTCGAAATGGCCTTTCCGTCGCGAACAGCTACAAATTTAGCTACAGTGCACCCATTGCCGGCGGCCGAACCGGCGCTAAGTGTCGGGAATTCCTAGTGCGGCGGCGTAGCTCAGTTGGTTAGAGCGAGGGTCTCATAATCCCTAGGTCCGCGGTTCGATTCCGCGCGCCGCCATTCTTACCCCCTGATCTTACAGCGAAATCTCGCCGGCTGGCTGGCCGTCTAGCCGTCTGAGTCGAAATTGTCCGTGTTTTGTCCGTGTTCACGGCGAAAGGCACCACGCTGGCCTCTGTCGGCTGCTGCGCCAAGTGGGCGGCCAGACGTTCGGTGGCAAGGCTCAGGTCGCTCTCGCTCACGATGTTGTAGCGGTCGAAGATCGCCCGCGTCTTGTGTCCCGACAGCGCCATGCAGACGCGCTCAGGGACACCGGCCCTCACCATGTTGCGGACGGCGGAGCGCCGGAAATCATGCGGGATGAGTCCCCGATACTTCCGCTTCGGTCCGGCTGGCGTCTCGACGGTAACCATCGCCCCGAGCCCAGCCGTAATACAGGCGCGCGCCCACGCCTTCCGAAAGTCGCCGATCGCTTGCCCGTCGACATGGAAGACGTGCGCGCAGTCGAGCCGCCGCCGTGCCGCGGCCCGCTCGATGACGTCGAACAGCTCACCGTTAAGTGGCAGCACACGGCCGTCCTTGTTCTTCGACAACTCCGGCCGGAGTCGGACCACACGGCCGGGAAGATCGACGTCCCGCCACTCCAGG
>Ga0315275_10005074_pt1 | contig 12403 bp, 14 predicted proteins | sample YL17G03_0_MG_FD_205557 | JGI IMG/M metagenome (GOLD analysis project Ga0315275, IMG submission 205557) | Sediment microbial communities from Yellowstone Lake, YNP, Wyoming, USA - YL17G03_0 | ecosystem: Environmental > Aquatic > Freshwater > Lake > Sediment | place: USA: Wyoming | collected... | reverse complement strand
TTTTCTAATTTCAACGGAAACGAGCCCAATCCTTTTTATTGCTTTTCCTTGAAATAGGCTTACTCTTCTATTTTTCATTCAGGTGACTTCATGAGCGTCAAAAAGATAAAGAAAAGGGATGGAAGCGTCGTAGACTTCAACAAGGAGAAAATACTGGACGCTGTTTTCAAGGCTGCACAGTCTGTCGGGGGCTCGGACAGGAAAGAAGCGGAGCGGGTAGCTGACCTTGCAATTGATTATGTAAACAAGAAATTCAAGGAGGATTACGTACCCACTGTCGAGGAAGTCCAGGACATTGTGGAAAAGGCGCTCATAGACACCGGACATGCCACAACAGCGAAATCGTACATCCTTTACCGGCACAGGAAAACAGTGGAAAGGGAGGCCAAGAGAATCCTCGGTGTTAAGGATGACTTAAAACTGCCCCTGAATTCCGTACAGGTACTCGAAAGGAGATACCTTCTGAAAGATGACGTTGGAAAAGTAATTGAATCGCCAAGCCAGCTGTTCAGAAGAGTTTCAGACTTCATTGCTTCCAATGAAAAGAACTACGGTGCGGATGAGAAGGCCATAAGGTCGTATGCTGACGCGTTTTTCGAGATAATGACCAATTTCGAGTTCCTTCCGAACTCGCCTACTTTGATGAACGCAGGTACCGGGCTTGGCCAGCTTTCTGCATGTTTTGTTCTTCCGGTCAAAGACGACATTGAGCAGATTTTCGATGCTGTGAAACACGCTGCGATCATCCACAAGACAGGGGGAGGGACAGGATTCTGTTTCTCCTACTTGAGGCCAAAGGGCGACTTCGTGAAGAGCACTGCTGGCGTTGCCTCAGGCCCAATATCCTTCATGAGTGCTTTTGATAATGCAACAAACGTCATAAAGCAAGGGGGTAAAAGACGCGGGGCCAACATGGGTGTACTGCATATCTGGCACCCGGACATTGAGGAATTCATTACTGCTAAGCAGACAAGCGGGGTGCTGGAAAATTTCAACATCTCAGTAGCAGTAGATGACAAGTTCATGAATGCAGTTGAGAAAAACGAGGACTATGAGTTGGTAAACCCAAGAAACCAAAAGGCGTTACGGAAAGTGAATGCGCGAAGCCTTTTCAAGCTCATAGCATATTCGGCCTGGAAATCTGCAGAACCTGGCCTCCTTTTCATCGACACCATCAACAATGCAAACCCTACACCTGACCATCCGATAAATTCCACAAATCCCTGCGGCGAGGTGCCTATGCCGGATTACGAATCCTGCAACCTGGGTTCGATCAATCTGGTAAAATATGTTGATTTCGACTGGTCGAAGACCTTGTGGAAGAAAAAGGTGGACTGGAAAAGGATGAGGTACTCTATCAGGCTTGCGGTCCAGTTCCTTGACAATGTAATTGATTTGAACAACTACCCAATACCCCAAATACGGGAACAGACAATGCACCACCGCAGGATCGGTCTCGGGCTGATGGGATTTGCAAAGATGTTAACAAAGATCGGAGTCCGCTACGATTCACCGCAGGCAATCGAAATAGCAGAAGAGTGCATGAAGTTCATAACTGACGAGGCCAGGAAGATGTCCATAGAGCTTGGACGGGCGCGGGGTCCTTTCCCAGGATTCAATGAAAGTGTCTGGGCAAAGAAAGGCGATGCAATGAGGAATGCGACCGTAACGTCTATTGCCCCGACTGGAACGATTTCAATGATCGCAGATTCGTCAAGCGGCATTGAGCCTCTTTTCGCCCTGTCGTATATTAAGACCGTGATGGACGGGACAAAGCTTTACTATTCGGACGACGTTTTCGAGCATGTGCTTAAGGTCCGGGGGCTTTACTCACCAGAGCTGATGCAGCTTGTAATAGACAATGGAACCATAAAGGGAATGGAGGAGATCCCGAAGGAGATCCAGGATGTTTTTGTAGTTGCGCACGACATAAATTTCGAGAACCATGTGAAAATGCAGGCTGCATTCCAGAAGTACACTGACCTGGCTGTCAGCAAGACCATAAACATGCCTCCAGAGGCAACGGTAGAGAACGTGGAAAACGCCTACATTCTTGCCTGGAAGACCGGCTGCAAGGGCGTAACTATCTACAGGGAGGGAAGCCGTGGCGAGGGCGTGCTGAGCAAAGGAAGGAAGAAGCCCGAGGAGGCGCCGAAAGAACCTGTTGAGGGTTAGTTAAGCATTTAAATCTCTGAATGTGAATATGATCATACATGGTGTAAACATGAAAACCACAGTGAGCATAATAAAGGCGGATGTCGGGGGCTACCCGGGTCACAGTACTGTGCACCCGGAGCTCGTTAAAAAGGCAGAAGAAGAGCTTCAGATAGCAAAAAAGCAAGGCGAGATTAACGACTATTTTGTCGGCAAGTGCGGAGACGACCTTCAACTGATCATGTCGCACAACCATGGTGTGGACAATAAAGGCATCCACAAGCTCGCATGGGACACATTCGTTGCTTGCACTGCTGTTGCTAAGAAGCTCAAGCTTTATGGAGCAGGCCAGGACCTGCTTGCGGATACGTTTTCGGGCAATGTCAAAGGGATGGGACCTGGAAGCGCAGAAATGGAATTCGAGGAGCGCAAATCCGAGCCGCTTGTATGCTTCATGATGGATAAGACCGAGCCAGGCGCATTCAACCTGCCAATTTTCAGGATATTCGCTGATCCATTTAACACAGCAGGATTGGTAATTGACAAGGGACTTCACCATGGGTTCTCTTTCGAGGTTTATGACGTTATGGAGCACAAGAGAGTGATGCTCAATACTCCTGAAGAAACCTATGACTTGCTTGCACTGATAGGAGGAAAAAGCAGGTATGTAATAAAGAGGGTCTATCCCAGGAAAGGAAGCCCTGTACCTGAGAAAGAGCCTGTTGCATGCATAAGCACGGATAAGCTTTCACAGATAGCCGGGAAATATGTTGGAAAGGATGATCCTGTTGCACTAGTTCGAAGCCAGGCAGGCCTTCCTGCAATGGGTGAGGTACTGGAACCATGGGCGTTCCCACACCTGGTTTCAGGCTGGATGAGAGGATCGCACAACGGGCCGATAATGCCATGCTCTATGGAAGACGCAACCCCGACCCGTTTCGACGGTCCGCCCAGGGTTGTTGCCCTTGGTTTCCAGGTGGCTGACGGTATGCTAAACAAGCCTGTTGACCTTTTCAAGGACATTGCATTCGACCATGCGAGGAAGAAAGCGCTCAAGATAGCTGAGTACATGCGCAGGCACGGCCCATTTGAACCTCATAGGCTGCCGGCAGAGGATATGGAATATACCACACTTCCTGAAGTGCTTGAAAAGCTGAAGGAAAGGCTTAAGCCAATGGAATGATTGGATGGATTATTACCTGATTGCAGCAGTCATTGTCATCCTTTTTGTTGCCTTATTCCTGTTCTTCTTTTTCCAGACAAAAAAGGAGTTCACCAGGATAGAGATCATAAACAATGAGGGGAAGAAGGTACCAATTGATGTAGAAATTGCAGACACATCTGTAAAGCGGATGAAGGGATTGATGTTCCGCAACTCCCTTGGCGAGACCGAGGGCATGCTTTTCATCTTTGATAACGAGGATTACAGGAAATTCTGGATGATGAATACAACAATCCCGCTGGATGCCATCCACATAGCTGCGAATGGGACAGTGGTTGAAGTAATTGCTATGGATCCCTGCGAGTCGCTGGTTTATTGCAAATCTTATCCTTCATCTCAGAAAGCGAAATATGTGCTTGAGGTAAACCAGGGGTTCGCGGAGAAGAACGGAATAGAAGCGAACAAATCAAAGCTCGCGATACTTAACTGGTAAAGGCGGGGAACAGCACATTTATAATCACATACATACACTAATTATACCATGACAGCAGGCGCACTCATAGAAGTCGGCTTCTCGAAAGACGAAGCGGCATTTCTTTCCCGCCATGAGAACTTCCACCACACAACCAAATCAGCAGATGAACTGAACGCGCTGTTCAGTGGAATCGCGGCAGTGTACGGCTGCGATGAGGCAACAGTGAAGAAGGTTGTATTAGCTTGGCCTCGGTTTGCCGGTTATGACCATGAAAGGGTTGTGAAGGAAGCTATTGCTGTTTATGGCGATGAGGCAGCAGTGAAGAAGGCAGTGCTGGTGTTCCATCCTTTTGCCAGCCTGACTCACGAAAGGGTGGTCCGGGAGGCAACTGCCGTATACGGCGATGAAACCGCAGTGAAGAAGGCTTTGCTGAAGTATCCTGCATTTGCTGCGAAGAATCATGAAAGGGTTGTCAGAGAGGCGACTGCAGTCTATGGTGATGAAGCTGCGGTGAAGCGGGCTGTGCTGAAGTTTCCTCCGTTTGCCGGCCTTAACCATGCGAGAGTTGTTCGAGAGGCGGTTGCTGTCTATTGCGATGAAGCCGCAGTGAAGAAGGCAGTGCTGAAGTTTCCTCCGTTTTCCGGCTATAATCACGAAAGGGTGGTCCGAGAGGCAACTACTGTTTATAGGGATGAAGCCGCAGTGAAGAAGGCGGTGCTGGCGTTTCCTCAGTTTTCCGGCTATAATCACGAAAGGGTTGTTCGGCAGCTGGCACGGCTGGGTAGGATCGTAGGGCTGTCACACGAAGAGGTCATCGCGAGGATACTTGCTAACCCCGTCCTAGTCAGTTATTCGGCAAAGCGCTTCATCGCTGGGCTAGATGTCGGGAGGAAGCTTGCGCAGGAAGGATTTGAACAGAAAGAGATGCTTGTCACTTATTTCAGGTATGTCCGGGATAGTCCGTATATGCCAGGCACTAAGCGGAGAAGGATTTCGAAGGCAGGGCCGGGATCCCCCGAGCCGCCGCTGCTGAAGAGGATGCGGAGGAGCCTGGCGCGATAAGATGAGAAGAACGCTAAGGGGCAGGGGGATGGTTATGTTCGGCCCCATTAGCGGTGTCCCCCTAAAGAGACAATAGTATTATGGGGGCTGAACTTTATATATCTTTTCTTGCCTATGTGCAAAATCACATTGTTTTCTAAGACGTATTTTCTGATACGAACCATCGTTTTTTGCAAAATCTATGTAAAAATCAACATTATGTAATAAATACCCTTGTTCATTAACATTATTTCCATGCTATACCTGATAGGAACCGGAATATCGTCGGATTTAACGGTAAAATCTGTTGAAGAACTTAAGTCCTGCGATGAAGTTTATCTGGAAAAGTACACCAATCCCATGATAGGGGAGCGGGTTGCTGAAATCCAGCAACTTATTGGAAAGAAAATAGTTGTACTGGAAAGGGAGAAGGTGGAAAGCAATTTTCTGGTGCAACGGGCAGAGAAAGCAAAGGTTGCCCTGCTTTCCTCAGGTGATCCGTTAACTGCAACCACCCATATTGCCCTTCTCGTGGATGCCAGAAAAAAAGGCATTGAAACCAAAGTATTCCATAACTCCTCTGTATATACCGCAGCACCGGGCAAGGCAGGGCTTCAGATTTACAGATTCGGGCGCACTGCCACGCTCGTTAATCCCCGGCCGAACTATGCCCCAACCTCTTCCCTGGAAATAATAAGGCAGAACTTGTCACTTAACATGCATTCCCTTGTTTTGCTGGATACTGAACCAAGGCCCATGGAAGCAATAGCCGCGCTTGAAATGCTTTCTGAATTCAAGAACGCCGTGGTCCTATCGAGATTAGGTGAGGACGACGAACAGATCAGCTATGGCCAGATTGCAGAGCTGGAAAAGAAAGCGCTTGGAAGCGTACCTTTCACGATAATTATCCCAGCCAAGCTTCATCCTGTTGAAGAAGAACATCTGGATCTGATAAATAAAAATAAGAATAAATAATAAAAAATCAAATGCGCGGATATCTCGTAATCTGGTTCACGATGTCCACATGCGACATGAACATCCTGCGGCAGCAGTACCTTCTTACGCCAAGGTCGTCTAGTGCCTCTTCAGCGGTTTTGCTCTTTATCAATTCCTTGTATTTATCGTAATTCTGTGCGAGAACAGACCCGCAGGAAAAACATCTGACTGGAAATTCCACACAATCACCTGTATGATTTTTGGTATCTTGCCCTAGCCTTTGGACCCTTGTATTTCTTGGATTCGACACGCCTCGTGTCTTCAATCACCAGAGAGCGGTCAATGGCAATGAGCTTTTCCTTAAGGTTAAGGTCTCCGAAATACTGGATAAGGGCATTTGAAATGGCAGTTCTTGCTGCCTGGGCCTGTCCCATTACCCCTCCGCCAACAACGCTGATAGATATATTGATGGAGTTAACCGCCTCTGGAACGTAGTTTAATGGCTCGCGGATGATTTCCCTTATGTACTTGTTGCCCATGGAATCGAGAAGAACCCTGTTAAATCTTACAACTCCCTTTCCAGGAGTTATCGTCGCCCTTGCGATTGCTTCTTTTCTTTTTCCCCTTGCCACAACTGCCTTGGTCTTTTCCTTTTTGGCGGATTTCCTGGCGCGGGGCTTAGTGGTTTTTACATCTGAAACGGCCTTCTCTTCTGCACCAGGTTCGGGGGGCTTTATATCTTCGGGTTTCGCTTCCTCAATTTTTTTGGACTCGACCACCGGGCCTTCAGCTGCTTCTGGTTTTTTCTTTACAGCAACTTCCTTCTTTTTCGGCTTTTCCTTCTTTTCAACCGTCATTTTATCAACCTGAGTAACCCATCATCCTGCACAAATCAAGAACACGCATGTACTTTGACCCTCTTCGTGGACTGGTTTTTTCGAAATTCGATCCCGCGCTTAGGTTTTTTGGATTTCCGCTGTACACCCTTAATCTATGGAATGCCGCTTGTCCCCTTGCTTCCTTGAAGGGCAGCATTCCCCTGATCATCCTCTTAACGAGGAGGTGCGGGACCCTCGGCCACTTGGGCGAGTGCTCTGGGGTGCCTTTGTGCTGTGCTCCCCTTCGAAGATAAAACTTCTCTCCGAGGAATCTAGGATCTCCGGATAAAACCATCTCTTCAGCGTTTATCAGGTGGACCTCTTCGCCATTAATCACTGCCTTGGCAATGAGGCTTGCCATCCTGCCAAAGATCGCTCCTTTTCCGTCAACGATTATCATACAAACACCTATTTCAGAAGCACTACTCCCTTACCCTCTGGGTTTGACTTGCAAAGCCCATCAATGGACATGGTTTTTCCACCAGATCCACTTATCAGCTTTTTTGCAGAACTGCTGAATGACAGGGCTGCAACGTTTAATTTCTTGGATATAGTACCAGACCCAAGGACTTTTCCAGGTACGAGCACTGTTGCTCCTTCATCAGCATAGGCTTCGAGCTTGCTGAGGTTGACCTCAGCCCTCTGCCTTCGTGACCTTGAAAGCTCTTCTGCAACCCTTTTCCAAATCGGTTTCTTTTCCCGGCGAAGGCTATCTATAAGTGATGCCAATACCGGATTGTCTTTGATTTTGTTTTTCATACAATCGCCCAGAGGACACGCTCCATCGCCATGTATCGGCGCGCTCGTGTGTCGGCTCGCTCTCCTGCTGGAGAACTCAAATGAGTGAGATTGTTAATGCGTAGGAAAGTTTAAAAAGCAGGATTATGGCGTTAAATCGCCGCGATGAGTATGCCGATCATGCCAATGGACAATGCGACAAGACTGATGTTCCGGGCATCTTTTAGGGCCTGCTTGTCCGGGCCATGAATGAAAAGCAAGTATATTATGTATGCGATCAAAAGGTCGGCCCCTGCAATGCCCCCTATTGAAAAAAAAGTTAAACTGAGACCAACGAAGAAAGGTAAGAATGAAAGAAAAATGAACAAGATATAGAGGACTGAAACGATTATCAGCGAGCGCCCTACCCCTATTACTACGGGAAGCGTTCGTGATTTCCTCGCAACTATGTCGCCTTCCATATCCTGGACGGATTTCAGAATTTCCCTGGCCAGACCAGATACGAAACCGAGCGATGCGAGAACAAGAACAAGGGGGGAGAGGGCCTCTGCTACTGCCACATTCCCAAAAACAAACGGTATTGACATAGATAGTGCAATGTATGCATTACCTAGGAGGGGGAGGTCTTTGAGTTTCCAGTTGTATAGAATTGCTAGGCCATTGAAGACGAGAGCGATCAAGAATGCGAATATGTTGATAAAGTACGCCAGGATGACGGACAGGAAAATACATAGTATGGAAAAGTAGAATGCGAACGATGGCGAAATCGTCCCTGCCACAAGCGGGCGGTCAAACTTTTTGTTTATCCTATCAGACTCGATGTCAAGATAATCGTTCAAAGCAAAGGATCCTGCTTCTGAGAGCATGGGCACAAGAAGAGAAAGAATGATTATAGCCGTTGCGGACGGAGCGCTTCCGAGAACGATCGTCTCGCCGATTAAAACTGCGATTGCAAGCATGATGGCATGGTCAAAGCGTGTTAGACGGTAAAGCTCGATAAGGAAAGGCATACGACTCGAGGGAAACGGGCGGAATGATGTTTATAAATCTTGCGTTTGTATTCTTTTCGGTGATTTAATATGCCAGACGGCATTACCATATCGAGTTTTCAGGAAGCAGCGGCGCAGGCTGCACAACAAACGATCGCAGGGATAATAGGTTTTATCCCGGGGTTCGTAGCTGCGTTGCTGATATTCCTGTTGGGTTGGATAATTGCGATCCTCATCAGTAGGTTTTTTGGAAAGATACTGGAGTGGATCAAATTTGAGGCGTTCCTTAAGGAACAGGAAGTGGAAGAGGCTCTTGGAACCGTTGTCATAAGCAGCGTTCTTACAAAGATCCTTTACTACTACATAATAATCCTCTTCCTGCAGCAGGCATTCCTGTATGTAAACCTCGGCGGTGTGGCGGCATTCATTACGAATGTACTCGTCTATCTGCCGGTTTTGATAGGTGCCGTGCTCCTTGTGCTCGCTGCGGCGATTATTGGCGAGTTCGTCAAAATGCGCATCCTCAGCGTTAACCCGAAGTCTGTGATGGTGCAGTACACCGGTCGTGGTGTGAAAGCATTCATAGTCTTCCTTGGCGTTATGGCTGCGCTGGAAACCGCTGGTTTCAAGACGGACATTGTGAAGCAGACGTTCCTTACTCTGCTGCAAGCCATATTCTACGGAGTCGCACTAGCCTTTGGCCTTGCTTTCGGCCTCGGTGGCCAGGAAAATGCCAAGGAATGGATGGGCACGTGGAGGAAGAGACTGAAGATCTGAATTTTTCTTTTTTTTAATTTTTATTTTCTAATTTCTCTTGAATTCAATAAACCTTTTAAGCATTGGGAGATTTAGCATTCCATGCAGGAAAAATACAGTGTAACCCTGATTTCAAAGAATAAAAAAGAAAAATTAATGGGATCCCTTCATCCTAAGGTATTATACGAAATGAAGGCTGCCATTCATGGAACATGCGTTAAATTCTTTACAGACAATTCCCAACAAAAGGAGATGTGGGAGGATAACTTCGAACCCATGCCAGATTGGATAAGGCCGCACGCAAGGCTGTTTTCAGTTTCCGGTTCCCGGTTTCGGGTTTTGTACGAACCGGTTTCGAAGACCGCCATAGTTACCGGCTGCGATTATTACGGATGGATAAAAAGCATCGCCCTCGCGATTGTCGCGGATTTTCTGGAGGATGTCCCTTCCGAACACAGGAGATATTCGGTCCACGGCTCCTTTGTTGATTGTGGCGGGCATGGAGTGGGAATAATCGGCCCGCCAAAAAGCGGAAAAACTACGCTTACATACGGTCTTTTGCTAGAAGAAAAAAACAATTTCCTTACTGATGACTGGTTTTTTGTGCGGCTCGCAGCCAAAGACACTCTTGTGTTCTCTGCAGAGAATAACTCATACGTAGGCGCTGACCTGGCAAAGAACTGGCCGCAGCTGGCGAAAAGGCTCGCAGGAATCCGGACAGACAACAGGAACCGAGCCATTGTAGATGTAAAAAGGTTCTTTGGAGAGGACCGAATACGGAAAAACAGCAATCTCAAGATGGTTGTACTGCTGACAAGGGAAAAAGGAAAGCTGCCATTAAGGAAGCTTTCTGCAACAGATGCCGTCCGATTCATGCTTAAGCATGATTTCTGCAATCCACACCAGCTTATCAGGACAAAAGAAAAGGCTTTGGCAAGGAAAAAGTTTTTCAAAGAGCTATTCGGAAGAGTGCCAGTTTACCTGTTGAACACCATTGAAACACCGCATCAGTCTTTGGAAAGGTTGAAAAAACTGATTTCACAAATTGATTAGCATGGTATTCACACATTTCCGTTCTCCGTATGCATTTATGGGCTATCAGTGCCCTTTGCAGGAAAGTAAAGTCGCGATAATCCAAGTTCCGTACGAAGGAACGGTTTCGTTCATGGGCGGGACACGCAATGGGCCGCACGCAATAATCAATGCGAGCCGGCAGGTCGAGTTCTTTGATAGGGAAATTGGAAAGGAAGTCGCATTTGAGCTCGGGTTGCATACCTACGATGAGCTCGAACCGGACATGGGCCTAGTGGAGGGAACGCTGAAAAGGGTGGAGGAACTTTCATCCGAGGTGCTTGAAAAGAACAAATTTCCAATAATGTTCGGAGGCGAGCATTCTGTAAGCATTGGCATGGTGCGGGCGCTTGCAAAGAAATACAAGAACCTTTCTGTGCTGCAGATAGACGCACATGCAGACCTCCGTGATGAATATGAAGGAACAAAGTACAACCATGCCTGCGCTATGCGCAGGATCCGGGAGCATGTAAAGGCAGCGGTCCAGGTCGGAATAAGGAGCGTGTGCCCTGAAGAACTGGACCATATAAAGAAGAAAAAGCTCGATGAATTCATTTATTGGGGTATTGAATTCGACAAGGAAAAGATCGTCTCGCAGCTTACTGATGAAGTGTATGTTTCAATTGACTTGGATGGATTCGATCCATCTGAAGTTCCTGGTGTTGGCACCCCTGAGCCAGGAGGACTGAGGTGGCAACAGGCAATTGATCTGCTCCGGGCAGTGTCGAAAAAAAAGAAGATCGTCGGCTTTGATATTGTGGAGCTGATGCCTATTGCAGGGAGCGTCCAGTCCGAGTTTTTTGCAGCGAAGTTGGCGTACAAGCTGCTCAATTTCGCGTTCCCCAATATTAGATAGCAGATACAAACCTGACATTGATGATGATAATGGATTTGGCTGGATACGCCGTTCTCGATGCATTGCTGGGCGGAGCAATAATTCTTTTTTCCACATACCTTTTTCAGGTATTTTTTTCCCAAAAAACAGAAGCCCTTCAGAAACGGCTTTCTTTTTTCGACTTTTTTAAGGGCGTGTGCATAATTTTTGTGATAATTCTGCATATCAAGGATATCTCGCCCACCCCATCTTCTTTGATCGCTCCTCTCTGGTTAGCCGTGCCTGCGTTTATACTCGTATCAGGCTATCTTACATCAAAACGCAATCCTGAAAATGTCGGGACTGATTATTTCTGGAAAATCTGGTGGCGCATCGGATTAGTGTACATAATTTTCACAGTTCTCTGGATGATTTTGCTTGCTATCCCACTCACAAATCTTCCGGGCCATCTGCTTCTTGGCCTTTCAAACGGCGGAAGCCTGTATTTCATACCGGTCCTGCTAAGTTTATACCTGATCTATCCGCTTCTCTTAAAGATTCAACAGAAGATCGGCTGGAATGTATTCCTCATTATCTCTCTTTGTTTTTCTACTGCCTTTGAATTCGTTGATCTGCAATATGCTGCAGTGAAATGGGATGCGAATCCATTTTCTTTAGCTTTTTTTGGCAGACTACTTTTCGTTTTCACTGCTGGAATGTACTTGTCCCGAATCAATTTGGAGGGCGTTAAAGGCAAGCTGCCACTCGTTCTCGGGCTCGCCGGTTGTCTTGCTGCAATAGAGCTCATCACCCAGCCTTCCCTCCATTTTGTTGCGTATTTTTTCGGGCCTTTGACGTTTCTTTACTTTTTAATGTCAATGTACCAAAGCGTGGGAACCGGATGGCGAGCAATAACCTGCTTGTTTGAAGAACTTGGCAGAAACTCTCTTGTGATATACATGATCCATCCTGCAATCCTGTACATCATCCCGAATTACATTCTTCCGATACTGGGTCTTAGCTCATACACAAGTACGACCATTTCCTTTTTTGCACTTTTAGTTGTTGCAACTGTAGTCAGTTATGCGTTTTCACTAATATTCATGAAGATTTACAGGGCAAGGTCCAAGGCGTAATGGCAATCAGATTGTAGCCGGCATATGCCATCCATCACCAAAAAGACGGGGAGAGTGATTTTTCCAAAATGCCGGTTCGGACTGTGGTTTTCTGGACTCCTCCAGTTTCATAAGAATTAGGCCAGCCGCGAGCATGAAGATGATATATCCGATCCAGAACAGGTTTATGAGAACGTACTCCCCACCGGTGGAGAGAAACCTCCACACGCCAAACGAGAAGACAAGGACCATAACAACGAGGACCCCCTTCTGG
>Ga0315275_10005072_pt1 | contig 12409 bp, 8 predicted proteins | sample YL17G03_0_MG_FD_205557 | JGI IMG/M metagenome (GOLD analysis project Ga0315275, IMG submission 205557) | Sediment microbial communities from Yellowstone Lake, YNP, Wyoming, USA - YL17G03_0 | ecosystem: Environmental > Aquatic > Freshwater > Lake > Sediment | place: USA: Wyoming | collected... | reverse complement strand
TGGTGGAGTCACCCGTGAGATACCACTCTTACTATTCTGAGGTTCTAACTCGTACCCCTGATCGGGGTGGAGGACAGTGTTAGGTGGGTAGTTTAACTGGGGCGGTTGCCTCCCAAAATGTAACGGAGGCGCCCTAAGGTTCCCTCAGGTTGTTTGGAAATCAACCGCAGAGTGCAAAGGCATAAGGGAGCTTGACTGCGAGAGAGACATCTCAAGCAGGGAGGAAACTCGGGCTTAGTGATCCGGTGGTCCCGAATGGAAGGGCCATCGCTCAACGGATAAAAGGTACGCCGGGGATAACAGGCTAATAGTCTCCAAGAGCTCATATCGACGAGACTGTTTGGCACCTCGATGTCGGCTCATCTCATCCTGGGGCTGAAGCGGGTCCCAAGGGTCCGGCTGTTCGCCGGTTAAAGAGGTACGTGAGCTGGGTTCAGAACGTCGCGAGACAGTTCGGTCCCTATCCACGGCAGGCGCAGGAGATTTGAGGGGGGTGGTCCATAGTACGAAAGGACCTGGACGAACGAACCTCTAGTGTGCCGGTTGTCCCGCCAGGGGCATCGCCGGGTAGCTACGTTCGGAAGTGATAACCGCTGAAGGCATATAAGCGGGAAGCACGCCCCAAGATAAGATCTCCCTCCCGCAAGGGCTGAAGGGCACAGGTAGACGACCTGTTTGATAGGCTGGGTGTGGAAGACCGGTAACGGTTGAAGCTTACCAGTACTAATCGCCCGTGAGACTTGACCATAAGGTTTATTCTCGACAAAACAATGCTGCAGAAAAAGCGGAGCGGGGACAAATCTCCGATTCCTTCGGGAATTGGATCGTTGTCCTCGTTTCCGCTGTTCGATTGGGATTTAGTCATTAAATCCCGGCAACCATGACAGAGGGGAAACGCCCGTTCCCATTCCGAACACGGAAGCTAAGCCCTCCGGTGCCGATGGTACTGCACGGGCTGCCGTGTGGGAGAGTAGGAAGTTGCCGGGTTTTATATTGCCCTTTTTAGCAGGTGGTACTGCTCGGGCTGCCGTTTGTGAGGTGGCTCCTGTTAGGAAGTTGCCGGGTTTTTTTATTTCCCTTTTTGGCAGGTGGTACTGCAGGGGCTGCCGTTTGTGAGGTGGCTCCTGTTAGGAAGAGGGTCAGATTTCGATCTGGCCCTTTTGCTATTTTTAGCGCGAACAAGCGGGGAAGGCGCTTCAAGCGTCCCACCCCGTCGCAGTCGAGACGAATAAAGGAATCGGGGGCACCGGCCCAAACCGTTAACGACATACTCCTCTCCTTTATTACGATCGATGATTTTTTCGGGTCCGGCCGGGATGACACCCGGCGGATCCTTCGTCAAAGGAGACGAGTATGAACATTTATGTCGGAAACCTGTCTTTCAGCGTGACCGAAGACGACCTCCGCCAGGCCTTCCAGGCCCACGGGACGGTCGAGAAAGCCGCCGTCATCACGGACAAGCTCAGCGGCCAATCCCGAGGCTTCGGCTTCGTCGAGATGCCGAACCGGGAAGAGGCGCTCAAGGCCATCGGCGCGGTCAACGGCGTCGATCTCAAGGGCCGCGTCCTCAAGGTCAACGAAGCCAAGCCTCAGACCGACCGCCCCAGCGGCGGCGGGTTCGGCGGCGGCCGCAACCGGTACTGAGCGGACGCGTCCACGGAACGCGGAACCGGCATCCGGTAAAATAGCCGGAGTACGGACCCGTTCCTCAATTAAGAACAATCGGGCGGACCGCCCCGCAAGGGGAGGTCCGCCCTTTTTTTTGCTGAAAGGGCGATTCTGGGACCTCATCAGGGGCAGGTCCACTCCCAGCTATCCATCACAGGTGGTACACTAAGTGGGGGCGGGTCACGAAAGAGAGGAGGATTTTTACTACGATGGCCCAAGCGGCTAACTGAAGAGGGCTTACGATAGCTCCGAAGTTGCGAACAATTCTCGACACTTCCTATTTTCCGGTCGTGAATCAATATAAAGTTAAGCTAATCCGCCGAACAGTTCAAAAGCCAGAAAACTCATATTATCGTTGGACCATTTTAAAGGATAAGGTCCCCTTCTTTACTGAATTACCTATATTTCCCGCGCTCCCCTCATTGCTAAACGGGGTCTACGGCATTAAAATGTAACCAGGAATCCAGAGCAAGCGAAATCGGCTCAAGAGTCGGAAAACATCCGCATGCCCACGCCTTTCGCAGCCAATGTTGTGATTTCGATATTGCGATAACGAGAGGAGGATTTATGGGCAGGTTTTGGGATATTTTATGGATGATCATCGGGATCGTCGTTCTGATCGTGGTCGCGTCCAGCAGAGAGCTCGAGTTCCGCTACGGGGTGATCGGGTATATCGGCGCGTTTGCCTGCATCGGATACGGCATCAAAGCCATCATCGACAGCTACAAGGAGAAAACGGACAGAAAACGGGAGATTCCCGACAACCCCGCGGTCGAGACCTTCTACCAGAATACCAAACAGGCCTGGATGGATGACAAGCTCAAGGATTTGGGACCTATCTTCAAGCTCGAAGGCATCTCGAATTCCGTTAAGCAATTCAAGACGACCTACCTGCCCCATGAAGGAAGCGCTTTGAGCGCCTTCTTCACCCGGTTTGCCCCGCAACCGGATGAGTATCTGATCAGCATGTCCCAGGGCGACGACAACGCGGAGAATGCCTGGTTCGTCCTCACCAATAAAAGGCTGGTGCAGAAGGACGGGGAAACTGACGATTACTCGGAATTCGATCTAAAAGATATCGCGGAATACACAATCGACAAGCAGAAGGCCGAGCTGAGCCTAAAGACTCGATCCGGACAGATGGTCGTCTTGAAGAGAGTCTCCGGCTTTCCCATGAAGAAACACATTGACGTTTTGATCTCATCAAATTAGGAGGGATCCGATGGAAGGTTTTGTCGTTATTATCGGCTTGTTCGCCGTCTTGTTCGCCATCTTCGGGGTCATTGTGTTGATTAGGAACATGGCCAATGCCGGCAACCTGAAAAAAGCGAAAAAGCTGCTCGAAGCGGGAGAAAAGGGCAAGGCAGTCGACTTGTTCCTGAAAGCTCTCAGGTTTCAGCTGGGAAGCCCAAAGGCCCCTGAAACGCTCGAGCAGGTCTTGGCCATTTATCGGAGCAGCGGTAAGGGGGATCACGAGCTGGACAAATTCAGGGCCGTCTATGCCCAGATCCATGACGAATTAAAGAGGGATTTGAAGGAGCTGGAGGGGAAAAAAATGAAAGGCAACAAAAAGATCGACGCCATTGGCCTGCTGAGCAAGGAATACAAGGCAAGATTCGATAAGGAATTCGCGTCCATTCTGCCTAAGCTCCTCTAGCCGGAGGCAAAGAGGACGGCGACGGGCCCATCATCACCGCCGTCCAGGCCTCGTATCGGGCGCTCGGCCGCGGGCCTCAGAGATGATCGGGCCTGGTTCTTCCCTTCACACGCGGAACAGGAAGGGACAAAGACGGATCGCTTCGATGGAAAGGGGGCGGCGATGAAACCGCATTGTCAACTTGCTCTTGTCGCAGGGATTGTTATTTCGGGGTCGATCGCGTATGGAAAATTGCCTGATCTCAAGGCTGTCTGACGTCAGCTTCCGTCTCCGCGATATCGAGGAGTTCGAGTCGCGGCACTTACCCAGCAACGAGCGTTTTGAGACCCTGTGAAGAGACTCCCGAGAGCAAGGATAAAACGCAATATGTCATAGCTCAATCTAAACGGCTCGCAGATTTCGGGATTCTCTGAGCTGGACCCCAAAACCTGGACAAAGCATTAAGGTGGTAAACGGACCCGCGGAGCCTCACCCAAAAACCGGACCAGCCAAAATAGAATTTTTCGATTAAGAATTTGCCGAAAAACCCACATTATGGGTGGACCATTTTTCAGGTATGAGGTCCGGCCGAACAGCGGACACTCGCAAGGAAATAAGCTGAAGGGGCTTACGATGCCTCCGAATTTGCGAACTTTTTTATACTCATTGACACTTTACCTTGCACAAGAATAGAATTTTCATAGCGCACTCAGCGATGTCACTGAATAAAAACAATCTTTGAGGATTTTTATGAAAGCAATTGTATATACAAAATATGGATCACCTGATGTCCTTGAATTAAAAGAGGTAGATAAACCTATTCCCAAGGACAATGAGGTTTTGGTAAAAGTTTATGCGGTATCAATAAATGATTGGGACTGGCAACTTCTCCAAGGTATTCCGTTTGTGAATCGCCTAATAAATGGTTTTATAAAACCGAAGAAAAAAATACTCGGCTCCGACATAGCGGGGCGCATTGAATCAATTGGCAAAAACGTAAAAAAGTTTCAGCCTGGGGATGAAGTATACGGGGATCTAAGCAATGACTGGGGCGGTTTCGCAGAATATGTCTGCGCTCATGAAAATAAATTAGCTTTAAAACCGACTGGTATGACATTCGAAGAAGCAGCGGCGATACCTCAAGCGGCAATGCTGACTGTACAAGGCCTTCGCGATAAAGGGCAAATAAAGCAAGGACAAAAGCTTTTAATCAATGGTGCGGGCGGAGGTGTAGGTACTTTTGGAGTGCAGGTTGCCAAATTATACGGCGTTGAAGTGACTGGTGTTGACAACTCAGGAAAATTAGACATGATGCGTTCAATGGGCTTCGATCATGTCATTGATTACACAAAAGAAGATTTCACTAGAAATGGTTTGTGTTATGATTTGATACTTGATACCAAGACGAATCGTTCGGTATTCGATTATGCCCGCGCCTTATCTCCTAATGGTACTTATGTTACGGTTGGAGGTAATTTGGATCGGCTTTTGCAGGTAGTCATTCTTGGGCCATTGATTACGATATTCAATAAAAAGAAATTGTGTCTAGTTACGCTGAAACCAAACAAGGATTTAGCGTATATGAATGAGTTGTTCGAAGCTGGTAAAGTCAAACCTGTTATTGATGGGCACTACAAGTTAGGTGAGGTTCCTAAGGCATTCAGGCTTTTTGGCAAGGGAGACCACAAAGGAAAACTAGTTATCACTGTGGAACATAATGACAAAAATTAGATTATTTACACCTCGTTCCCAACATCTTGTTGGGAACGGAGAGGAAAGAAGCTCTGCTTCTTAAAAGTTACCTACCCAAGCAGAGCTTGTGAACGAGTTTTTGAATATTACCAAGTAAATAGGAGATTACAAAATGAAAGCAATTATATGCACAAAATACGGACCGCCGGATTCTCTTCAGCTCGAAGAAGTGGAAAAACCTATCCCCAAAGACAACGAATTGCTTATCAAGGTCCACGCAGCCTCTGTCAATGCACTTGATTGGCACTTTTTGAGAGGCAAACCATTTCTCGTGCGTTTGCAATATGGTTTTTTCAAGCCAAAGATCAGGATACTGGGCTACGATGTTGCAGGCCATGTCGAAGCTGTCGGTAAAAATGTGACTCAATTTAAACCAGGCGATGAGGTGTTCGGTGGTCTGGGCTTCGGTCTGGGTGGCTTCGCTGAATACGCTTGCATTGCTGAAGATGGATTTGTGGCGCTGAAACCATCAGGCACAACATTCGAGCAAGCCGCAGCCGTGCCGGTTGCCGCAGTTACTGCCCTTAAGGGTCTTCGCGACAAGGGACATATACAGTCCGGGCAGAAGGTACTCATTAATGGCGCAGCCGGCGGAGTGGGTACATTCTCAGTGCAGATTGCTAAATCTTTCGATACGCAAGTCACCGGTGTTTGCAGCTCACAGAATCTGGACATGGTTCGTTCAATCGGAGCAGACAAGGTTATCGACTACACCAATGAGGACTTCACCAGGAATGGCCAAACGTATGACCTGATTCTCGATAATGTCGGGAACCGCACGGTATCAGACCTTATGCGCGCATTGAACCCTAAGGGGACATGCGTCATAGTTGGATTCACCTCGATTCGGCGCATGCTCATGCAGTCCATTCTAGCACCGAGGGTTTCTAAATCAGCGGGCAAAAGGATTCTTTCTGCTTCGAGCGAGAAACCGAACAGAGAGGAAATCAATTTCTTAAAAGAACTCCTTGAGTCCCGCAAAGTTGTACCTACCATTGACAGACAGTATCCATTAGAACAGCTTGCCGAAGCAATTGGCTATCTCGAGACAGGACACGCAAGGGCGAAAGTAGTCATTACAATGTGAGGGAAAAAATGAGAGCGATTATATACACCAAATACGGACCGCCGGAAGTTCTTCAACTTAAAGAGATAGAAAAACCTACGCCCAAGGACACTGAAGTACTGATTAGAGTATATGCGGCACCTGTAAGTTTCGGGGATGTTATGGCTCGAAATTTTAAAAAAATCTCCCCCCGCAAGTTCACAATGCCTCTCCCCCTCTGGCTCCTCACGCGAATGTATTTTGGTTTCACAAAACCAAGAATCAGAATACTGGGGAGTGCGTTCGCCGGGAAAATTGAAGCAGTGGGAAAGAATGTCAAATTGTTTAAGGAAGGCGATCAGGTTTTTGGATATCGCGGCCAACGCTTTGGTGCTTATGCCGAATATTTATGTATGCCTGAAGACAGGATGGTGGCAATCAAACCAACCAATATGACCTATGAGGAAGCCGCTGTCGTTCCTTATGGGACACTAATGGCGTTGAGTTTACTTAGAAAAGTAAATATTCAGAAAGGGCAGAAAGTCCTTATCAATGGTGCTTCAGGAGGGATAGGTTCAGCCGCCGTACAGCTTGCCAAATATTTTGGAGCAGAAGTTACCGGGGTATGTGGTACCCCGAGATTGGAATTTGTGAAATCTCTTGGAGCTGACAAGATCATTGATTATACAAAAGAGGATTTTACCGAAGACGGTGAGACCTATGATCTTATTTTTGATATTCTAGGCAAGAGTTCGCTTTCACGATGTAAAAACTCGTTAAACCAAGACGGATGTTATCTACTGGCTAGCTTTAAGATGAAACAACTTTTTCAAATGTTGTGGACTTCGATAATAGGTAATAGGAAAGTAATATGTGCGATGGCGTCTGAAAAGGTTGAAGATTTAATTTTCATCAAAGAGCTTGTTGAGACAGGGACAATAAAATCAATCATAGACAAACGGTTTCCGTTGGAACAAACTGCCGAGGCGCATCGGTATGTCGAAGAAGGACAAAAAACAGGAAATGTTGTAATAAATATGTAATTTTATGGAGACAAATAATTTATAATCCGCTTCTCAAGTACATCGTACAACTTCTGAAAGAGTGTCCGCATAGTTTTTGTTATTCCACTGCGCGGAATCATTCCGAACACGGAAGCTAAGCCCTCCGGTGCCGATGGTACTGCACGGGCTGCCGTCTGTTTCGTGGCTCTTGTTAGGAAGTTGCCGGGTTTTTTATTTGAGGGCCTGGACCGGGATTCCCGCGGAAATCCGGATCCAGGCCCTTTATGTTTAGGGGGGATACCGAAGGGAAACGCCCATACTCCTTCCGAATATGGGACCCGCGCTCTCCGGACGGATGATCTCCACGTTTTCAATCAGGAAAACGCACTCCGTTTCCTGAGTGCTCTTCGTGGCGATTGACACCGCCATGCGGCCGGCCATACACTACCGGCATAGATAGGCGGGGAGATTCATCGTCCGGAGCAGAAATTCGTCACATGCTGGAAAAAGCAAATTCCCATCTTTTGGATCTTGTATGCTCAAGGGGAAGGTGGTGCCCGGGCAAACCTGATGCTGGTCGAGAAGTTCCGCTGACTTGCAGGGCCTTGGATAGGCCATAGCCATGAGTGGCACATCACTCTCTCACTATCGCATTGTGGATAAGCTCGGAGCAGGAGGCATGGGGGAGGTCTACCGTGCCGAAGACACCAACCTCGACCGGCAGGTCGCCATTAAAGTCCTGCCCGATATCTTCAGCAACGATCCCGAACGGCTGGCCCGCTTTGAGCGCGAGGCCAAGCTGCTGGCATCGCTAAATCATCCAAATATTGCTGCTATTCACGGCCTGGAGGAAGCTGGAGGCAAACGTTTCCTCGTGCTAGAACTGGTCGAAGGTGAAACGCTGGCCCAGCGCATCCACAGGAAGGCACTGCCGGTTGAGGAAGCTCTGGAGGTGTGCCGCCAGATTGCGGAAGGTGTTGAGGCTGCTCATGAAAAAGGCGTCATCCACCGCGACCTCAAGCCGGCCAATGTAAAGATCACACCCGAGGGCAAGGTCAAGGTGCTGGATTTCGGGCTGGCAAAGGCGTTTCACGATGAGCCAACCGCCGCCGATGCAAGCCATTCGCCAACCCTCACGGACCAGATGACCCGTCCCGGATTGATCTTGGGTACAGCTGCCTACATGTCCCCGGAGCAAGCCAAGGGCAAGACCATAGACAAGAGAACCGACATATGGGCTTTCGGCTGCATTCTATACGAGTGCCTGGCCGGCCAGAGAGCGTTCAGAGGAGAATCGATCACCGAGACACTGGCGGCAGTTATCAAAGGCGAGCCGGATTGGAATCTCCTGCCTCCCGTTATATCGGAGAATATGCGCGATGTTCTTCGCCGCTGCCTGCAGAAGGATCCCAGGCTCCGCCTTCACGACATCGCGGATGCCCGGCTCGGACTCGAAGAGGCTGCGCTCCCGCCGTCAGTGGCTGGCACAACCTCGCGGCGCGCTCCCTTGCGCCGGGCGCTGACGGTGCTTGCCGTAGCGATCCTTGCCGGCGTTTCGGCTGATATCGCGTTGAGGAGAATTTTTCAGCCGTCTCCTTCCTCTCGCGTTGTCAAGTCGCTGATCCGGGTCGAACAAGGACAAAGGCTCGCTGGGAATAATTATAATTATGGATTCGGACCTCCAACCAGAACAGCAATGGCGTTTGCACACGATGGACAGTTTGTGGTCTACAGCGCCATCCCGGAAAATCCCAAACCAGGTGACAAATCCCGGCTTTTCCTGCGCCGTCTGGATCAAATGGACGCCAAACCAATGGCTGGCACTGAGGGAGGGTCCTCGCCGTTTATTTCTCCGGACGATCGATGGGTGGGCTTTTGGTCCACAGACATGAAGCTGATGAGAATCCCTGTTGAGGGTGGCACGCCGGTCGCTCTTTGCGACGCTTTGTGGTGCTTCGGGGCCGCCTGGGGCATGAACGGCACCATTGTTTTTGCAGCCAATGAAAACACGGGTCTGTCGAGCGTGCCGGCTAATGGCGGAGAGCCTGCAGTATTGACCGTTCCGGATCGAACCAGAGGCGAGTACGGTCACCGGTTGCCTGTATGGCTGCCGAATGATGCGGGAATACTCTTTACAATCGCGAGATACGGCCACGATATCCATCCCCAGGTTGCTGTCCTTTCGCTCCCAACGAAGGACAAGCGCGTTCTCATGGAAGATGCGGCCGACGCCCGGTATGTGCCAACGGGCCACCTCGTTTTTGCCAGGCGAGGAGTTCTTTATGCGATACCGTTTGACCTGGCGAAGCTGCAGGTTTCCGGCCATGAGGAACCGGTAGCCGCTGACATTATGCAGTCTTTGAACACGGGGAGCAGTAGCCATAGCACCATGGCGGCCCAGTTTAGTTTCAGTAATTCCGGGAATCTCATTTTTGCCAAAGGCGGCATCGTCCCGGATCCCCAGAGATCCCTGGTTTGGGTGGATTTCAACGGCACTTCCAAAGAGATTGCGCCATTCAAGGCGCCCTTCCTTGCCCCACGACTTGCGCCGGATGGACGGAGAATCGTATACTTTAGGGAGGGGCTTAAGCAGGGAATTTGGACGTTCGACCTGGAGCGGGATATAGACACGCCACTTACCTCCGAAGGATACGCCGAGTGGCCGATTTGGACCCCCGATGGAAATGATATTACGTTTGGCTGGACTGCTACCGGATCGTGCAACATTTTTCAGCGACCGGCAGATGGGAGCCGTCCCTCGACACAAATAGCAAAAAGCGAATATCATCAGGATCCCGGTTCATGGTCAAAGGATGGCAAGTTTTTGGCTTTTGTCGAAGAGGCACACCCGCAGACTGGTAACGACGTACTGATTTGGGATGCTCAAGAGCGCCGTGTGATTCCATTTATGGTTACAAAATTCGACGAAAAATATCCGGAGTTCTCGCCTACCGGGCCCTGGATGGCGTATTCCTCTAACGAGTCGGGACGCGATGAAGTATATGTCCGACCCTTTCCCGGATCAGGAGGTAAGCATCCGATTTCCAACACAGGCGGAACCCAGCCTTTATGGTCACGGAATGGGAAGCAGCTGTTCTATCGCCTGGGGAACCAGGTCTGGGTTGTGGACGTGATGGCCGGGACCGATTTCTCTGCGGGTAGGCCGCGCATGCTGTTTGACCAGCCTGGATATGGGCGGGGCAGCCCGATCCGTGGCTACGACATTTCTCTTGATGGACAGAAGTTTCTCATGGTTAAGGTAGGGGAGACCACGCCCACCTCCGTCATTGAAATGATCCTGGTCCAGAACTGGTTCGAGGAACTCAAGCGCCTCGTGCCGACCGGAAAGAGGTAAGCAGGCTAGCCAGAGCTGCGTCTTTCCAGGAGGTCCGAGCCGCACCGCGGTGCCAGAGCTTATTGAGCCCACACTCCCGCGAAGGTCCCGTTCTGGGAAGTTACGGCTCCAACGCTCTCGGTCACTCGGATGTAAAGTCGGCTCACCGGAGACTGGCGAGTTTTTAACAAGGAGGAGTTCTCTTAAACAATTGTCCTACCCTTCCCCGTTTTCCGCCTTAACAAGCTCCAGGCCACTCACGATGCGGTATAGGCGTGCGCCCCAAGCATTCTAGCGCCTCCTGCTTCTCTTGTCGTAGCTGTGCCGATCATAGACCTTTACGCCAACGCTCACCGGGGGAAGGTGCGGAAGGCGGGCCGGAATCCCTTCGCCCTACGGATGGTCGAGGAGGAAGAACTCAAATCCGTCCCTTCCAAGGGTTGGGCGGCCATGATCCGGAAAGTCTACGAGGTCGACCCGATGGTCTGCCCAAATAACCGATTATCAGGCCGTAGACCACATCATCGATCACATTTCTTGACACGTATTCTCCGCGGAGAATATTATGTCTCCGTGAGAGGGTCGATCGCGGGCAGGAGAAAAGGAAATTCATCTGGGAGTTGATAAGATGCAAGAGGAATATTCTTGGCTGAAGCACTACGAACCGGGCGTCCCTCACCGCGTCGAAGCGCCCGAGATGACCTTGCAGGACTTGCTGCCGGCGGCCGCTGAAAAATATCCCGAACGGACGGCGCTGGTCCTCACCATGGCCGCCGCCGGCCGCCTCTTCACCTACCCCATCTCCTACCGCCGCCTGAAGCAGGATGTCGACCGCTTCGCCGCTTCGCTGCAGAGGCTCGGCGTGCGTCCGAGCGACCGGGTGGCCCTCTACCTGCCCAACTGCCCGCAATTCGTCATCGGTTATCTGGGGGCCGTCCGGGCCGGCGCCATCGTCGTTCCTTTCAACCCCCTTTACTCGGCCCGCGAGGCCGAGTACCAGCTCAAGGATTGCGGCGCGGCCGTGGCCGTCGTGCTCGACCGTTTCTTCCCCCTGGTCAACGGCGTGCGCGAAAAAACCGATCTGCGCCATATCGTTGTTTCCCGCATCAAGGAGTATTTCCCTCCGCTGCTCTGGACCCTCTATTCCCTGACCAAAGAACGGAAGCTTGAAAAGTTCCGGCTGGGCCCGGACGACCTGTGGTTCCAGGACATGCTCATCGAGGGGACGCCGAGCCCGGTGCGCGTGGAGCGGGAGGACACCGCGGTCCTGCTCTATACCGGAGGCACCACCGGCGTCTCAAAGGGAGTCGAGCTCTCGCACCGCAACCTGCTGGTCAACGTCGAACAGAACCGCCTCTGGGCCGGCATTCGCGACGGAGTGGAAGTTACGCTCGCCGCGGTGCCCCTCTTTCACGGCTTCGGCCTCACTTGCTGTTTGCACCTGGGGCTGCGCACCGGGGCGACCATCCTGCTGGTGCCGCTCCCCACCGATACGGCTGGATTGATCCTGACCATTGAGCGCCTCCGGCCGACGATCTTCCCGGTGGTGCCGACCTTCCTCATTTCGATCGCCGACTTTCCCGGCATCGAGCGCCGCGACCTGCGCTCGGTGCGCGTCTGCCCCTGCGCCGGCTCGCCGCTGGCGCCGGCCGTGCAGCGTTCGTTCATCGAGCGCACCGGGGTGCGTCCGGTGGAGGGCTACGGACTGACCGAGGCCGGACCGGTGACCCACGGCAATCCTCCCTTCGGCGACGACCGCCACGGTACCATCGGCCTGCCGTACCCCGGAACCGAGGCGCGGGTGGTCGACTTCGAGACCGGCAGGCTGGACATGCCCTTCGATGGGGAATGGACCCGCCCCGGCGAAATCATCATCCGCGGCCCGCAGGTGATGAAGGGGTACTGGCGGCGGCCGGAGGAGACGGCAGCCCAGCTTCGCGACGGCTGGCTGCATACCGGCGACATCGGCC
>Ga0315275_10005071_pt1 | contig 12409 bp, 10 predicted proteins | sample YL17G03_0_MG_FD_205557 | JGI IMG/M metagenome (GOLD analysis project Ga0315275, IMG submission 205557) | Sediment microbial communities from Yellowstone Lake, YNP, Wyoming, USA - YL17G03_0 | ecosystem: Environmental > Aquatic > Freshwater > Lake > Sediment | place: USA: Wyoming | collected... | reverse complement strand
AACGCGCTTCATGGAAATGGATTCGTCTTCAATCCTCCCGACAGGATCGAGGGCGTGACGAACATCGGCTGGCTTCTGGTCCTCCTGCCGTTCGCCTGGATCGTTCCGGTCACCCTAGCGGCCAAGATCCTTTCGCTCATCCTGGTCCTGGCGGCGCTGTGGATGCTCGCGAGGTTCGCCTCCCGCGCCCTTCAAACGGACCGCGTCATCGTCCTCCTCCTGCCTCTGCTGATCGCGGCGAATCCGGATTTCACCTATTTTTCCCTGTCCGGGATGGAGACGCCGCTGGCCGGGTTCGGCCTGATCCTGATGCTCGTTCTGGCCGAACAGCGGCCGGCTTTTCCGGCCCTAGCCTTGACCGGCGCGTTCCTCTTCCTGGTGCGGCCCGAATGTATTTTGCTCTTCCCCCTATTCCTGCTGTTTCACAATGGGAAGAGCGGAGCGAGCTGGAAAAGGTCCGCCTGGTCGATCCTGGTTTTTGCCGGCCTGATCACCCTCATGACGCTGGCCCGGAAATCCTATTTCGGGTTGGTTCTGCCGAACACGTTTTTCGCCAAATCCACGTCCTGGGGCGTGATCGCCGAAAATGTCCTCCGCTTCATCAAAGGAACGAACACCAATATCTCCTTTCCCTTCCTCGGCTGGCTGGCCTTGCCCGTCTGGGCCAATGGTCTGCGCTTATCGCTGAAAAAAGATAGAAAGACCGGCTCTTTCCTGACCGCCGCTTTGGCGACCGGCCTTTTTTTCGCTCTTTACGCCAAGCCGGATTGGACCGGCATGGGGCGGTATTTCGCTCCTTATGTTCCGCCGGCCATGTTCATCTTTCTGACCGGGTTCGCCGATCTCCTCCGAATGACGCTCGTTTTCCTGACGAAGTCGGGGCGGCTCGTCCCGGTCGCGGTCGGGCTCGTCGGCGCCGCGTTCATCGTCCACGGCTGCGTCGGGACCATCCTCTTTCTCCAGCCCGATCGGCTCGAAGATTACCCCGGATATGTCCTGACCAGCGAGTCGCTCATCGAACCGTCGTTATGGATGCGCGACCATCTGCCGGATCGGGCGGTCATCGCCTCGGGCCGGATCGGCGCCGTCGCCTATTATTCGAAGAAGAGGATCTTCGACTACAAGTTCGGATTGACCGAGCCGGCCGTCGCCGGACTGAGACGGACGGCCCGGGAGCCGTTCGAGGACCCGCGCGATCCGGCCCTGGCGAAGTCCTGGACGGAGGCCGATCCCGGCTATTTCCTCGAGGACCTCAGGCGGATCCGGACGATCTTTCGTCTAGGTTCGGAAAGAATCGAAATCCTGACGATCCAGGGCCAGGACTACCGGCCGCTCAAGGCGTTCCCCATCGGCCTTGATGCCGTCTGGATTCTCTGCGAGCGGATGGACCTGACCCCCGGCCCGGCCCCGGAGAAGCCGCTTGATCATTCGGCAAAAAAGCGTTAGTTTTAGATGAACTCATTCGGAAGGCTTCAAGGAGGTTTCATGAACTCAAGATTTTCCAGACGCGATTTTCTCAAAACCGGCGTGACCGTCGGCGCCGCCGCCTTCTCGGGCCGGGGCAGGGACCTTCAAGCCGGCACCGGCCAGGGCGCGACGGCGCCGGCAGGATCACCGCGCGTCGTATCGTCCGGCAACGGCCTCCGCGCCGCCGAAAAAGCGATGGAGATCCTGAACAAGGGCGGCCATCCGCTCGAGGCCGTGGTTGCCGGCGTGAACATCGTCGAAGCTGATCCGAACGACATGTCCGTCGGCTACGGCGGCCTGCCCAACGAGGACGGCGTCGTCGAGCTCGACGCCTCGGTCATGGACGGGCCGACACACGCGTCCGGCGCCGTTGCCTCGATCCGGAACATCAAGAATCCGTCGAAGGTCGCCAAGCTCGTCATGGAGCGGACGACACATTGCCTCCTCGTCGGCAAGGGAGCTCTCAAGTTCGCCTTGGCCCACGGCTTCAAGAAAGAGAACCTCCTCACGGACAAGGCTCGCGAGGCCTGGCTGAACTGGAAGGAGGCGCTCTCCGACCGGGACAATTGGCTTCCCGCCCAGATCAAGAAGCTGCCCGAGGAACTCCAACCGGTCATGATGACGCACGGCACGATCAACTGCCTCGCCATCGACGCGCGCGGCCGTCTCGCCGGCGTCACGACGACGAGCGGATTGTCCTGGAAGATCCCCGGCCGCGTCGGCGATTCGCCGATCATCGGCGCCGGACTGTACGTGGACAACGCCGTCGGCGCGGCGGGCTCGACCGGCCTGGGCGAGGCCAATATCCGGACCTGCGCCAGCTTCCAGGTCGTGAGCTTCATGGGCCAGGGGATGTCGCCCGAGCAGGCCTGTCTCAAAACCTTGGAGACGATCGCCGGGAAAGCGAAGCTCTGGCCGCGGGCTTTGAAGCTGATCGACGCCGACGGCCGGCCCGGCTTCGGGTTGAATTTCTACGCCCTCAACAAAAAAGGGGAGTTCGGCGGCGCGACGATGTGGAGCGGAGCCAAATACGCTGTCCACGACGGCCGGATGAATGAGCTGAAGGAATGCGCGTTTCTCTATAAAACAAAAAGCTAACGGACTTCTCCGGAACCGGACTGAAAGACGGGGGAGGGGCCGGCTTAATCTTCTTCCAGGATCAAGACCCTGAATCCGTCCTCGCAGAGTTTGAGGGCGATCTTTTGGGAGGTCTCCAGGGTCTTGGCCTTGATCCGGACGCGGTAATAGACCTGGCTGGACGTCTCGTATTCGGCGATATAGACGTTCTTGAACTTTTTGCGCAGCCGGCTTTCGAGATCCCGGGCATGGTCCTCATAGATGAAGGAACCCACCTGGACGGAATAGACGGGGAGTTTTAAATCCCTGAGGGGTTGGTCCTTCATGAGATCGACCCGGACGGGGGCGGTGCCGGGGCCGACCATGTCGATCAGACAGGCCGCCGCGTAGGACAGGTCGATGATCCGGTCACCGACGAACGGACCGCGGTCGTTGATCCGGACGACGGCCGAACGCCCGTTGTTCAAATTCGTCACCATGCAGCGGGTCCCGAAGGGGAGGGTCTTGTGGGCGGCCGTCATGTCGTACATGTTGTAGATCTCTTTGTTGGACGTCCGTTTGCCGTGGAAATCCGATCCATACCAGGAGGCGATCCCGTTCTGGACATTTCCCCCGGGCAAATATCTCATCCGGGCGCAGGATGTCAGAATCCCGACGCCGCACAGCATGAGGACCAGCGTCTTTTGAAGTGCGAAACGTCTATGCGTGTTCATGGGACGCGCCTATCATGCCAGCTCCCCCGGCCGGCGGCAATCGCCGGACCGGGTGATTTCGAGCGGGAGATCTGACGATTTTTTCTCACCCCCGGCGATGAGGCCCGGGCCGTCCCGGGGGATATGGAGGGGGAAGCCGGTGGCGGCATCCCCTTAATTTTAGTGGTTCATCAGACATTCTTGTGGGTAACAGGGTAAAGATCTAAAGCGCCGCAATGGAAATAGATTGCGACCTTGAAGTTCTGGCGGTTCCGGTAGCCGTAGGCCATCTTCTTGATCGTCTGAATCTTGCAATTGAGTCCTTCGCTCACCGCGTTCGTGATCCGATGTTTGAAATACGTCAGAATCTGAGCCAAGTATTTCCGAAACATCCGGGCCTTTTCAATCACCGGTTCCAATCTCGAATGCGTCGCCCAGAAAAACCAGGCCTTAAAATGCCCCGCAGCCCAAGCCAAGCGCGTGTAGCCCCAAAGCTCGCGAAAACTCTCCTTGATCGCCCACGCCCGGGCCGTCTTCAACTTCTGCCGGCTCAGGCTCCTCAACCGGCTCTTCTGCCTGTCGGGAACGTTTTCCTTCGAGTACAGCCACAGATACTTGGAGCCCGTCAACGTCTCGTCATCCTCCGCCTGAAGTTCCCGATGTTCTTCCTTGCGGACCTCATCCACCGCCTTGACCATGTGCGTCATCAGATGGTAGCGGTCAAAGACGATCTTCTCCCCGGCGTCGGGAACATGATTCCGAATCGAGGCCAGGTATGGGTCCCAGATATCCACGGCGATGGCTTTGATCTGGGCTCTCTTTTTCTCGGAGAAACGGACAAAATAGCCGTCCAGACTCTCCTGCTTCCGGTCGTCCCCGATATAGTCAACCGCCGCCCGATCCACATCGTTGACCAGGGTGATGTAATCGTGCCCTTTGCCCACCGACTTCTCATCGACACCGATCGTCTTGGGGATCCGTTTCTTTTTGCGCTTCAGGCCCCGAGAAACGGCCCGCTCCATGATGTGCCAGCCTTCATCCCAGCTGATCCTCAAAATCTTCGTCGCACCCTTGATATCGCAGATCCCGAGAACGTCGATCGCCAACCGCTCAAACAGCGCCGTGAACCGCGCTTTTTCCTCCGCCCACGACACCCGGACCTGTTTCACCCCATGGTCCCGGCACTCGACCCGAGGAATCCGCGCATGAAGAAACGTCTTGAACTGGCAAGTGTCCAGATGGCGCCAGGCCCGCTCCGGGGCATGATCATACACCGAAAGTTCCGCCCCGCACTCAGGACACGGCCAACGCAGGCCGTCCGCATGGCCGGCCCATATGTCGACTCGCTCTGCGGCAACATCCAGCTTCACTCGTTCCACGTTCCAAGGCTCCTCAAGGCCCAAGACATACCGATAAAGCTCCGTATCTTGCATGGCTCCGTTCCTTTCAGAGCCATTTTATATCACCTCATTACCCATGAAAATGTCTGAAGAACCATTTTAGTACAATACCGGCCGCCTATGAGACGATTAGCCAGGTTCATTTATTTCCTGCCGGCCGCGGCTCACTACGGATTCATTTTCTATCTCTCCTCCCAATCGAGCTTTTCCATCGAGGCTCCGTTCAATGAGTTTGACAAACTGGCTCATTTCGGGCTCTTCACCCTGTTGGGCGGCCTCCTCTCCTTCGGCGTCTTCAAAAGCACACCGCTTCCGCTTCGCAAAAAAGCCCTTCTTGTTTTAATGACCGGCGTCACTCTCGGCCTGCTCGACGAGGTCCATCAGATCTTCGTTCCGTTCCGAGAACCGGACGTCCTGGACGCGGCCGCGGACGCCGCCGGCATCGCCCTGGGGCTGTTCGCGTATTGGGTGCTCTGGCGAGCCCGGGCAAAAAGCGGCCGGGCCAAGGCCGGGGATCGACGAAGCGCTTAGAAGTCTATTTAGACGATCGTCAGACCGTAGGACCGAGGATCCGGCAGAACTTCATCAATTTTTTCTTGAGAAAGGCAAACGCCTTGCCGGGATCGGAAAAGAACGTGAACAAGGCCGCTTCGTCCGGAGTGATCGTCCCGGCCTTGACCAGCGCCTCGAAATTCAGGACCTTCCTCCAGTACGCCTCGCCATAGAGAATGATGAACACAGCTTCGCGGTCGATCTTTCCCGTCTGGACGAGGGTCAGCATCTCGAAGAGCTCGTCGAGCGTTCCATATCCTCCGGGAAACGCGATCACCGCCTTGGCCCGGGAGATCAGCCAGAACTTGCGCATGAAAAAGTAATGGAAAACGAAAGCCAGTTCGGGCGAAATGTAGGCGTTCGGCCGCTGTTCCTGGGGAAGAGAGATGTTCATCCCGATCGTCTTGCCGCCCGCTCTGAGCGCGCCGCGGTTGGCGGCCTCCATCATCCCGGGGCCGGCGCCCGTGCAGACGACGAAGTTCTTGCCCTTGGGCTTCAAAGGGATGGACCACCGGGTGATCCGAAAGGCCAGTTCCTCCGCTTCCCAATAATATTTATTGAGGCGGGATCGTCGATCGCGGCCGTCGGCCCGGGCCGAACCGAGAAAAAGGACCGTCGAGTTGACCTTCAGACTTTCGAATCGCGACAGCGGCTCCAAGTATTCGCTCAGGATGCGGATCGTCCGGGCTTCGGGAGAGGCCAAAAATTCGGGGTCGTTAAACGCCTTCAGGGGAATAGTGATGTCGTCCATGTCGTCCTCGTTCCTGGATCATTCATTCTAGCCCAAAGGCGTTTTGACTTCAATGAATCCGCTATGGTATCTATATGGGCTATCGATTCGAAAGGAAACGGGATGAAACATCCTTTGGCCCCGCTGACGCAAATGACCTATCCGGGACGGCTGATCGCCGTCGGCCGGGACGTGTCCGGAGCGTTCAATGTCGTGATCTATGCCATAACCGGGCGCTCGCCTTCGAGCCAGGCCCGGAGGCTCATCGCCCAGGGGAACGCCGTCTGGACGAAGCCCACCGATCCTGAGGTCCTTAACAAAGGAAATCCAGACCTGCTCGTCTATCCCGCGCTCGTCCTCGGAGCCGGGATCGCGGTCAGCAACGGCAAGCAGACGGTCGACATCGACGCCGGCGGGCAGGGGAGTCCGGTCCATGTCCTCGACTCCGCGTTAAAGAGCTGGAGCTTCGAACCGGACGCGCCCATTTTCACCCCCCGCATCAGCGGCTGCGTCCTGCCCTCGAACCGGGCGGCCCTCAGCGTGATCCGGAGGGAGGCCGGCGGCGAGGCGCTGCGGTTTTTTTTCGAGCTGCCCTTCGTCCCCGGAAAGGGCCGGATGATCTCGACCTACCAGGGTGAGAACAAGGATTCTCTGCCCTCGTTTCACGGCGAACCGCTCGATCTCGAGTTCCAAGAGACTTCGGCCGCGGCCATGGCCGAGGCGGTCTACGATTCTCTCGGGCCCCGGCCGCGAGAGAACGACGTCCGCGTGGCCGTGGCCTGCCTGTTCGCCAAAGTCACGGACATGAAGAACCATCATCTGCACATCATCAATCGTGACGAAAGGACGGGAAGATGAGCAAAGAAAAGCCCGAGGCATCGGCCCGGAAACAATACTTCACGAAGATCAAGGAGGATTTCCCGGAGCTCATGGACTTCGGCGGAAAGAAGTTCTTGAAGCGCCTGTCCATGCGCTACGGAGAGAACCCCGGCTATCCGGCCGCCTTCTATGTCGAGGAAAAGGCCTCCGGCCCGAACATGGCGACCTTGCAGGTCCTCCAGGAGGGAAGCAAGGGCCTGGGGTACATCAATGTCGGCGACATGGACCTCGGTCAGCGCCTGGCGAAAAAACTGACCGAGATCCACCCCGGCAAACAGGTCTGCGTCCTCATCAAGCACGAGATGCCGAGCGGCGTCGCCCTCGGCGACACGCCCGAGGGGACCTTTGAGAAGGCCTGGAATTGCGACCCCCTGTCCAATTTCGGAAGCGTCGGCGTCTTCAATTATGCGGTCAACGACGGGTTGGCCCGCCTGCTCGTCGAAAGCCCCAGGAACATCGAGGTTGTCTACGCGCCGGACTTCCTGCCGGAAGGCCTCAAGATCCTGGCGACCCGGAAGCCGCTCCGCGTCGTGAAAATGGGAGCGCCGCTCGACGAGCCGGCCGAGGACAACGGCCTCGAGTTCAAGCGGGTCGCCGGAGGGCTTCTCGTCCAAAAGCGGTTCGATTCGAAGATCGTCTCGCCGGAGTCCGTCGACGTCGTCTCCCGACGGAAACCGACGGCCGAAGAGGTCCAAGCCGCCATCTTCAATTGGACGATCGCCGGCTTCACCCGGTCCAACGCGGTCGTCATCGGCAGGGCGGACAAGGTCCACGGCATCGGGTCGGGTCAGCGGAGCCGGATCGACTCGGCCGAAGACGCCATCCGCCTGTCGCGCCGCGGCTATGGGCCGGAAGGATGCGTCCTCGCCTCGGACGCCTTCATGCCTTTTCCCGACGTCGCCGAACTCGCCGCGCGGCACGGCATCACGGCGATCATCTATCCTCTCGGCTCGGTCAAGGACGATGAGGTCATCGCCAAGGCGGACGAACTGGGGTTGGCGATGATCGTCACCCGCCGGCCGGGCGAAGTCGACTGCGAGCGCTGTTTTCTGCACCGATAGTCCAGGCCAAAAGATCCGGCGGCTTCCATGAGCCTCAAGGAATACAAGAATAAACGGAACTTCGACAGGACGCCTGAGCCCGGGCCGTCCGCGCCCAAAAAAGGAAAGAAGACGGAGAGGGACTTGATCTATGTCATTCAGCGCCACCGGGCCAGCCGTCTCCACTGGGACCTGAGGCTCGAGGAGAGCGGCGTCCTGAAAAGCTGGGCCATCCCCAAGGAGCCCCCGGCCGAAGAGGGCCTCCGCCGGCTGGCCGTCCATGTCGAGGACCACACGCTCGAGTACGCCGACTTCGAAGGGACGATTCCCGAGCCCGAGTACGGGGCGGGAACGGTTGAGATCTGGGACCGCGGCACCTATGAACCTCTGGAAACCTCGGCCTCAAAACGCGTCTTTGAGATCCACGGGCGGAAATTAAAGGGGCCCTATGGCCTGATCAAGCTCAAAGGCCGGGACCCCAAGGATAGGAATTGGCTGTTCTTCAAACTCAAAAAAGGCAAAACGGGCTAGCTGATCCGCCCGTTCTCAGGAAGGTCATCCCATGTCGAAAAGATCACGGCTGAACCGGCGCGCATCACCCGGCGCCCTCATCCTGCTCGGGCTATGTCTGACCCGACTGCCGGCCGCCGCCTCGCCGCAGGCCGTCCCTTCTTTCCAAAAGTACGCGGACATCGCTGAACGGATCCGGATCTCCGGACTGGAACACGAAACAGCCTTTCAAATGCTCCGGGAGCTGACCACGAAAGCCGGCCCCCGGCTCACGGGATCGGCCGCGGCCGCCCGGGCCGTCGAGATGACCCGGATAATGATGAAGGACAAGGGGTTCGAAACATGGCTCGAGCCGATCATGGTCCAGCATTGGGTCCGCGGCGTCGAGGAGGCGCGGCTCGTCGACGCCGATCCGCCCGGGACCTCGGCGCTGAAGATCACGGCCCTCGGCTGGAGCGTCCCGACCCCCGGCCCGGGCATAACCGCGCCGGTCATTGAAGTCCGCTCCTTCGAAGAGCTTCAAAAGCTCGGGCTCCGGGTCAAAAACAGGATCGTTTTTTTCAACAAACGCATGAACCCGGCTCCTATGGACACGTTCAGCGCCTACGGCGAAGCCGCCCAGTACCGCTCCCGGGGGGCTTCCGAGGCGGCCAGGGCCGGGGCGGCCGCGGTGCTTGTCCGCTCGGCGACCCTGAGGACGGACGATTTTCCCCATACGGGAATGGTCCAATACGATCCCCGGATCCAGAAAATTCCGGCGGCGGCCGTGTCCACGGCCGATGCCGACCGATTGAGCGATAGGCTGAGGAGCGGCGCGGCCGTGAACGTTTTTCTCAGGCTCGGCTGCCGGGAACTCCCGCCCGTGCCATCGGCCAACGTCGTCGGCCAGATCCGGGGGACGGAGAGGCCGGAGGAGATCATCCTCCTCGGCGGTCATCTGGACAGCTGGGACCTGGGGACCGGAGCCCATGACGACGGCGCGGGATGCGTTCAGGCCATGGAGGCCGTCCGGTTGATCAAGGATCTCGGCCTGAGACCGAAGCGGACGATCCGGATCGTCCTTTTCATGAACGAAGAATTCGGATCTTCGGGCGGCCGAGACTACGCCGACGCCGCGCGCCGCAAAACCGAGAGACACCTGGCCGCCATGGAGTCCGATCGAGGCGGATTTTTGCCGCTCGGTTTCGGGATCGGCGGGAGCCGGGAGACATTCGACAAGCTGAAGGCTTGGGAACCCCTTCTCCGGCTTTCGGGGATTTTATGGGTGCGGCCGGGCGGCGGGGGAGGAGATATCGGCCCTTTGGCCCGGACGGGAACGGTGCTCATGGGTTTTGTTCCCGATTCGCAGAAATATTTCGACGTCCAACATTCGGGGCTCGACGTCTTGGACAGCGTCCATCCGCGGGAGCTTGAGCTCGGCGCCGTGATCATGGCGATCATGGCCTATGGTCTCGCTCAGGAAGGAATTTAACCGATGTATCTGGCGATCCTTTGGCATTTTCATCAGCCCATTTACCGCCGTCCGCGGAGCCGCGCTTACGTCCTGCCCTGGGTCAATTATCACGCGACCAAGAATTACCATCAAATGGCCCGCCTGGTGGATGAGACGGGCTTTCCCTGCACCTTTAATTTCGCCCCCTGCCTCCTGGAGCAGATCGAGGATTATGCGAAAGGCTTGGCTTTGGATCCGCTTCAACTGGCCCTGGAAATCCCTCCCGACCGCCTGGAGTCCGTCGAGATCGAACGCCTCAGAATATTCGCGCCCGATGAAACGCGCCCGACGGCCCTCCAGCAAAAAGCGCTCGCCTCGTTCTTTTCCCCCATCGATGGGATCGCCGCGGACAAGTTCGAGCTTCTCGACCGGCAGAAGAAGATCCAGCAAAGCCTGATCCCATCCTGGGTCCGGCTGGGCCGGGCGGGCCGGGCAGAACTGACGGTGACCCCTTACTATCATCCGCTCCTGCCGATGATCTTCGACGCGGACGCGGCCGGCGCCGAGAACCCGGGGGTTTCTTTCCGCCATGCCGAAGACGGTCAAAAGCAGATCCGGTTGGCCCGCGAATATTTCAAAGAGACATTCGGCGATGATCCCCGAGGCATGTGGCCTTCGGAAGGAGGTCTGAGCCGGGAGGTCGCCGCGGCTATCGCCGAGGCCGGCTTCTCCTTCGCCGTGACGGACGAGAACGTCCTCTGGAAAAGCCTGCCTGGGCCGCACGATCGAAAACAGCTTTATCGTCCCTATCTGGCGGAAGGCCTGAGTGTTTTCTTCCGCGACCGGGAGCTCTCTGATCTGATCGGATTCACTTATCAGCATTGGACCGCGAAGGACGCCGCGGCCGATTTCCTCAGGCGATTGGACGAACGCCGGCCGGATTGCGACGAACGGTCGATCATCGTCCTGGCTTTGGACGGCGAAAATCCCTGGGGCACGTACCCTCAAAACGGGCTGCCCTTCCTCAGGGAGTTCTTCGGGCGGCTGAGCGCACAAGAAGACGTGAGGCCGATCTTTTTCGGAGATTATCTGAGCGTGTTCCCGCCGGCCGGGGAGATCACCCTCGTTCCTGGGACCTGGCTGGGGAATTTTTCGAAATGGTCGGGATCTCCGGCCAAGAACCGGGCCTGGTCCGTTCTGAGCCGGGCCAGGCAGGCCTGCGGTCCCTCCGAGGAGATCCTGATCGCGGAAGGCTCAGACTGGTTCTGGTGGTTCGGCGACGATCACACCGAGGAATTCGCCTTCCTTTTCGACAGCTACATCCGGGAAGCCTATCATCAAGCGGGGATCCATCATGAATGATCCGCTCGTTTTCCTTCTGGCGGTCCACAACCACCAGCCCGTCGGCAATTTCGTCTCCGTGTTCGAACGGGCGTTCGAGGACTGTTACCGGCCCTTTCTCCGGGAGATGCGGAAGCATCCCGACATCAAGTTCACGACCCATTATTCCGGCCCGCTTCTGGAATACATGCGGGACAAGGAAGGGGAGTGCTGGGAGGGGCTTAAAGAAATGGTCGCCCGAGGGCAGGTCGAGCTCCTGGGCGGGGGCTTTTACGAACCGATCCTGTCGGTCATCCCCGAAGAGGACCGGTCGGGACAGCTGGGGCTGATGTCCCGCTTTCTCGAAGCGAATTTCGAAACGCGGCCGCGCGGCATCTGGCTGACGGAAAGAGTCTGGGAGCCATCCTTGCCGCGGACCCTGGCCCAAGCCGGCATCGAATACACCCTCCTCGATGAAGAGCACTTCCACTACGCCGGCGTTCGCGACATTCATTCCTATTACATCACGGAGGACCAGGGCTACCCCCTGAAGCTCTTTCCCATCGACAAGAAACTGCGCTATCTCATCCCCTTCCACGCCGCGGCCGATATCGAAACCTATCTCCGCGAGATCGAAGCGAAGAACGGCCTGGCCATCCTGGGCGACGACGGGGAGAAGTTCGGCCTGTGGCCCGGGACGAAGGCCTGGGTCTATGGCCAAGGCTGGCTGGTCCGGTTCCTGGATTTTCTTAAAGAAAAGAACATCCGGACGTGCACCTACGCGGAGATCCTGGAGACCCGGCCGCCCGCGGGCCGGGTCTACCTGCCTCCCGCTTCCTATGAGGAGATGATGGAGTGGGTCCTCGAACCCCGGGCCGCCGCGGTCTTTAAAGAGCTCAAGACCGCCAATCCGCCGGCAGCACGGCGCTATCTCCGGGGCGGGTTCTTCCGCGAATTCTTCCTGAAATATCCCGAATCCAATCTGTTGAATAAGCGGATGATCCTGGTTTCGCGCCAGGTGAACCGAACCTCGGATGAGGAGGCCAAACGAGAGCTTTATCAAGGCCAATGCAACGACGCCACCTGGCACGGCGTTTTCGGGGGAATTTACTTTCCCCATCTGCGCGAAGCGGCCTACGAGCATCTGCTTAAGGCCGAACGGATGATCCCGGCCGAGAGCGGCTGGCGGAATCTGGATTATGACCAGGACGGCCGCGATGAAATGCTCTTTAGGAATTCGACCTTCGGGCTGATCGTCAAACCCGATTTCGGGGGAAGTCTCGCCGAGATCGATCATTATCCATCTTTCC
>Ga0315275_10005069_pt1 | contig 12410 bp, 10 predicted proteins | sample YL17G03_0_MG_FD_205557 | JGI IMG/M metagenome (GOLD analysis project Ga0315275, IMG submission 205557) | Sediment microbial communities from Yellowstone Lake, YNP, Wyoming, USA - YL17G03_0 | ecosystem: Environmental > Aquatic > Freshwater > Lake > Sediment | place: USA: Wyoming | collected... | reverse complement strand
ATGCATCCTCCCCGCCGCGAGAGGTCGGGACTATATGGTCTATCGTCAAGTTATTGCCCTTCTTGCAGTACTGGCAAATATAATTATCCCTTAAAAAGATGTTCTTTCTTGTGAAAACAACGCCGTTATACGGGATCGGCACATAGTCCCTCAGCTTAATTACCTGCGGGAGCACGTATTTCCCGCTGTTAATATGCTTTTTGCTGTTCTCAATGCTTTCCGCCTTACCCTTAAAGACAAGGACAAAAGCTCTTTTCCAGCTGCAAATATTTATAGGCAACGAAGTCGTGTTCAAAACCAAGACCTTGGACTCAGGAACTTTGCTGCACCGCTCGGATTCCATTAAATTTCACCTTGAAGAAGGATTATACCACAGCGTTTTATTGAAAAACAACAGCTACTGTTGAAGAGAGAAGTTGGGTGAGGGTTAGGATGCGAGATTGAAATGGGACACGGAGAGGGAGGGATTCGAACCCCCGGTACTGTTTCCAGTACAGTAGTTTTCAAGACTACCGCCTTAAACCACTCGGCCACCTCTCCAATTACAACATATGATTATCTCACACGCCCCACCCTTTTTCAATTTTACCTCTTCATCTCTTTACCTCTTCATCTCCTCATCTCGTCACCTCCAAAATGCTATAAATCTCCTGCTTTTTATGCTATAAATAAACACATGGATCAGATATTGGGTTGGACAGCGACAGCTTTATTTACTATTTGTTATATTCCGCAAATGATAAAGACGTATCGGACAAAAACTATTGACGGACTAAGCTTTAGATTATTGCTTATTTCATTTATAGCAAATATCGTAGCCTTGTGCTATGCGACTTTAATTAAGCAACCGCCGCTGCAGATCAAATATGCATTGGCATTGTTTTTCGTGGGGGGATGTATCTATTTATACTTAAGTGTGTATTTTAATAAGAAATGACCACGATAGGCAGCTATAAAATAGATGCGAACGTTTTCATGTCCCCCATGGCCGGCGTTACGGACCTTCCTTTCAGGCTGATCTGCCGCGAGCATGGGGCTAAATTCGCGTTCTTCGAGATGATCGACTGCAATTCCATAATATACGGCAAAAAAAAGGAGAACGACATAATAAAGACCGTTCCACAGGACAAACCTATCGCGGCTCAACTGGTAGGAGAAGATCCCGGGATGATGCTTGAAGCGGCAAAACATCTCATGAAAACGCTCGATATAAAACTCCTGGATGTCAACGCCGCCTGCCCCGTGCCGAAAATAATAAAAAAGAAAGCCGGAGCCTACTTCCTGAAGGAGCCGGAGAACCTGTACAGAATATTGGGACTGCTTTCCTCGAAGCTTGATCTGCCAATAACCGTCAAGCTCCGGTCCGGTTATCACAAGAAAGATCATTCGCGCATAGAAGAGATAGCGAGAAAATGCGAGGCGAACGGAACCAGCGCAATATTCATTCACGGCCGCACGCAGGACCAGGGCTATTCCGGCGATATAGACCTTGAAGCTATAAAGATCGTCAAAAATGCCGTAAAAATACCCGTGTTCGGGTCCGGCAATGTTTTAAATCCAGAGCTTGCGAAACAAATGATGGATGCGACCGGGTGCAACGGCGTGATGGTTGCGAGAGGAGCCTACGGCAACCCATGGATATTCAATGATATCGAGACATATCTAAGGTCAGGGAAGCTCCCGCCCGAAAGAACAATAGAGGAAAGATTTCAAACCGCAAAGAAGCACATCGGCTATATTGAAAAGTACCGTAACATGGGGGAAAAAAGCAAGATCGGCTATATGAGAAAAGTGGCGCAATGGTACGCAAAGGGATATCCGTATACCAACCGTATCAGAAGGATCATGGGCAATGCCGGAACCAAAGAACAACTTATGGCGGTCATGGAAAGAACACCTGAGATCATTGGAACAGCCGGAGCATTTCCTTTAACAGTGCGGCCGGAAGCCCGACAACATTATCATGATCACCATTGATCTCTTTAACGAACCTTTCTCCGACATCCTGTATCGCATATGAACCGGCCTTGTCATGGACGTTCCCTTCATTAACATAATCCTCGATCTCTTTTTGAGTTATCTTTTTAAATGTCACGTCGGTTGATCCATACGCTGAAACCAATTTGTCCTCGTTTTTTTTATATACGGCGATCCCGGTGATGACCTGGTGAATTTTTCCGGATAATGCCTTCAACATCCTTTTTGAATCTCCCGGGTTTTTTGGCTTGCCGAATATCTTCCCGTTCAGAACGACAATAGTATCAGCGCCAATAACTACCGACGACGGATATCGCCTCCCGACATCTTTCGCCTTCCCGACAGCCGCTTCTAAAGCGAACTTAACAGCGTCTTTCTGCGTCAAATTTTGCTCATTGAAACTGCTGTGGACGACCTTGAATTCCTTTATCACCTTTTTCAGCAGCTTATGCCTTCTGGGCGACCTTGAGGCAAGTATGATCACAGATCTTTTCATGATGTTTTAATTATAACAGAGCGCTGCAAAGCTACATAGGCAGTAAAAACAAAAAATCCAAGACGAATTGTGTCAAGCGATTGTCTTTCCCTTCCCTTTCTTATATAATTCGCTTTGACTTTGGATTTCTCCGATTGATCGGAGTGGAGGGGTACCCAAGTGGTTCAAGGGGGCAGTTTGCTAAACTGTTAGATCGGGTTTTACCCGGTGCGAGGGTTCGAATCCCTCCCCCTCCGAATGAACGAAGTGAATGAGGAGCTTTCCGCGAACGCGGAAAGGTTTTGCGTCAGCAAAACATAGGGAGGGATGAGAAAGGCATTTTTCCGCCGAGCGGAGCGAGGAAAAGCGAGCAACACCCTCGACCCAAGTCGAGGTGAGCAAGCGGAAGGGAAAATGCCATGTCTCGGAGCTCCCGCCTAAGCGGGACGGAGAACGAATCCCTCCCCCTCCGTAGACAATCAACTAGCGCCCGTAGCTCAATTGGATAGAGTAACTGACTACGAATCAGTAGGTTGGAGGTTCGATCCCTCTCGGGCGCATTTTTGCTTTATATGCCCACCTTGAGGAATTCCCTTATCCTTTCCTTGCCGGAACTTGTTTTCGAAAGGAGTTCGGCGACTTCAGCGCGTGTAAGCTCCTTGTCCGGTTCGAACTTCTTCCCGATCAAATAATCAAGAAGGCCGTAATTCTGGGCTGCCGTAATATTTTTCGCCGCCCAGTGCTTCTGGGACACGTCAACGAACGGGTCCTTTTTAAGAGGCCCGGGTTCGGCTGCTTCCGTGAACCTTGAAAGTATTACTATTCCCTCGACCTTTGTCACTTTTTTTTCGGGCTTGAAAGTGCCGTCAGGATAATTCCCCATCAAATTCATAGAAGAAACGGCCTTGACGTACCTGGCTGCCCAGGAATCCTTGCTTACATCGGGGAACGGATCGCTTGTTGCATCGTTCACGTCCAGTTTTTTCAGCTTCACGAGCATCGTGGCCAATTCAGCCCTTGAAACGGTATCATCAGGCCTGAACTTTCCGTCAAAATATCCGTTCATAACTCCCAGGGTCGCCATGAATTCGATGGGGCTCTTCGCCCAGAATCCCGGCGGGACATCTGAGAAGGTTTCCAGGCTTACGCTGGGAACCACTACCGGTATTATCTTCTTCTGTTCTTGGGCGGATTTTTGCTTTTCCTCTTCGCCCACATAGCCTATTGAAAAGAAATGGGTCGTGTTCTCCGTAAGGTCGCTGAACTGGTGGTAGCAGTAATCAAAAGTGAACCCGTTGAACTTGAGGCCTATTCCAGCAGTTAAATTATTATCGACTTCATTCCCATCCTCCGTTCCCTTCGGCTTCTGGTCCAGACCGACGCGGAGGGCTAATACGGATATCGGGCTCCATTCCAGGCCTGTATGATAGACAGCCTGCCTGTTCAACGAGGGGAAAGTGTCCATATCCATCCCGAAATAAACGTCCTGCTTGCTGCCGTAAAACGAATCTTTGCCTAAAAGCTTGGCAGTGAATCCTGCCTTGATAGTTGCCGGTATGCTCTCCTCCACCCCTCCCTTATCCCAGGAGAACTTTCCGCCCATTGAGACAGGAAGGATGTTCAATCCTGAAAGCCCCAGCGTCAGGCCTGTTCTCGGCTTATACTGGAACCCAAGGTCCATGTCCGTGCCTGTGCCGTTCGCGCCCCTCATGGTGGGGCCGCCGCCCTCGAAACCCTGCATGTAATATTTTAAATTTACGCCGTAGGTGACGTTCTTGTGCTCCTGGAACATGGATATCTTTGAAAGGTCGTTGCTGTATGAAAGGGTCAGTACCGAAGAATAATAATTTGTAGTGCCTATGTTCACTACCGTTTCCGTTGTGCCGCTTCCCGCTGTCGTGGTCACCGGTATGTTGGGAAGCCCTACGTTCGTATATCCAAGCCCGAATACCCCGTAATCGGTCGGAGTTGCGCCTCCTATTAACACATAGGTGATGTCCTGAAGCACCTGCCCGCTCATGCTCGTCGCCTTAAAACTCCTGATGCCCGCGAGTCCTGCAGGATTTATAAAAAGCCCGTTCGCGTCGTCAGAAAGCCCCACATATGCTTTTCCAAGAGCAAGAGGTCGGGCGCCGACTCCCAGGTCCGACGGATCAACCGTAGAGCCGGTCACGTCCGCGTACGCGGAGCCGAGCATAAGCATGGCTGCAAAAATAAATATGATGGACTTCTTCAAAAACACCCCTCCGTGAAAAATCAGTATAGCAACCCGTAAAACCAGCGTCAATTGTCCCATTATTATATCGGCAAATTTGCATATAAATCCCATCTTTATGCTAAAATGTCTTCGTGACGGAAACATCAAAAATTCGCAATTTTTCCATTATAGCCCACATTGACCACGGTAAATCCACCCTTGCGGACAGGCTGCTCGAAGAGACAAAAACCATAGATAAAAGGCATATGAGGGAGCAGGTACTGGATACCATGGACCTGGAGCGGGAGCGGGGCATCACGATAAAATCCCAGGCCATAAGGATGAAGTACAAGGATTACATACTGAACCTTATTGACACGCCCGGCCACGTTGATTTCACTTATGAAGTATCGCGGGCCCTTGCCGCATGCGAAGGCGCGATACTGATAATCGACGCCACTCAGGGAGCGGAAGCCCAAACCCTGGCGAACGCGAACCTGGCCCTGGCGAACAACCTGAAGATCATCCCCGTCGTAAATAAGATCGACATGGTCAATGCCGAACCGAAAAATATCGTCGAGGAATTCAAGAATATTTTCGGATTTTCCGAGAATGAGATAATACTTGCAAGCGCAAAAGAAGGCACGGGAATACGGCAGATCCTTGACGCTATTGTCGAAAAGGTCCCTCCCCCTTCCGGGAATGATGATGCCCCGCTTCAGGCATTGATATTCGATTCAAAATACGATGCATACCGCGGCGTTGTCGTGTATGTCCGCGTTTTTAACGGCAGGATAAAAAAAGGCATGGTCATAAGTATGATGGGGACCGGCGCGGATTTTGAGGTCCAGGAAGTCGGGACTTTGAAGATCGACTATATCCCCAAAGACGAATTATCGGCGGGAGAGGTCGGCTATGTCATCGCCAATATAAAGAACCTTCAGGAGACGCGCGTAGGCGATACCATTACGGACGAAAAGTCCCCGGCGTCCAAGCCGCTTCCCGGATACAAGCCCGCAAAACCCATGGTCTTCTGCGGGTTCTTTCCGGTGTCCGCGGAAAAATACCATGAGCTGCGGGATGCCATTGAAAAGCTGCGGCTTAACGACGCGTCGCTTTTCTTTGAGCCGGAAAATTCCGTAGCTCTCGGCCTCGGGTTCAGGTGCGGGTTCCTTGGGCTTCTCCACCTTGAAATAATCCAGGAAAGGCTGGAGCGGGAGTACGGACTGGATATTATTGCAACAGCGCCAAGCGTTGTATACAAAGTGAACATGACCAACGATACTTCCATCTTCATAGACAGCCCGACAAAACTCCCCAACCTTTCCGAAGTAAGGTCCATAGAGGAACCGTATCTCAAGATAACGATATTCGTCCCTCAGAAATATGTCGGCGGGGTGCTTGAGATATGCCAGGACAAAAGAGGCATCTTCAAGAACATGGAATATCTTGATCCCACCAGGATAATGCTTACTTACGAGATGCCTCTCGGAGAAGTGATAACGGAATTCCATGACCTTCTCAAGTCCGCCACAAAAGGATACGCTTCAATGGACTATGAGATCATAGGTTACAGGGGATCAGACGTCGTAAAAGTCGATATTTTATTGAACCAGGAACCTGTGGATGCCCTGTCATTTATAGTTGCACGCGATAAATCTTACTACAAGGGCAAGGCTCTTGTCGAAAAATTGAAAGTCGTCATACCCAGGCACCAGTTCGAGATCCCGATACAGGCCGCCATCGGCAGCCGCGTCATCGCCAGGGAGACCATTCCCGCAATGAGGAAAAACGTCCTTCAAAAATGCTACGGGGGCGACGTGACAAGAAAAAAGAAGCTGCTTGAAAAGCAAAAGGAAGGCAAGAAAAGGATGAAGAGGATCGGGCGAGTAGATGTTCCCCAGGAAGCCTTCATGGCCGTGCTTAAGATAAAATGAGCTGCTCTCTATACCTGCACATCCCTTTCTGCAGGAAAAAATGCAACTATTGTGATTTTCCTTCGTACGCCGGAAAAGAAAACCTGATCCCGGAATACATGGAAGCGCTGAAAGCGGAACTTGGATATTATTCTTCGATCTATGAAAGGCCAAGCATCACGACCGTATATGTAGGCGGTGGCACTCCGACTCTTTTGCCGGAAGAAGCGATCTCCTCCCTCTTTGGATCGATAAGAAAGGATTTTGATGTCCGGCCCGATGCGGAAATAACATTCGAGGCGAACCCCGGAACGGTCACAAAAGAGAAATTGAAAGCTTTAATGAATGCGGGAGTGAACAGGATAAGCCTTGGCGCGCAGACGTTCACTGACAACCTCCTTAAAAAACTCGGCAGGATACATCTTGAGCATGAAATAAATGAAGCTTATGAAATGGTAAGGGATGCAGGCTTCAAGAACGTGAACCTGGACCTGATGTTCGCGCTTCCCGGCGGGAACATAAAAGACTGGCAGGAAACACTGGTAAAAGCAGTAAAGCTAAATCCGGAGCATATCTCTACTTATAACCTGCAGATAGAGGAAGGGACTCCCTTCCACATCGATAAACTTGAAGGCGATCTTCTCATGCCGGAGGAAGAGGATGAACTGAAAATGTACGAGGTCGCCATTGCATTCCTGAAGGAGAATGGATATGAGCATTACGAAATATCCAACTTCGCGCGCAAGGGTCTTGAGAGCGCGCACAACAAGGCCTATTGGACGCTCCAGGACTACATCGGCGCGGGCGCGGGTGCACATTCCTTCATCAATAATTCAAGGATAGAGAACACGCCTTCCCTTGAAAAATACCTGACAAAAGATTTTTCAAATATCAAGACCGAGCATGTCAACGCCAAGAAGGAGACCATGCAGGAAATGATATTCCTGGGGCTCCGGCTTATAAAAGGATTCAACTTGAATGATTTTACCAGGAGGTTCGGCATAAGCTTCCGCGAAATATATAAAAAAGAGCTTGTAGAGCTTATGGCTGACGGGATGCTGGAAATGGACGGCAAAAATGTTAAATTGACCGAGAAAGGATTGTTCCTGGCGAACGAGGTCTTCAAGAAATTCTTATGAACAAATACCCGAGATATCTTAACCTGCTCGATTCAGGCGAACTGAAAGCTCGCGCCGATAAATTGAAGGCTATCTACAAGTCCTGCGTCCTTTGCCCATGGGACTGCAGGATAGACAGGACAGCGGGAAAGCTGGGTATTTGCAAATCAACAGACAGGGCCAAGGTCTCATCCGCCGCACCCCACTTCGGCGAGGAACCGATGATATCCGGCACCAAAGGGAGCGGCACGATCTTTTTCTCGAACTGCAACCTGCGCTGCAGGTTCTGCCAGAATTACCAGATAAGCCAGGAAGGCTTGGGCAGCGAAATAAGCGACGATCAGCTTGCCGAAATGATGCTGATGCTTGAGACAAAGGGCTGCCATAACATAAACTTGGTGTCCCCTACCCACTTTATACCGAGCATCGTAAGCGCTCTTGAGATAGCCGCCGGAAAAGGATTGCATATCCCGCTGGTCTATAATACGAACGGATACGAAAAAGTTGAAACGCTTGAAATTCTTGACGGCATCGTGGACATATATCTTCCCGACATCAAATACAACGCGAACGACATCGCCGTAACATTCTCCAACGCGCCGAAATACGTCGATTACAACAAGGCCGCATTAAAGGAAATGTACAGGCAGGTCGGGGACCTTAAAATGGACAAGGACGGGATCGCCTTAAAAGGGCTGATGGTAAGGCATCTTGTGCTCCCGAACGACCTTGCCGGCACCCAGAAAGCCCTGAAGTTCATTGCCAATGAACTTTCAAGGGACGTCCATGTTGGAGTGATGGCCCAATATAAACCCTGCTATAAAGCGATCGATGACACGCAGCTGGGGCGATCTTTAACGCCTGATGAATACAGGAAAGCCGTTAGATGGGCGAAAGAATCGGGTCTATATAACATCCTGACGCAGGAACTCGGCAGCTCAGAGGTTTTCATTCCGGACTTTAAGAGAGAGGATCCTTTTAAGTAGTTCATCGGTAACGGATTTGTAGACATCGTAGGCCATTTCATTCTGCTTTCTTTTGATATACCCGTCCATATAGATCGGCTCGCCGAAAGACACCGTGACATTTGAGGGCTTGGGAAAGATCTTCCCCGGAGGCATTGACTGGTAAGTTCCGTGAATATGAACGGGAACTATCGGCGCCCCCGTCTCGACAGCGAGCATGCCAACCCCTGCCCTGAAAGGAAGGAGCTCCCCCGTTTCAGACCTGGTCCCTTCGGGATTAATGTAGATCATCTTGCCCAGCTTAATGACCTTCACTGCCGCGCGGATGGCCGGGAAAAAATCCTTTTCCGAATCGATGCGCATCACATTGGCGGCTATCTTCATGAAGATCCTTGGGAAAAACCTGTCATAAAAGTGCTTGACCGCGAGCGTGTACATCTGGTTTCTTCTCTTGCTGCCGATCGCGTAAGACACCATCGTCTGGTCAAGCGCGCTGACATGGTTCGGAGCGATTATATAAGGAAGGTCTTTCGGTATGTTCTCAAGCCCGAACACCCTGATGTTCAAATAGAATTTGCATATCAAATTGATAATAAAATAAAAAAAAGGCCTGAATATTTCGAGGGGGGATTTGAACTCTTTAAGGTAGTTTTCCTGGACAGGATCATCTATCCTTATCAGTTTTCTCCAGTAAACTGATGTGCCCTGGCTCATCATCCGGCTTTCTTTGACATTTGTTCCTTCGTTATCCTCACGATGTCATTCAATGTCTTTATCTCCCTTAATTTCTGCTCCGGCACATCGAGGCCGTATTTTTTATCGAGCCCCGCGAGTATCTCGACCCCCAGGAGGGAATCTACGCCGTATTCAGTGAATATGTTCGCGCCCGGTTCGATGCTTTTCTCGTCCCTCTTTATTATCTTCGCGACCATGGACCTTATCTCCTGCTCTATCTCTGCCAAAGCTTTTCCATCTCCTTCCTTACCGCGAAGCGCTTGATCTTCCTTGTGGAGGTCTTCGGAAATTCGGTGGACCTTACCTCCATCCCTGATATCCTCTTGTGCATCGGCAGCTTTTCGTTCAATTTCCCTATTGCTTCATGGATGGCGGTAAAGACCGCGTTATCATCTATCGACAAGCCCATCTTTTCGAAATATTCGATGTCCGGCGAGACCACCGCAAAGACCTCTTCCGATCCTTTTTTTATGCCCGCCCTGACCTTGCGCCCTATCACGCATGATTCTTTTATGTAAGGTATCTTGTTCAGTTCGAACTCCACCTCATCCGGATAGACATTAAGCCCCGAGCTCGAGATTATAACGTCCTTTATCCTGCCGGTTATGTAAAGATACCCGTCATTGTCAAGATAGCCGACGTCTCCCGTATAAAGCCAGCCGTCACGAATGACTTTTTCCGTTTCTTCCGGCATCTTGAAGTATCCCTGCATTATGTTCGGCCCGTTCGCCACGATCTCCTCGTTGATTATCTTAACGCACACGCCCGGTATAGGTCTGCCTACGGAGCCGTATTTGTTATGCGAAAGGTTGTTCGCAGAAATGACAGGTGAAGATTCCGTGAGGCCGTATCCCTGGACTATCGTCATTCCCATGATGTCGAATGCCTTAAGAATGTCCGGATCTATCGCCGCCCCGCCGCTGACCCAGAACCTGAAAGCTCCCCCCAGCTTCCTGTGCACCTGGCCGAACAGCTTTCTTCCTATATTGATATTGAATACCGCCTTCACTGCCTTCGAAATAAAGATCAAAATGTTGAATATGAACTTGAAAGCAGGCCCTTTCTCCTCCACCTCCCTCAATATCCCGTCATAAAAAAGCTGGTACAGCATCGGCACTCCGATCATGATAGTCGTCTTTGTTTCCACCATGTTCTGTATTAGTTTGAATGATTTCAGGCTTTCGGCATAAGTTATCCTCGCCCCGCTGTAGAACCAGGCGAGGAAACCGCCGACAGTCTCGAACATATGATGTATTGGCAGTACCGACAGCGCCATATCGCTAGGCCCGATATCGAATAATGCGCATCCGGTCATGACGTTCGACATTATGTTCTTATGCGTAAGCATGACGCCTTTAGGTATTCCTGTCGTGCCGGATGTGTAAACTATCGCTGCAAGATCGTTGAGGGAGACGTCGTATCCGAAATCCTCCGACGCCCTGTTCTTCAGGCCCTCAAAATCCTTTTCCATCAATATCTTGAATTTGAGGTTCGGTATTTCCTTTATGATGCCGTGGAACTTGTCGGAATATATTATGCCTTTTGATTCCGAGTGGGCTATTATCCCCTTCAGGTCATACTCGGTCCCAAGGGAATCTAGCGGCACGGCAACGGCGCCCATCGCGGTGACGGCAAGATATGATATCGCCCATTCGGGGCGGTTCTCGCCAAGGATCGCCACCTTATCGCCTTTTTGTATCCCCAGCCCCTTCAGCGCCGCTATGAGGCCCGTGGCATACTTCCCGGCATCACCATAAGTATATTTGACGTATTTTTCACCGTGCCTGCCTGCCGGCAGGTCCTTTTTTATCTGGAAAGCCAGGTTATCCTTGAATTTTTGGGTGCTCTGCTTCAGAAGGTCTTTCAGTGTCATGTACTCGATGTGCGGCATGATGGCAAATTATCCTACTTCACTGCCCAAAGTTCAAGTCCCACCTCACCCCTAGCCTCTCTCGCCTCACCCCTTCACCCCTCTCCACATAGTGGAGAGGGGTGTTACGCAACCAGAATTAGTAGATAATGACAGTAATTAAATCGGGGGTGAGGATGGAGAGTGGAAACCAAGTTAAAGTTGCGTTTCCCTTCTCCTACAAAGTAGGAGAAGGGCTAGGGATGAGGTTTGACAATCTTTCTCTCTTCTAGTATGATTTTAAGCACTATGAACAAATTAAAATTAGGGATACCAAAGGGAAGCCTTCAGGAATCGACCTTCGAGCTCTTGAAAAAGGCCGGCTTTAGCGTTCGCGTGACGGCGAGGTCTTATTTTCCTGATGTGGACGATGATGAGCTTGAAATAATGCTGATTCGCGCCCAGGAAATGGCCCGCTACGTGGAGCAGGGCGTCCTTGATGCCGGGCTTACGGGCTCCGATTGGGTGGAAGAAAGCGGCTGCGAGGTAGAGAAGATCGCGGAACTTGTCTATGCAAAGCAGGGCCTAAGGAAAGTGAAATGGGTCCTTGCCGCCCCGGTTGACGGCAAGATAAAAAGCTTAAAAGATTGCGAAGGCAAGCGCATAGCGACTGAACTTGTGGGCGTTACGAAAAAGTACTTCAAGAAGAACAACGTAAATGCGGATATAGAATTTTCATGGGGAGCGACCGAAGCCAAGCCGCCGGAACTGGCGGACGCGATAGTCGAGCTGACGGAAACCGGATCTTCCCTGAAAGCAAATAATTTAAAGATCATCGACACGGTATTTGAATCCGTGACCGTGATGATAGCAAACAAGAGATCCGTCCAGGACAGCTGGAAAAAGAACAAGATAGAGAACATCCTTATGCTCCTTAACGGGGCTCTTAATGCTGAAACAATGGTCGGCCTGAAGATGAACGTTCCGAACAATAAATTAAAAGATGTCCTGTCTATACTTCCAGCCCTCCAGAAACCCACTATAGCAAAATTGTCAGACGAATCCTGGGTGGATGTGGATACAATAGTTGACGAAAAAACAGTAAGGGACCTTATCCCCAAATTGAAAAGGGCCGGCGCTTCCGGCATAGTCGAATATCCCCTGAACAAGGTAATAGC
>Ga0315275_10005067_pt1 | contig 12414 bp, 9 predicted proteins | sample YL17G03_0_MG_FD_205557 | JGI IMG/M metagenome (GOLD analysis project Ga0315275, IMG submission 205557) | Sediment microbial communities from Yellowstone Lake, YNP, Wyoming, USA - YL17G03_0 | ecosystem: Environmental > Aquatic > Freshwater > Lake > Sediment | place: USA: Wyoming | collected... | reverse complement strand
ATGATGATGACCTGCGGGGCGGCCACCGCTTCCGTCCAAGCGGGCAAGACCCTCATGGAGACGCTCAAGAACATTCCGCTTAACATCAAGGAGACGCGCCCCACCGTCTTCCTGAGCGTGCCGGCCCTGGCCAAGAACTTCCGCAAGAACATTGAAAAGGGCGTACGGGAGAAAGGACCCAAGGCCGCGGCGCTCTTCGCCAAGGCCCTCAAGACCGCTTACGCCTACAATGCCGAGGGCTGGAACAGGGGCGGGGGTTCCCTCAAGCTGAAAAAGCCGCTCCTGGCCCTCTACGACAAGCTCCTCTTTTCCAAGATCCGGGCCAATTTCGGCGGCCGCCTCAAATTCTTCGTCGGCGGCGGAGCGCTCCTTGACATCGAGCTGCAGCGCTTCTTCTACGCCGTCGGCATCCCCATGCTCCAGGGCTACGGGTTGACCGAGGCAGCGCCCGTCATCTCGGCCAACACGCTGGCCCATCACAAGCTGGGCTCGTCCGGGCGGAGACTTCCGGACCTGGAGGTCCAGATCCGCGACGCGGATGGAAACCCCCTGCCCGCCGGGGCCCAGGGCGAGATCGTCGTCCGGGGCGAGAACGTCATGGCCGGCTACTGGCGGAACGAGAAGGCCACCGCCGAGGCGCTTCGCGGCGGCTGGCTGTACACGGGCGATTTGGGTTATTTCGACAAGGACGGCTATCTCTTCGTCCTGGGACGGGTCAAAAGCCTGCTCATCGCCGACGATGGCGAGAAATACAGCCCCGAGCTCATCGAAGAAGCGGTCACCGATAACTCTCCCTACATCGAGCAGCTGATGCTCTACAACGACCAGTCGCCTTACACCACTGCCCTCCTCGTCCCCGACAGGGCCTCCGTCCTGGGTTGGCTGAAGAAGAAAGGTCTCTCGGTGAAGACCTCCGAGGGGCAGGAAGCCTCTCTGCGCCTGCTGGAAGGCGAGCTGGCCAAGTATCGCGAAGGCGGCGAATTCGCCGGGGCGTTTCCCGGCCGCTGGCTGCCGTCCGCCGTGGCTGTTCTGGGCGAGGGCTTCAGCGAGCAGAACCACATGCTCAATTCGACTATGAAGATGGTCCGGAGCAAGATCGTCCAGTTTTATCGAAACCGGATCGATTACATGTACACGCCCGAGGCCAAATCCATCCTCAACGAGCAGAACCGGGCCATCGTCGCCCGCTTCGAGTAAGGAGGGGTCCCATGTCCTTCATCCGCCGCGTTCCGTTCGTCTGCAGCGTCTTGATCCTCGCGGCTTCCGCCGCTCTCGTGGCCCAGGACCTCTCCGGGTTGGCCCAGATCAAGCCCGGGAAGTCGCGGGCCATCACCTCGGCCGATCCCAATCCGGCCAGCAACGCCGACCGGCTCAAGTACATCGCCCCCGGCGAGACTAAAGTACTGGCCGACATCAAGGGGCCGGCCGTGATCAACCACATCTGGCTGACCTTTAACGAGGCCCGGCCCAACTGGCTGGAGGCCGGCGGCTCGGCCCGGCCCGACGAGATTGTTCTGCGCATGTATTGGGACGACGCCACGGAACCGGCCGTCGAAGCGCCACTGGGCGATTTCTTCGCCGCCGGCTTCGGCCTGCGCAAGGAGATCAATTCCCTTCCCATGATGGTCGAGGGCGGGGACGGCTACAACCTGTATTTCCCCATGCCGTTCTATAAACACGGCGTCATCACCGTGACCAACGAGAGCGCCAAGAACGTTCGCTCATTCTACTATCATATCGATTTCACCGAGCAGCCCGTCCAGCCCCGGACGGGCTATTTCTGCGCCCAGTACCGCAACGAATTTCCGGAGAAAACGGGTCACGATTATCTGATCCTCGACGCCGAAGGCGAGGGCCACTATGTGGGCACCGTTTTGTCCATCCGCTCGCGCAGCCCCTTCTGGTTCGGCGAGGGCGACGCCAAATTTTACGTGGATGGGGACGCCAAGCCGACGATCCAGGGAACGGGCACCGAGGATTACTTCCTCATGGCCTGGGGCCTGAACGAGGCGCTTTATCCCTATTTCGGCTGCACTTTCATGAGCGTCGATTTCGAAGACCTCGGGGCTCAGTACACGCTTTACCGCTGGCACATCCCCGATCCCGTCCGGTTCACGAAGTCGCTCCGCTTCGAGATCGAGCACAACGGCTGGATCAGCGCAGACGAGACCGAGAGCGGCAAGGTCGAGGGGCACGTCGAGCGCGAGGACGACATCGCCTCCGTCGCTTTCTGGTATCAGATCGGACAGCCCAAGCGCTTCACCGCTCTACCGCCGCTTCTCCAACGCCTCCTCCCCAACCTCGACCGGGTCAGCGAAGGAAAAACGATGCTCCCGACGGCCAAGCATTCTCCCGGCGTCGTCGAGCTCCAGAAGGGCTATGACTGGACGGGCGAGGGGCAGATCCTCTTCCAGCCCGCCTCCGATCAGCCGGTGATCGAAGTCGAGTTCAACGTGGAGAAGGACGAATATCGCGGACTCATAATCCGGCTGACTCATGCCGAGGATTACGGGATCTGGCGGATTTTCCTCGACGGCAAGAACGCCCGCCAGCCCGACGACTACATGGCTGGCCAGAAGATCCAGGACTTCGATCTCTTCTCCAAGGACCTTGTGGTCAAGGACCATTACCTGGGGAGCTTCGCCCTCAAGCCGGGCCGACACATCCTGCGGTTTGAATGCGTCGGCCGCAACCCCCTGTCCAAGGGATCCTATTTTGGCTTGGACAGCGTCCGCTTGCGCGAACGCTGGCTGAAGAAGAGGAAATTGTTGGGGTGAAGGCCGCTCCGGAGATTCTGATCCTCGAGACGGCCTCGCGGAATATCCCTCTCCACATCGAGCAAGGAAAGGGACGGAGGCTGCGGATCACCGTCCTTTCCGACGGACGCGTCCGCGTGATCGTTCCCCGGCGGGCTGGCCTGGACCAGGTCCTGGCCTTCGCACGGGAGAAGTCCGGCTGGATCGAGCGCACAGTCCGCAAGGTCGAAACCTATATCCGTCTGACCTCGCCGGAGAAGTCCTTGGAGACGGGAATAATCTCCATTTTGGGCCAATCGTATCCCGTGAAGATCGAACGGGGCCGGGGGCGGCGGGCGGCGTTCGCGGACGGGGTTCTCGTCGTACCGGTCACGGACCCGGACGACGCGGACGCCGTCCGCCGGAGGATCGAGGCCTGGCTCAAACGGCGGGCGGAGCAGGTCTTTGCCATGGTCCTGCGCCGGGCCTCGGAGACGGCCTCTGCCCACGGCGTCGCCGCCCCGTCCTGGTCCGTTCGCTGGATGAAACGGCGTTGGGGGAGTTGCGGCCGCGACGGCCGGGTGGTTTTCAATGTCCGGCTGGTCCAAACGCCTCTTCGATTGATTGAATACGTGGTTATGCACGAACTCTGCCATCTGAAGCACCACAGTCATGGGAAGGCATTTTACGCCTTTCTCTCCCAGTGCCAGCCGGATTGGAAGGAGCGGCGCAAGGCCCTTAACGCCATCGTCGTCGATTGATTTCATTTGCGGAAATTGGGTATAAATGAGGCGAAAACGCCATTTTCTTCGCGGAGGACTTATGAGCGATGAACCGAAAAACACCACCCGCCGGGATTTCCTGAAGACGGGCGCCGCCGCCGGCGTGGGGACGGCCCTGGCCGGCCTGGTTTTGGCCTCGCCGGCCGAGGCGCGAGTCGGAGAGGCGCGTTCCCAATTCAAGACCAAGCCCATCGAGACCGTCCGCGTCGGGTTCGTCGGCGTCGGCGGCATGGGCTCGGCCCACGTCCTGAATTACCTCAACATCGACGGCTTGGAGATCAAGGCCGTCTGCGACATCGTCCCGGCCAAGGTTGAGCGCGTCCAGAAATGGTGCCAAGACGCCGGCCGGACAGTCCCGACGGGCTATTCGAAAGGCCCCCTGGATTTCAAGCGCATGTGCGAGACCGAGGACCTCGATTTGGTCATGACCGCGACGCCCTGGGAATGGCACGTCCCGGTCTGCCTGGCGGCCATGAAAAACGGCAAGCACGCCGTTACCGAAGTCCCCGCGGCCATGTCCCTGGACGATTGCTGGGAGCTCGTCGAGACGGCCGAGAAATACGCCAAGCATTGCCAGATGATGGAGAACTGCTGCTACGACCGCATCGAGCTCATGACCCTCAACCTCGTCCGCCAGGGCGTGCTGGGCGAGGTTCTCCACGCCGAAGCGGGCTATCTGCACGACCTGCGCGAAGTCAAATTCTCCAGCGAGGGCGAGGGGCTGTGGCGGCGGGCCTGGGCCCAGAAGCTCAACGGCAACCTCTATCCCACCCACGGCCTCGGCCCGGTGGCCCAGTGCATGAACATCAACCGCGGCGATGCTTTCGATCTCCTCGTTTCCTTCAGCAGCCCGACCCGCGGCCTCCACGAATACGCCGTCGAGAAATTCGGCGCCGATTCGCCCCGGGCCCGCGAGAAATACGTCCTGGGCGATGTCAATACGAGCCTTATCCGGACCAAGCTGGGCAAGACGATCATCCTCATTCACGATACCAACCTGCCCCGCCCCTATACCCGCATCAACCTCGTCCAGGGGACGAAGGGCCTGGCCCACAAGTGGCCCGACCGGATCTACGTCGAAGGCAAGGCCGCCAAAGCCCACAACTGGGACGATTTCGAGATATTCGCCGCCGAGTACGAGCACCCTCTGTGGAAGGCCATCGCCTCGAAGGGCGAGGGGCGCGGCCACGGCGGCATGGATTACATCGAGGACTACCGTCTGATCTGGTCCTTGCGCAAGGGCGAGCCGCTCGACCAGGACGTCTATGACGCGGCGGCCTGGAGCGCGGTCGTCGGGGCCAGCTGCAAGAGCGTGGCCAAGAACGGGCGGCCGATCGAGATCCCCGATTTCACCCGCGGCTTGTGGAAGACCAATCCGCCGCTGGGGATCATCACTATTTAAAGGATCAGCATGCAGTCGCCATAGGAAAAGAAGCGGTAGCGCTCGCGGATGGCTTCCTGATAGGCGTCCAAAACCAAATCACGGTCGGCGAAGGCCGAAATAAGGGCCAGCAGGGTGGACTGCGGCAGGTGGAAATTGGTCAGCAGCCGGTCCACTACTCGGAATTCGAATCCGGGATAGATGAATAAGCTGGTCGATCCTTTCCCCGGACGCACAATGCCCGTCTCGACTCCTTCCCCTTTTGAAAATGGATGGACGGAGGGGATTCTCCCTATCGAAGAAGGGGAATTGCCGGGGATTTGTCCTTCGGCTCGAGAAACCCGGGCCGCGCTCTCCAGCGTTCGGACGACGGTCGTCCCGACGGCCAGGACCGGGCGGCGAGCGCACTTGGCCCCATTAATCGCCGCGGCCGCTTCCGGCGAAATCTCATAGGATTCCTCGCCCATCCGGTGGTCTTCCAGGTTTTCGACGCGGACGGGCTGGAACGTGGCCGGCCCGACGTTCAGGGTGACGCGGACCTCTTCGACGCCCGCCTCTCCCAAGCGCTCGAGCATGGCAGGCGTGAAATGAAGGCCGGCCGTGGGCGCGGCGATGGCCCCCGCGTGGGCGGCGAAGACGGTCTGGTAGCGGGCCAGGTCGGCTGGGCGGCGGGCGGCATCGAGCTTTTTGCGCTTGATATAGTGCGGCAGGGGCGCGTAGCCGATCTTGGAAAGCCGAGCCAATACGTCCGGCGCCTCGAACCGCAGGACGCGCCGTCCTTCGTCTCCGGTTTCGATCATCACGGCTTCGAAATCCGCTGCGAACACGACACGGTCTCCGATTCTGAGGCGCTTGGCCGGGCGGCAGATGACCTCCCATTCGCCCAAAGTCCGTTCCTTGATGAAAAGAAACTCGATCGAAGCGTCGCCCCTCCGTCCCCACGTCTTGGCCGGGATGACCTTAGTGTCGTTGAGGACGAGCAAGTCTCCTGCGGCCAGATAATCCGGCAAGTCCCGGAACGAGGCGTGGGCGAATCGCCCTTCCCGGCGGAAGACGACCATCATCCGCGAAGCGTCCCGCTCCGGCAGGGGGTCCTGGGCGATCAGCTCCGGCGGCAGGTCGAAATCGAAATCGGCGATCTTCAATCTAAAAAAGCTTCTTCTGCTTGGCCGCGGGCGCCGGCTTTTCGCCCGGCGGGGCGTAGCCGAGATGGCGGTAGGCCCGGGCCGTCAGCTTGCGGCCGCGCAGGGTCCGTTCCAGGTAGCCGATGCGCATCAGGAACGGCTCGTAGATGGACTCGATGGTGTCCTTGTCCTCGTCGATGGCCGCGGCGATCGTCGAGATGCCGACCGGGCCACCGCCGAAGTTTTCGATGATGGTCGTCAGGATCTTGCGGTCGACGTCGTCCAGCCCCATGGCATCGACCTCCATCATGTCCAAGGCGTACCGGGCTTCCTTTCCCGTGATCATCTCCCGGCCCCGGACGTCGACGTAGTCACGCACGCGCCGCAGCAGCCGGTTGGCCACGCGGGGGGTGCCGCGCGAGCGCAGGGCGATCTGGGCGGCGCCCTCGTCGTCGATCTTGACGTTCATCAGCCCGGCCGATCGGCAGATGACCTTCTTCAGGTCCTCGTCTTTGTAATAGTCGAGCCGATAGATGATGCCGAAGCGGCTGCGCAAAGGAGCGGTGATGCGGCCGGCCCGCGTCGTGGCTCCGACCAGGGTAAACTTCTTGAGGGCCAGCTTGTGGCTGCGGGCGGCCGGCCCCTGGCCGATGAGGATGTCCAGGCTGAAGTCCTCCATGGCCGAGTACATGATTTCCTCGACCGAGGGCTGGAGGCGGTGGATCTCGTCGATGAACAAGACTTCCTTGGACTGGAGGTTGGACAGGATGGCCGACAGGTCGCCGACCCGCTCGATGACCGGCCCGGACGTGGGCTTGATGCCGACGCCCAGCTCCTTGGCCAAAAGATAAGCCAGGCTCGTCTTGCCCAGCCCCGGCGGGCCGTAGAGCAGGACGTGGTCGAGGTGCTCATTGCGCTTCTTGGCCGCCTCGATGAAGATCTTGAGGTTGGCCTTGATCGTGTCCTGGCCGATGAATTCCTCGAACGTACGCGGCCGGAGGCTGTCCTCGAAAAGGAGGTCTTCCTTGGTCCGGACGGGGTTCAGGACGGCGGGCGCGGTCATGGTTTCACATCCTAGCCAGTTTCCTCAGGCATTCGCGGAGGAGCTTCTCGAAGCCGGCCTCTTTGTCTTTGTGGGCCCGGACGGTTTCCTCGACGACGCGTTCGATCTCCTTGCGGCGGAAGCCGAGGTTGAGGAGGGCGGAGACGAGGTCGTCGGTCTCCTGAGCGGCCTTGCCCTTGAGCAGGCTTTCCTTCTTCTCCAACTTGTCGGCCAGCTCCATGGCCAGGCGCAGGGCGGTCTTCTTGCCGATGCCCGGGACCTGGGAGATGCGGGCCACGTCGTTCGAGCGGACGGCTTCCGCGAACTCGTCCGTGCCGATGCCCGACAGCACGGCCATGGCCAGCTTGGGGCCGATGCCCGAGACGGCGATGAGCTTGAGGAAGAGGTCTTTTTCCTCGGGCGTTATGAAGCCGTAGAGGGTGAGGGCGGTATCGGTGAGATGGGTGTGGATGAAGAGCTCGACCGGCTGGCCTTCCTCGCCGAGATGGAAGAAAGTGGAGAGCGGGATGGTCACGGCATAGCCGACCCCGTGGCAGTCCACCACAACCTGGTGGGTCTGCTTGCGCCGGAGGACTCCCTGGAGATAACCGATCATGTTGATGGCATTTTAGAATAAACGCGCGGCCAAATCAAAAGCGCGTTTTTTCAGTTTGTTTTTCGGGTTGATTGTTCCCTCGGCCTTGACTATGATATCGCCAAAGGAGAGACCCATGAAAAAGATCGGTTTATTGGGATGGATCTGCCAGCTGATCGTCATCGTCGCCGGCATCGATTGGGGATTGGTCGGGATTTTCAAGTTCGATCTGGTGAGCAAGATCCCCGGTGGCACGGACGTTATGCGCATCGTTTATATCGTCGTCGGTGTCGCCGCGGCCTATCTCCTCCTCGACCTCATCTTCGCCAAAACCAAAAAAGCGTAATCGACTTTACGATCCTCGCTCCAAACGGGCCCTTACTGCCAAGGGGGATGTCTGTTCTAAAAGCGGCGAGGCCGGGATGACGATACGATTCGGAGCGCGTACGGCGGCGATAGTTTCAGCGGCCATTTTAATAGGTCTGGCCGGCGCGGCGTTCCTTCCCGCTCAATCCTCGGCGCCGCGAACACTCGTCGAAAACGGCCATGCCGTTTTTACTATAGTAATATCCGCGGGGGCGGGCGAGATCGAACGCCGGGCGGCGGCGATACTCCAGGACGCGTTCTTCAAGATGAGCGGGACGCGCCTATCGATAGAAGAGAAGAACAAACCCGGCCGGACAAACGAAATCCTGATCGGCTTTCCCAAAACCCAATGGCCCCGTTCTTTCCAATCATCGTTGTTCAAACTCAAGGCGGATGGGTTTCTTGTAGCCCTGGGTCGCAACGTCTACATCGCCTCGGGCGGCGGCAAGGGCTCGATTTATGGAGTCGTGTATCTCTTGGAGAAATATTTCGGCTGCCGACGATATAGCCCCACCGCCGAAATCTTCCCCAAATTGGACAAGCTTATACTTCCGCCTCTTTTTGACCTTGAGAACCCCGTCAATGAGTTCCGCGCCGTCAACGGCGAATTCTCGCGCGACCCCGATTACCGGGACTGGAACCGGCTGAACCTGACCGAGGAGGCCTTCGCCCGGGGCTATTACGTCCACACGTTCAACAAGCTCGTGCCCTGGGAGACGTATTTCGCCGATCATCCCGAATATTACGCCTGGATGAATGGGAAGCGGATCAAGGACCAGCTCTGTCCGTCCAATCCCGAGGTCCTCCGCCTGGCCATCGAGAAGTTGCGGGCGGAAACGGCTGCCCAACCCGATAAAAAACTGTGGTCGGTCAGCCAGAACGACAATTTCTCCTTTTGCCAATGCCCCGCGTGTTCGCGGATCATCGAAGAGGAGGGCTCGCCGGCCGGGCCCGTCCTCCGCTTCGTCAACGCCGTAGCCGAGGCCTTCCCGGACAAGACGATTTCCACCCTGGCCTATCAATATTCGCGTCCGGCCCCGAAGAAGACCAAGCCCGCCGCGAACGTTCAGGTCATGCTCTGCACGATTGAGCTCAACCGCAGCCTGCCCATCGCCGACGATCCGGACAGCCGATCGTTTCTGCGCGACATCGTCGATTGGGGCAAGATCGCCAAAAACATCTATCTCTGGGACTACACCGTCGATTTCGCCCACCAGGTTTCGCCCTTTCCCAACTTGCACGTCCTCCAAGCCAATATCCTGCTGTTCGTCCGCAACGGGGTCCATCAGCACTTCCAACAGACGAACACCGCCTCCGGCCACGAGTTCTCCGAATTGAAGGGTTGGCTCCTGTCGCGCCTTCTTTGGAACCCGGACCTCGACTTCGAGGCGGCCCTGGACGATTTTTTAGGCGGCTTTTACGGCGGCGCGGCGCCCTGGATCCGCCGCTACATCGCTTCGCTCCAGGACGCCCTGCTCAAGTCCTCGGCCAAGCTCGACATCTACGAACCGCCCAATGCCCACGCCGACGATTATTTGTCCGCTTCCAACGCGGCCCTCTACAACCGCCTCTTCGACAGTGCCTTGGCCGCCGTGGCCGGAGATCCGATCCTCGTCGGACGCGTCCTGAACGCCCGCCTGCCGCTTCAATACGCCATCCTCGAGATCGGCAAAAACGACATGTTCGGCCCGCGCGGTTTCTACGAAGAGCGGAACGGCCGCTTCACGGCCCGTTCCGAGATGACTCAGCTCCTGAACGATTTCTATACGGCCTGCCTGGGAAGCGACGTGCGCACGCTCAACGAATCCGGCCTCACGCCCAAGGCCTATTACGACGCCTGCACCCGCTTCATCGACGTCCAGACCGAGGGCAACCTGGCCTTTCGCCAGCCGGTCCTGGCCGATCCGCCGCCCGCCGCGAAATACAGTCAAGGCAACCTGGCCCTTCTGACCAACGGTGTCCGCGGGGCCAACGATTTCAAGGTCCACTGGCTGGGTTGGGAGGGCGTCGATTTCCTCCTCGATCTCGATTTGGGCACCCCGGCCGCGCCCAAAACCATCGCTCTCAGCACGCTCTACGATCCCAAGAGCTGGATTCTCCACCCGCGCCGGGTGACGTGCCTGGTCTCGAGCGACGGCCGATCGTTTCAGCCGATCGGGACGACCGAGCTCGACGGCGACCAGCGCCGCGAAGACGTCACCCGGACCTGGACGTGGACAACGGCGTTGGTGAACGTGCGCTACGTGAGGTTTCAGGTCGAGGGGACAAAACGGCTGCCCGATTGGCATCCCTCGGCGGGCGGACTGTCCTGGGTCTTCGTCGATGAAATCGTCGTTCGCTGACCGGCGCATAAGCCGGTCCGGCCGTCGCTTATTCCCAGCGGAAGGTGCGGGCGGCGGTCAGGGAAAAGACGACCGTGAACCCGGCCAGGAAAAGAACGTCGCCGCCATGGCCGGTCCAACCTTCGCCGTTCCACAGCCCCCTCAAGAGATTGACGACCGGCGTCATGGGCAGGAACTTGGCCACGCTGTGCACCCCGGCCGGCAGGACTTCGCGGGGAATGGCCGCCCCGCTCAGGAACATCATCGGATAATAGAGGATCATGGCCGCCACCTGGGCCGAGCGGGCCGTGGGCATGATCCCGGCCAGGACGAAGCCCAGGGCGAAAAACGCCGCGCAGCTCAACGTAAAACCGGCCCAGACGTTGAGGACGTTGCCCGAGAAACGCAGATGGTAGAAGATCTTGCCGGTCAGGATGAGCAGGACCATGCCGCCCGCGGTCATGAGATAGAGGGTGATGACCTGGGCGCCGAGATAGGCCAAGGGGCTGAGGGGGGTGGCCTTGTAGCGGCGCAGAACACCCTTCTCCCTTTGCGAGGCCACCGAGATGGCCAATGACATCAGACCGGTCGTGCCGATGATGATGGCTGTGTAGGCCGGCACGCTGGTGTCGACGAAGCCCAGCCCGCCGAAAAAGGCGCTGGGCTTGTTTCCGTAGATGCCGCCGAACAGAAGCAGCAGCATGATGGGGAAAGCCAGGGTGAAGAAGGAGGCGATGGGCTCCCGGAGGTAAAGCTTCAGCTCGGTCAGGGCCAGTTTCCAGAATCCGCGCATGGTCTCGTCTCCTTAGTCCCTCATCTCCCGCCCGGTCAGGGCCAGAAAGACGTCCTCCAGGTCGGCCTGCTCCGTGCGCAGATCGCGGAATTTGATGCGCTTCGTGCTGAGGAAGTTGACGACTTCGACGGCCAGGCGGTCGTCCCTCCCATAGATGATCGTCCGCTCGCCGATCGGCTCGACGCGGGTGACGCCCGGCAGGGCCTTGAGCGCCGCCGTCTCCACGGAGGCGTCAGCGGTGAAGACCACGCGGTGCTCCGCGCCCAGGCCGCGGATGAGGTTTTCGGGCGTGTCCAGGGCGGCCAGCCGGCCGTGATCGATCACGGCCACGCGGTCGCAGAGGCGTTCCGCCTCCTCCATGTAGTGCGTGGTCAAAAAGACGGTCTTGCCCGCGGCGCGAATGACGCGGATGAAGTCCCACATCGAGCGGCGCGCTTGCGGATCGAGGCCCGTGCTGAGCTCGTCGAAAAAGACGAGGGCCGGGTCGTTGACCAGGGCCAGGGCGATGAACAGCCGCTGTTTCTGCCCGCCGGACAATTTGCCGAACGCGGCGTCGCGCTTCTTGACGAGGCCGAGCTGCTCGAGCAGCGGCTCCCAGGGGGCGGGATGGGCGTAGAACGAGGAGAAGAGGTCGAGCGCTTCCCAGACCCGAATGCGGTCAGGCAGGGCGCTTTCCTGGAGCTGGGCGCCGATCTTTTCGCGCAGGGCCGGGCCGTCGCGGCGCGGGTCCAGGCCGAGGACCCGTATGTCCCCGCCGTCCGCCTGGCGTAAGCCTTCCAGGCATTCGATGGTCGTCGTTTTGCCCGCGCCGTTGGGGCCGACGAGCCCGAAGATCTCTCCGGGGCGGACCTCGAAGGAAATGTCGTCAACGGCGGCCAGATCGCCGTACGTCTTGCGCAAGCCGGAGATGCGGATCACGGGGTGGTCGGTCATGGCCGGATTATAACAGAACGAGGGACGAAAGGGGCGGCGGAGCGTCGTGATCGCCTTGAATTCGAGGCCGAAAACCCGTATACTGTCGCTTCTTTCTTCGTCCGGAATCCCCCCGAAGGAAACGCCTGTGAAGATCTGTATCGTCGGACTGCCTCTCTCGGGCAAGAGCTCTTTATTCGGCTCCTTGACCGGCGCGTCTCCGGATGCGGCCGCGGCCAAGGGGGCCGACCCCCTGGCCGTGGTCAGGGTCCCCGACGGGCGCCTGGAGAAGCTGGCCGAACTCTTCCAGCCCAAGAAGAAAACCGCGGCCTCCATCGAGTTCATGGAGCTGGCCGGAATCGC
>Ga0315275_10005065_pt1 | contig 12415 bp, 9 predicted proteins | sample YL17G03_0_MG_FD_205557 | JGI IMG/M metagenome (GOLD analysis project Ga0315275, IMG submission 205557) | Sediment microbial communities from Yellowstone Lake, YNP, Wyoming, USA - YL17G03_0 | ecosystem: Environmental > Aquatic > Freshwater > Lake > Sediment | place: USA: Wyoming | collected... | reverse complement strand
CCTGTCCTCGAGGCGGACATGAAGTGGCTCGGGGCACGTGTCACGCTGGTCAGCCCGCCCTTGAGCGACAAGGGCATCTCCTTGGCCGTCAGGAAGCATTCGCGTGGCATTTGGACGATGCCCATGCTGATCGGCAACGGATCGATATCCCCTCTGCTCGCAAGCTTCCTGTGGGCATGCGTGATAGGCAGGAGGACAGTCCTCGTCGCGGGTAGCAGGGGGGCTGGGAAAACCACGCTCCTTGGAGCGATGATGCTTGAGTTCCCGAAGTCACAGAGGATCGTCCTCATAGAGGACACCCCCGAGATATCGGTCGACAGGATGCAGTCCCTTGGCTTCGACATCCAATCGCTCAGGTTCGACGGGAGTGGTGAAAGAGGGTCGGCTTCCGCCCAGGAGACCCTGCGCGTGAGTCTAAGGATGGGCGAGAGCGCGATCGTGATAGGAGAGGTAAGGGGGCAGGAGGCCCAGGTCCTCTACGAGAGCATGCGCGCAGGAAGCGCCGGATCCTCGGTGCTAGGAACGATCCACGGGAACTCCGCCAAAGGGGTCCTTGACAGAGCGGTGGAGGACCTGGGCGTCACGGAGAGGGCGTTCTCATCCACCGATATAGTCGTCGTGATCGGGCTGGTCAGGTCCCCTGATGGGACCAGGTTCTCCAGGCGGGTCGTCGAGGTGGCCGAGGTCAGACAGGACACCCAGGGGGTGCAACTGACTGGTCTTTTCGGGACCGAGCCAGGGTGCACTTGCGCGAAACCCACGAAGGAGTTCTCGGCGCAGTGCAAGACCGTCTCTGGAATCGCAGATGCGCTGGGCATGAGCCCGGACGCCATCATCGACGTCATCAAGACGAGGGCCCACGCGGATCAACTGGCCTCCGAGCTCGGCGTCAGGAGGAATGGTCCATGGTCAGGCGGGGCGGACGAGTGGCGTGTGAGGTCGAACGAGGTGCTGACCCGGGCCATGTTCAACCCCTCAGGTCCGGAGGCCGGGCTCAGGGAATGGAGGGGCTGGGTGGATGCGAACGAAGGCCAGTAGACCACCGCATCAATCGTATGTGGAACTTTGCAGCGGGCTGAAGGCGTTCGCGGACAAGATCGGATTGGCTGCGAGACATACGAGCAAGGACATGGGTGAAAGAGAATCTGAGCTTCGCGCGTCCCAGGAGCTAGCGGGCATCGATGTCCCCTTCGAGACCTTGGCCGCGGCCGCGAAGGCTGCTCTGGTGGTCTCGTCGACGGTGCTCGTCCTGGTCGTGGTCATTCTGGTGTTGTTCACCGGGACCCGTTTCATCATACCTATGGCTTTCCTTCTCATCGTCCTCCCTCTCCTGTCAAGGGAGGCCATCCTGGCCTATCCTCATAGTGCAGCGAGGAAGCGCGCGGCCAGCGTCCTGAAGGGGTCCCCCGAATCCGTCAGCTTGATGATAATGAGCCTGAGGCACGAGCCCTCCCTCTCGAAGGCCATAAGATTCGCCGCAAGGCGGGAGAATGCGTATTCGAAGGAGCTTCGGGAATGCATCTGGAGCGTGGTCATGGGCGTTCACTCGAGCTTCGAGGACTCGCTGCATGCGCTCGGGAGGAGATGGTCGAAGTACAGCGATGAGCTGAAGGACTCGCTGAACTCGATGGTGACCGCGTCATGCGAATCCACCGACGACGGGAAGAGAAGGGCCCTTGACAGGGCCAACATGGCGATGGTCTCCGGGACCAAGCGCAGGATCGAGGAATATGCCTTGTCACTCTCAGCGCCTAGCATGATCATGTTCGGCCTGGGCATACTCCTTCCGCTCATGGTGGGTTCGTTCCTTCCGATGCTGTCGTGGAATCTCTGGACCATGGACAGCCCCGGGACGAGCAACTTGAACGCTGTCGACGGTTCCCAATCGACGTTCCAGACGATGTTCCTGATGAACGTCCTGTTCCCGTCCATCGCGGTGCTCGTTGCGATGAACGCGATCTCCCGGCATCCCTTGGAGACCGGGAACGGCGGTCAAGGGAAGCTCCCGAAAGATCACATGACATGGTTGGCGGTCGCCGTCGCTTCCACGGTCCTGGGCTGTCTGGTCATAGCCCTTCTCACGAGCGGGCGATTCAAGTACGTCATGTTCTTGATCGTAGCGGTCAGCCCGATCTCCCTCTGGCTGATGAGAGGAAGGGCTTCAGGGATAGGCAGGGAAGTGGCGGTCGGACTTGAGGACGCTCTGTTCAAGATAGGATCGAGGATGCTTGATGGCGGGAATTTCGAGTCCGCACTGAATCACGCGAGCGACAATCTTGACCGGACCTCTTCTGGGATCGTTCGGAGGCTCTCGTTCATGACCAATGCGATCGGAAAGGATTTTGACGAGGCCGCGGACCTCGGGGCCATATCCACCTCGGAATCTAACGCCATCGAGGGGCTGAGGGTCGTGAAGGAGGCCGCGTCCAAGGACGAGCTGGCAGCTGGGATGCTAGCCATGGACCTCGCGACCTATCTGAGGGATCTGCGGGAGCTCGAGACGACACTGAGGAATCGCCTCAAACCCACCATATCTATGATGAAGATGACGATCTACGCCCTCGGTCCCATCGTGCTAGGCGTGACCTACGCGATCTACCTATCACTGACTTCGATGGTCGACGGCGGACCGGCAGGCGCACGGGCTGGGGCCTTCTTCCTGGTGCTTGGCCTGTTCCTTGCGGAGACGGATGCCGTAGTCAGCTACTTCGTGTGGGGCATCGAGGGCAAGAGAGGGCGCGGCCAGCTGATGTATTCCATCGGCGCGTGCATCCTCACTTCAGAACTGATCTACGCAGCGACCGCGACCCTGGCATCCTAGGCTCGCTTGGCATGCGTCCCGATGATCTTCTCCGCGTTGCGCTCGAGAAGCGCCAGCTCCTTCGGGTCGAAGGCCCGCGGATCCACGGGGATGATTATCCTGCACTTGCTCTGCGCCACATGGTCGTTCACCTGGTTGACGACCCTCAGGGCCTTGTTGAAATCGTTGTTCGAGACGAGGTACTCGAGCCCGTCGAGCAGAACGACCCCGCATGCGTTCTCCTCGATGAACTTGATGATCGTGTGTGTGAGGATTCCGAGGTTCGTAGGGGCGATGACGTCCTGCCCAGCGCGAGTCGCCAACCAGAAGAGCGGCGTCTTCTCCAGCCCGTACTTCTGCTTTATCATGTCAGGGTGTTGCCTGCTGATCGCGAGCCCTGTGACCTTGGCACAGGCCTCATCCTGAGTCGATAGGATGTTCACGAAGGCATCGAAGCTCAGGTCTGGCGGGCTTTCCTCAACGATGTAGCACTTGCCAGGAAGAAGGTTGTATTTCCTCGATATCCCGAGGCCGTCCTCCCTCTGGCTGTCCTTGGGTTTCCTTGAAAACAGGCCCATCTAATCACTCCACATCGCCAAGACTGCCCCAAGAGCTATCTCGTTCGTCGGCTTGAGAAGGAAGTCCTTCGCTCCGGAATCGAGGCTCTCGCGGATCATCTTCTTGTTGACGATAGAGCTCATGGCGATGACGACTGCCTTCGGGTCTATCTTGAGCATCTCCGCGGTCAGCTCGACGCCTGACTTGCCTGGGAGGATCATGTCCACGAACGATATCTTCGGCCGCTCCTTTCGGAATACGGCGACGCCCTCATCGAAGTCTTGTGCCTCAGCCACGTCGTGGAATCCCACTCTGACAAGTAGCTCTATCATGACGTTCCTAAAGGCCTCTGAATCGTCGACGATGAGAACCTTCAACGCAATCTCCAGCCTTGGATTAACGCCCGGAGTATTTATCGTTGTTCCGGAGAGAATCTGGAATGATAATGGATGGGAGATGGGCAGGCAATTGGTTTCCTGACGCAAAGCCCCTCCTCCAATAAGTTTTGGAGCACGGCGTCCAATGAAGGATGCGTGCTATCATGGAAGGGACTTATATGCTACCCATCTCAGGTGTCTATGTGCTTCCTTCGGGGATAAACCTTCCCCTACCAGCCGCTGACGGAGCTCACGGACGCTTCTGAGGACAAACAATTATATACTGGAGTAAGGATTCTTTCTAAACCACTTTTAGAGCATCAGTTTTCACTGACGGTGTTAATTCATGACGGACGCTGAAGGAATCAAGACGGGAACGACCACAATAGGTATCGTGTGCAAGGAAGGAGTAGTCATGGCCACGGAGATGAGGGCCACGATGGGGACGCTCATTGCCCACAAGACGACACAGAAACTGTTCAAGATCGACGACAACCTCGGGCTCACCGTGGCCGGCGTTGTGGGCGACGCGCAGACGCTCGCCCGATACATAACCGCCGAGGTGGAGTTGTACAAGCTGAAGAGGAACACGCAGATGACCGTGCGGTCCGCCGCCACGCTCACATCCAACATACTCGCTGGAAGCAGGTTCTATCCGTACTACGTGGGACTGATCCTCGGCGGGATAGACCGGGACGGGGGTCACGTTTACTCTCTTGACATGGTGGGCGGAGCGATACCTGACGACTATGTCACGACTGGATCTGGATCGCCGTACGTCTACGGTGTCCTCGAAGACCACTATGAAAAGGGCCTTTCGGTAAGTGATGGGCAGGACCTGGCGATTAGGGCCCTGCACGCAGCCATGAAGCGAGACGCCGCATCTGGAGACGGATACTCAGTCGCGTCCATCACCAAGGAAGGCTTCGTGCACCTCGACGAGAAGGAAATACAGAAGCGATTGGCGAAAATGAAGCTTTCCTGATTTCATCCAGGGATTCCAAAGGCATTTCGCCGCAAGACACAGACCAACTTAGACTTGACTTAGACACACGACTTAGCTGAGTGAATGCATGGGCATAGAGAAAATTCTAGAAGACGCCAGGGAAGCTGTCAAGAAGACGATCCCGACGAACATAGAGGTAACCGATATCGATTTCGAAGGACCAGTCGTAGTCATCTACACCAAGAACCTCGAGGAGTTCGCGCACAACAACGACCTCGTCAGACAACTGGCCCAGAGCCTCAGGCGGAGGGTCGCCATCAGGCCAGATCCCAAGATGCTCGCGGAGACCGTGGACGCCGAAGAGCGTATCAGGAAGATAATTCCGGACGAAGCGAAGATCACGAACATCTATTTCGACGATGACACGGGTGAGGTGACGATAGAGGCGCTCTCGCCTGGCCTGGTCATAGGGAAGCACGGAGCGGTCCTGAACGAGATCAAGAAGGAGATCGGCTGGGCACCCAAGGTCGTGCGGGCGCCGCCGATACCGTCGAAGACCGTGAGCGACATCAGGAGCTACCTCAGGAAGACTCAGGAAGAGAGGAAGGAGTTCCTTCGGAAGGTAGGAAAACGCCTCATGCGCCAGCGGCTCAACGAAGAGACCTGGCTCAGGATAACGGCCCTTGGAGGTTACAGGGAGGTCGGAAGAAGCGCCACACTCCTCATGACGCGCGAGAGCAAGATCTTGATCGACTGCGGCGTGGCCGTGTCCGCTGAGGACGGGGGCTCCACCCCTTACTTCAGCGCCCCGGAGCTCCAGCCGATGGACTCGATCGATGCGGTCGTGATCACGCACGCGCACCTCGACCACATGGGGCTCGTCCCAGTATTGTTCAAGTACGGTTATGACGGACCGATCTATTGCACGGCCCCCACGAGGGACATGGCGTCGCTGCTCCAGCTGGACTTCATCAAGGTGGCGGTGGGCGAGGCGAAGAAGCCCCCGTACGAATCGGAACACATAAGGGCTGCCGTCCTGCACACGATCCCCCTCAAGTACGGAGAGACCACGGACATATCGCCGGACGTCCGGCTGACCTTCCAGAACGCAGGGCACATCCTTGGCTCGTCGATAGCGCACTTCCACGTCGGGGACGGACTGTACAACATCGCGTTCACTGGTGACATGAAGTTCGAGAAGTCCTGGCTGTTCAACGCCGCCGTCAACAAGTTCCCGAGGCTCGAGACACTCGTCATGGAATCGACCTACGGAGGCTACCATGACATGCAGCCGAGCAGGCAGGACGCCTCCAACCAGCTCAAGGAGGTCGTCCGGGCGGCGCTATCCCGTGGAGGCAAGATCCTCATTCCAGTCTTCGCAGTAGGAAGGTCACAGGAGCTCATGCTCGTCCTGGAGGATATGATGCGGAACCACCAGATCCCGAAAGCACCCGTCTATCTGGACGGCATGATCTGGGAGGCGACTGCGATCCACACAGCGTACCCGGAGTATCTGAACAGCCAGCTCAGGACACAGATATTCCAGATGGGGGAGAACCCGTTCCTATCAGACATATTCAAACGAGTGGACAGCGGCGAGATGAGGGAACGCATCTGCCACGACCCCGAACCATGCATCGTCCTAGCGACGAGCGGGATGATGAACGGCGGGCCGGTCATGGAGTACTTCAAGAACTGGTGCGACAACGAGACGAGCACGCTGGTCTTCGTCGGTTACCAGGGCGAAGGGACAATGGGCCGGAAGATACAGAAGGGATGGAGCGACATCTCGCTTCAGGACAAGGGGAAGCCGCTGACGCTCCACATGAAGATGGATGTCGAGACCGTCGATGGATTCTCAGGCCACTCCGACCGGAGACAGCTGGTCAACTTCATCAGCACCCTCGAACCCAGGCCGGAAAGGATAATAATCGGCCATGGGGAGGATTTCAAGTGCTCGGATCTTGCCAGCACGCTCTACAAGAAGTTCGGCATAGAGACGAGGGCTCCTCTGAACCTGGAGACCATCCGCCTGAAGTGAACTAGGCCCTGACCCGCATCTTCGCGTTCTTATCGCCTATCAGCACGACCCTGCTGTCCTCCCTCTCGCCCAGCAGCTCGAGGGAGAGCCTTTTCGCCAGTCTCGCTGAGAACTCGCGGATCGACGCATGGGAAGGCATGTTGTCCATCGTCATCCGGGTCCGGGAGTCACCGACAAAGACATATCCTTTAGGTTCGATAAAAATCGGGTCGGCGAGTTCGTCCAGACGTGCGTAGTCCTCCTCCCAGCCCATGTTCCAGTCCTTCACCAGCGTGTGCCTGATGACAGTCCTCGTGGACAACGACGGCAGGATCTCCAGGGTCTTCATCAGATTGCTCCACGCGCTTGGGAACTGAGGCACGCATAGCCGCTTGAACAGGTCTTCGTTCGGCGCGGCGACGGTCACGTAGAGCTGGGTGGGCATGGTCGAGAGGTTCTCGATCGCCTTTGGGACAGACCCATTCGTGACGAGGAACGTGGTCATCCCCTTCCTCTTGCACAGCCCTATGAACTCCCCCAGCTCGGGATACAGCGTCGGTTCGCCAGATAGGGAGATTGCGACCTGGTTAGGGCTCCTAGCCTCCTTCCACAGCTCGGGGACACATCGCTCATCGCCTTTGAACCCGGACACCAGCAGCCGCTGCTCCGCGAGGCACTTCTCCAACAGCTCCTCAGGTTCTGGATATCCCGATTGGTCGAAGCCCGTCATTCCGTGGAATCTCCAGCAGAACAGGCATCTGTAGTTGCAGACGTTGACCGCGGGCGTCATCTGGAGGCATCGGTGCGATTGGATCCCGTAGAACTCCTCTTTGTAGCATGGCCTCCCGTAGATGAGCTTCTGCCGCATCCAGTGACAGAGCTTCACCGCTCCGCTTTCACCTACCAGCCGGTATTGCTGCCTCACCAGATGTTCTTTCACACTTGGATCCAAGGATGAGACCTCTCAGAATTCTCCAAGACCGCCACGCCTCCGCGACGGTCTTTCATCTCCCTTTGCATCGGGCTTGGATGTTTCATCGCCCTGGACTTGCGATACTATCATCTGGACTCGGTCTGAATCGGGTTCTTCACCCAGAAGAAAGGCGATGTCGCCCTCGTCAAAGGCGAGGTCCCGGCTAAGTCTCACGAGAAGCTGGCTATCGTTCTTGGCCAGTATCGATAGATAGGGCAACATCGACTCGTTCATCTCCCTCTTGGAGGTGTGGAGGAACTCCACCATCTTGCTGGTGATGGACTCCCGGGCGGCGCGCGGCCCCTTCGATCTGGAAAGGAGTATGAAGTACCCCGGAAACCTGTAATTGTAGACGTTCGGTCGCGGACCGTGCCTCCTGGAGAGTGCCACCCCGCCGGTCATCAGTTCTTTGGCGTAGGACCAGAACCCGTAGTATTGGTGCCTCCTCGTCCTGCCGAGGTAGATATCAGATCGGGAAAGTGCGTCGAACGCCTCGGCCATATCATCTGGATGGGGCATCTCGGGCGGGATCGCTTCCTCGATCCATTTCTCCAGGTCATCTGGGGTCTCGTCGAGGTCGAGGGTTGCGTCGCGGGCCTCTCTCACGGTCCCGGCCCCGAACATCGCCCGGAGGGACTCGTCCAGCTCCTTCTTCTGGTTCCTCTTGCCCATCGCTAGAGCGTCTTCCGCGCCTACGACCATCTTCCCTTCCACCATCATCTGCAGGTCGTTCACGGCGGCTCGCATGTCGCCCCCAGAATTCTTCGCGATCTGATCGAGGATGTCCTCGGAAATCGTTACGTGTTCCTGATGGGCAATCGCTGCCAAGGCCTTGACGACCGACCTCTGCTCCAGGCTCCTGAAAGTGATCTTCTCAGTCAGAGTCTTGACCGCGGATGCCTTCCTGGTGAGCTCGTAGTAGTCGTTGACGATCAAGATGATCGGCTGTCCAGATTCACGGATCGTCTCCACTATGGCTTTGGCTCCGCCATAATCCTCCCGTCCGAATAGGTTGTCTGCCTCGTCGAGTATGACCAGTTTCCTGTGACCCTGATTCGATGAGAGGAACTCCCCGGTCGGAGAGAAGGTCTGCCCTGCCGATCCCAGGCCTGCAACCTTCTTGATCGACGCGGCGTTTCTGTGGTCTGAGGCGTTCATCTCTATGGCATCCCAGCCCATGTCGCTGGCTAGAGCCAGTGCAGCGCTGGTCTTGCCCGTTCCGGGCTCGCCTTGGAGAGTCAACGCCTTGATGCGAGGCACCCCACTCTTCCATGACTCGCCCCATCGTCTCATCGCATTCGCTGCCGCTTCATTGCCGATGATCTGCGACAGGGACTTCGGCCGATACTTCTCGGTCCACTCGTCCTGCATCAAACAACGAAAGCTCCGGCCGGTATTATAGACTAATCCGCAGATTGGGAGAAAGTGCACGCATCCGACAGGAAAAGAATGCGTTTCAGCACTGAGAGATAAAAGTTTAGCTAGGAATCATCTTCGGTAAATTAGTATACCATCTAGCTAAACATCAATCTGACAGCACGAAGGAGCTCGTGTGATTCGAGGCGACGGGCGCTTCCACCTGTCCCTGCTCTACACCGTTCGTCTGCGAGACACCGGTCTCGCCCATCCCAGGCAGCGGATGCTTGGAGTACTCCTCCTTCCTGTCGTCGATGTCCATCGTGAGATAGATTGCCGTGACCTCGATGCTGGAATGCCCAAGGTTCTGCTGGAGCGTGCGCAGATCGATGCCTGACTTCAGCGCCTGCACTGCATGAGTGTGTCTAAGAACATGCGGATGCCTTTTGTCCTTATCCAGACCGGCGATCTCGCCGTATTTTTCCATGAGTCGCTCCACCTGTCGTCTGGACAGCGCCCCGCGTTTGTTGGACACGAACAAAGGATCCTTTCGGATCTTGCGCGTACCAATGTAGTCGCGCAGCATCGTCTTGGTCCAGCTGTTCACAAGGGGAACTTTCCTTCCTTCCTCGTGCCTCTTCGCCTGTTGTATCGTGATCTCGCCGGCCTCGAGCTCCACGTCACCAATTGTCAAGGCTGTTAGCTCGCCGACCCTAATCCCCGTTTCGTAGAGAAGTTTGATTATGAGACGATCTCTCATTCGCTTTGGCGCCTCTAGCAGGGCTTTGAGCTCATCCTGCTTGAGATACTTTCTCATGGTCTATTCCCATCCCGCCGATCCGGACATCCTTCCGACGAATGTCCGACAAAGCATCGGTTTGTGTCTATATAAAAATGTCGCATTTTGGTCCCAAGATGCCCTCCGCCCCCTCCCGACCTTGTTTCCATCGGAAAAAGCGGCAACAAATACCCTATTTGTCGCCGTTTTTGATTTAGAGCTATGTTTACCCTCGATGCCCAGCCCTCGGAACGTGCTCAGTGAATGTTAAAGAATAGCACGGTTCGCTCGAAATATCGAAAAACCCCTTGACTTCCACTGCAAAATCCCGTTTTCGTGAGCACGGATCGTCCTTTGCCCCCTGCGGGGGCAAGCTCAACTAGTCCATTATACCTGATAAATATACTTATCATCCAACTATCAATCTTGACTATATCTTTATTCATCAAGTCAATAATACCGTCCGACAAAGGCTGACGGATAGACATAGAGTAGCACGGCAAAGATAGCGTGCTATGCTATAACATAGCATGTTGTCCACACGATTCGATGACATCCAGAGCAAGGCTGAGAAGGAAGATGTTCGCTCACTCGACCCTCAGGTTCCGGTTCTTCTCCAATGGAGCCAGGCACGTCAAAACGCCCCTTCCACACCACTACTAGACATGATCTGGCGGAGCAGCTGACCTGGGGCTGCCTCAGTTAGAATTAACATTAGACCTATCTTAATAACCTCAGATGTAATTCCAAGTATAATGGAATAGCTTACAGCTAAATAGAAGGTGAAACGCATCAGCAAAAGTGCATATCGAGGGTGATTTCAACCTCGTCTTTGCTCCTCGGTCAAGCTGCAAATCATGCAAGGAATCATGAGAGAAAGACTACCAATATCCATACTGCGAAGACCATTCATTTGAGCACAGATGACAGCAGAAATGAGATGAGTCGTCGGAGCTGGCAATGTGCGCGAGAGAACGAGCCGACGAAAAAGGACAAGAACCAACCATACAGAACCAAGCCAGTTATATCGGAGAATGTCCTTGAAAGAAGGACGACAGCATCTCATCGGACTGATGCTGGAAGGGACGGTCGAGGCGAATGGCGAAGAGATCCGATATCGAAAACGCACTGCAATCCGCGACGCAGGTTCTAGGGAGACTTAGCAGGACGTGCGATGTGTCAGCGGAAGACGTCGCGAAGTGGTTTGAAGCAGACACACTTTACCCAGACATAACACTCGATGAAGTGCTGAAGAACCCGTGGCTGGTTGTTCACGAAATTGTGGAAATCGATGCAGTGAAAAAGGCGGGTTTGGTGCTAACGAAAGACGTGATGATTGCGAACCCAGATGAAGTGGATCGGGCTCATCATGAAACCGCAACGGTCGAATTGAGAATTGCAGCGAAATGCAATGACGCAGCACACTTGAGGGACAGGATTCCGGACATCCGGAGCTGGAGCAAGGACCCTCATGTTCTGCCCGAGATGAGAGCTAGATACGCACGGCTGTGCAGTGAGACAGAGCAGGCTCTGAGAACAATAGAAAATGAAGAATAATAATAAGTGGTTTCAGATCGGCTTCGACCCGGGGAAGGTTCGCTTACATCATGCCCGGAGGCATTCCGCCCATGCCACCCATTCCGCCTGGCCCTCCAGGTGGTCCGGACGGCATCGCGCCCTTCTTGGAGGCTATGACATCGTCGATCCTCAGGATCATCGATGCGACCTCGGTTGCGGATTCCAGCGCCTGGGTCTTCACCCTAAGAGGCTCGATGACCTTGGCGACGAGCATGTCCGAAACCTTTCCTTCCAGCACGTTCACTCCGAAATTCCTGCCGGACTTCTTTGCATGGGCGTTCTTGAGCTCGATGACTATATCCATCGAGTCCATTCCGGCGTTCTCTGCGAGAGTCCATGGTATTATCTCGAGTGCTTCGGCGAAGGCTTCGATCGCGAGCTGCTCCCTGCCGCCGACGCTCTGCCCGTAGTCCCTCAATTTGATGGCGAGCTCGATCTCCGGAGCTCCTCCGCCTGGGACCGCCACGCCGTCCTCGATGGCCACTGAGACCACCTTCAGGGCGTCGTGCAGAGCACGCTCGACCTCATCGACGACGTGTTCCGTGCCACCCCTGACCAGGATGGACACTGCTTTCGGGTTCTTGCAGCCGGTCACGAATGTCATATCGGAATCCGCGATCTTCACTTCCTCGACCTGTTCCGCGGCTCCGAGTTCAGATTGCTTCAAGTCGTCCAGATTGGTGATGATCTTCGCGCCGGTGGCCTTTGAGAGCTTCTCCATGTCCGAGCGCTTCACCCTCCGAACGGCGTAGATGCCTTCTTTCGCAAGGTAGTGCTGGGAGAGGTCGTCGATCCCCTTCTCGCATATCAGGACGTTCGCGCCGGACTTCTTGACCTTGTCGACCATTTCTTTCAGGGTGCGCTCTTCCTCGTCCAGGAACTTCTGCATCTGAGCGGGATCTCTTATCTGGATCTTCGCCTCGACCTCGGTCTTCTTGATCTCGAGCGCAGAGTCGATGAGTGCTATCTTCGCGTTCTTCAGGACGCGCGGCATGCGTGGGTGGACTCGCTCCTTGTCCAGAATGATCC
>Ga0315275_10005062_pt1 | contig 12417 bp, 7 predicted proteins | sample YL17G03_0_MG_FD_205557 | JGI IMG/M metagenome (GOLD analysis project Ga0315275, IMG submission 205557) | Sediment microbial communities from Yellowstone Lake, YNP, Wyoming, USA - YL17G03_0 | ecosystem: Environmental > Aquatic > Freshwater > Lake > Sediment | place: USA: Wyoming | collected... | reverse complement strand
CCGTCCCGCTATGCCCCAGGCTTCGAGCGAAAACATACCCGTCTCCCGTCGAGCCCGTGGCCGGATAGGTGATGCCTCCGGTCGCCATAACCAACTGATCGGCGCGACACGTCCTTTGACCTGTCCGGATCGAAAACCCTTCGTCCCGGACGGAGACTTCCAAGACCGGGTCCCCACATCGAATCTCCACATGGGCGGCCGTACATTCCTTGACCAGAATATCCAAAATCCCGGACGCCTTCCGGGACAGGGGAAACACTTTTCCGCCGGGCTCCGTCATGAGCGGCAGTCCCCGTTCAGTGAAGAACGAAATTAAATCCCGATTTTGGAAATTCATCAGGGCGGGTTTGAGAAACCGGCCGTTGTCTCCATAATGGGAGAGAAATGATCCGATTTCCTCTTCATGGGTGATATTGCACTGCCCCGAACCGGAGAGGAGGAGCTTTCGGCCCGGCAGGGGCTTTTTTTCAACGATCAGAATTTTTCGCCCGTTTCCCGCCGCCCTCAAGGCGCAGAAGAGTCCGGCCGGCCCGCCACCGATCACGACCAGCGAAAACTTTTCCATCTTGATCAAGACCGATTGAAAGGTGACAAAGGGGTACTCATGGCTCGTCGGATCAAATAATACCATGGATGAGGAAAAACTCCTCCCGGCCGGGAATCTTTTTTTCGTCAAGGAACATTTTGGAAAGACGAGTAAAACCAAAAACCCGGTTCCCCGGCTTGCCTCCGCACTCTTGAGTCTGTTCACCCCCTTCGAGAATCGAGCTTCCATCCTGGGCGATTACGAAGGAATGTTCGACTAATGCGAACGCATTAAATCGTGATACCCCCTCTCCCTTACCCTCCCCCTCGAGGGGGGAGGGTAAGGGAGAGGGGGACGTCACAAGATTTATTGCGTTTAGAATAATTGACTAAAAAACCGACTTAAATTGAATTTTCGGGCCTGCCTTGGATAAAGCGTTGATTTTTAGGGCTTATAATGGGGGAAAAGAGAGTACGCCCGAGAGGATTCGAACCTCCGACCTACTGATTCGTAGTCAGTCGCTCTATCCAGCTGAGCTACGGGCGCACAAAGAGAAATCAACTATACCGCAATCTCGGGTGGTTTTCAACGGAATGCCGGCTGCGGCTTCGGAATATGTGAACGGAGCCCTCGGCGGTCCGTATTAGGGCGAGCCCGATGACGTTGCTCGGCTAGAGGGGGGGATCCTGGTCCGGGCTTCTGACCGTTTCACTCGCCCCCGCCCGGGCCGCGACCGCGCCTATAATGCCCCCGATAAAAGCGGGCAAAATCCAGGGAAAACCTGATTTCGCGAACGGAATATTTAAGATCACCTGATTGATGGATGGAATGGGCACACCCGCCGCCGTCAGGGCGTCGAAAAGGCTGATGGCCAACGCTCCCGCCACGGCTCCGATGTAGACCGCACGGCTTTTAACCAGCCGTCCCGCCATCGTCAGAATCACCAGCACGATCACCACGGGATAGACGGTGACCAACAGCGGCACCGCCACCTTGACGATCGTCGTGACTCCGACCGTAGCGAAAACGGCGCTGAACACGCAGGTGGCGAGGCAGATGCCCTTATAGCTAAGCTTGCCTTTGGATAGAGTGGTGAAGTAATCCGCCACCGTGGCCGTGAGGCCGATCGAGGTAGTCAGGCAGGCCAGGGCGACGGCCAGCCCCAGAGCGACCTTGCCTGCGCTCCCCAAAAGGCCCTGGGTGATGAGGATGAGAAGGTCAGTCCTGGCTATGTCTCCCGGGAAGAGTCGCATCGAGCTAGCTCCGAGATACATCAGCCCTCCATAGACGAGCCCCAATCCGATCGCTGAGACCAGCCCGGCCAGCGAAGTCATTTTCACCTGATCGGAAACCTTTTTGTAGCCCTTGAAGACCATGGCGGCGATGATGATCTCAGCAAACACGACGGAAGCCAGGGCATCCATCGTCTGGTATCCTTCCCTGAACCCTCGTCCGAAGGCGTTGGGCAGCCCGCTCCCGCTGATCTCGCCAAGAGGAGAGAAAATGCCCTTAAGGATGATTACAGCCAGGGCAAGGAGCAGGAAAGGCGTGAGGATTTTCCCGATCTCATCGACGACCTTTTTCTGATTGAGGGCGAAAAACAGTGTGATAGCGAAATAGACCACGGACGACAGGGCCGCGGTGGCGGACGGGATGTTGGGGCGGACTCCCATTTCAAAAGTCGTCGCGGCCGTTCTCGGGATGGCGAGCAGAGGTCCGATGGCCAGGATGATCACGAAGCTCAATATCCGGCCGAACAGGGGATGGACTCTTCCTGCGAGATGCTCCACCGTCCCACCCGCCCGGGAGGAGGCTATGATTCCCAGCAAGGGCAGGCCGATTCCCGCAATAAGAAATCCGACCAGGGCGAGCGACCAGCTCGATCCGGCTATGAATCCCATAAAAGGAGGAAAAATCAGATTCCCCGCGCCGAAAAACATGGCGAACAGGGCGAGCCCGACCCAGATAACATCCCCTGCTCTCTTGCTCATCGGATTTCCTTCTCGCTGCCCTTCCGGGCTTCCCGAATGTTATCGAGAGCAGTCATCCGCTTCCTCCGTGCAGATTGACCAACTCAGGCCGCCCTCGCAGCCGCCGCCGGCCCCGGCTTGAGGAAAGTCTTCAAGACGAGCAAGACCACTCCGGCCGACAAGGTCAGCAGCAGAAAATCAGCCGCCATGAGAAAATAGTTTCTTGTGCGGAAATAGCTTGAGAGCAGAATCAACAGAGAGGCCACTGTCGTGATGATCATAAAAACGGCCGGAATGAGCGTGAATAAATTCTTTTTTTTGCGAACCAAAAGCCAGGCGGATACGGCCAGTAAGGCCAGGGCCGCCAGGAGCTGGTTGGCCGTGCCGAAGATCGGCCAGAGAGAACTGAAGGCGTTGGAATAGGCGAGTATCCACATCAGCCCGACCGAAAGCGCGGCGTTGATCCAGCGGAGCTTCAAGAGCCGCGGGGGGCTTTTAAAAAGGATGGTCCAGAGTTCCTCGAAGAGGTAGCGGTTGAGCCTGACCGCGGCCACCAGGGTCGTGACCACGAAACCCTCGACCAGGAGAATGCCAAAAACAGATCCCAGGGCAACGGGTATTCCGAGCGCCCTGTTGAAGAGATGGCCGGCTGCCAGCGAGAACCCCAGGATGGGGTTGGATTTCGTCGCCGCGTCGGCCGCCGGCCAGACAACCGACTTGTAGTCGGCGAAGCTCATCGCGGCGCCGACGGCCAGCAGCACGCAGACCGCCAGGATGGACTCGAGGAGCATAGCGTTGTATCCCACCCGGCGGGCGTCCGTCTCGCGGGGTAGCTGCTTGCAGGTCGTTCCCCCGGCGACGAGCGCATGAAATCCAGAGATGGCGCCGCAGGCGATGGTGCAGAACATCATCGGCCAGATGAGCCCGAGACTCCGGACCCCTTCACTCAGGTTGAAGCTGGGCATGGTGACTTTAAGCCCTCCGAACCCGGCCGCGAACAGGGAAACGATCATCAGCGCGATGCCGGCGTAGAGGATTTGGACATTGATAAAATCGCGGGGCTGCAGGATCAACCAGACGGGCATACCCGTCTCGAAGAGGACATAGAAGGAGATGATCACCATCCAGGTCGTTGGCGCCAGCATCACCGGATGGGCGATGCCGAGGAGGACGGAGGCGACACAGATCAGAGCGGCGATCGAATAAGCGAACGCCGTCTTGAGGTTTTTTTTGTGGAGGAGCCAGCCGAGAAACGGCGAGCTCAGGGTGATGATGATCACCGACATCGAGGCGATGCCGCCGATGCGTCCCAGAACGACCCCGTCCCTGACGATCGTCTTAAGAAAGGTTTGCCCTTCAGTGGCGCCGAGCTTGCTCAACGGCCACAATGAAGTCAGGGAAATGGACGTGGCACTCAGAAAGGACGACGTGACCAGGACGATCATGACGATGGTGAACCCGATAAAGAGGTTAAACCCGGCGCTGCCGAGTGTCTTCCGGGCTACTTCAGCCATCGACTTTCCACCCTCCCGCATGCTGACGAAGAGGGCCGTGAAATCGTGGACCGCGCCGATGAATATAGCGCCGAACACGACCCAAAGCCAGGCCGGCACAAACCCGTAGAGGATGGCCATAGTCGGCCCGAGGATAGGACCGGCGCCGGCGATGGCCGCGAAATGATGGGCGAATACAACATACGGCTTGGTCGGGACATAATCCCGGCCGTCGGAACAGGTGATGGCCGGGGTGGGGTTCTTGGGATCTTCCCCGAGGATACGGGCGATGTAACGGGAGTAGAACCGGCTGGCCAGCCCGAAGGCGGCCACGGCCGCTGCCAGGATCACGAGGACATTCATCGTCTCCTCCGGCCGCGCAACGGATCGCACGCCAAGATCGAGCCAAAAAAGAAACTCAATCTAGCATACCCCCCTGTCGAAGTCAAAAATCGCCGGCGCGCTGTTGTATCCCCCGATTTCTCTATGCTACCATTCCCGGGAAGAGGGATCCTCAAGATGCTAAAAGATGTGCCTGATCGCTCCACTGAAGCGTCATCACTCGACGGCGCCGTGACTGAAGCCGAAATGCGGTTTGAACGGCTCCGGCGGAAAGTCGGCCTTTTCTTGGGTCCGCTCGTTTTCCTGATGCTCTATCTTCTACCAATGAGCAATCTGAGCTCCCGCGCCCATACCTTGGCAGCCGTGATCGGCTGGATCATAGTTTGGTGGATCACCGAGCCGGTCCCCATTCCGGCTACTTCCCTGCTGGGAGCGGCGTTGTGCGTGCTCACAGGTGTGACCAATGCCAAGGGGGCTTTCGCTCCGTTTGGCGACCCGATCATTTTTCTTTTTGTGGGAAGCTTCATCCTCGCCCGGGCCATGTCCATCCACGGCCTGGACAGACGCTTCGCTTACTCTATCCTAGCGCTCCCGTTTGTCGGGCACAGTTCCGGCCGGATCCTGTTTGCCTACGGCGCTATCACGGCCTTTCTTTCTATGTGGATCAGCAACACGGCCACGACGGCCATGATGTTTCCGATCGGCCTCGGGATCATCACCGCCCTGGCCGACCTTCTGGCCCGGCAGACGGGCCGTCCCGTTGCCGCGGAGCGGCTGCGCTTTACCACTGGGATGATGCTCATGGCCGCTTACGCCTCCTCCACCGGCGGGATCGGCACCCCGGTCGGCACGCCTCCCAATCTCATCGGGCTGGCCATGCTGGACAAGTTCGCAGGCGTCAGGATCCCGTTCTTCCGTTGGATGCTGTTTGCGGTGCCGCTTCTGGTGGTCATGTATGGCTTCCTTTATATCGTCATGTATTGGCTCCACAAGCCGGAAGTCAGCCGCATCAAGGGGAGCCGGGAATTCGTCCGGGCCGAAGTCCAGAAGCTCGGGCCCTGGACGCGCGGCCAGAAAAATGCTCTCATCGCCTTCCTGACCGCTGTGGGGCTTTGGGTCCTTCCCGGTTTCCTGGCGCTTTTCTTCGGCACCTCCTCCCCGCTCTCTCGCCAATACGGCGAACGGGTTCCCGAGGCTGTGGCCGCCCTCTTCGCAGCCCTTCTGCTCTTCCTTCTTCCCCTGGACTGGAAGAAAAGGGAGTTCACGATGACGTGGCGACAGGCTGTGCAGATCGATTGGGGGACTCTTCTCCTTTTCGGCGGCGGTCTGACCTTGGGCGACCTGATGTTCCAGACCAAATTGGCCGATGAGCTGGGCCGGGGACTGCTTCATTTTTTCGGGGCGACATCCGTCTGGGGGCTTACTCTGGCCGGTATTTACTTGGCGATCATCGTCACCGAGACCACCTCCAACACGGCGGCGGCGACCATGGTGGTGCCCGTCATGATTTCGGTCGCCCAGGCCGCTGGTGTCAGCCCCATTCCGCCGGCTATCGGTGCGACCATCGGTGCGAGCTATGCCTTCCTGCTTCCGGTTTCCACTCCTCCCAACGCCATCGTCTACGGTTCGGGTCTCGTTCCCATCACCAGGATGCTGAGGGCAGGAGCGTTGCTTAATTTCGTGGGAGGGCTGCTCATCTGGGCGAGTTTGAGGATCCTGCTCCCCCTCGTCGGCCTGGTCTAGAGGAAGAGAATCGCCAGTAGGAAAAGGAGCCCGGCGGCGAGCCTGTAGTACCCGAAGATGTTGAGGGTATGATTCTGGAGGTAGCGGATCAGCCATTTCACGGCGACAAAGGCAACCAGAAAAGCGGCCAGAGAACCGACCAGCAGGATGACGACATTAGCACCCGACGAAAGGATCAGGTCTCTGGTCTTGTATAGGTCGTACGCTCCAGCCGAGAAGATCGTCGGGATGGCCAAGAGGAAGGAATAGGCGGCGGAATCATCCCTCCGGAAACCCAGGATCATCATAATCAGGATGACGGCTCCGGCCCTGGACACACCGGGGAAAAAAGCCAGAGACTGGACCAGCCCGATTAGGAGGGCATCCCGATACCCCAGCTCGGCCAGGGGCTTTCTGGGCGACAGAGCGCCCTTCTTAACCAGAGCTTCGAAAATAATAAAAACCAGTCCGACCAGTGCGAAGATCCCGATCATCCAGAAGTAGGACTCGAAAAAGACCCGCTTGATCGTCCCGTAGGCCAGGGCGCCCAGCAATGCGGTCGGTCCAAAAGACACCAGCATCTTGCCGATCAAGGCCGTATCCTTCTTCAGCCTTCCCCAATAAAGCAGCAGCACCGCCAGGACCGCTCCGCTTTGGATGAACACCTCAAAGAGCTTGGCGAATTCCCCTTCTCCGCGGCCGAGGAGCCGGGCCGCGGCGATAAGGTGGAAGGTAGAGGATACCGGAAGGAACTCCGTCAGACCTTCGACGATTCCGAGCAGAATGGCGTCCAGAATACCCATGGGTGTCTGCGGATAAGGCCCTAACTATAGTGCCGTCTGAGTGGGCTTGTCAAATGGCTGAATGGCGTGCGGCGCAATAGGAAAAACCCGGAATGAGCGAAAGCCCGTCCCGGCAGGTTATCATCCGGTCCCGGGAAAAAATGAGGGGCTCGGGTGATGTTAGAAAAAAAGGGCAGGCCGCTGCCGCGGCCTGCCCTTCCAGCTACCACCTATCTTTTAAAAACCTTATAGACCTCTCGCCAGGACTTGACCTTCAGGAGTCCGCCGGTCAACTGTTCCAGCTTCTGGACGGTAGAGTCATACTCTTGAATATAGACTTCTCTTTTCTTGGCGCCATCGGTAGTGGTCTGTGTCTCTCCCAGTGTCACTGCCGATCGCGTTTTTATGGCCAGATCCAGGCTCTCCATAGCCCCCGAGATACCCTTAAAGGCCGTGCCTCCGACAGGTGAGCCGCCCATCGAGACGATGAATCGGGCATAGAGTTTTCCGAGGCCGGCGAGGTTGAGGCACGGGTCGACCGCCTCGATGCTTCCTGTAAGCGTACTGAAATAGACGGTATAATCTTCAATCTTGGGGTCTGCCCAGACCTTTTCACCGACCGCCAAATTGCCGACGTCCCTCTCTGCGGTCCGGACTCCGGAGGGCACTCCGAGGTACCATTCGATATCCGCCGAAGCGGCTCGATCGATCAGGGCCACAAACGAGTAGGTCGCATCAGTGGGCGCCCCGTCGTCCCCTCCCGTCCCGAAGAAGATACGCGGATCAGCCGTCACACCGGCCGGGTTTCTCCAGATCGCCGGCTTGGTGATGATCGGATAGTTATCCGGGTCAACGTAGATGGCCTCTTCATCCCAGGAACCGGCGTTCTCGAATTCCGGAGTGACATCGATCTTCCAAACCCGGCCGTCCAGGTCTCCGATGTAAACCCTGTCCACATACCCATTGCGGTCGATGTCCACAAATGAAGCCGAACCCGGCAGAGTATTTTGGATGTTGGGAAATTGATCATTCGTCCTGCCCGAGTCCGAGGTGTCGACTTCGTCCGCCTCGAACGTCCAGAAAATGCTCCCGTTGGCCAGGTCGACGGCATAAAAAGTGTTGCCCAGAACAACGCCCACATCAGGGTTGTTGTCATAACCGGACCCGACAAAACCCACCCAGGCGGCGGCGCCACCCTTGGTCACTTTTCCGATGACCGGGACAGACCACGTCTCACCCATTGTTGCATGGGTCAACTCCCAAAGAGGCAGAGGGTTCTCGGGGTCGGTGACATCCAGGGCGAAGTAATAGTTGGTGCCTCCCCCGATGATACTCCCCTTCCCCGGGCCCTGACCGCAGACGAGGATGGTCTTCCAATTCCCGCCCAGGACCACATCGGCAACCACAGGGCTGCCGTCAACATAGACGTCCCGGGCAAAATACCGGTCCAGGGTGATCGGGTCAACCGCCCACATACTCTTGAGCTTGGGGAGAAGGTTGCGCGGGATAAAGCCCCAGAGCTCTTGTCCTGTCAGGACATCGAAACAATGAAGCATGCCGTCATTGGCCCCGACGTACAGGACCTTCTTTCTGTCCGCCCAGGCCAGCTTGAAGGCGTCGTATCCGGCGCCCATTTGGGCAGCGACGCCGATCGGAGGACCGATGACCACGGGATTTGAATGGTTGATGTCTCCGAGCTTCCAGTCGCGGCCCACCCCCCGGATGAACTCGATCAGCCCGTCGTCATCTCCCTGCACATCCTGCAGGTATGGTTCCAGGGTCGTGACATTCGCCACCGTGAAGTCCAGCCTGTTGAGCGCCGTCCCTACCGGGTCGGGAAGGGCCGTGTAGATTGTCCGGTCCGAAGCCGAGCGGGAGGCCAGAAGACTCCCGGCATCCCAGAGGATCTCCGTTCCTGGCGCGACGATTTCCCTGCCTGAAGGTTCGGATAGATCAGACCGGCTCACCGTCCTGAGTTCCGAGAGTGAGGAGTTGACCGGGCTCATGTCGGTCACATCGTAGGCGATCAGACGGCCCTGCCAGCCCGGGTAAAAGAAAGTCCCGCCAATAATGAGTTTGATCGCGGCTCCGCTGTTATCGGCGATGGTCGCAGCCACTGAGGTCCGGGAATACTCTTTCCTGTCCACATAGATGATCTCAAACTCGATGTTGTCAACTCGGGGAGTCTCGTAGGAGGAATTCGGAAAATCGGGAATGGAATCATCGGCTGCTTCCAAGATCGCCCTCCACTTGAGCTTAGCGCCGTAGTGCTCGAAGGTGTGCCAATCGCCGGTTTGAGCATCGGGGAAAGTAGCGTAGTTGCGGATGGCGCTTCCCTCGCTCCGGCCATACAGTTCCCAATCTCGGCCGTCATTGTTGGAGATATAGTAGCTAATAGCCAACCCGCTGCTGGATCCCCCCACCACTGATTGGTTCAGGTTGATGATTCTTATTCTGGTTATGGCGTGGAGGTTGGGATTAAGGGCCGGCGTGACGTTGGTGGATTGGGCGATCCCCTGAAGGTTGTAGACGTCGGCGATCCTGTTAACAAACAGATAGTAGTTCTCCGTGTGGTTTCCGTCGGCGATCAGGAAGTCCTGGTCTCCGTCTTTGTCATAGTCGAGGTTGGATCCTAAATCGAAGTCGTAGACGGGCGGGCTGTCATCCCTTCCGTCAAAGATCAGGCGCTGGGTGAACTCGCCTCCGGCGTTCCTGAAATAGTAGCACATCCCGCCGATGTCTTCGCTCCCCGGTTTATAGTTCCAGTTGTCCGTGCCGACAATGATGTCCACATCACCATCCTTGTCAAAATCGTTGGCGATGGTCACTGTGGCGGCCCCGTCGTAGGAGTTGTTATGGGTATCTCCCGAGGTGTCCCTATAAGTTTTATAAGGAGTGGTGCCGAAATTGCCGCTCCCGTCATTTTTCCAGTACTGCATTTCCGGATAGCTGACGCTTCCAATAAAGATGTCGAGATCAGTATCGTAGTCCAGGTCGGCGATGGACAGGGTGCTGACGCCCCGCTTGGCCGCATCCGACCAGCCTGTTCGGGCACTGGTCAAGATCGTGCTGAAGTTCCACTTGTTGCCGGCGCTGATCGCCCTAGTCCTGTTCCTGTTGTTAATCTTAATGACTTCCCCGGCTTTGTTCCCCATGACGATATCCGGGTCGCCATCGGCGTCGATATCAACAGTCGTTATCACGGTGGTGGACCAGCCGATTCCCTTGATGGTGCTCAGCCAGGTGGCATCGGCCGTTTTGTCGACCTGGACGAACGATAGGCTCCCTGTTTGAACCAGCCGGTTTTCATAAAGCCACATCCTTTTGATCGTAAAATTCGGGGGATTGTCCTGGGAGACGATAAAAAAGAAATCCAGGTCCCCGTCCCCATCATAATCTCCCGAAGTCAAAGCGCTGTGCCCGGTCCCATCAACGGCCGCTCCCTTGACGCCTCTGGTCGGCGTTGCCGATGAGGGATAGAGATTGCAGACGGTGCCGTCGATGCAGTGAGTAATGCCGAAAGATCCGATTAGCCCACTGACTCCCAGATTTCTCACAAAAACGAGGACATTGCTGTAGCTCGAGCTGCTGCCGATAAAATCGGGCCAGCCGTCGTTGTCAAAATCGCCCGCCGTAATGGTGTTGATCCAGGCGGGGAAGTGCCCCGGATTGGTCACGGCGAAGTCGGACCCGACCTTGTTGAGGGTGACATATCCAGGAAGGTCGGCGGGAGGCCCGTCCGTCCAATGGGCCACGGAGGTGTTGTCTTTGTCCTCGAAATTGGTCGTGTTGAACGTCTCGGTGAAGGCGAACGCATGCTCGACGCACGCTACTCCCTGAGCCCAAAACCTCAGCACGATCGTCCCCAGCACCAAGAGAAACAAAAAAATAGGCAAATAAAACCCCGCCGGCTTTTTCTTCTTATTCATTTTTTCCTTCTCCCTTTTCCTTATCCATTGCGCTTTTCCTTTTTCCTCAATTATTCATGTCCCTGCCTGTACACCCAGGCCGATTTCCAGCCTCGACGTGGTGACGGAGTCTCCGGACTGAACCGTTCCGATGCAGATGAGAAGGGCGTCGAAAGGATCCGGGTCCCCTCCGCCCGCTTCGTCATCGATCAGAAAAGCCGTGTATGTGTAGCGGGTGTCCAAAGTCCCGCTCTGCGTCGTAACATAAGTGATCTTGTAGAAAATCATGTTGGGATCGGCGGCATTGATCGCGGCCAGCATTTCCTCGTCCGTGAGCTTCCGGAAATAGCTGGCATCCAGAGGATCGCCGATGCCCGTGGGCGTCGTGATATAGTGCCCGTCAAAATTCGTCCACCCCGCGCCGACGAAATTGCCCTCGATCTGGGTCCAGGCGTTGTCGAACCCGGCTTCGGCGGCGTTAAAAGCTTGTTCCTGAAGGCGCATGTTCCCGGCGACTTCAGGTCCTGTGCCGGTGATATAGAGGACGAGTATCCCCACGGCCAGCAAAAAGGCGATGACGATGATCAGAATGATCAGGGTCACGCCCCTGTCTTCTCTGGTCTTTTGGCGGTTCATGTTTGGCCTCGTTAGCGTGTGCCCGTGTTATACATATTCAAAGACAGGTTCCTGACGTTGGAGGTGGATTCCAGGAGGAACCTCTTGTGTTTGTCGGCCTGGGCGGCGCCGGCGGTGTTGGAAAGAGGGGGGCGTTTGTAGACGTTGAGGCTCTCCGGCGCCTTCCCCGCAAAGGTCACGAACGCCCGGGGCGTTGTCCCCAGGACCAATATCCTGATCTGACGTATCCGGGCGACCATGTCCGGGTCAAAAGTCCAGTTGGCGTTGTCCCAGGGCACGAACCCGTCCAGCCCGCCGTCGAAGGGGGGGTTCCAGTCCCCGTTATACTCGAGCTGGAGGTTCTCGACATTCTGGGCCAGGGGATAGTGAAGGCCGTTCAGGGTGACATAAAGAATTCCTCCCTGGCCATTGCCGATATAACCATTTACACCCGCCGTCAACCCCGCATAATTGCCCGTCACATCGAGCCAGTATTCTTTGGCATCAATGAAGGTCACCAATCCCCCGTCGTAATCGTTGGAATCACTGCATGTGCCAGACAGTCCTCCAGGCGGATCGATGTCCGGCGCCAGGCCCGGCGAAAAATTTAACTTTTCGTTGTTCCCTCCCGAGCTATGGCTAACATGGGTGATCTGCCTGATCTCGCCCGCCCGGCAGGGGGAACTCGGGTTGGGCAGGATCAAAACAAACTTATTGTCATAGTATTCGTCGGGATAAGGATATTGCTCAAAGCTATAATCGTCCACAGACAAATTGATCGATGACCCTTGATAGTTATTTATGCTCAGGTTGAGAGGGTCTTCGATGTTGCCCAGCATGCGCACCCGGTCCGGGGTGACTTCCGCGCCCTGATTCTCGTTATCGACCCCTTCCAGGGCGTAGCCGAAAAATTCGATGGGGAGACCAGCCCCGGCCATCCGGATATCCCGGGAGATGAAATACATACCGGAGCGAACGTCGTGCTGGAGCTCGGCGTACTGGTTCTGGTCGACGGCGACTTTGTTGCTCCTCATGTAAAGGGAGAGTGTGGCCACGACG